>Ga0316222_1000992_pt1 | contig 37736 bp, 32 predicted proteins | sample TBH18011metaG_FD_206008 | JGI IMG/M metagenome (GOLD analysis project Ga0316222, IMG submission 206008) | Freshwater microbial communities from Trout Bog Lake, Wisconsin, USA - TBH18011 | ecosystem: Environmental > Aquatic > Freshwater > Lake > Hypolimnion/Profundal zone | place: USA: Wisconsin... | reverse complement strand
GGCATCGCGGGCGACACCGAGACGGTGACATCGACCAGCGGCAATCTGGTGCAGAACGCCCAAGGCAACTGGATCTACACCGCCCCCGCCAGCGGCAATGCCAACGCGACATTCACCGTCACCGACCAGCACGGCGATGTCGCCAGCGGCCAGATTGCGGTCACGGTCGATGCAGGCCCGTCAACGGCAGGCGTCGTGCGCAGCATCAACCTCTCCACCGGCCAGAACGCCGCCGGCGTGGTGCAGCAGACCAACGACTCTCTGGACGCCAACTGGCAGATCACCGGGGCGGCCGCGCCGCAGGATGCGCCCAACGCCTATGTTGTGGCCTCCAACGCGCTCGACTTCGGATATGGCGGCTGGATGTGGAACGACGCCTCGTCAACCTGGATTGCCGCAGCCCCCAATGATCCGCATGGCAACGGCAACATGACGGCGACGAACACGTTCACGCTGTCGGCGTCGGATATCGCCCATATCAGCGTTGCCAGTGGTGCGTTTGCCGCCGATGACACCGGCACGATCTACATCAACGGCCATGAACTCGCCAGCGCGGTCAATGCCTGGGCCAACTGGACCAGCTTCACCATTCCAACCGCTGATCTTGTTGTTGGCACCAACACGCTTTCGCTGGTGACGTCCAACGGGGATTATGAACTCGAAGGCTTGCGGGTCCATGCTTCGATCCAGATCGGCCAGTCCGGCTATCTGACCATCGGCCACGGCCAGAGCCAGGACGTGACAGCGCTGATCAACAGCCTGATCACCGCAGGCGCTGCCGGTGACACCGAGACGGTGACGTCCAACTCCGGCGATCTGGTCAAGAACGCCCAGGGCCATTGGATCTACACCGCGCCGAACGGCCAGACCTCCGATACGCCGACCTTCACCGTGACCGACCAGTTCGGCAACTCCACCACCGGCAGCATCGCGGTCACGATTGACCAGGGGCCGGTTGCAGCCAATGCCAGCATCGTGGTCGGCCATAATCAGAATGCGTATTTGACCACGGTGATCAACAACCTCATCACCCCAGGTCTGCCGACGGACACTGAGACGGTGACGGCTGTCTCTGGCGCTCATGCGTTCTTGGGCGGTGGCAACGTGATTTACGGCTCGCCCAGCTCGGGTTCGGGCAGCTTCACCTACACCGTCACCGACCAACTCGGCGAAACCGCCACAGGCACGGTCAACGTGAAGGTCGATACCGGCCCGGCGGTTGCCAAGGGCACGCTGACGGTTGGTCACGGCCAGAGCGAGGACGTGACATCGCTGATCAACGGTCTGATCACCAAAGGCGTCGTCGGTGACACCGAGACGGTAGCTTCGACCAGTGGCGCTTTGGTCAAGAATGCACAGGGTGAGTGGATTTACACCGCCCCTATCACCGGCAGCCCGAACGCCACGTTCACTGTCACCGATCAGCTGGGCGATGCCGCCAGCGGCCAGATCGCGGTTACGGTCGATGCGGGCCCGGTGGTTGCCAATGGCACGCTGACCACGACCGGCAGCAGTGTCGATGAGACGGCCTATCTCAAGAGCTTGGTCACGCCCGGCATCTCCGGCGATACCGAGACAATCACGGCGGTGTCCGGCAATGCCACGCTGGGTGCCAATGGCAGCGTGACCTACACGCCGACCTCCGCCGCCAGCAGCAGCTTCACCTACACCGTCACCGACGAATATGGCGACACCGCCATCGGCACGGTCAATGTGACCCAGCAGCAGCCTGCTCCGGTGGTGACGCCGCCGGTTGTGGCCAGCCATTCCGGCACGGTGGTCAATCTTTCCGGCAGCAATGCCGTCGTCACCGGCCCGGTCACGCCGACTGTGGCGAGCGGCGTTGCCGGTGCGAATGTGACCGGCCCGGCAGCGGGCTTTGCCACCATCACCGGTCCTGCCAGCAATGTGACCATCACCGCCCAGGGCTATGACAACACCATCACCGCAGGTGGCGGCAACGACATCATCAATGCCGGGCTCGACGGCGCGAACGTGACGGTCAGTGACGGCAGTGGCAGAAATATTGTCACCGACGCGCTCGGCACCCTGTCGGATAACGTCACCGTCACGCTGGGTGACGGCAATGACAGCGTGACACTGCGGGGCTACGACAACGCGATCACGCTGGGCAATGGCAACAATATCGTCAATGCCGGGGCTGGCATCGAGACCGTCACGCTGGGCAATGGCAATAACAGCGTCACCGCCGGTGGTTATAACAACGTGATCACCGCGGGCTCCGGCACGAATACGATCAACGCCGGTCTGGGCAATGACCTCGTGACGCTGGCCGGTGGCCCGGCGACTGTGACCATCAATGGTTATAGCAACTCGGTCAGCAGCACGGGCGGCGGCGTCTCGATCAGCGGCGATAACGGGTATTCCAACATCATTCTGGTGGGTGAAAACAACACGTTGGTGTTGGGTGGCTTTGATGAGCATGTCACGGTCGGTCTGAATGGCACCGGCAACAACAGCATCTGCGGCTCGATGGGTACGTCGGTCATCGTCACTGGCGCGGGCAACCAGACGATCTCAGCGGGCGGCTATTTCAACAGCATTACCACCGGCGCAGGCAACAGCACGATTGAGGCCGGTGCTGGCTATGACACGGTGGATGTCGGCGCGGGCGTGAACACGATCAACGCACACGGCAACAACAACACCATCACCACGCATGGCGGCAGCAACACGGTCAATCTCGATGGCTGGAACAACACGATCAACGTCTCGTCTGGGGTAACAGTGGTCGGCGGCGGCTACGAGAACACTTACAACGTCACCGCGCTGAGCACCGATGGCGGGCTGGAAGTCACTGACTTCAACGCCCCCTATGGTGATGTTCTGAACCTGGACGCCGTGCTCAAGCCGCTGGCGGTGGGCGGGCAGAGCCTGTCGAGCCTGGTGTCGGCGCATGCGTCGGGCAATAATCTGCTGATCTCGATCAACACTGCCAACGGCCCGGTGCAGGTGGCCGATTTGAACGGGCTGGCCTCGGCCACGCTCACCGGCCTGATCGCCAGTCACAGCCTGATGCTCTGAGCCTTCGGCGTCGGACCCCTCAGACGGGTTCGACGCCGGATGCCTCGGGCAGTGCGATGGTGGGCGCGTCCGCCACGTGCTGGCCTGCGATGGCCAGATAGACGGCGGGCAGCACGAACAGCGTGAAGATGGTGCCAATCGACAGGCCCGATGCGATCACCAACCCCATGCTGAAGCGCGACGCAGCGCCGGCGCCTGCTGCCATGATCAGCGGCACCACGCCGAGCACCATCGCCGCCGTCGTCATCAGGATCGGGCGCAGTCGGACACCAGCGGCATAGATCACCGCCTCCAGCTTCGAGCGTCCTTCCTTCTGTGCCGCATTGGCCACTTCCACGATCAGAATGCCATGCTTGCTGATCAGCCCCATCAGCGTGACGAGGCCAACCTCAGTGTAGATGTTCAACGTCGCCCGACCGATGCCGAGATTGATGAACACCAACGCCCCGGCGATGGACATCGGGATGGAGATCATAATCACCAGCGGATCGCGGAAGCTCTCAAACAGGGCGGCGAGGGCCAGGAAAATGATGATCATCGCCAAACCGAACGTGGCAATAAAGCCACTCGATTCCTGCACATATTGCCGCAGCGGCCCGGCATAATCGATCAGCACATCCCCCGGCAGATCCTGCTTGACCAGATCCTGCAACGTCGCCAACGCCGCCGCCTGCGACACACCCAAAGCGGGCACGCCGGAGATGGTGGCGGAGTTGATCTGCTGGAAATGGTTGATGCTCTCCGGCACCGTCATCTGCCGCACCGTGGCCACCGCGCGCAGCGGGATCGGCACGCTGTTGATGGTGGCGATCTGGAAGCCCATCACCTGATCCACCGTCAGCCGCGATTTCTGCTGCACCTGGGAGATCACCTTGTAGGAGCGTGAGCCAAGGCTGAAATAATTGGTGTAACCACCGCCGAGCAGCCCGCCCATCGCAGTGCCAATCTGGCTCATCGTCACGCCAAGCTGAGCGGCTTTGTCGCGGTCGATCTCGATCATCTGCTGCGGCGCGTCGTATTTCAGGTCGCTATCGACAAACAGGAACATCCCACTCGCCTGCGCATCGGCCAAAAATTTCTGCGCCTGCGGATAAAGCTGCGCCAGCGGCTCGGTGGATTTCAGCACGAACTGAATCGGCAGCCCCTGCGCGCCCGGCAAAGCGGGCGGCTGGAAGGCGACGATTTTCTGCCCGGCCACACCGCTCAATTGCCCCTGCAATTCCTGCTGAATGACCGCCGCATTGCGGGTGCGCTGGTCCCACGGCTTGAGCGTGGCACCGCCGATGGATTGCTGCGGGCTTTCGATCTGGAAGGTGTCCTGCGCCTCGGGCAGCTTGACCATGATGTCTTCAACCTGCTGCGCGAACAGCTCCTTTTGCTGCAACGTCGCATCTGGGGCGGAAGTCGGCAGCAGAATCACCACGCCCTGATCTTCCTGCGGAGCGAGTTCGCTGTCGGAACTGGTGTAGAGGAAGAAGATGCTGCCGACGACAATGGCGGCAAACAGCAGGGTGATCGGCGCGGTGCGCAGGCTTGAACGCAGCCCACGCTCATAGCCGCGCTGCAATCGGCCCAGCGTGCCGTCAATGGTGTCTTCCAGCCAACGCACCAGCCCGGTTGTCGCGGCCCGTGGCTTGAGCAACGCGCCGCACATCATCGGTGACAGTGTGAGCGAGACGATGGCCGACACTGTGACGGCGCCCACCAGCGTGAAGGCGAATTCGGTGAACAATGCGCCGGTCAGCCCGCCCTGAAAGCCGATTGGCACATAGACCGCCACCAGAACGATGGTCATCGCGATGATCGGATTGGCCAATTCGCGCGCTGCCTTGATCGCGGCGTCGCGCGGTTTCATGCCCTCTTCCAAATGTCGGCTGACACTCTCCACCACAATGATCGCGTCATCGACCACCAGACCGATGGCGAGCACCAAAGCCAGCAACGTCAGCAGATTGATCGAAAAGCCGAACAGCAGCATGGCGGCGAAGGTGCCGATCAGCGATAGCGGAATCGCCACCACCGGGATCACCACCGAGCGCGGGGAGCCGAGGAACAGGAAGACCACCAAGGTGACAATCAGGATCGTCTCACCCAGCGAGCGCTCCACCTCATTGATCGAGCTTTGCACGAACACGGTGGAATCATAGACCACCGCGCTGTGAATGCCGCCGGGAAGCTGTTGCTGAATGCCGGGCAGCACTGCCTTCACCCGGTCGATCACCGTCAGCAGGCTGGCGGAGGGCACGATCTGAATGCCCAGATACACGCCGCGCTTGCCGTTGAACGACACGCCCGATTCATAATCATCCGCGCCGAGCGTGACATGCGCCACATCACTCAGCCGCACCACGCCGCCATTGACCTGTTTGATCACCAGATCGCGGAACTCTGCCACTGAATGCAGATTGGTCGAGGCGGTCAGGTTGAATTGCACCATCTGGCCCTTGGTGGAGCCCAGGCCCGCAATGGTGTTATTGGCCGAAAGTGCTGCGTTGACGTCCGCAGCCGTCATGCCATAGGCGGCGAGTTTTTCCGGGTCGAGCCATGCGCGCAGAGCCAGGTTCTGCCCACCGAGCAATTCCGCGGTCTGCACGCCGGGCACCGATTGCAGCTGCGGCTGCACGTTGCGCACAAGGTAATCGGTGATCTGGTTCGGCGTCAGCTCGTCACTGGCGAAACCGATGATCAGCGCATCAAGCGACTGGCCGATCTTCACGCTCAATGTCGGCTGCTGCACGCCGTTGGGAAGCTGGTTGAGCACCGAGTTGATCTTGGCGCTGATCTCGGTCAGCGCCTTGTCCGGGTCATAATTCAGCACAAGATTGGCGGTGATCGTGCTGGTGCTGGAGATTGAGGAGGACGTCATCGTGTCGATGCCGTTGGCCTGCGCGATGGCATTCTCCAACGGCGTGGTCACGAAGCCCGCCACGGTTTCCGGGTCCGCGCCGTAATAGACGGTGCTGATCGTGACCACCGCGTTCTCGGTCTTCGGATATTCCAACACGGCCAGCGAGGTGAAGGCTTTGCTGCCCAGCACCAGGATCATCAGGCTCACCACGCTGGCCAGCACCGGGCGGCGGATGAAGATGTCGGTGAATTTCATCGCGGCTCTCCGCTCAACGGTCTTGAGGGGCAGGGTTGGCGTCGTTGGTCACTTGCACGGTGTTGTCGATGTTGATGGCAGCGCCGTTGTGCAACTTCATCTGCCCGGCCGTGACCACCACATCGCCTGCCGCCACCCCCTTCGTCACACTCACCTGATCGCCGCGTGTGGCCCCGGTGGTGACGAATTGCTGGCGCACATGCGCCTTGGGCGTCGCATCCCCGGTCGTTGCAGGCTCGACGATATAGACCAGCCCGCCATACGGATTGTAGCTGACGGCAGCGAGCGGGATTGTGACCTGATTTTGCGGCGTGCCGACGGCGATGTTCACCGTGGCGAACATGCCGGGCAGCAGCGCGCCGTCTGGATTGGCCACGCTGGCGCGCAGTTGCAGCATGCGGCTGGCTGTGTCGATCTTGGCGTTCAGCGCCATCACCTTGCCAGTGAAGCTGCGGCCCGGATAAGCGTCCACATGCACCGCCACATCCTGGCCGATGCTGATCTGCGCTAGATTTTGCTGCGGCAGATAGAAATCGACAAACATCGGGTCCAGCGCTTGCAGTGTCACGATGGCAGTGCCGGGGGCGATGTATTGCCCCAGATCAACCTGCCGTACGCCAAGCCTGCCTGCGAAGGGGGCGCGGATGGTCTTTTCATCAATCACCGCCTGCTCTGCCGCCACCTGGGCGCGCGCGGCTTTCAGCGTGCCGAGATCGCTATCCACCACCGCCTGCGACACGCCCTGCACCTTCAATTGGCGCATATCGCGGTCATAGGTGATCTGCGCCAGATCGGCAGTCGCCTGATATTGCTGGAGCTTGGCCTGATCGTCATTCAACCGCAACTTCACCAGCACGGCACTGGCGGCGACGTTCTGGCCGGATTCGAATTGGATCGCATCCACCACACCGCCAAGCTCCGCCGCCAGATCCGCCCCATTGGAGGCGCGCAGCGAGCCAACAGCGGTGATCGTGGTCTGCCAAGGCTGCGAGGTGGCCGCGCCGGTGGAGACCGTGGGCACGCCCGATTGGATCGTCTTCGTCACCTGCTTGAGGATATTGGCCTTGAACTGGTGAAACGCCATCAGCCCGGCGCCGACCAGGCCCGCGAACAGCAGAACCAGCAACAGACGCAACCAAATGCGCGGCTTGCGGGTGGCGGGGTTGGCGATGGGTGTGCTCATGGGGCAACTCCGCGGCTTTGGGCAGGTGTTTCAGCGTCGGCACGATTCCACCAGCCACCGCCGAGCGCTTGGAACAGCGCCACGGTGTCGGTGAAGCGGGCGGCCTGAGCCGAGACGAGGGCGAGGCGTGCGGTCTGCGCTGATTGCTCGGCGGTCAGCACGTTCAGATAAGGGGCAGCGCCCGCGCGATACTGCATCTGCGCCAGTGTCAGGCTGGCAGTGGCGGTTTGCTCGGATTGCTCGGTGGCCTGCAACGTCTCGGCGTCGCGCTCAATGGCCACCAATGAGTCAGCGACGTTTTGAAAGGCGATGTTGACTGTGCTGCTATATTGCGCGGCAGCCACAGCAAACGCTTCCTGCGCGGCATTGCGTTTGGCGCGCAGCGTGCCTGCGTCGAAAATCGGCTGCGTCAATCCGCTGGCCAGACTCCAGACAATGCCATCCGGCGTGAAGGCGGTCTGCGCGCTGTTGCCTGAACGGCCATAGCTGCCGGTGAGGCTGATCTGCGGCAACATATTCGCCGTCGCCACCCCCACGCCGGCACTCGCCGCGTGCACCAGGGCGGCATAGGCCTGAATATCCGGCCGTTGCTCGACCAATTTCGACGGCAGTGAGACCGGCAAATCTGCGGGCAGCGTCAATTCCGCAAGGCTGAGCGTGGGCAGAGTGGCGTCGCTCGGGCGGTGGCCCAGATAGATCGCCAATTGATTGCGTTGCTGCGTCAACTGCTTCTTCAATCCCGGCAGCGTCGCCTGCTCGGCGTCGCGCAGTGCCTGTTGCTGCAGCACATCCACCCGGCTCACCCCGCCAAGGGCAAAGCGCTTCTGGGTCAGATCGAGCGCTTCGGTTTCGCTGCGGATGATCGCCTGCGTGGCGTCTAATTGCGCTTGCAAGGCGGCGATGCGGATCGCGGTTGCCACCACATTGGCGGCCAGCGTCAACTCGGTGGCGTCGCGCTCATAGCGCGCATACTCTACCTGCGCGCCCAATTGCTCAATCTGCCGCCGCACCCCGCCGAACGCATCAAGGGTGTAGGACACATTCAGCGCACCGCTGGTGACTGAAAACGTATTGGTCCCTGTGCCGGAACCCACCGCTGCCAGCGATTCCCGCTGGCGTTGGGCCGAGACAGTGCCGGTGACTTTGGGGAACAGCGCGCCCTGCTCGGCGCTCATGTTCTGATGCGCCTCCCGCAAGGTGGCCTGAGCGGCGGCAAGATCGGGGTTGGCGGCGAGTGCCTGGGCGACGAGGGCATCGATTTTCGGCGCGTGAAAGGCGGTCCACCAATCGCCTGGAATATCCTGCCCCGGCACAAAACGCTGCGCCGTTCCGCCCGGCACCGCAGAGGCTGCGGTTTTCTCCGGCAATGCTGTCTCGGTGAAGCGGCCAACCGCGGGCGGCGGCGCGGATTGATAATCCGGGCCGACTGTGCAACCGAGCAGCAGAACCGGCATCAGGGCCGGGAGAAGGCGGATTGAAATCTGGGGCACGCCGGTGATTTCCTAGACTATCGAGTCTCGTATATGCTATAATGGACCACTGAGTCCAAGAATGAATGATGAGGAAATTTTAAGGTGCGGTGTTTTGCTCCACGCAGCCGGTCGGGTCGCCCGAAAGACCCGGCCAAGCATGACGCCATCGTGGCGGCGGCGGTGCATTTGTTCAGTCAGCACCCGTTCGATGCCGTCACGATGGAAGCGGTGGCCACCCAGGCCCGCGTGTCGAAAATGACAGTCTACAGCCATTTTTCCGACAAAGAGAGCCTGTTCGAGACCATCGTCAGTTCGATTTCGGACCGCATGGTGGCGGCTTTTTCCAGGGAAGGCCGGGAAGGTCAGTCATTGCGTGATCGGCTGCAGGCCACCGGCGTGGCATTCTTGTCCATCCTGTTGCGGCCGGATGTGATGGGCCTGTCGCAAATGCTGCCCACTGCGCTGCGGGGCCGTCAGGCGCTGACGATGCGGTTCTACGATGCCGGGCCGGGCCGGGTGAAGGCTGCCCTGGCCGGGTTGATTGCCGATGCCGCCGCGCAGGGTGAGGTTGCCATCGACGACCCCAGTTTGGCCGCCGAAGATCTGTTCAGCCTGTGGGAGGGCGGTTTGCGCGCGGAAAATGGCTGCGGGCTGATCGGGCCGATCACCGATGACATGATCGCCCAACGGGTGCGGCGCGGCACCGGGGTTTTCCTGCGCGCCTATGCACCCGAAAAGCCGTCGCTCACCTAACTGCTATCCCGCCTGCCGCCCCAGCTGTGCCTGCATTTGAATGAGGGCGGATTGCGAGGTCTGACTGAGGGTGTCGAGCAGATTGCTGCCCGCCACCGAAATCGATCCGGCAGAGGTGTCGGCAGGATTATCCGCCTGATTCGGCTTGGCCTTGGCAGCACTGCTGGGCTGCGGTGTGTTGGTCAGCGCGGATGCCGCGTTGTTCCAGATTGCGCTGTGTGTGCTGATGCTGCTGATGCTCATGGACCTCACTCCAATGGGTGACGCCATCTGCAACGCACCCGGCGTGCCAGATTTAACGCATTGATATTGCGTGGTCAGAGCTGGCCACCCGGCAAAATATGCCCGGCAGATTCAGCCGCCCGGCACTCTGCGCCCCACGATATACGTCACCCCGGCTTGCATCACCACGCGGCCTTCGGGGCAGGTGGCGGTGATGTCGATGGTGGCCACCCCGCGCGTGGGATTGCGGGAGGAGGGCCGTGCCTCGGTCCAAACGGCCTGCACCGTGTATGCGGTGTCTGGCCGCACCGGCGTGTAGAAAATCGCCTGATTGAGCGAGCCGCCCGCCACCACGTCCACATTGGTGATCGCCCGCACCATCAAGCCAATCGCCATTGCCTGCGTGTGCACGCCCGACGCGCACAGCGTTTCGAAATAGGTGGGGGCCGCCAACTCATCCGACAAATGCCAGGGCTGCGGGTCAAAGCGGGTGGCGAAATCAACGATTTCTTCACCAGTGAGGGCGAAACTGCCGCAGGCGAAGGCTTCACCAAGCGGGAGATCATCGAGCATGCGTTTCATGCGATGAATCTATTGTCGGTTTGGCCGGATACCAACCCCCCAGCGATTGACGCGGCCACGCCCAGCTTGCGACTTTGGGAGTATGCCAAAATCCCGCGACTCGACCTTTTCTTCGACGCACGCAGCCTGATGCCGGACGGGGTATTCTCCACCAGCGCTGAGCCGCATGACGTTCTGCGTCGGGTGTTCGGCTATCCGGCGTTCCGGGGCTTGCAGGAAGATGCGATCCGCCACGTCACCGGCGGTGGCGATGCGCTGGTGCTGATGCCAACCGGCGGTGGCAAAAGCCTCTGCTATCAAATTCCCGCTTTGTGTCGCGCTGGCACCGCTTTGGTGATCTCACCGCTGATCGCCCTGATGGATGACCAGGTGGCGGCGCTGCGTCAGCTGGGCGTGGCGGCGGCGGCGTTGCATTCGGAGATCGATCAGGCCGAAGCCCGCCAGATGGGCCGCGCGCTCGATGCCGGTGAGCTTGATCTGCTCTATGTCTCGCCCGAGCGCCTGCTGCTGCCCGGCACGTTGGAGCGGTTGCAACGGCTGCACATCGCGCTGATCGCCATTGATGAGGCGCATTGCGTCAGCCAATGGGGGCATGAATTCCGCCCGGAATTCCGCGAACTCGCCAGCCTCGCTCAGCATTTCCCTGGCGTGCCGCGCGTGGCGCTGACCGCGACAGCCGACCCACGCACGCGGGATGATATTCTGCACGCGCTCGGGATGGACGATGCAGCCGTCTTCGCCGCCTCGTTCCATCGCCCCAATCTGCACATCGCCGCCGAGCCAAAAATCGGCGAGACCGCGCAGTTGCAGGCATTGCTGGCCCGCCATCCCGGCGATACCGGCATCGTCTATTGCGGCAGCCGCGCCAAGACCGAACGGGTGACGGCAGCGCTCGCGGGCAAGGGCTTCCCGGCACTTGCCTTCCACGCTGGCATCCCGGTGGAGGATAAGCGGGCAGCGCTGATGAAATTCCGCTCGGGTGAGCCGGTGGTGATGGTGGCCACCATTGCATTCGGCATGGGGATCGACCGGCCCGATGTGCGTTTCGTGGTGCATCTGGATATGCCGGACAGCCCGGAATCCTATTATCAGCAGATCGGCCGCGCTGGGCGTGATGGCGAAGTGTCGGAGACGTTGCTGCTCTATGGTGGCGAGGATATCGCCCGCGCACGGCATTTCCTCAGCCAATCCGCCGCCCCGGAAACCCAGCGCCGCGCCATGCGGCAGCGACTTGAGGCAATGATCGGGCTGACCGAAGCCGCCACCTGTCGCACCAAATTGCTGCTTGCCTGCTTTGGTGAGGAACTGGCCGAGGATTGCGGCCATTGCGACAATTGCCGCAACCCGGTCAGCACGTTTGACGGCACGGTGGACGCGCAGAAATTGCTCTCGGCGATCTATCGCACCGGCCAGCGTTATGGCGCGCTGCATGTGATCGGCGTGCTGCTCGGCAAGGCCAATGACGCCATGCTGCGGGCTGGGCATGAGAAATTATCGGTCTTCGGCATCGGCGCCGGCAAGGCGCTGGATTTTTGGCGCGGCGTGCTGCGGCAATTGATCGCGCAGGGGCTGGTTGAAGTCGATATGGGCGAATTCGCCACTCTGCGCCTCAACGCTGACCGCTCTCGCCCGATTCTGCGTGGTGAGGCGACGGTGCAGTTGCGCGAAGACACCCGCATCAAGGCGCGCAGCTCCGCCGAGAAGCAACCGCGTAGTGGTCCGGTGCCGGATCCAACGCTGGATGCCGAATCTCAACGGATTTACGCGGCTCTGCGCGGCTGGCGTGGGGCGGAGGCACGTGGGCAATCCGTGCCGCCTTACATCATCTTCCACGACACCGTTCTGCGCGAAATCGCCGTCTCTCGCCCGGCCTCGCTCGACGATCTGGGTCAGATCAAGGGCGTGGGAGCCAGCAAACTCGCCCGCTACGGTCAGGGTGTGCTGGATGTGCTGCGCGAAGCGGGTGCCTGATTACCAGCCGCCGACACGCGGCCAAATCGCCACCACGTCCTCGCTATTGCCATCGACGACGAAATAGCGGTCATGCGCTGCCGCCATCAGGCAGACATGGTTGGGCAGCACGCGCAATTTGGTGCCAATCGGCGGGTGATAGCTCGGCAAGTTTGGGTCAAGCGCCACCACGCCATGCTCTTGATATGCCTTGATGACGATGCTGCGGCCCAGGCTTGCCTGACCTTGCATATCCACCACCAGCCCGAAGCCGAGATCATTGGCGGTGTCGCCGGTGCTGCGGTCTTTTGACAGCGCAATCGAGCCGGCATCGACGAGGATCTTCCCCTCTTTCGGTCGCGTGCCGATCACGCTGGTGAGCGCGGACACCGCGATGTCGTTGTGGCCATGGGTGCCGATTTCGGCTTGGAACAAATCACCGAACATATACACGCCGGGGCGGATCTCGGTGATGCCCTCGAAGCTGCGCCCATGCAGGGCTGTGGGGGAACTGCCGATGGAGACGATGGTAATCTCGTGCCCAGACGCGCGCAGCCGCTCGGCGGCATGCACGGCGGTGGCGCGTTCCATCTCGGCAACCTCTTTCATCGCCTCGTCGCTGCGCCCGGCATAGGAATGCCCGGCATGGGTCAGCACGCCGATCAGCGCCGGGCCGAGTTTGGCGGCGATGTCGAGCAGCAATTTATCCTCGGCCTGCAACCCGCCGCGATGCTCACCGCAATCAATTTCGATCAGTGTGCGCGGCGGATTCGGATGCTCGGCGATGCGCGCCGCCATCGCCAGATCATCGGTGATCACCTTGATCTCAGCCCCGGCGATGTTGAGTTTGGCGACCTGATCCAGCTTTTGCGGGGTGATGCCGACGGCATAGATCATGTCCATCGCGCCGTGACCGGAGAAATACTCCGCCTCCGCCAGCGTGGAGACCGTGATGCCGCGCGGGCCGCTGCCTGCACCTGCCGCCATGGCGAGCTTGAGCACGTCCATCGATTTGGCGGTCTTCATATGCGGCCGCAACGCCACGCCGCCCGCTTCCACCGCATGCGCCATGCGGGCCAGATTGCGTTGCAAAACCTGGCGATCCAGCACCAGACAGGGTGTTGGCAGATCTGACAGGCGCATGAAATACCCTCACCAATTCACGTGGCGCGCAGATTGATCGCGGCCAGTCATTCCGTCTAGAGGCTAAAGCCTGCGCCCGAACATGCGCTCCAACTCGTTTTTGGTCAGGCGCAGGAAGGTCGGTCGACCGTGGCTGCAGGTGGCGGCCCGCGGGGTGGCCTCCATCTGGCGCAGCAGCGCGTCCATCTCCGCCTGATTGAGCCGCCGCCCGGCGCGGATGCTGCCGTGACAGGCAAGGCGGGCGATCACCGCGTCAAGTCGTGTGTCGAGCGCGGTGCTTTCATCCTGCTCGGCCAATTCATCGGCCACATCGCGTAGAAGTGACGCGGGTGACGGCGTGCCGAGGGCGGCGGGCAGGGCGCGGACGAGCACCGCGCCGGGGCCGAAACCCTCAATCTCCACCCCGATCTCCGCCAGTTCCGCCGCGCGTTCCAGCAGCACGGCCACGGCGGAATGCGGCAATTCCACCACTTCCGGCATCAGCAGCGCCTGTGCGCGCACCAGGCCCGCCAAGCGTTGTTCGCGCAGAGCCTCCTGCGTCAACCGCTCATGGGCGGCGTGCTGATCAACCAGCACCAGCGTGCCATCGGCAGCCACCGCCAGGATGTAAGTGTCCAACACCTGCGCCACCGCCGCCCCCAGCGGATGATCAGGCGACGGCTCGGGGGCCGCCACCGGCGCACGGGCAGCGGGATTGTCGGCAAGTGGCAGACGGGCTTCGGAGAATTGTCCGAATCCGGCAAAGCGCGGCCCGGAGGAATGCGGGCGTGGTGACGGGGTGAACGCCATCGGCGGACGTGGGGCGAAACCGCTCGCCACCGGCGCGATGCCGACAGCCCCGCCGGCAAGCGCACGCTGCACGGCGGTGATCACCAGCCCGCGCACGGCATCCGCTGCCCGAAAGCGCAATTCCGCCTTCGCCGGGTGCACGTTCACATCCACATCCTCAGGCGGCAGCGTCAGGAATAGGGCGAGCACGGCGAACCGGCCATTCATCACACCATCGCGCGTGCCCACCCGCACCGCCGTGCGCAACACCGGATCAACCACCGGCCTGCCATTGACCACCAAAATCTGCCCGGCCCCGGTGGCGCGGGCGAGAGAGGGCGGGGCGATGAAGCCCGAGACCGACATCTCGCCGCGCACGCCCTCAATCGGCAACGCGCATTCCGGCCCGAGCAGAGCGGCAACGCGGGCGGCGAGGCTTTGGGCGGGCAGGTCAAACGCCCGGCGACCATCAAGTTCCAGCGCGAAGGCGACATCTGGGGCGGCGATGGCCAGCCGCCGGATTGCCGTCTCCACCGCATCGCCCTCCGCGCGCGGCGATTTGAGGAATTTGCGGCGGGCGGGGGTGGCGAAGAACAGATCGCGCATCTCCACCCGCGTGCCGAACCCGCCCGGAGCGGGGCGCACCGGCGAGACCGCGCCGCCTTCAATGGCAATCACAAACGCTGAATCCGCCCCTGGTGGGCGCGAGGTGATGGCGAGTTTCGCCGCCGCCCCAATGCTCGGCAGCGCCTCACCACGAAAGCCGAGGGTGGAAATCCGCACCAGTGTTTCATCGGATAGCTTGGAGGTGGCATGGCGCTGCACCGCGAGCGTTAATTCCTCCGCATCCATGCCGCAGCCATCATCGCTGATCTCCACCCGGTCGATCCCGCCGCCGGAGATGGCGACGCGAATGCGGGTGGCACCGGAATCGAGCGCGTTTTCCACCAATTCGCGCGCGGCGGCGGCGGGGCGTTCGATCACCTCACCGGCTGCGATCCGATTGATTGTGGCGTCTGAAAGAAGCCGAATGCGTCCCAAGCTGCGCTCAGTCCTCGTCGCGCAGGGCGCGGAAACGGGCGATCAGTGCGCGGGTGGAGCCGTCATGCGTGCCAACCGCAGCCCCCGGTGCCAAATCCGGCAGCAGGCCGCTGGCCAAGGCTTTGCCGAGTTCCACGCCCCATTGATCGAAGGAATTCACCCCCCACAGCCAGCCCTGCACCGCCACCTTGTGCTCATAGAGCGCAATCAGGCGGCCCAGGCTGAAGGCGTCGAGCTGCGATTGCAGGATCGTCACACTCGGGCGGTTGCCAGAGAACACGCGGTGCGGCGCGATTTCGGCGATGTCCGCCTCGCTGGCCCCAGCCTCACGCATCTCAGACTGCACCTCGGCCAGCGACCGTCCACGCAGCAGCGCTTCGGCCTGGGCGAAGGCGTGGGCGGCGAGGATGCGGTGGGCTTCGGGGCGGTCATGATCGGGGGTGGCGGCGAGGATGAAGTCCACCGGGATCGCCTGGGTGCCCTGATGCACCAACTGCATGAAACTGTGCTGCGCGTTGGTGCCGGGTTCGCCGAACAGCACCGGGCAGGTCGCGGTCTGCACCGGGCGGCCATCAAGGCCTACCGACTTGCCGTTGCTCTCCATCTCTAATTGTTGAAGGAAAGCCGGGAAGCGACGCAGACGGTCGTCATAGGCGAGCACGCAATGGGTGCGACTGCCCATCGCATTCACATTCCAGATGCCCACCAAGGCCAGCAGAACCGGCAGGTTGCTGGCGAACGGGGTGGCGCGGAAATGCGCGTCCATCGCCGCCGCACCGTCGAGCAGTGCCTGGAATTTCTCCCATCCAGCGGCCAGCGCAATCGACAACCCAACCGGCGACCACAGCGAGAAACGCCCGCCCACCCAGTCGCGGAAGCCGAACACCTGCTCCGCTGAAATGCCGAAAGCGGCAACCGCCCGCGCATTGGTGGACAGCGCCACGAAATGCGATACCACTGCCGCCTCGCCCAGTGCATCGGTGATCCAAGCCCGTGCCGCATGGGCGTTGGTCATCGTCTCCTGCGTGGTGAAGGTTTTGGAGGCCACCAAAATCAATGTCGTCGCCGGATTAAGCCCGCGCGTGGCAACGGCGAGGCTGGTGGCATCGACATTGGAGACAAATCGCGTCTCCAACACCGGCCCACGCGCCAGGGTCAGCGCCTCAGTGGCCATCAGCGGGCCGAGATCAGAGCCGCCAATGCCGATATTGATCACATGGGTAAAGCGCTCACCGCCTGCACCGCGCAAATTGCCGTCATGCACCTTTCGGACGAAAGCCTGCATGCGCAGCAATTCAGCGGCGGCAATCTGCGAGGCATTTTCTCGCCCGCTTGGCAGATCGGCCCAGAACCCGCCTTGCGCGCCATTGCGCAACGCCATGTGCATTGCTGCCCGCCGCTCGGTGGTGTTGACGGCCTGGCCTTCAAAAAGTCGGTCGCGAAACAGATTCAGCGCTGCCGCACGGGCATGGCCGAGTAGGGCAGCAAGTGCCTCGTCATCGATGGATGTTTTGGAAAAATCGATCGTCAGATCGTCAAACGTGGCCGAAAACCGGGTTGCGCGGTTGGGATCGGCGGCGAACAGCGCGCGAATATCCGGCGCCTCCGGACGGGAGGCCAATGCGGTCAACCGGTCCCAAGAGGCTGTCAGATGCGTGCGATGCGGCGTGGCTGCGTCTTGCGTCATGGACAACCCCTTACAGTCAAGCCGCGCGGGCAGTGTCTCCGCACAACGGCTCAGAAGCTGCGCGAGACCCTTTCGCCAAGGGCGACGCGCCCCTGGAGTCTACACATGGATTGGATCGAACAGGCAAGAGCCCGATCGGACAATCAGAAGATGTCCCACCAGCTTTTCGCAACCGGTGCGGCGGGAGCCGCCGCAGGAGCAGGCTTGCTCGGCTCATCGGGCGAGCCGGAGACCGCGCGTTCCACCCAGTTTGGCTTCGATTGCGGCTGTTCCACCGGGGTATTGCCGTCCGTCACCGGCCGACCGAGGGCTGCATTCTGCTGCAGACGCTTGGCTTCAGCCGATGCGTTGACCGCCACACCAGGGGTTGGCTTGTCTTTCCAGAACCGCAGCGTATCGGCGAAGCTGTGCTTGGTGGCGTCGTCGTTGGCGGTACGGTTGATCTCGGTGCGCACGTTCGGATCGGCATCCTGCTTGGCGGCACTGAGCAGGGCTTCCTCGCTGGGGGTGCGCGTGACAGCGGCGTTGCTGGAAACGGATTGCGGCGACAGCGTCAGCAAAGCCGCATCGCGCGTGGCGCGTTCCTGCGGGCGGGCGGCACCCGGCGTCGGCGTTGGCAGCTTGTTCAAATCAGGCGGCATCACCAGCGGTGTGCGCGTCGTGACCACGAATTCATCCGGGGCATCGCGCAGCAACCCGACATTGCGGGCGAGTTCCTCACCGCCTCCCGAACAGGCGGTGAGTGACACCAGGGTCGCAACGAGCACCAGCGGTGCGACAATCTGGCGGGAAGGGCGGAGATGATGGGTCATGAACGCTCCTTAGCGCCGCCTGAGGGGGGCTGCAAGCGGGGCTGTTTCAGACTGTCGAGCAGCAGCAAACCAACGCCCCCCACAATGGCGGCATCAGCGACGTTGAAAACATACCACGAATAGCCAAACGCATGTGCGTGCAGGAAATCCACCACCGCGCCGAAGCGCAGCCGGTCGATCACATTGCCCACCGCACCCCCGGCAATTCCGCCCAAAGCGATGGCGACCATCACGGTATCTGTGCGCATCAGCCACAGATACAGCCCAATCACCACCGCCACCGCGATGCCGGCCAACACCAGCGGACCGGCACTGCCCAGACCGTTGAGCAGCCCGAAGGTGACGCCGTGATTCCACACCATGGTGAAATTCAGCAGCGGCAGCACCGCAATCGAGCCGACATCGGGCAGGTTAAGGCCGTAGAGTATCCATGCCTTGCTGGCCTGATCGGCGGCCAGAACCAATGCCGCCGCAATCAGACCCCAGCGGATCATGCCACCACCGCCTCACAGCGCAGGCACAGGCCGGGATGGGCGGCGGACTGGCCGACTTCGGGCAGAATCTTCCAGCAACGCTCGCATTTGGTGCCGTCCGCCTTGAACGCGGTGGCGGTGGCGGCTTCCACAAAGCCCGAGACGATGGACAATTCGGCCCAATCATCGCCCGACATCAGTTCCAGATGCTCCAGCGTGACGGCAACACCGGCTTCGAGGGAGGATTTCACCTCCTTCTGCTGGCGCATCACCTCAATGGCACCCGTCAAACCACGGCGCAATTCGCGGATTTTATCCCATTTCGCGCCGAGGTCTGCATTCGCCCAATCCGCCGGAATCACCGGCAGGGTTTCCAGATGCACACTGGTGTCTTCACCGAAGCGCGACGTCCATGCCTCATCGTCGGTGAACACCAGCACCGGGGCGAACCACAGGCACAGGCTGCGATGCAGATGATCCAGCACTGTCCGCGCGGCACGACGGCGCAGGCTGTCCGCCCCGTCGCAATAGATCGCGTCTTTGCGCACGTCGAAATAGAACGCCGACAGATCCGTCGAGCAGAACACGTGCAGCGCCGGGATCACCCCGGTCCAGTCATAGCTCTGCACCGCCGCGCGATACTGCGTGTCCAACTCGGACAGGCGATGCAGCATGTAGCGTTCCAGCTCCGGCATTTCCTGCACCGGCACGCGCTCGGCTTCGGTGAAGCCCGCCAGCGAGCCCAGAATCCAGCGCATCGTGTTGCGGATGCGGCGATAGAGTTCGGCCTGCTGCTTGAGGATTTCCGGCCCGATGCGCAGATCATCCGTCGTGTCGGAGTTCATCACCCACAGGCGCAGAATATCCGCACCATATTGGTCGGTCACTTCCTGTGGGGCGGTGACATTGCCGAGCGACTTGCTCATCTTGCGGCCATGCTCGTCGAGCACGAAGCCATGCGTCAGAATGGCGTTGAACGGCGCGCGACCACGGGTGCCGACCGATTCAAGCAAGCTCGAATGGAACCAGCCGCGATGCTGGTCGCTGCCTTCCAGATACAGATCGGCAGGCCACGGCAGACCGCGGGCTTCCAGCGTGAAGGCGTGCGTCGAGCCGCTCTCGAACCACACATCCACAATGTCCATCACCTGCTCATACTCCGCCGGATCACGATCATTGCCCAGGAAGCGCGAGGCCGGGGAGGAATACCATGCATCGGCACCCTCAGTGGTGAAGGCGGCGACCACACGGTCCACCACCGCCTGATCACGCAGCACCTGACCGGTCTTTTTCTCCACGAACACCGCAATCGGCACGCCCCAGGCGCGCTGACGGCTGATGCACCAATCCGGGCGCGAGGCGATCATCGCGCCGATGCGGTTGCGGCCCTGATCCGGCACAAAATGCGTCGCCGCAATCGCGTCCAGCGCCTTCTGGCGGATATGTTGCTCGCCATCCATGCGGATGAACCATTGCGGCGTGGCGCGGTAGATCAGCGGAGCCTTCGAGCGCCAGGAATGCGGGTAGGAATGCACCAGCTTGCCGCGCGCCAGCAACGCGCCGGTCTCCAGCAGCGCCGCACAGACCGGATCAGCCGCCTTGTAGACATGCACGCCTTCGAAGCCCGGCGCGAAATGCGTCAGTTTGCCGTCATCGGCCACCGTCTCCGGCACGTCCAACTGATGCGCCCGACCGAGTGCGAAATCGTCCTCGCCGTGGCTGGGGGCGATGTGGACAAGGCCCGAGCCCTGTTCGGTGGTGACGAAATCGGCGCCCAGCAGCGGCACTTCATGCTCATAGCCACGGCCCCGCAGCGGATGCGCGCAGATCGTGCCGACAAGCTCGCTGCCTTTGACCACATGGAGGATGTGGTGCGTCTCGATCTTGGTGGTCTTGCAGAATTCCGGCAGCAGCGCGAGGGCGACCAGCAGCTTGGAATGCGGCGCGACCAGCGAGCCTTCGGCCACCGAATCGACATGCACGATGGCGTATTCGATCTCCGGGCCATAGGCCACGGCGCGGTTGGCCGGCATCGTCCACGGCGTGGTGGTCCAGATCACCACGCAACCGCCTTCCAGCTGCGGCACATGGGTGCGCAGAACCGGGAAGCCGACCATGATCGTGGTGGAGGTGTGATCGTGATATTCGATCTCCGCCTCGGCCAGCGCGGTTTTCTCCACTGGCGACCACATGACCGGACGCAGGCCGCGATACAGTTCACCATTCATCAGGAATTTGCCGATTTCCCCGGCAATGGCGGCCTCGGACGGGAAATCCATCGTGGCATAACGGTCCGCCCAATCGCCTTCAACGCCCAGACGGCGGAATTCATCGGACTGAATGCGCACCCATTCGGCAGCATAGGCGCGGCATTCGGCGCGGAATTGCAGCACCGGCACCTGATCCTTGTCGCGACCATCCTTGCGGTATTGCTCCTCGATCCGCCATTCGATGGGCAGGCCGTGGCAGTCCCAACCTGGAATGTAATGCGCGTCCTGCCCGCTCATTTGGCGCGACCGGTTGACGACATCCTTGAGGATCTTGTTCAGCGCGTGGCCGATGTGCAGATGCCCGTTCGCATAGGGAGGGCCATCATGCAGCATGAACGGTTTGGCGTCTTTGTGCTGCGCGCGCAGCTTGTCCCACAGGCCCAGACGCTGCCAGCGCGCCAGGATCGCCGGCTCCTTCTTGGGCAGGTCGCCGCGCATCGGAAATTCCGTGGCGGGCAGAAAGACGGTGGCGCGATAATCCTGCGCCTGGGAGGTGGTTTTGTCGGTCATGACGGGGTTATGCGAACCGGTGCGGGCTGTGGTCAAGCAGAGGTGGTGAGCTGGCGGCGTGCGTCTTCGGCATCGGTGACGATCTGCTGACGCAATGCGTCAAAACTGGCGAATTTCTGCTCGGCGCGCAGGAAAGCCACCAGCGCCACATCGAGCGTCTGCCCATAAATATCTTCGGCAAAATCAAACAGATGTGCCTCAAGCCGCGCCTCGGTGGTGTCGGCGACGGTCGGCCTACGGCCCAGATTGGCCACGCCGCCGATAATTCTGCCATCCGGCAGCGTGGCGCGCACCGCATAGACGCCCCGCGCGGGCTCCAGATATCCGCCGAGCGCGATGTTGGCCGTGGGGAAGCCGATGGTGCGGCCGCGCTTGTCGCCATGCGCCACTTCGCCCCGGATCGACCACGAGCGACCGAGCAGATGGGCGGCATGTTCCGGATAGCCATCCTGCAACGCGCGGCGGATGCGGCTGGACGAAATCGCGCCCCCTTCGTCGCTCAGTTGCGGCACCACTGAGAGCCCGATGCCGAGCGTCTCGCTGCGGGCTTCCAGAAAATGCACATCGCCGCCGCGCCGGTGGCCGAAGGCGAAATCCGCCCCGCAGGCGATATGCGCGGCCCCCAGCGCCTCATGCAACACAACGCGCACGAATTCTTCCGCCGACAACGCGGCGAATGTCGCGTCAAACGGCACTTCGATGATGTGCTGCACGCCCAGCCCCGCCAGCAATTCGGCGCGTTGGGTGGAGGGGGACAGGCGGAAGGCGGGGTCGTCCGGACGGAACAGCGTGCGCGGATGCGGCTCAAAGGTCAGCACGCCGAGCGGTCGGTCTGGCCGGGCGGAATGTGCAGCGTGCAGAAGATGGGCGTGGCCGCGATGCACCCCGTCGAAATTGCCCAGAGCGAGCACCATGCCGCGCGCTTGGGTGGGAAGGTTTCGCCAATCGGTGTGCAGCATGGACTTCAAACGCCCCTGGTTGGACAAGTTCTTGCTCTCGACCTACACCGCAAAGAGATGAGGAGGAAGTGATGTCCCAGAAAGCCCGTCAGGCTGCTGACCTGCTGCTCGCCGTTCGCGCCAACCCCGCCCATAAGCTCGCCGCCCTGCCCGAGGCGTTGCGCCCGGCTGACCGCGCCGAGGCCTATGCCATTCAGCGTCTGGTCACGGAGAGCTTCTCGGGCATTGGCGGCTGGAAAGTCGGGGCCGCCAATCCGTCGGCTGATCCGCAATGCGGCGCACTGGCCCAGGTCAACGTGGTGGCCTCGCCCGCCAGCTTCGACAGCACGCATCGCGCGAATTTCATCGAGGCGGAGGTGTCCTTCACCATCGGCCGTGATTTGCCGCCGCGCGCGCAGCCTTACACCCGTGAGGAGGTCATCGCCGCGATGGCCACGGCGCATCCGACCATCGAATTGCTGGATCCGCGCTATATCGATGCTGATGCCGTCGATGCATTCAGCGGTCTGGCCGATAGCCAATCGCATTTCGCGCTCATCGTCGGGCCGGGCAGGGCGGATTGGCACGGCATCAATTTCGACGCCGAGACCGCCGAGCAATATGTCGATGGTGCGCTTCACAAGACGCATCAGGGCAACCCCGGCGGCGATATGGTGCGCCTCGTGCAGTGGCTGGCCAATACCGGTGCGGTGTGGGCGGGCGGTCTGAAGGCGGGGCAGGTTGTCACCTGCGGCTCCTGGACCGGCAAATCTGCGGTGGGGACGAAAGCGGATATCCGCGTGCATTTCCCCTCACTCGGTGAGGCGCACGCCACCTACACCGGCTGAACCGCTGTCACGTGGCAACCCGGACGTGACAGGCTAGCCTGTGCTGTCCGGATTGCCACGGCCCGCCAGGGGCGGGCACAGCCTGAGTCAGTGGCGTGTTAGATCACCAGCTCCACCACGAACGGCCCGCTGGTCGCATTGGCTTGCGCGAAGACGTCGTTGAACGCCTCCATCGTCTCCACCCGTGCCGCCTGCACGCCCATCGCATTGGCCATCTGCACCCAATCCAGATCCGGATTGCCCAGATCCATCATATCCATCGCCGTCCGCCCCGGATTGGCCCCGACATTGGCGTATTCGCCGAGCAGGATCTGATATTTGCGGTTGGCCAGGATGACGATGGTGGCGTTGCATTTCTCGCGCGCCATCGTCCACAGCGCCTGCACGGTATACATCCCCGAGCCATCCGCCTGCAGGCCGATCACCCGCCGATCCGGGCAGGCAATCGCCGCCCCCAGCGCCAGCGGCAGACCTTCACCGATCGCACCGCCGCAGAGCTGAATCCAGTCATGCGGGGCAGCGCCGTGGGTGTTGGGATAGAGCGCGCGGCCGAAGCTGACGCTCTCATCGACCACAATCGCATCCTCTGGCAGCAAAGCGGTGAGCGACTGGGCCAGCGCCTCGCTCGTCACGCGGCCACGGGCGGGCTCGATGTGATCGCGGGCCTGCGGGGCGGGCGGTGTGGCCCCCAGAGTGTCGGCAAGGGCGGCCAGGGTGGCGGGCAGATCGTGTTCAGCGCGGGCGAGCACATGCAGCGTCGAGCCGGGCGGCGACATGCGCGACGGCTTGCCGGGATAGCCGAAGAAGCCCACCGGGTCCTGCGCCCCGACGAGCACGATGTGCTGATACGGCGCGAGGGCTGCCATCGCCTGATCAACCGGATAGGGGATGCGGTTGATCGGATAACGTCCCGCACCACGTTCGATGCGCGGGTTGGAGGTCATCGCCCACAAATCTGCCCCGGTGGCGGCGGCAATCGCGGCGGCGGAGGCGAGCGGGGTGGCGCGCAATGCGCCATATCCCAAGATCAACGCCACCTTCTCCCCCCGCCGCAGCAGGCGGGCGATCAGCGCGATGTTCTCCGGGCCTGCCGCTGAGCGCATCGGACGCGGCAATGCGGCCCCGACCACACCGCCTTCGTCCCAACAGGTATCCGACGGCAGGATCAACGTGGAAACCTGTCCCGGCCCTTCAAAGGCGGCCTGCACGGCACAGGCGGCATCAGACCCCACGTCCTGTGCGTGGGCGACGGTGCGGGTCCAGCCGGAGACGGCGCGGGCGAAGCCTTCGGTGTCTGCGGTCAGTGGGGCGTCGAACGGGCGGTGATAGGTCGCCTGATCGCCGACGCAATTGACCACCATGCTGTGCGCGCGGCGGGTGTTGTGCAGATTGGACAGGCCGTTCGCCAAACCCGGCCCACAATGCAGCAGAGTAGCGGCCGGCTTTTCCGCCATGCGGGCATAACCATCCGCCGCACCCGTCACCACACCCTCAAACAGCCCCAGCACACAGCGCATGCCTGGAATGCGGTCGAGAGCTGCGACAAAATGCATTTCACTGGTGCCAGGGTTGGCGAAGCAGGTGTCCACGCCGTTGGCGAGCAGAGTATGCACCAGAGATTCTGCACCGTTCATCGATCAACTCCCGCTTTTGTTCTTCGAGCCAGCCTGGACGCCGACGCGCGCCGGTGCAAGATGGCGCTACCAGTCGAGGAAGCACCAATGAACATTCTCTACCCCGAACGCATGTATGCCGATGATTCCGTGGAGCGGGAGGTGTTCGGTCCCGATGCGAAGATCGTCATGCGCGATGCGGCCTCGCTGGCTGATATCGCACCGGCGGATCGTGCAGGCGTGGAAGGGCTGATGATCTTCCGCTTCTGGGCACCGGGCGAGGAACTGGCGAAGTTCCCCAACCTCAAGGCCGTGGTGCGCATGGGGGTGGGCTATGACCGCGTGGATCGTGCTTGGTGCGCGGCCAACAACGTCATCGTCGCCAACGTGCCCGATTACGGCACGATGGAAGTGGCAGACAGCGCGATGGCGCTGGTGTTGAGCCTGCGGCGCGGCATCGTGCTCTATCACGAAACCCAACGCGGCCCGTCTCCCGCCGCCTGGACACAGATTGAGACGCAGCTGATCCAGCGGATGTCCGCGCAGACCTTCGGCATTATCGGCCTGGGTCGCATCGGCACCGCCGTCGCCCTGCGCGCCAAGGCATTCGGCTTCAACGTGGTCTTCTTCGATCCGCTGCGCCCGAACGGTGCCGATCTCGCCATCGGCGTGCGTCGTGCCAAGAGCCTGGATGAGTTGCTGGCTCAGTCAGACGTGCTGAGCATCCACACGCCGCAGACGCCGGAGACGATCAACATGATCGGCGCGCGTGAGCTGGCGCTGCTGCCGCAGGACGCGATTGTGGTCAACACCGCACGCGGTCGGATCATCGATCTTGAGGCGCTGGAAGCCGCCCTGCGTTCTGGCCATCTGGCGGGTGCAGGTCTGGACGTGATTCCGGTGGAGCCGCCGGTGGAGCCGGTGCCGTCGCTGCTGCGTGCCTATCGTGACAAGGAGAAGTGGCTGGAAGGCCGCCTGATCATCTGCCCGCATTCGGCGTTCCACACCCGCCATGCCTGGGCTGACATCCGCCGCAAATCCGCCGAGACGATGGCAGCGGCGTTGTCCGGTGCCCCGCAGAATGTGATTTCGCCGGAGAGCTATTAAACATCATTCGTCATTGTGAGCGCAGCGTGGCAATCCATCGCCGGATTGCTGCGCTGCGCTCGCAATGAGGGATGAACTATGCTGCTTTCGGCAGCCGCACCACAAACCGCGCGCCGAGAACTTGCCCGCTCTCATCGCGCCGGTTTTCCGCAGAAATCTTGCCCTTCAGCGCATCGACAATCTGGCGGCTGATCGACAGGCCAAGCCCGGAATGCGTGCCGAAACGTTCACCGCTGGGGCGTTCGGAATAGAAGCGGTCGAAGATGTGTTCCAACTTGGCATCCGGGATGCCTGGGCCTTCATCCTCCACCGCAATCTCGATCATCGCGCCGTCATTCTGGGCGCAGAGCAGGATGCGGCCATTGGGCGGTGAGAAGCTGTGCGCATTGCCGATCAGATTGCGCAGCACCTGCACCAGTCGATCCCCCACCGCCTGCACCACCAACTTGCCCTCACCGAGATCGAGCACCAGACGCGGGCCGTCCTCGTCGCGGGTGGCTTCGTCGATTTCGGCAAGCGCCGAGAGAATCGGTGCCAGATCCACCGGCTCCGTCGCTGCGCGCGACAGCTCGGCGTCGATGCGTGAGGCGTCGGAAATGTCGGTGATCAGCCGATCCAGCCGCCCGACATCCTCGGCGATAATGCTGGTCAGGCGGCGTTGCTTGTCCGGGTCGTCAATCCGCCGCAGCGTCTCGATGGCCGAGCGGATGGAGGAGAGCGGGTTCTTGATCTCGTGCGCCACATCGGCGGCAAAGCGCTCAATGGCGTCCATCCGGGTCCACAGAGCGGTGGCGGAATCGGACAAAGCGCGGGCGAGCTGGCCCACCTCGTCGCGGCGTTCCAGCAGCGAATCCGGCACCGCCCCAGTGCGCCCACCACCCTCACGCATCGCCGCCGCTGCCCCGGCCAGCCGCAAAATCGGGCGGGCGATGGTCAGTGACAGATACCAGGACAGCATCACCGTCAGCATCAGGGCCAGAGTGAACAGCGCCAAAATCGACACCCGCACCGCCAGCACACCATCATCCACCTCCCGCGCCTCGCGCGTCAGCACCACCACGCCAAGCGTGCGGCGGTTGCGTGAGACGGGTTCGGAGACGGAGACCAGCAGGCGGTTATCTTCGCTGCGACGGACATAAGGCGGGATCAGGCGACCGGGGGTGGCGGCGTTGCGTTTGAGTTCGGCACGCACGTCAGGCGACCAGTCGATGCCCGCCGGTTGCTGGCCGAGATCGAGCAGCGACACCTCGGTTGTGCGCGGCAGCAAGGTCATCAGGTCGTCGTAAATCTGGCCGACCAGATTGGCCAGGCGTCCGCGTTCGATGGCGGGCTGCAACGGCTCAATCGTCACTGCCCCACCGGCCCCCTCGCGCACCCGCGTATCGGCCAATACCTCCCCCTCGGGCGAGAACAGCCGGGCTTGCGCGTTCGGCGTGGGTTCGGTCAGGCCGCGCAACAGCGGGCGGGCGAGGTCGGCGACGAGATGCGGCGAATCGGGTGATTCCTCACGCACGGCAGCCTCGGACAACGCCCCGGCAAAGATGCGCGCCTGTTCACGCAAGGTGGTCACTTCGGCTTCGAGCAGGCCGTTCTGATATTGGTCCAGGTAAAGCAGCGCCGCCAACAGCAGCGCCAGCGGCAGCAGATTGACCAGCAAAATCCGGCGCAGCAACGGCGAGAGGAAGCCCATGCGCGTCGTCTCGCCCGCTTCCAGATCGGGACGGAATAGCGCGAGGAACTTGCCGCTATAGGGCATGCAATCAGGCTTCCTTGTAGCGGTAGCCGATGCCGTAGAGGGTTTCGATGTGGTTGAACTCGTCATCCACCGCGCGGAACTTCTTGCGCACCCGCTTCACATGGGAATCAATGGTGCGATCATCGACATAGATGCTGTCGCCATAAGCGATGTCGATCAGCTGATCGCGGGATTTCACCATGCCGGGGCGAGCGGCGAGCGCCTTGATGAGCAGGAACTCCGTCACCGTCAGCGCGATGTCTTTGCCCTTCCAATGGCATTGATGCTTGGTCTCATCGAGCACCAACTCGCCGCGCACCATGATGCCGGAGGGAGCAGCACCCGAGCCCTCGGCGCGGCTGTTCTCGTTGCGGCGGAGCAAAGCGCGGATGCGTTCGATCAGCAGGCGCTGGCTGAACGGCTTGCGGATATAGTCATCCGCCCCCAGCCGCAGGCCCATCAACTCGTCCACCTCCTCATCCTTGGAGGTGAGGAAGATCACCGGCAAGGCGGTGCGGGCGCGCAGGCGTTGCAGCAGCTCCATCCCGTCCATGCGCGGCATCTTGATGTCGAGCACCGCCAGATCCACCGGCTTGGCGGTGATGCCCTGCAGCGCGCTTTCGCCATCCGTGTAGGTGCGGACGGTGTAGCCTTCCTGTTCCAGCGTCATCGACACCGAGGTGAGGATGTTGCGGTCGTCGTCAACCAGCGCAATTGTCTGTTTCATCGCAGAGGCCCTTTTGGCGGTGCGGGGATCACACGCAAAGCATTCCACTGAATTGTGGCGCAAAGAGGAAGAAAGGCGAACACATTATGGCAGACTCATCCGAAGATCCGAAAATTCCCAAAGGGGCGATGGCCCCCGGCCCCGATCCGGCGTGGCAATCCCGCCAATTGCTGCGGGCGGCGCGCGCTGGCGTGCTTGCCACGCAGAAAGACGGCCAACCCTTCGCCTCCCTCGTCACGCCCGCCTGCGCGCCGGATGGCTCAATTTTAATGTTTCTCTCCACCCTGTCCGAACACACCCGGCAATTGCGTGCCGAGCCGCGCTGTTCGCTGATGGTGATGGGGCAGGCTACGGCGGCCAATCCGCAAACCGCCCCGCGCGTGACCATCACCGGGCTGGCCGAGGTTGAGACTGACGCAGCACTCAAGGCGCGCTGGCTGGCGGTGCATCCTTATGCGCAGCTTTATGCCGAATTCGGCGATTTCTCGCTCTGGCGCATCCGCCCCATCGCCGCCCAACTGGTCGGCGGCTTCGCGCGCGCCTTCCGACTCAAACCGGCGGAGCTTGCGCCGAACCCTGACGCGATGGCGGCCATTCTGGCGGCAGAGGCCGACATCATCGCCCATTGCAACCAGGAGCACACCGACGCTCTGGCGCTGATCGCCGGTGAGCCGGGGGCATGGCGGATGGTGGCGGTGGATGTGGATGGGTGCGATCTCGCAAGTGCAGCAAGAGATGAACAAGATGAGCGCGTGAAGCGGGTGTCGTGGTCTGGTCCGGTGGGGGATTCTGCTGCAGTGCGAAAAGAATTGGTGGCCCTGACCAAGGTTGCGCGTGAAGCAACGTGAAGCGGTTAACTTTCCTGTGACATCAGCCATGCGGGCAGGCGTGTTTGCGATAACATCCGCATTCTCAGGCTGGACCGTTTCAGCCGCGCCTCCTATGCACAGGGAAACTATCATTCGGCTATAGTTTGAGTAGGGTTTGGAGGATCGTCATAATGAACGCTGTTGGGAAACATTTGTCCGCGCATATGCTGGCGGGCACCGGGGTGCATCACACGCATCCGTCCAAAGTGCATGCGAACCTCACCGCTTCGGCTCTGATCCCGCATGCCATCCGCAAGGGTGAGGGCACGCTGTCCGAAGATGGTGCATTCATCGCCATCACCGGCGTGCACACCGGTCGTTCCGTGAAAGACAAATACGTTGTTCGCGAGCCGGAAGTGGAGAGCGAAGTCGATTGGGGCAAGGTGAACCAGCCGATCTCCAAGGAGCATTTCAGCCTCTTCAAGAACCGCGTTCAGGCCTATCTCCAGGGCCAGGAACTGTTCGTGCAAGACCTGTATGCCGGAGCCGACCCGGCCCATCGCATCAAGGTGCGCATGGTCACGGACGCGGCCTGGAACTCGCTGTTCGCGCGCAACATGTTCATCCGCCCGACCGAGGCGGAGCTTGAGAATTTCGAGCCGGATTTCTACATCCTGCACGCGCCGAAATTCGAAGCCGACCCGGCGATTGATGGCTGCCGCACCAGCACGGCGGTGATGCTCAGCTTCACCGAGCGGATGATCGTGGTGGCCGGCACCGAGTATGCCGGTGAGATCAAGAAGTCGATCTTCACCGTGATGAACTGGCTGCTGCCGGCCAAGGGCGTGCTGCCGATGCATTGCTCGGCCAACGTGGGCCGCGACGGCGACGTGGCGCTGTTCTTCGGCCTGTCCGGCACCGGCAAGACCACGCTGTCGTCTGACCCGCTGCGTCCGCTGATCGGCGATGACGAGCATGGCTGGTCGCCTGAGGGCGTGTTCAACTTCGAGGGCGGTTGCTACGCGAAGGTGATCAACCTGTCCAAAACCGCCGAGCCGGAAATCTGGGCGGCTTCGCACCGCTTCGGCACCGTGCTGGAAAATGTTCACGCCGATGCGCGTGGCCGTCTGGACCTGACCGATCAGCGTTACACGGAAAACACCCGCTCCTGCTACCCGGTGGAGTTCATCCCGAACTTCGTCGCCTCCGGCCGTGGTGGCATTCCGAAGAACGTGGTGATGCTGGCCTGCGACGCTTTCGGCGTGCTGCCGCCAATTGCCAAGCTGTCCGAAGCCCAGGCGATGTATCACTTCCTGTCGGGCTACACCGCCCTCGTGGCGGGCACCGAAAAGGGCTTGGGCTCTGAGCCGCAGCCGTCTTTCTCGGCCTGCTTCGGCGCGCCGTTCCTGCCGCGTCCGGCGACGCTGTATGGCCAGATGCTGTCGGAGATGATCGCGAAATACGGCGCCGATTGCTGGCTGGTGAACACCGGCTGGTCGGGTGGCGCGTATGGCGTGGGCAAGCGGATGTCGATCAAGCACACCCGCGCGCTGATCAACGCCGCCCTGGATGGCTCGCTGGCGAAAGTGGAATACCAGACCGAGAAATTCTTCGGCCTGTCTATCCCGAAGGAAGTGCCGGGCATTCCGTCCGAGGTGCTCGACCCGCGCCGGTCGTGGCCGGATGCGGCGGCCTATGATGTGGCGGCGAAGAAGCTGGCCGGGATGTTCGAGAAGAACTTCGCCCAGTTCCTCGGCCATGTCGGCGACGATGTGAAGGCGATTGCGATCAAGGGGTGATCGTTGTCACTGCGACAACAAAAAAGCGCCTCGGGAAACCGGGGCGCTTTTTTTGTATGTGCGTAGGGCGGATGACGCTGCGCTCTTTCGCCCTACGCCATATCGATCATGCTTTCTTCAAGAACTCGGTCTTCAACACCAAGCCCTTGATCTTCTCGGCATTGCATTCGATGAGCCCATCATCATCGGTCAGGCGGATGTTCTTGATCATGGTGCCGCGCTTGAGGGTGGATGAGGTGCCTTTGACCTTCAGATCCTTGATCACCATCACGCTGTCACCGTCCAGAAGTTCGGTTCCATTGCTGTCACGAGCGGGCATTTGAAAATTCCTATTTGCCTGAATGAAGTCGTTGCTGAACGACATCGCGCCACATCGCATCTGGCGGGGCTTCTGCCAAGGCGCGCTCGAATAAAGCGCGGGTTTCCGGTGTCAGCTTGCCGTCCACCTGCATCTGCGCATCGGCAGCCTGAGCGGCGATGGCCGGATTGAAACCGGCACGCAGCGCCATCCGCCATGCAGCCGCTGCTGCTGCGACATTGCCGCGCCCGGCTTCAGCATTGCCGAGCAGCAGATAGCCCTGCGCGGTCATTTCCTGCGTCGGGTCCATGGTGGCCAAGCGCGCGCGCAAGGTGGAAATCAGCCTCTCGCCCTCTTCCTGCCTGGCGAGCGGATCAGCTTTCGGCAAGGCATTGGCCGACGGCAGCTCCGGGTGGCCATCGATCAGATACAGGCTTCCAGCCAGCAATGGCAGCGCGATGGCGGCCACGATCAGCGGCATGCGCGCGGAGAGGTGGATGCCTTCCTCCGGCAGATCGGCGGAGGCGAGCAGGCGGCGCTGCACTTCCAGTCGGGCGGATTTATGCTCGGTGGCGGCAATCCGACCCTCGGCGAGGTCGCGATCCAACTCCGCCAATTGCGCACGATGCAGCGCCATTGCCGTCTCTCGCCTACCGCGCGGAGTGTGGGTGCGCAGCAGCGAGAGGATCAGCGGCAGCAGACAGGCCAGCGCCAGGGCTGCGAACAGCAAAAAGACGGGACTAGGCAGGGCTCAGTTCTCCATCAGGCGCGCAAGGCGCTGCTGTTCTTCATCCGACAGCGGCGGCGGCGGTGCAGCACGGCGACGCAGACCCATCGCAAGGCCGCCACCGATCAACAGTGCAATCACAGGCGAGGCCCAGAGCAGCGAGGTCATCCAATTCACCGGCGGGCGCAGGCGGACGAAATCGCCATAGCGGGCGACCATCCACTGCGTGATCTGCGCCTCGTTCTCTCCAGCGGCGACGTGCTGGCGGACGATGTGGCGCAAATCGCGGGCGAGATCGGCACCGGACTCCTCAATGCTCTCGTTCTGACAGACCAGACAGCGCAATTGCTGGCCAATCTGCACCGCGCGGGCTTCCTGTGCGGGGTCAGGCAAGGCTTCGGCCGGGTCGCTGATCGCCCAGGCGGGGGCGGCCAGCAGCAGGGCGGCGAGCAGGGCAAGAATGCGGATCATGCGCCCACCATTTTCACCAATTCCACCACCGCCTGATCCGGCAACGGGCCGACGAAACGCCAGCGCACGATGCCTTCGGCGTCGATCAGATAGGTCTCCGGCACCCCCGTCACCCCCCAATCAATCGCAACCCGTCCATCATTGTCGTGGGCAAGGCGGGCATAGGGGTTGCCGTGGCGGGACAGATAGAGAGCGGTTTGCGGATCTTTGTCTTTATAGGCGATGCCCCAGACCGGCACGCCGCGCTGATGCAGCGCCATCAGGGTGGCGGCTTCCTCCACGCAGGGCACGCACCAGGAGGCGAAGAAATTGATTACCACCGGCTTATTCTCGGCCAGCACATCGGCATGGCTGAAGCCGGGCAGGGCGAAGTCTGGCAAGGGCTTGTCGATCAATTGCGACGGCACGCCGCGCGGGTCGAACGTGCCTTTCGCCAACCCCTTCAGCATGGCGTAAAACGCGCCCCCGCCGAGGAGGGCGATGCCCAGCGGGGCACCGAGCAGCAGACGCCGGTTCATGCGCGTTCGGCTCCGGGCATGGTGCGGGCGGCGCGTGCAGGCACGGCCATGCGCAGGCGTCGGTCGGCGAGCGAGCAGAAACCACCCAACGCCATCACCAACGCGCCCAACCAAATCAGCGGCGCCATCGTGTTGTCATGCAGGCGCAGCACCGCTGCCCCATCACGTTCCTCACCCAGCACGGCATAGAGGTCGCGCAGGATATTGGTGTGGATCTTGGCTTCCGTGGTGGTCATTTGCTGGGTGGTGAACGCCCGCCGCTCTGGGGCGAGCACCGTGACAATCTTGCCATCCTTGCTCACCGTAATCGTCGCCACGCGGGCATTGTAGTTGGAGCCTGCCGCGTCGTGCATCTCCTCCAGCTTCCAGTCATAGCCCGCCAGATGCGTCGTCTCACCGACATGCACCAGCACCACCTCCTGCACCGCCATCGACATGCCGGCGATGCCAGCCACCGTCACACCCAGCCCGGCATGGCCGAGTGTGGTGCCGAACACCTGCAAGGGCAGGCCGAACAAGCGGGAGAGGCTGTGAGAGACCGGGATGCGGAACAGACGGATGCGCTCAGCAATGTCGGCAAACGCCCCGCAAATCATCCAGGCTGCGCCCGCCATGAACAAAGCGGGCAGGGCGGTCATCCCGAACGTGGACACGATGCCGACAATGAGGGCCACCAGCGCCACCCACCACAATTTCAACAAAGCAGGCACCAAGGCTGCCCGCTTCCATGACATCAGCGGACCCACTGCCATCGCGATGAACAGCGGGGCGGCCAGTGGCAGCACGGTGGCGTCGTAGAAAGGCGGGCCGACGGAAATTTTCGTGTGAAACAGCAGATCGGCGAACAGCGGATAGGTCGTCCCCGTCACCACCACCGCACAAATCGCGCAGAGCAAAATGTTGTTCAGCACCAACGCGCCCTCTCGCGAGACCGGGGCGAACACGCCAGAGGCACCCAGCAACGGGGCGCGAATGAGGAACAGCAGCAGCGAGCCGCCAATCACCAGACCGAGCAAACCCAGGATGAACACGCCGCGCGCCGGGTCATTGGCGAAGGAATGCACCGAATTCAGAATTCCCGAGCGGACCAGGAAGGTGCCGGAGAGCGAGAAGGCGAAGGTGCCGATGGCGAGCAGCACCGTCCAAATCTTCAACGCTTCGCGCTTCTCGACGACAATGGCGCAATGCAACAGGGCGGTGCCGGTCAGCCACGGCATCAGCGAGGCGTTTTCCACCGGGTCCCAGAACCAGAACCCGCCCCAGCCGAGCACGTAATAACTCCACCAGGACCCAAGCGCGATGCCGCCGGTCAGGCAGCACCAAGCAGCGAGTGTCCAAGGCCGCACCCAACGCCCCCACGCGGCGTCCATCCGGCCTTCAAGAAGTGCTGCCACCGCGAAGGCGAACGGGATCGCGAAGCCGACATAGCCCGCGTAGAGCATCGGCGGATGGAAGGCGAGGCCGGGGTCTTGCAGCAACGGGTTCATGTCCTGCCCGTTGGAGGGCGGCGGCCAGATGCGCAGGAACGGGTCGGATTCGAGCAGGGCGAATAATTCGAACCCGCAGGCCGACAGCGCCAGAATGCCGATCACCCGTGCGCGCAACCCCATCGGCAGATTGCGCCCAAACAGCGCCACCGCCCCGCCGCAGAGGGCAAGGATCAGGCACCAGAACAGGATCGATCCCTCATGGCTGCCCCAGGCGCCGGTGATCTTATAGAGCAGCGGCTTCAGCGAATGGCTGTTCTCATAGACATTGGCCACCGAGAAATCGTCGGTCACACTCGCCCAGACTAGGCAGAGGAATGAGGTAAGCAACGCCATCGCCTGCCCCAGCGCCAAAGCCGGGGCGGCCTGCATCAGGCGGATGTCGCCCCGCCAAGCGCCCCAGAGCGGCAGCAGCGCCTGGGCGAAGGCAAAAGCGATTCCGAGGGCGAGGGCGTAATGGCCAAGCTCAGCGATCATCCGCCGGTGGTTCCATTGCCGGCTTTGGCCGCGTTCCACAAAGCCGCCGGGGGTGGCGCGCCCTTTTCAGGCTTCCAGCCAGTCTTCTTCAACTCATCGGCCATGTCGGGCGGCATGTAATTTTCATCGTGCTTGGCGAGCACTTCCTGCGCGGCGAACATGCCGTTGGGCTGCAATTTGCCCAGCGTGACCACGCCCTGACCCTCGCGGAACAGATCGGGCAGAATGCCGACATAGACCACATCTACACTGGCGATGCCGTCCGAGACACGGAAGGTGACGGAGGGCTTGGTGCCATCCTGTGTCTTGCGCACCGACCCAGCCTCGACCATGCCGCCGAGCCGGAAGACGCGATCTTTCGGTGCCGTGGTGGCCACCTTCGAGGGGATGACGAACAATTCGCCCGTGCTGCGGAATGCCTGGAAGACCAGGATCGTTGCGGCACCAAGGCAGAACACCAGGCCGAGCACGACAATCATCCGCTTATGCTTGCGCTTCATCCCCGGCGCGGCGCGGCCTGATCCACTCATGACCGGCCTCGCGGATCGAGTTTGGCAAGCGTGAGCTTCGCTTTGGCCGTGCGTTGCCACGCGCCGACGGCCAGCCAGCCGACGACCAGGAAGGTCAGCCCGTAAGATGCCACAATATACGGAAGATGGGTCATGGATGTGGGCCTTATTCGCTCGCCCGGATCTGGGCAAGCACGAGAGCACGAATGCGGCGCTCCATCACGGCAGCGCGCAGGCGGGCGGTGGTCAACGCGGCAAAGCCGAGCGTGCCGCCAATGGCCAGCAGCAACAGCGGCCACAGCATCGACGGTGCCATCGAAGGCGCACCCGTCAGAGTGATCGAGGCGGGCTGATGCAGCGTGTTCCACCATTCCACCGAGAATTTGATGATCGGCAGATTGACCACACCCACCAGCGCCAGAATGGCACCGGCGCGATAGCCGCGCTGCGGATCGTCAAAGGCGCGCACCAGGGCGATGTGGCCGAGATAGAGGAAGAACAGCACAAGCACGGAGGTCATCCGCGCATCCCACACCCACCACGCCCCCCACATCGGCTTGCCCCAGAGCGAGCCGGTGGCGAGGCAGAGTGCGGTGAAAGCGGCACCCACCGGCCCAATCTCCACCGCCGCCAGATCAGCCAGCGGATGCCGCCAGATCAGCGAGGCGGCGGAGGCGATGGCGAGTGCCATGTAACCGGAGGAGGCCAGCCACGCCGAGGGCACATGCACATACATGATGCGGACGGCATCATGCTGCTGCCAATCGGCGGGGGCGAAGAACAACCCCCAGACCAGACCAGTCACGGTCAATGCCAGGGCCAACAGCGCCACGGGCGGCAGAATCCTGCCCGAAAGGCGCAGAAACTGGCCGGGATTGGCGAATCGATGGATATTACGTGCCGGGGTTGCCGGTGAGGACGTGAGCGACATGGGCATATCTTAGCTCTATTTCTCGGTCTTTGAAGCACGCTGTCATCGGTTTAACCTTGCGGCACATCAAGCGTAGGGGAAACGAAATGCTGTTCACCATAACCAATACCGATCGCCCGGGCGTGCTCGAACTCCGCATGGCCACGCGGCCGGATCATCTCGTCTATCTGGACAGCAAACAGTCCCAGATCGTTCATGGCGGCGCGATCCTCGATGCCGAGGGCAAACCCTGCGGCTCCATGCTGATCATCGAAGCCGACTCCGCCGATGCCGCCCGCGCTTTTGCCGCTGGCGACCCCTATGCCAAGGCCGGGGTGTTTGAAGCCTCGGTCGTGCGGCCGTTCCGTGAGGCCTATCGCGACGGCAAGCGCCTCTGATGGCGTATTGGCTGGTCAAATCCGAACCGGATGCGTTCAGCTGGGATGAACAGGTCGCCCACGGTGTTGAACCGTGGACCGGCGTGCGCAACCACATGGCGAAGAACAATCTGGCCAGCATGAAGCTGGGCGACCGCGCCTTCTTCTACCATTCCAACATCGGCAAACAGATCGTCGGCGTGGTGGAGGTGGTGCGCGAGGGCTATCCCGACCCATCCGCCGAGCCGGGCAGCCCATGGGTGTGCGTGGACATGAAAGCGCTCGCCCCGCTGCCACGTCCCGTCACGTTGGCCGAGATCAAATCCGACCCTGCGCTGGAGGGGCTGGCGCTGATCCGCATGTCTCGCCTGTCAGTGGTGCCGGTGTCGGAGGCGCATTGGGTGCATCTGTGTGCGTTGGGTGAGGTGCAAGCGTGATCCTTCCCGCACCATGAAGGATCATCGCCCGCTCTGCCGTCTGGAAGACATCCCAGACGGCGGCACGCTCGCCTTTCCATCCGAGCACCCGGACAGCGACGGATTATTTGCCTTCCGCCGTGGCGCGCAGGTGTTGATATACGTCAATGCCTGCCCGCATCTGGGCGTGTCACTCGACTGGTCGCCGGGTGCCTTTCTGTCCAGCGACACAACACATTTCGTCTGTGCGATGCATTGGGCGAAGTTCGACATTGAGACCGGGCAGTGCTTTGACGGCCCTTGCGTTGGAGAACACCTAAAATCGATGCCTTTTGTGCTGCAAGACGGGGTGATTTCGGTAACTTTCGGAACTCGCGTCTAGCTTGCCCCTCAAAGCCAGTCTAAGACACCAACCGAGCAATGCGTGGGTGCGCCTTCTACCGGGGGGAAGAGGTGTGCCGAGCTTGAGCCAAAGCCTGGAACATTCCGGCATGCGGCTTCTCGCGTTGTTGCCTAGCCGGGCCATCCCCCGGTCGTCCATGGTCACTAAATGAGAACGGAACGCTCCCCCATGTCGGACATGCTCTTCCCGGTAAAACCCGAAATCGCTGCAACGGCCCGTGTCAACGCCGCGCAGTATGACGCGCTCTACGCCGAAGCCGCCAGCAACCCGGAAGCCTTCTGGGCGCGGGAAGGGCAACGCATCGACTGGATGAAGCAGCCCACCAAGATCCTCTCCGGCGATTTCACCGGCGATGTGCAGATTAAGTGGTTTGAAGATGGCGTGCTCAACGCCTCCGTCTCCTGCCTGGACCGCCATCTCGCCACCCGTGGCGATCAGACCGCGATCATCTGGGAAGGCGATAACCCGAATTCGTCGCGCCATGTCACCTACCGCGAACTTCATGAGGAAGTCTGCCGTCTGGCCAATGTGCTGCGCGGCCTGGGTGTGAAGA
>Ga0316222_1000988_pt1 | contig 37906 bp, 27 predicted proteins | sample TBH18011metaG_FD_206008 | JGI IMG/M metagenome (GOLD analysis project Ga0316222, IMG submission 206008) | Freshwater microbial communities from Trout Bog Lake, Wisconsin, USA - TBH18011 | ecosystem: Environmental > Aquatic > Freshwater > Lake > Hypolimnion/Profundal zone | place: USA: Wisconsin... | reverse complement strand
CAGGCTGGAGCCTGGGAACGAGACCGCGAATTCCTTAACTTAATGGCAGTGGGGCGTTGGCCTAGGCTGGTATGGGGCCGCGCCTTCGGCGCTGAAGCGACCGTTTTGTTCATTTGCTGCATTCGTCGGCGCCGACCGGTTTGGCCCTGTCAAGGCTTCACGCACACCGCAACCGTGGACAATCCGCTGCAAGGCAGGATGCGGTCGAGAATCTGAAGCAGCGGCGTCAGGACGTTGTAAAGGCGCAGTTGCCACGGCTTGAGCGCCTTCTGTTTGCCGATGGTGTTAAAGAGCATCCACGCCAGCGCGCCGAACTTGTTGAAGTAGAGCTGCCGTTCGACGGTGAAACCCGCCTCGCGCATCTTCGTCTCCAGTTCGCCCACGCTGTACCGCCGGAAATGGCCGAGCGCCTTGTCGAAGTCCGAGTAGAGCTTCATGTTGAACGGCACGAGGATGACAATGCGGCAACCGGTCGGCACCGTCTCGAACAAACTGCGGAGCACCGCCCGGTCGTCCTCGATGTGTTCCAGAACGTTGAAAAAGACGACCGTGTCCGGGCCGAACTTGCGGAGGCTCTCGTAATCCTCGCGCACGGTCATGTCGAGTTTGGCGACGGTCAGGCCGCCCACGCCGGCCCAGCGGCTTTGGAGGATCGTCAGGTAATCCGTGCGGTAGTCGGTGAGCAATACTTCTTCGTGCTGGCGCAGCAGACGGCTCATGTTTCCGCGGCCCACCCCCAGTTCCGCGATGCGTTTCCCCAGCCACGGGCGCACGGTCTCGTACATCCACTGATTGAATTGCGGCGCCTGCTCGATGGCGTCCAGGGTCACTTTTCCGCTGTCGGCGTAATCGGAGACGAACCGGTATTTGAGGATGTACCAGAGCGCTGCGATGCCGTCGCGCCAGGTGATCTTTTTCCCCTCCGAATACTGGCGTCCGTTGTAGCGGATCGGCACCTCGAAGAGCCGGAACCGGTTGCGAGCGACTTTCGCGGCGATTTCCGGCTCGATCCCGAAGCGGTTGCAATCCAGCGGCATCATGCGCAACGCTTCCGCGGTGAAGGCCTTGTAGCAGGTCTCCATGTCGGTCAGGTTGGTGTTGTTGACGACGTTGGAGAGCAGGGTCAGCACGTGGTTGCCGAAAGCGTGCCAGAAATAGAGGATGCGGCGTTCGGCGCCGGTGAAGCGCGAACCGAAGACGACTTCGGCGCGGCCGTCGAGGAGCGGCGCAAGCAGCCGCGGGTAATCCTGGGGGTCGTATTCGAGATCGGCGTCCTGAAAGATGACCAGATCCCCGGTCATTTCCTGGATCGCCCGCCGCAAAGCCGCTCCCTTGCCCATGTTTCTGGGCTGCTGGAAGATGCGGACTTCCTTCCGTTCGGCGGCCAGTTGCTGCATCAGGCGCCAAGTCTTGTCCCGCGAACCGTCGTCGACGACGATTACCTCGGGCTCGATACCGGGTGACAGCGGTACCTCCAGAATCCGTTCGACGCACGTACGAAGTGTGTCTTGTTCGTTGTAGGCAGCGATCAGAATCGACAGCTTCTTGAATGGGCAGGAAGGAGGCACGGCGGAAATGGAAAACGGAACTTTAGGAGAGCAGCCACCCGGGACGCGATAAAAAAACGCCAACCGGGAACGGCGAGGGGGACTATAGCAGAGTGAAGCCGTTCGGCTACGCAATTTTCGGAGGCGAAAACAGGCGTCCGCGTGGTAATCACGCCCGCGTGCGGTCCGCTGGGGCGTCGTTATTGACGTCCGCGTCCCGCCTCCCTACGTTCTCGCAAGCTCCACACTCCATGCTCCACCGAATCCGGACTCTGATCGTCAAGGAACTCCAGGCGCTCTTGCGCGACCCCAACGGGCGTCGCATTCTCATCGTGCCGGTGATTCTTCAGTTGGCGCTTTTTCCGCTGGCGGCGACGCTCGAAGTGAAGAACAACACGCTGGCGGTGCTCAACCAGGACGACGGGCACGAATCGACGGAACTGGTCGAGCGGTTTTCCCAAGCCAAGGCATTCACTCATCTGCTCGTTCTTAAGAGCCAGTCCGATCTCCGCGAGAACATCGACATGCAGCATGCGCTGCTAGCGATCCAGTTCCCCGCCGATTTCTCACGCAAGCTGGCCGCCGGGGAAACGCCATCGCTCCAGGTGATACTCGACGGGCGGCGTTCCAACAGCGCCCAGATCGCGCTCGGCTACGTGCAGGACATCCTGCAAACCTACCTGCTGGAGCGAACGCCCGCGGTCCAGGTTCAGGTCGCGGGGGCCTCGGAGATTGTCGTCCGCCACTGGTTTAACCCGAACCTCGACTATTACTGGTTCATTGTGCCTAGCTTGGTGGCGATCATCACCACCATCAGCACGATGATTGTCACCGCCCTGTCCGTCGCGCGCGAACGCGAGCAGGGCACCTTCGATCAGTTGCTGGTCTCCCCGCTCACACCGGGGATGATCATGATCGGAAAAGCCGTCCCCGCCGCAATGGTCAGCACGACGCAGGCGACGATCATTCTCTGCGCCGGCGTGTTTATCTATGGAATTCCGTTTCAGGGCTCGTTGCTGCTGCTTTACGGGGCGATGATGTTTTACATCCTGGCGCTAATCGGCTTCGGGCTTGCCATTTCCTCCGTGTGCGCCACGCAGCAACAAGCATTTCTGGGCGTGTTTTCCTTCATGATGCCCGCGACTCTGCTTTCGGGATACACCGCCCCCATCGACAACATGCCTCAATGGCTGCAATGGGTCACCTGGATCAACCCGTTGCGGCACTTCATCGTCATTGTAAAGGGCATCTTCCTGAAGGGAATGGACGTCTCCGCCGTGTTCGCCAACGTGTGGCCGCTGGCAGTCATTGCTACGATCACGCTAACGATAGCGGACATCGCATTTCGCAAGAAGATCGGGTGACGGTAGGGATGGTCCTCACTCCGCACCCGGTTTGCGAGCTTGTGACAAGCGGAAAGCTTACACCGCCGCAAACCGAAACACGATCGTGTGCCGGTAGGTCTCGCCGGGCTTCAACACAATGCTCGGGAACCGCGGCTTGTTGGGGGCGTCGGGAAAATGTTGCGGCTCCAGGCAGAACCCATGGCGCCGAGCGTAAACCTTTCCGCCTTTGCCGATGAAGCTGTCGTCGAGGAAGTTCCCCGTGTAGAACTGCACCCCCGGCGCGGTTGAGAGGACCGTCAGGATGCGCCCGCTGGTGGGTTCGTAGACATCGGCCATTGCACCGAGTTGCCCCTTCGGCTTGTCGATGACAAAGTTGTGATCGTAGCCGTTGCCAAACTGGAGTTGCCGGTCGGTCTGGTCGATACGTGCGCCGATGGCTGTCAGCCGGGTGAAATCGAACGGCGTTCCCGCAACCGGTGCCAACTCTCCAGTGGGAATCGAGGTCTTGTCCGCCGGGGTGAATTGCTTTGCGTTGATGATTGCCTTGTGATCGAGAATCGAGCCTTTGCCGGCGCCGGCCAAGTTGAAATAGGCGTGATGAGTGAGATTGACCACGGTCGTCTTGTCAGTCGTGGCGGAGAGATCCAGCACCAGTTCGTTCTTGTTCGTCAACGTGTATTCCGCAGTCACCGTCAACGTGCCGGGATAGCCTTCTTCGCCATCCGCGCTGACGTATTCCAGGCGCAGCGACGGCCCGGATGGAGTCACCGAAGGCGTGGCCGTCCAGACCGCCTTGTCGAACCCTTTCAACCCGCCGTGTAACGTGTTCGGGGCGTTGTTGACCGCCAGCTTGTACCGCTTGCCGTTCAGTTCAAACCGTCCTTTGGCAATCCGGTTGGCGACCCGCCCCACAATGCAGCCGAAATACGGACTCGATTTGATGTATTGCTCCAACGTGTCGTAGCCGAGGGTTACATCCGCGAATTTCCCGGTCCGGTCCGGCATCTTCAATGAAACGACAATGCCGCCGTAATTGGTGATCTTCGCCTCGGCGCCGGAAGCGTTGCGCAGGGTGTAGAGATCCACGGGCTGGCCGGCGGCGGTTCCGAACGGTTTCTTCGCGATACGGGCGGCGGATGCCGGCAGCGCGGCTTTCGATTTCGATGCGGATTTGGACATCATCGAAGACTACAGAAAAACGACGGCAGTTGGCAACAATCATAAATCCGGCGTAGTTTCTGCCTTTCCCTTCCATGGCCGCCTACCTTCTTCGCCGATTCGCCTCGATGCTGCTGGTCCTCTTCTGCGTCGTGTCGATTACGTTCTTCCTGATGCGTTTCGCACCGGGCGGACCGTTCGACCGCGAACGGGAAATCTCGCCCCAAGCCAAACAGGCGCTTCTGACGAAATACCACTACAACGGCACGCTGTGGCAACAATACACCGGATATCTGGGCCGGTTGCTGCATGGAGACCTGGGGCCGTCCACGCGCTACCGCAGTCGAAGCGTCAATGAACTGCTGGCACAAACGCTGCCGGTGACCGCGCTGTTGGGAACAGCTGCGTTCTGCATCGCCACGGCTGGCGGCGTCGCCCTGGGTAGCTGGGCGGCGGTCCGGCGCGGCACCTCCACCGACACCGGCGCGATGCTGGCTTCATTGCTGGCGATTTCGACGCCCACATTTGTCACCGGCCCGCTCCTGGTGCTGGTCTTTGCGCTCAAGCTGGGTTGGTTTCCAGTCGGCGGCCTGGCCGGACTAAGCGCCCTGGTATTGCCCGCGTTGACGCTCGCAGGGCCTTACGTCGCTTACATCGCGCGGTTAACGCGCACAAGCATGCTGGAAGTGCTCAGCCAGGATTTTATCCGCACGGCTCGCGCCAAAGGGGTCCCGCCGTGGCGGATCATTTCCAAGCACGCCGGGCGCGTGGCCCTACTGCCGGTGGTCTCCTTCCTCGGCCCGCTGGCGGCCAACCTGCTCACTGGTTCCATCGTCGTGGAAACGGTTTTCAACATCCCCGGCGCAGGTGGTTTCTTTGTCAATTCCATCCAGAACCGGGACGGTTTTCTGCTCAGCGGGGTGACGATCGTCTACTGTGCGCTGCTGGTCGGGTTGAATCTTTTCGTCGATCTGGCGTACACTTGGATGGATCGCCGGATCCAATTACATGAATAATGTAGTCACACCGCTGCAACGTCTTCTCCGCAACCGACCTGCGCGCATTTGCCTGGTCGTCCTCGCGATCGTAACGTTGGCGGCGATTTTCGGGCCGTGGTTGATGCCAAAATCGGCGGCGGAACTGAGCGCGGCGCAATTCCAGCCGCCCTCCTGGCCCCACCCCTTCGGCACCGATATCCACGGCCAGGATGTGCTTTACCGGGTACTATCCGGCGCGCGCGTTTCGCTGGCGGTTGGCATTTCCGGCGCGCTCATTTCGTTCTTCATCGGAACGGCGTACGGACTGGTCGCCGGCTATGCGGGCGGAAGGACCGACGGGATCATGATGCGCGCGGTGGAGATTCTCTATTCCGTTCCGCGGCTCATCATCCTGCTGATCGCCATTAACGCCTTCGACAGCCGGATGAAGGCCTGGCTTGCGGCGTCGGATGCACCCGGTCTTGTCGGGTATTCGCGCATCATCATCCTGATCCTTTCGCTGGGGCTGATCGAATGGCTTACAATGGCGCGCATCGTCCGCGGGCAGGTGCTCGCGCTCAAATCCCAGCAATTCGTTGCCGCGGCACGGAGCCTCGGCCAGAGCCACTGGAAGATTCTCTGGCGCCATCTGTTGCCGAACCTGGTGGGCGTCGTTGTGATTTATCTGACGCTGACTGTCCCGGCGGTGATTCTCGACGAGTCGTTCTTGAGTTTCCTGGGCCTTGGGATTCAGGCGCCGCAGACGAGCTGGGGCTCGCTGCTGGCCGACGGCGCCCAAGCCATCAACCCGGTTCGGAGCAACTGGTGGCTGCTGGTGTGCCCTGCAACGGCGATGAGCGCGACCCTGCTGGCGCTTAATTTTCTCGGCGACGCGCTTCGGGATGCGCTGGACCCGCGGCAAAATCGGGCGGGGCTGGGTTAATTTTTCCCGCACTTCGCCCTTTACAGGCCTGCATACCTCTGGCTTAGTTCCCAGCACTATGGCATTTTTTACCACCCGAGTTGAATTCAACGGAGACTCCCCCGCCAACGCCTACGACCGCCTCAACAGCGCCATGGCAGCTTCCGGTTTTACCCGCACCGGAATGATCAATGGCGTGGAGTTTAAACTACCCACCGGCGAGTTTTTCTGCACTTCGGACGCAGAGATTGCGGTCGTCGCGAACATCGCGGTCAACATCGCCCGCATTGTTTGGTTCGACGCTTCCGTTCTTACCACCAGGGCCGACGGAGAACCTTACTCGATGGGGCTTAAGCCGCTGGCGCCCACCGCCGAGGTTGCCCCAGCCGAGGCGCCGTCCGAAACGACCGCGTAGCCCTCGTCGCGCCCCCTCAGCGGCACGAAAGCCGCAATCATAGTCAGCCTTCCGCCGATCGCGTGCGCTTGTAGTTGCGTGTACCTTTGTCGTCAGGACCGCACCACTCGTTTAAGCGGCGATCTCGACCCCAGTCACGACGACCAGTTTCATCCGAAACCGCCTTAACCACGATATTGGGCGAGACGCGTGAGGTGCGTCTGGGCTCACGCCGGTATCCGCGAAGACGCCTCTGCCACCTTGAAGCCGCTCACATCCTCCGCCTTGCCAATCGCGGTGCGTTTTCCCTTTCCCGCACCCGCGATTCCGAATAACGTCTCGGACCCATGAAACTCGAATCGCTTCCCGACGCACACGGCCACTTTGGACCTTACGGGGGCATGTTCGTGCCCGAAACGCTGATGACGGCTCTCAACGAACTGACGGCGGAATACGCCAGGGCCCGGCGTGACCCGGCTTTCCAGGCGGAACTGGATGGCTTGCTGGCAAACTTTGCGGGCCGCCCTACGCCGCTCTATTTCGCCGAGCGCCTCACACGCGAATTGGGCGGGGCCAAGGTTTACCTCAAGCGCGAAGACTTGCTTCACACCGGGGCGCACAAGATCAACAACGCCCTGGGACAAATCCTGCTCGCGCGCAGGATGGGCAAGAAGCGGATCATTGCCGAAACGGGCGCGGGCCAGCACGGTGTGGCCACCGCAACGGTCGCGGCGCGGTTTGGATGCGAATGCGTCATTTACATGGGGGCGGTAGATATGGAGCGCCAGTCGCTCAACGTTGCCCGGATGCGCTTTCTCGGCGCCACGGTGGTCCCGGTGACCGCCGGCCAGGCCACGCTGAAGGAAGCCATCAACGAAGCGATGCGCGACTGGGTTACCAACGTCCGCACAACTCATTACATTCTCGGCACCGCCTACGGGTCGCACCCTTACCCGATGATGGTGCGCGACTTCCATCGGGTGATCGGAATCGAGGCGCGCCGACAGATCCTGGAGCGCGCGGGGCGGCTTCCCAACCTGCTTATCGCCTGCGTCGGCGGAGGCAGCAACGCGATCGGGCTCTTTTACCCGTTTTTGGAAGACGCCGGGGTGCGGATGGTGGGTGTGGAAGCGGGAGGGGAAGGCATTGCCGAGGGCAAGCACGCAGCCCGGTTCCAGGGAGGCACGCTGGGTATCCTGCAAGGGTGCAAATCTTACGTGCTTGCAGACGCCGACGGCCAGATTCAGCTTACTCATTCGGTCTCCGCGGGCCTCGACTACGCCGCAGTCGGCCCTGAACACGCGTGGCTCCGGGACGAGGGCCGCGTTGAGTTCGACTACGCGACCGATACCGAAGCGCTGGAAGCTTTCCAGAAACTGTCGAGGCTGGAAGGAATCATCCCGGCGCTCGAATCAGCCCACGCCGTCGCCCATGCGATTAAGACGGTGCCGGCGATGAACACTGATGACATCGTCATCGTCAACCTCTCCGGGCGTGGCGACAAGGACGTGGCGCAAGCGGCAGCCCGGCTTCTCTGATGGAAACGCGCGCTTTCGAGTTTCGCCCCGGCCAGGAGTTCATCGAGTTGCACAAGCTCTTGAAGTTCATGGGCGTTGCGGAGAGCGGCGGGGAGGCAAAGGCAATGGTGGCTTCGGGGCTGGTTTCGGTGGACGGAACGGTGGAACTGCGAAAGGCGTGCAAGATTCGGCACGGACAGGTCGTCCGCACCGGGAACGTACAGATTATCGCGGGAAAACCACAGAGCGATGAGCCGAAGACAGGCAGTTAAACCGCAGATAACGCAGATGTTCGCAGATTTATCGGAGCGCTCTATTAACTGTCATCCTGAGCTTGCGAAGGATCTCCCGGCACGTCAGGCAGCGTCGTATCGCTGTTTATCATTCTCGAAGCTGACAACCCCGCACAGGGCATCAAGCAGCTTGGTCGGCGGTAAAACGATAACCCTTGCATTACAGGAGTGGCGTTGGAGCCGAGTGGGGCTTCCGATAAACGCGTCAGCGTCTTGGAGTGCGGGCAGTCCTCTGCCGCTTTCGAAAGCCGGACATTCCCTTGCCTACGGAAAATATCCTTTGCAATCAGCGCTTTCTGCATCTCTCCGACAGAGGGTGTTGCGATTGGAATGGGCGCCAGACGCAACCGGGCGCACTGCCAAAGCGGTAGAGGACTACCCGCACTCCAAGACGCTGGCGCGACTGCTGAGCCCCCACCGAAATGAACATTCTCGCCATTGAAACCTCCTGCGACGAAACCGCGGTGGCGATCCTTTCCGCCGAGCGCGGCCTGCTCGCTAGCGAAGTCGCTTCGCAGATCGCCATCCACCGGAAATACGGCGGCGTGGTGCCGGAAGTCGCCTCGCGCAATCACCTCGTGCAGTTGCGGCTTGTCATCGAAGGCGCATTGGACCACGCCGGCATCGGGGTTGAATCGGTCGAGGCCGTTGCCGCGACCGCCGGGCCCGGCCTTGCCACATCGTTGATGCTGGGGATGTCCGCCGCGAAAGGCATGGCGATCGGCCTTGGAAAACCTTTCATTGCGGTCAACCATATCGAGGGCCATCTGCTCTCCCCTTTCTTCGACGCCCGCGCGCCGCTCTCGGGACTCTCCGCGCTTCCGGCCATCGGGTTGGTCGTCAGCGGCGGGCACACGTTGCTGGTGGACATCCGGGCCGTTGGCGACTACCGACTGCTGGGCCAGACGCGCGACGACGCCGCCGGCGAGGCGTTCGACAAGGTGGGCAAACTGCTGGGCTTGCCCTATCCCGGCGGACCCGCCATCGACAAGCTGGCGCGCGAGGGCAGTCCAACCCGGTTTGCTTTTCCCCGTTCCATGCTCGATTCGGGGGATTTTCATTTCAGCTTTAGCGGACTGAAAACTTCGGTGCGCTATCTGCTGCCCAAGCTGACGGGGCCGCCCGAATACTGGCTGGAGGACATCTGCGCCTCGTTCCAGGAAGCCGTTGTCGATGTGCTGGTCGCCAAGACGCTGGCGGCGGCGCGCGCCGAGGGCCGGACCACGGTGGCCCTCAGCGGAGGAGTCGGCTGCAATGCCCGGTTGCGTGAAAAAATGGACTCGGGCTGCGCTGCTGCGGGCGTAAGGCTTTTGATCGCCGAGCGGAACTTCTGCACCGATAACGCAGCCATGATCGCTTTCGTGGCGCTGCTGCGTGCCGGGCAGGGAAGTTTTTCGCCTTTTGCCGCGGATATTGATCCCAACCTCAGATTGATATAGACTTCTTAAATCTGAGAACTCTTCCAAGAGCTTGTGAAAAAAGTGGGGTGGGGCCGCGCGAGAGCAAGAAATGGCCTCTTGCAAGACGAGGCGTGGGCGCATCCCCGCTGCGCGCTGTAACCGAGCTGCACCGCCGCCAGACGCCATTTCTTGATCTCGTCTGGAGGGTTGCGGTTCTATTGGCGTTGGCGCAAGGAACATTGCGGGCGGAGTCTTTTTCGGAGACGGTTCAGGACACCAGCCCGTATTTCGCCGTTTTCCTGCTTATCGCCTTGCTGCTGGCGCTTGCGTTCGCATGGCGGGCGCGGTGGCGGGAAGCGATCGCACACGCCCACAGTCTTGAACTGGAAGCCACCGCAGACCGGATGCACGCCCAGGCAGCCATCCTGACCGAAGAGGCGCGAACGGTGCATGCGCAGGCAAAGGCATCCCAGCACAGCGCCGAAGATGCCCAACAATTCGCTGCAACGCTGCTCGAAGCCGCCGCCATCATCATCGTCGGTGTGGACGAATCGGGACGGCTCCGGCTCTTCAACGAAACGGCGAGATCCCTCACCGGCTATTCGCAGGAGGAGTTGGAGACGACCGACTGGCTGACGACACTCTTTCCCGGTCAAGACTCCGCTCCCGCCCGCGGTTCCATGATGGGAATGATGCGCGGTGAAATCGAACGCACGATCGAGACGGCGCTCATCACGCATTCGGGCGAGCAGCGCCAGATCGCCTGGCGCCGCCGCCAGGTAACCTACCAGGACGAACCGCTGGTGTTGATGTTCGGGGTGGACCTGACCGAACGCGCCGCGGCCGAACACGATCGCCGCGAACTGGAGCGCAAGCTGCTGGACATGCAGAAGCTCGAAAGCCTCGGCGTGCTGGCCGGGGGCATCGCTCACGATTTCAACAACCTGCTGACCGCCATCCTCGGCAACGCGCAACTGGCCAAGATGCAGACCGGTTCAACCTCCCAAGTGGGGTCGCATTTGGTCGAAATCGAGCGGACAGCCATGCAGGCAGCGGACCTCTGCAAGCAAATGCTCGCTTATTCGGGCCAGGGAAAGATCGAAGTGCGTCTGGTGGACTTGAATCGTGTCATTCGGGACATGAGCCAGCTTCTGCGCATCTCGGTCAACAAGCGCGCTCAGCTTTCGTTTAACCTGGCCCACGCACTGCCGACGATTCGCGGCGATGTCAGCCAGATCCGGCAGGTTCTCATGAATCTGATCATTAACGCCTCTGAAGCCATCCAGGAAGGTGAAGGCTCCATCTGGGTCTCCACCGGAGTGGTTCACGGAGCCGATCGCATCTTCCAGGGCACCACTGTCATCGGTCAGCCCGGCGCACGCGATTATGTGTTCGTCGAAATCGCGGACACAGGCAGCGGAATGGACGAGGAGACCAAGGCCCGCATTTTCGATCCGTTCTTCACGACCAAGTTCACCGGGCGCGGCTTGGGACTCGCCGCGGTCCTTGGCATTGTCCGCAGCCACGGAGGCGCGCTGGAACTCAACACACGCCCCGGAGAAGGGACGACATTCACCGTTCTCTTCCCGCTGGTGGATCTCGGCGTCGTTCCAGAGGAAGGCAAAGACACACCGATGCCTCATTGGAGCGGCGATGGATTGATTTTGGTCGTCGACGACGAGGAAAGCGTCCGGATGCTCACCACGCGCATGCTGGAAACTTTCGAATTCCATGTGATCACGGCGTGCAACGGGCGGGAGGCAGTGGATAAATTCGTCACGCACGCCGATGCGATCACTGCGGTTCTGCTCGATGTCACCATGCCGGTTATGGACGGCTTGGAGTCGATGGAGAAAATTCGTGAAATCCGCGCGGACGTGCCGGTTCTCTTCATGAGCGGCTACATGCGCGAAGGGGAACTGCGCAACCTCAACGCCGCCACCGATTTCCTGCAAAAGCCGTTCAAGCTGGAGGAACTCCGCGAAAAGTTGCGCTTGCTGCTGGCGAACGCGGACCGGTAACCCGATCGCGAGCGCGCTCACCAATCCAACCTGCTTCTCGTCCGTTTTCGGTAATGCGCGGAGCCTCCGGGATAATGCTAAACCCAAGGGTATTGCGCACTACGCTAGCGGGATTTGAAAATACGTCGGATGAACTTTTCCGGAGGGTCGGAGAACATTTGCGCGGCCAACGCCATGGACTCGGAATCGAGGCGGGTTCGGCGCTGCTCGATCATTCTATGAAGCAACGAAAACCTCTCAGGATCACCGGCTTCGCACAGACGGTCCCGCAGGATGACGAGATCGTGTTCGTTCCCCAGCAGATCGCCGAGTCGACCCACCTTTCCGGCCAGCTTTCCGATCACGTGAGGTCGACAGTCGTGAACCAGTCGCAACTGAGCCCAGAGCCTCTTCACCCGCTTGCGCAAAACATGCATCGCTCCGGAACCGTCCGATCCAACCCCTGCACCGGTCTGGCATGCTTTTTCATCCGCGCGGCGAACTCTCCGATACGAGCGTTCAAGGCCGCGCCGAACCGCTTTCCAATCGAGCTTGGGCGCCCAGTCTACCAACGCGCATTGAACGCCTTTAAGTTTCCGCAACGCAACCGCAAAATCTTCATCCGTTTCTCGGCGGGAACCGCTTACGGCTTCTCGTGCTTGCTGCAGGAGCGCTGCCGAGGGTTGGTCGAGAAACTCGGGGACCTTCCCCATCGCGTCCAGCGTGGCAAGGCAGACTTCCAAATCGCGAGATTGCGAAAGGGACCGTGCGGCGTCCCGAAGGCGCTGTTCCTGTGTGGATGCACATCGCCTGCCGCCTGCGGCAAAATGCAGCAAGGCCAGAAGGGCGCGCAGTCGCTTGATCCCGGAGCGGGTCTGGTGAACGTTGCCCGCTTTCAGCTTGCGAATGGCTGCGCCAATTTCCGCCGTGGCTACTTTGTGAAACTCGGCACCCAACTTGCATTTCGGATTCAGGCGACGGGGCATCGTGGTAACCTCTGTGAAACCGACCGCTGCAAGTATGACGCGCCTTTACCGAGAGGTCGACAGGCTTGCGACAAGCCCGTCCATTCTTGCCAGGGAGAATGCCGCCTCGTCATGCGTTTACGTTCTTCATACCCTTTTCGCCCCATACACCCTCAAATTCTTCCAACGCACATGAGGCGCCGCCCGGCGAGGCCGGTTCCGCCGCCGTCGCGAAGGTTTGGCGCCGGCGACAAGCCCGGCGCGTTGCCCGGTGCCGCCGGCGAACCGCCTGCCGGAAAACTCCGGCTTGTGCCAGTTGCAACTCAGGCAGCGCCACGGTCGCATTTCAGCGAAAAGCACCAGTAGAAACCAAATAGGCGCCCACAATCCCAGCGTCGCGCAACTTAGCACCAGGTTCCAAACCAAGCGAGGACGTCGCTCCACGAACGTCCGCATCCCTCCGCACCGCGAACAAAAAGCCGGAAAACTCGCCCCAACCCGTCTGCAGTTACATACGCTGGCCATGAACCCATTACACCACGGCCGAAACGCGCTGCCTATTGGTACTCCTCCCGAACTGCTGCTAGGGCGGTGTCCTGCGCCAAACCTGCCTCGAAACTGGCACACCACAAGTCACTCGAAATATGTAGGGCGCCGTCTGACGCGACGTTCAGGCTGAGCGCTACAAGCAAACTAGCATGCCTGATGCTATTCTTTCAAAGAGGAATTTTGCCTTACGGCCCTGCCGTCCGCGCCGGGTTCCCCGCTGCACCAAATTAATCGATAAACTATATATGCCTCAGAAACTTATCACAGCCCGGCGAGGTTTTACCCTCGTTGAAATCATGATTGTCGTGGCCATTATTGCCCTCCTGGCAGCAATTGCCGTCCCCAACTTTCTGCGCTCTCGCAAGCGTTCGCAAGCGAGCCGTATTCTGGAGGATCTCCGTATGATCGATTCAGCGCTCGATCAATACGCCAACGAAAAGAACAAGCAGAGCGGCGCTACGGTCGGGTGGACTGATATCCAGTTCTACCTGAAGACCGGCACCACCCTCTACGGTTCGCTTGGCACCGACATGTTCGGGAACCAATACAACAACGGCACCGTTTTCACCGTGGACGGTCTGCCGAAGGTGAACGATACGACCTTCAACCAACTTTCCGACGTCGCGCCGGCGGAATTCTGGTCGCCCTTCAGATAATGCCATCAGACCTTCCCGTTCTGCCCTTCCTCGAAATCATGGCAGCATCGCTGCTTGCTTTCGCCGCGTTCATTCTGTTTCTCTGGCTGATTGCCAAGATCAACGGACGAGGATTCCATCGCCACAGGCATCACCGCCGAACCGCCTACCGGGGAAGTTCGCCCACACAGTTCCGCGAAGGCACCCAAAGCTCCCTCAAGAAGTAGACCTCCACCGCTTAGCCGTAACGGGACCTCGGATTGCCTGGTGTGTTCCTTCACGAGCTGCCAATGAACCTGCCGGAAAGAACAGGCGTTCGGGAGCGGAAATCCGGGGAGCACACGCGCCCTCGCGTGTTGGCGTCGGCGCCCTCGCCGCCGCGAACTTTTGCTTCATCGAAACCACGGATTTCACGGATTTCACGGATTGGCACAGATGAAACCTATCCGTGTTCATTCGTGTAATCCGTGGTTGATCGGTTGAATGCGAGCTTCTTGAGAGATGCCTTTGGCGAGGGCCAAAGGCCGCACGCGAGGGCGCGTGCGCTCCCCGGATGCATTGCTCCAAACATCCCGTTACTCCCGTTACTGCCGAAGCATCCAAAGCTTGTCCCCGGGCTGCCCAAACGTAATTTTCTCTTCCGCCACGCCTCCGTTGTGACCGGAGTCGATTAGGAACTCGTTGCCCCGACGCAGAAACAGCTCGTCACGACCGTTGCCGGCGAGATCCGCAGCATACGCAAACTCTTTATCGTTTCCGAAGCTCAGAACAAGGGGGCTGGTTTCGTTGTGATGGATATCAGCGGTATACTGGTGCTTGCGATTCCATAGCACCGGCTCCACTTTTCCGTCACCGTTCAGGTCCGCCAGGAACGCTTTGGAAGTCACGTCGCCGAATCGGAACTGAACAACCGTGCCGGTCCGGCTCAGCCGCACCAGAAAGAGATTGCCGCGCCGCAGGAAAATATCGTCGTGTCCGTCTCCGTCCCAGTCCCCGGAGCGGACGCCATCGGAACGCAACACCAACTCGTCCCCGGGATTGCCGAAGGTAAACGAGAACGAGGAACGCCGTGCGCCATCGCCAACGTGCCGCAGGACATGAAAGACGTTCCCGCTTCGCACAATCAAGTTGTCATGCCCTTTCCCGTCGTAATCGGCAATAAACGGCGTTTGCTTTCCTGACGGGCCGAAATGAAATGTTTGCGCGCTGACAGAACCGCTGACGCCCAATGCGAGCGAGTAGGTCGTGCCGGAATTCAGCAGCAACGTATCCGCGCCGGCGCCGGTGAAGTCGCCGTAGAGCACTTTTTCCCGTCCGTTGCCGAAAACGACGCTTTTTCCAGGCGTGCCTCCGGTCCCGGTCAGGTCGAAGAGGTACGAATTGCCCTCGCGCACGACCAAGCGCTGCGGCAGCAGATTGCTTCGAATCGAAAGCACCGCGGGCGACGATTGGACGGCGAATCCGGTGACGGCTTGCGCGGCGATGGTGACCGATTGCTTTCCAACAAACGCCGAGGTGCCAGTCGGAACGATCGGAATATCGACAAAATGCGCGCCGGCGGGGATGGTGAGCGATGCCGGGATGGTCTGGTAATCCACACCGGGGAGCGCCGTTCCGCCAATCTTTAACTTCACCGTGCGCGCCCCCGTGGTGGTCGTGCGCGACACACGGACGACGCCCTGATAAAGCGGAGCCTCCACGGCAAGGGCGTTGATCGTCGAAACCGAAATTTGCGGCGGCCAAACTGTGGCGGCAGTGAAGACGGTGGGCGTCGAGAATGGCGTCCAGGCGTTCGTTTCGTTGGCGTAGCGAACCTGCCAGGAATACCGCCTGCCCGGCACCAGGTCCGTTACGTGAACCGAGTCTGCTCCGCCGCTGACGGTGGCGTTGAGAACGACCGCGTTATCGGTGGTGCGGCGCATCACCCACTCCGTCGTAACCGCATAGCCGGTGGTGTTGTTCTGGGAATAAGGCGTGGCCTGCAACAGGAGACTGGTGGTGGCGCAGTCCACGGCGCCGTTGGCCGGGGATTGATTAATGGGGGCGTGAAGAACTGCCGGCGCACTGTAGTTCTGCAGATTGAAGTCGATGGTGAAAGCCGATCCGGTGGTTCCAATGGCCGAACCGGCCTCACCCACCTGCAAGAGATATTCGCCCGACACCAGCGGAGAGACCAGGGTCACCTGACTTAAGTAGTTGCTTCCGTCAGTCGTGACGAATTTGCCGCTGAGGATCTTCGTGCTGCCAGAGTAGAGCGCCAGCACATACATTGGATCTCCAGTTGGAGAGACGAAGGCAACGTCCATGGTGGCGCCCGCGGGCGCGGTGGTATAGATGCCGAACGAGTAGTATTTTGCCGCCTGGCCGACCGTGAGGCCGGACATCGAAAAATACGCCGAGCCGTTGATGAGACCGAGGTCATATGGGGAAGCGAACGAACCGTCAGCGGAAAAAGCGCTGTGCAAACTCACGATTGCAAGAACTGCCAGCGCCAGGAGGAAGCGTTTCATGAAAGTTCCCATAGCATGTTTTTGTCGGACTTCAAGGAAGCCTCGGTTGAACGAACGCCGAGGCGGACTGTCAGAAGAGGCATTGTTATTGCTATGCTTGCGTTTCGCACTATTCCGTTGCTCTGTGCCGCCCTTCTGGCGGTTCCCGCGTGGGCTCAACAGCCCGCTTCAACCCCTAGCGTGGCCGATTTGTCCTCGTCGGACCTGATGCACCGCCTGGACGACGCCTACGCCCAGCTCTACAACAAGGTGGCGCCCTCAGTCGTCATCATCGACACCGCCAAACGCGCTCCCGACGACTCCGAGGAGCCGCGCGATTTCGACTTTTTCTTCCGCGCTCCCGATGAAAAGCGCCGGCATTTTCCGTTGCCTGAAAAACCCTCCAGCGAAGGCTCTGGTTTTTTTATCCGCCAGGACGGCTACATTCTCACCAACAACCATGTCATCGAGGGGGCGACCAAGATCACCGTCAAACTCAAGGACGGCCGGCAGTTCCCCGGCAAGGTGATCGGTGCGGATGACCGGAGCGACATCGCCGTCGTCAAAATCGACGCCACCGGCATGCCGGCGGTGGATTTCGCCAACAGCGACACCGTGAGGATCGGCCAGCGCGTCTGCGCCATCGGCGTGCCGTTTGCCCTCGAGTTTTCCTTCACCATCGGCTGCGTCAGCGGGAAAGGCCGAGCCGGCTTCACCAACCTGACCTACGAGGATTACATCCAGACCGACGCTTTCATCAACCCCGGTAATTCGGGCGGCCCGCTGTTCGACGTGGACGGACGGGTTGTCGGCATGAATACGCTCATCAATGCTTTCGGGCGCGGCCTGGCCTTTGCCATTCCCTCAAACATGCTCAAGAGCGTCAGCCAGCAACTGATCGAACGGGGCAAGGTGGTGCGCCCGTGGCTGGGCATCCGCATCGAAACGCTGGGCGAAGATCCCACCCTGCGCGACCAGATGCAGGGGATCGAGAAGGGCGTGGTCATCAAGTCGATCGAACCGGAAACACCGGCCTACAAGAGCGATCTGCGGCCCGCCGATGTCATCACCGCCGTGGACGATCAGCCGGTAACAACCGCCGGACAGCTTCAGAAGCTGATCCTGACCAAGAAAGTTGGCCAGACCGTCACGCTGAGTCTGTGGCGCAACGGCAAGACGATCAAGGTCCAGGTTACCACCGGGGAACTTCCGTCCGCAGGCGAAGCGAGTCGCAACCCGGTTGAAGAACAAGGGCAACCCGGCGAGCACGAATCGGGCGTTTTCGGCTTGCGCCTGGAGGATTTGACCAAAGAGACCGCGGACCGGGTAGGCTCGAAACAGAGCGCCGGGGCCGTCGTTACCGAGGTGGAACCGGGCAGCCCCGCGGCAATCGCCGAAATGCAACCCAACGACGTCATCACCGAAATTGACGGAAAATCCGTAAGCGACGCCGCGTCGGCGCGCAAACTGCTTCATCAACATGACCGCAACAAAACGGTCTTGTTGTTCCTGGAGCGCAAAGGTCAGAAGACCTACGCGGTGCTCAAACTCGAAAAGTAATTGTTCCTTGGTTGGGCGACCGGCGCCAGACTTGTTCCGGCGCCGGTCGTTGTTATTTCAGAGATTGTGAATAAAGAGGGGCGGAGCTGCCCCACTTTTTTCACAATCTCTTAGCTCGACCCGGTCCGGAAACCGTGGTTAATCTTCTCGTTCTAATTTCCGACCAAAACCATGGCTTATCGAAACCTCACTCCGCCCGCGGGCGACAAAATTCGCATCGAGAACGGGCAACTGATTGTCCCGACAAATCCCGTCATTCCATTCATCCGCGGCGACGGTACCGGCCCCGACATCTGGGCTGCCAGCGAACGAGTGATCGACGCTGCGGTGGCCGGGGCTTACGGCGGCACGCGCAAGATCGCTTGGTTCGAAGTCTTTGCCGGCCAGGCCTCGAAGGATCGCTTCGACGACTGGTTGCCGGACGACACCGTGGAGGCGTTCCGTGAATACCTCGTCGGCATCAAAGGTCCCCTGACCACGCCCGTCGGCGGCGGCATTCGTTCCTTGAACGTCGCGCTTCGCCAAATGCTCGACCTCTATGTCTGTTTGCGCCCGGTGCAGTATTTCACCGGTGTCCCTTCCCCGGTCAAGCGCCCGGAAAAGGTGAACATGGTGATCTTCCGCGAGAACACCGAGGACATCTACGCAGGGATCGACTGGCAGGCCGGCTCGCAGCAAGCCCGCGCTTTTCTGGACTGGCTGGCCCAGACTTCGCCGAAGGATTTTGCCAAGATCCGCTACGGGTGCGAAACGCCCGAATGGATCGGCGTCGGCATCAAGCCGGTTTCGAAGGCAGGTACGCAGCGGCTTGTGCGCGCGGCCATCGAATACGCCATCACCCAAGAGCGCAAGAGCGTGACGCTCGTTCACAAGGGGAACATCATGAAGTTCACCGAAGGCGCGTTTCGGGACTGGGGGTACGAGGTGGCCAAAGCGGAATTTGGCGCGGTGGAGATCGACGGCGGTCCGTGGTGCCGCATTCCCGAGGGCAAACCGGGCGCGGGAATCACGATCAAGGACGCCATCGCCGACATCACGCTCCAGCAGGTGCTTACCCGGCCGGACGATTTCGACGTCATCGCGACGCTCAATCTCAATGGCGATTATCTGTCCGACGCGCTCGCCGCCCAGGTGGGCGGGATCGGCATCGCGCCCGGCGGCAACATCAACTACATCTCCGGGCACGCCATCTTCGAGGCGACCCACGGGACCGCGCCCAAATACGCCAATCTCGACCGGGTCAACCCCGGTTCGGTGATTCTATCCGCCGAAATGATGTTGCGGTACCTCGGTTGGAACGAAGCAGCCGACCTGATCCTCAACGGGCTCAACGGCGCTATCGCAGCCCGGCGCGTCACCTACGACTTTGCCCGCCTCATGGAGGGAGCAACCGAGATTAAGTGCTCCGAGTTCGCTTCGGCCATGATCGAGTGCATGTAGTTCAACTTTGTTAGGCCTAAAGCCCGCTTGCCATGACCATCCAGATGAAGGTGATGTTGGGATGGAATGCAAGGGTGTCACTCTTACCTTTAATACAGCCGTCCCATAAGGGTGCGAAAACCGGTGCCGGTCTCGCCGTAAGGCCGGGTTGGCGGTGGCGATGAGCGGTTTTCGGTTTAAGAATTTGCGAGGCTTCTCCCTTGCCTGTCGCTCGGGGCTGGCTCCAACTCCCTTCGAGGTCGTCGATTCGGACAACGTGCATATCGACCCAGCCGAGCAGGGACTCACTTCTCAGCTTTCAAAATAGCCAACCTGCGTTCATCCTCCTTCCTCAAATCCCATGCAAACATCTCATTTCCAAGGTCTGGCGTTTGGCATCCTCGTCGCGACCGCAAGCCTGACTTTTTCGCTGCTGGCCATCGCCGACGTACCGAGGCCCGAACATCCGCGTCCGGATGCGTTCCGCGACAACTGGCTTTCGCTCAATGGCGAGTGGCAGTTTGAAGTTGACGCCAAAGACGACGGAGAGGCGCGAGGGTTGATAGCCGGCAAGGATCTTTCGTCCAAAATCGATGTTCCGTTCTGTCCGGAAAGCAAGCTCTCCGGGCTTGCTCATACAGAGTATATGAATCGCGTCTGGTATCGCCGCACGGTCGAGCTTCCGGAATCGATGAAAGGGAAGCGTGTGCTCATTCACTTCGGCGCGGTCGATTACAAGACGCGGGTCTATGTTAATGGCCATCTCGCCGGAACGCACATGGGCGGTAGCGCCGCGTTCGGTTTTGACATCACGTCGTTTCTGAAGTCGGCAAGCAACGAAATCGTCGTGCAGGTGCATGACGATCTTCGGAGCGGTTTGCAACCCGGCGGCAAGCAGGCGTATGGCAAGAGCGCGGGGTGCATGTACACACGAACCACGGGAATCTGGCAAACCGTCTGGCTTGAGGCAGTGGGTTCCTCCTATGTGGAAAACCTGTCGGTGGTGGCCGATCCCGAGCACTCCCGCGTACTGGTCGAGGCGGCGGTGAACGGTTCGGACCCGGATTTGAACCTGAAGATTGAAGCCTTTGCGGAGGGCGAGGCCGTGGGCGCGGATTCGTCCGCTGGCGCCTGGCGCAATCACCGCCTGGTGCTGAACCTGAGCAAGAAGAAGCTCTGGGAGCCGGGTTCGCCATTTCTGTACGACTTGAAATGCACGCTTACAAGCGCCGGCAAGACGGTCGATGAAATGAAAAGTTATTTCGGCCTGCGCTCAGTTTCCATCGACGGGCGCCGCATCCTCATCAATGGAAAGCCGGTGTTCCAGAGGACGATTCTCGACCAGGGTTTCTACCCGGAGGGAATCTGGACGGCTCCCTCGGATGCGGCATTGAAGCACGATATCGAGATGTCGATGGCGGCTGGATTTAACGGCGCCCGCCTCCACCAGAAAGTCTTCGAACCGCGCTATCTTTATTGGGCGGACAAGCTCGGTTACCTGGTGTGGGGCGAGTTCCCCAACTGGGGTTTTAATTGGAAGCCTCAGGGATACGCGCCCTGGATTACCGAATGGACCGAAGTGCTGCTCCAGAACCGCAACCATCCTGCAATCGTCGGGTGGTGCCCGTCCAACGAGTCACCCGAAGGAGCCGGCGAACTTCAGTCGGTGGTTTGGAACGTAACCCGCGCGGTCGACCCCACTCGCCCGGCGCTCGAAACCAGCGGCTGGTCGCACACGCTTCCCAATCCCGAGGTGCTCGACGCACATGACTATGATGGCAGTCCTGACAATCTCCGAAAGCATTGGATGTGTTTCTTCAACAACCCTGAGAATTCCCCAGCGACGCCCGCACGGTACGGAGGCGAGAGCCGTTCGGTTCGCGATCGCGGCATCCCGTTCATGGTGAGCGAATTCGGCGGGATCGGATGGGGTATCGAAGGGGGATGGGGTTACGGTCAGGGACCGAAAACAATGGAAGAGTTTTACACTCGCTACACGGGCCTGTGCGCCGCTTTGCTGGACAACCCAAACCTGTTCGGGTTCTGCTATACCCAGTTGACCGATGTGGAGCAGGAGCATAACGGTCTTTACTATTACGACCGCAGACCCAAGTTTGACCTGAAGCGGTTGCACGATGCCACCGCGCGCCAAGCCGCCTGCGAGCGGGGGGAGCCAGCCGCGCCCCGGCCCGCCGTGATCGGGCAGCCTGTCCAATGGAAAGTGCTCGTGGGAGCCGTCCAGGACGGAAGCCTCTGCACGCCATATCATTATACCACGCAAGCGCCGGGTTCGGATTGGAATAGCGAGAAGTTTGACGACAACGCATGGCGATCCGGCGCGGCTCCTTTCGGGCGGGATGAACATCGCGCCGCGCACACCCCATGGACGAGCAGCGACATCTATCTTCGCAAGACCTTCGAGTTCAACGGTTCGGAGATCGGCAACGCGGAATTGGTCATCTCTTACGACGAGGACACCGAGGTTTACGTCAACGGGCAAAAGATCCTTGGCGTTAAAGGCTTCATTAGCGATTACCGGCCATTCATCGTCACCGATAAACTGAAGAAAGCGCTAAAGAAAGGCCCCAACACGCTGGCCGTTCATACCCACCAGACGGTCGGCGGTCAGTTCATCGACCTGGCGTTGCTCTGTCAGTAGGAATCGCCGGAGGATCTGGCGTCCATCTCCGCCGGGACAAAGAGCGCACGCGTCTCGCGTGTTGGCGTCGGCGTCCCGCCGACGCGAACTTTTTTGCGCTGCCGATGCGATCGCCCGCGAAGATGCCTCTGGCGAGGGCGCCAAAGGCCGCACGCGAGGGCGCGTGCGCTCCCCGGGAGCTGGCGCGACGCAGGTTCTTGCCCACCAATCACCCTCGCGCTTTGGCGAGGTTAGCTCCTCAGGATGACAGGGTTCGACGCTCCTGGTTTCACTTCGGAAGACATGATTACAGGCCCAATCCGGAAGCGCATTGCGTTATTGCACACCTGCGCCGGACGGTTCCTTCGCATTGAGGCGGCGAAGGGCGAGATCCTCGCGCATGGTGCGGCAGAACTCCTCGGTGAGTCCGTAGAACTTGAACAATGCGGAGAGAACGATCGCTCCCACGCCGGGAATGATGCTTGTCAGCAGCAGGATGCCGTGAATCGACCTCGGGGTTTGGGCAACGTTGGCGACATAGCCATAGTGGGTAAGGACGAATCCCGCGAAGGCGCCGCCGATTCCCATGCCGACTTTTTGCGAACAGGTCGTCGCCGAGAAGACGATTCCGGTGGTACGCACATTATATTTCCATTCGGAGAAGTCCGCCGTGTCGGCGATCATCGCCCAGTACAGGGTTGCATTGGTCCCGCCGACTGCGCTGCCCAGGAATTGGAACAGGTAGATCAGCCCTATTTGACCGGGAGCAATCCAGTAGAATGGGAGCGCGGTGAGGCCGCAGCCCGCCAAGGTGACGATGAACGCGTTCTTCTTGCCGAGCGCTTTTACGACGAAACGGGTCAAGGTCGCCCCGACGATGAACGAGACGCTGCCGAAGACCAGATAGGTGCTGATCTGTCGCGCGTCCATTTTCAGGTAATAATTAAGGTAGTACATTCCGGCGCTGCACCGGGCGATGATAATCGTCAGATTGATCATGCCCGTTGCGAACATGACCATCCAGTGCCTGTTGCCAAAGAGCATCTTCAAGTCAGCCGAAAGGCTGCTCTTTTGCGCCGGGCGCGGCTGTATCCGTTCGCGGGTCGTCAAAAACGTGATGAGGAAAAGGACCACCGCGACAACACAGAACAGCGCGACGGTGATCTGATAACCCTTCGCGCGATCGCCCCGGCCGAAATACGCAATCAGCGGCAAGGTCGTCGCGTTCACGATAAGACCGCCGATTTGGGCGAGGGCCATCCGGTAGGAATTGAGGCTGGTTCTGTCCAGAGGATCGTCGGTCATCACGCCGGAAAGAGCGGAGTAGGGGATATTGATGGCCGTGTAGAACACCATCAGGAGGTTGTAGGTAATCCAGGCGTAGATCACCTTGCCGGACATGGTGAAATTGGGCGTTGTGAAGGTCAGAATGAAGGTGGCCGCCAGCGGGAGGCACATCCAGAGAAGATAGGGCCGGAACTTGCCCCAGCGGCTGCGCGTGCGATCGGCGATGGCGCCCATGGCAAAATCGACGGCTCCGTCGGAGGCGCGGGCGAAGAGAAACAACGTTCCCACAGCGGCTGCGGTAATTCCGAAGATGTCGGTGTAGTAGTACATCAAGAACGACATCATCGTCGCCCAGACGAAATTGCTGGCGGTATCGCCCAGGCCGTAGCCGATTTTTTCCGCGAGGGAGAGTGAAGTGGATTTGTTCATTGGGAGGCGGCGATGGGCCGGTTAATAGGCGAAAAGATAAGTGGCGATGGAGTGGGCCGGGGCGGCGCTGATCGCGGTCCCTTTGGGCGTATCGAGGCTGAAGCGGAACGCTTCGTCGGTGCGGTTCATCACGACCACGGCGACGGTTCCGTCGGCGTTGATGAAGCCGGTGGCCTCAAGTTTTTCGCTGCTGGTCGCGCAGAGAATGCGCTTTGCCCCGGGATGCACGAAGCGCGCGAAGTGCCCGATGTAATAGTAAGAGCTTTGAAAGAGCACCTTGTCGGTTTTGGTGTCGGCGAGGATTGGCGCGCTGCAAAAATTGTTGACGTGATTGGGGCCGCCCGTTTCGTCGAGCAGCAAGTTCCAATCGACCCACCCGACGGCCCAACGGTTGAAGTCGTTGATCATCGAGCGGCCGTAACGCTCGCCCATTGTCCAGTCGCCCAGGTGCGGACCTCCCTCCTGGCAGCCTTCGGTAAAGAGAAGATGCTTGTCGGGCCAGCTATCATGGTGGAGGGAGAGATTCTCAAAACTGTCTTCGCCATACCAGTGATAGGCCGTTCCCCAAATGTACTTGCTAGCCTCCGGATCGGAATAGGCCGGGGCCGCGCGATGAACCAGCAAATTGCGGTTGTGATCCCAGATCATGAGTTTTACCTCTGCGAGATTCGCGCGGTGGAGGGCTGGACCGAGGTGGTCGCGAACGAAATCGCGCTCGTCTTCGGCCGAATAGACGCAGGAATCCCAGGTCTGCGTTGCCGCCGGTTCGTTTTGCACGGTGAGGCCCCAGATTGGCACGCCCTGTTTCTGGTATTCGTCGATAAAGCGGACGTAATAGCGAGCCCAGGCTTCGCGGCATTCGGGCTTTAGCTTGCCGCCGTTGTTCATTGCGCCGGAGGTCTTCATCCATGCGGGCGGGCTCCATGGCGACAGAAACAGCTTGATGGGCCGTGCGCTCATCGCCATCGCTGCCTTGATCATGGGAAGCAGCGCTTTTTGGTCGCGCTCGATTGAAAAGTGCTTCAGTTCGGTATCTCCCGGCGTTTCGTCGCACGCATAGTTGCCGAGCGCGAAATCGCAACTGTTCATGTGGGTCCTGCAAAGGGTGTAACCGTGCCCGCTGTTGCAATCGAAGTAAGCCTTCATGACTGCTTTCTGGTTCGCCGGGGAAAGTTTGCGAAGTGTGACGGCGGCGGCTTCCGTGAAGGCTCCACCAAGGCCCTCAATGGTCTGAAAGCATTTTGTGGGGTCCACATAGACGGACTCAAGGCCGGCGTCAGTCTTTGGTGCAAACTCGATCGACTTTCTTTCGGTGAGACGGTCGTTGCTGGCTTTGGCGGTGAGAATGCGCCGGATGGCGGTTGATGGAGTGGCAAACGTCATAGCCGTTGGCAGTAGCAGGAAACAAACGAGGCGGAAAACAAAGCGGTTCATAGGAGGGTGAATTGTTGACGGAGGAAATTCGGTCGACGTTCAAGCTCGCAGGACGTCGCGCGGGATGGTGACGACAATACGCGCAATTTCCCCGGTGCGAGCAAAAATCGACCGGCTCTCTTTTCGCGGCAGAACGTTGCCCGGCAGGGTGACGCTTCCGTTGTGGACTTGTTCGATGGTGACGGCAAAGGCGTCAGCCAAGCGGTAGCAAACCGGTGTCTGGCAGACGGTGAAGGCGAGACTCTCGGGCGGGAGCTTCCACGTCGTTTCCTCGCCATCGAGGCCTGTGCAGGAGAAGAGATGCGTTTCGGCGAAGAATTCGGTTTTCGAAAGCAGCCGCGGAGCAAAGCTCAGGCAGCCGCCGGCGACTTCGACTCCGAGTTCGCCGAACCGGGTGAGAATCTCTTCTTTAACCTGGCCTGTCATTCCGGGCTGCTGGGCTCCGCGGTGACGCGGGGAGTGTGAGTAGGGATCGGTGGGAAAGGCGCCGTAAACATCGGGCGTTTTGGTGAAGCCCAAGCCGAGTCGGACGTCATGGTAGGCGTCTTGCAGCGCCTGCACCGTTGGCTGGTCCGCACGGGCTTCGATCGCCCTCGCGTGACATTCCTGAATCGCCAGCAACAGTTTTGCAACCATGTGCCAGTAGATGCTTCCAAGCCCTTCGAAGGCGAACATGGCGCCGCTGCGGCCGGTAAAGGCGCTGTGGTTGAAGACGGCTTCCCATAGGCCGAGAATCGCCCCACGGTTGTGCGCCACCGCTTCGCACCAACGGGCGTCGGAGGCCAGTCGGTCGAGGCGGGCATTCAAATCGGCTGCATTGGTAAGGTCGCCGTGGAAATGGGCATCGCCGTTCTTGTCCGTGAGAACGAGGCTGCGGTCGCCCGCGGCGAGGAGGTCGCAAAGCAGGGGCGCTTGGGCGGGCCAATCCGAAGGAAGCGTGTTTCTCGACAGGAATGGCGGCACTGCGCGGTCTGGATAGAGAAGGTAGCTATGCTGGTCGGCGCGGTAGAGCTTGCTGTCGTGGAGCGCCTTTGCGACCTCGAGCGCCTCCCCGGCACTGAGCACGCCGCTGCTGAGCAGCGCCACCTGTCCTTCGAGCATGATGTTCAGATTGCGAACCGCGGCCCGCTCTCCGTTGACGCCCAAGAGATTATAGCTGTGGGTTAGACCATCGGAACGGCGATTCGCGCGAATCGTTGCGTCGATCGCAGCCAGCGCGGCGGCAATGAACTCGCGAACCCGGGCGACAGGCATCGTCGCAGGTCCGCCGAGCGACAGATTGTACACCGCTTTCCGGTGCGCTTCGCCGGCGGCTCCCAACTCGCGGACAATCTGGAAGCGTTCGGCGTCATCGGAGCACATCGGGGCTCGGCAAATGGGGGTGCGCAATTGCTCAAGAAATGCCGCGACCGATGCCGACAGTTCGATGAGCGGGGAGGCTGATGCCGCGAATACTTTGTCGAGGAAAACCAGGTAGCGTCGGAGGTGGCAAGTCGTGACGACGGAAAGCCCCCAGCCGGCGAGGGCATTGTTTGCATCGTTCCACTCGGGCCGTTGCGTATTGAGCCAGATGCCGCCACCGGGAACGAGGTTGCTGAGTTTCGCCAACAAAGGAACGAGCAGCTTTTCAGCAAGGGAGGCAAGACGAACCTCGCCGCTTTCGTCCGCTAGCAGCTTGGCGTCGTTGCCGAGTTCTTCAGCCCGCGCGATCAGGCGTTTGTGACGGTCGTCATTAAAGACGATTGTGTTTTTTGGATCGCGCAACATGGCCGCGAAGTCACCAATTTCGTAGGGAACGACAGCGTAGGCGAACGCCCGTTCGCCGAGTTGGCCCGAAAGCGTTCCGGGCTCGAAGCGCTCAAGACTTTCGAGCAGACGCAACAGATAGACGATCTGATGGTCTCCCCAGTAGCCGATGTGGCTCCACGGATCTTCCGGGTCATGCACTTCCCAGTCAATGCCCTCCCGTGTGATTCGGTAGGGATTGTATCCGTCGGCGGTCGATGCGTTGAGGAAGACGGCAATCATCGAGCCCAGGAATCCGGGATAGCTTTGGGCGAGACTCTCCCAATTTTGGAAGATGTCGCGCCAGTTGCCCTGATAGCCAAAGATGGGGCGTCCGTTCCGGTCTTTGGTGCGCACCGTGAAGCGGTTCCATGGGCGGCTCGGGTCACCGTGGCGCCGCCCGAATGCCAGCGGTAGGTATTCGCGGGCGAGGCGCGCAAGCTGGGCATCGCCGCGCGCCTGGACGCGAGTCAGCAAATCGTCGCGCCGCATGGTTTCCGGAAGGCTTTGCATCCATGTGAAATGGCGGGCATGCAAGGCTCGATTCCGGGAGCTGAGAAACGCCGAAAAGTCGCTGGTCGGGAAGGTGTAGGAATCGAGAAACGTTCCCCCGCGCATGCAGTTAAAAAGGACGTTGGCGAAATGGTGGATGCATGCGGAGCGGTCCGCGGATGCTTGCAGGCCGTCCGCGCCGGCGATGCGTCGCCGGAGTCCCGCGGTGTTCTCCTTTGCGTCGGCGATGACGGCTTCGTGGAGAACTGCCGGCTCGTTCAACTGCGAATGCAGGTCCAACAGTTCGCCGTGATCCAGCCCGGTCGCAACTACCGTCAGCCATTCGCGGGTCTCGCGCGGCTGAAGGTCGATCGAACGGCTGACGAGGTATGCGCCAAATTCGCCGCGGGCCTCAACCTCCGCTCGAATGGGGATGCCGCGGCGAAACGCATCCACCTGGCGGTCGGTGAGCAGCACTGCGCCGCAGTCGCGGTCCGTCGTCCAGGCGCACGCGGCGCGCAGGCATTCGCCCGGCTCGGGCCGGTCGCTGATCCGCGAATTTAACGTGTAGATGCCAAGGCCATCGACACACTCGTGGCGCATATACGCGGCGGCGAGATAGCTGTAGCGGTTGAAGGTATCCTGAGTAACTCCCGCCGGAAGGATTTGGTGCCAACCGTCGAGGCAGTCGATGGAAACTGCATCGTCCCGCAGGTTTTCGAGAGTGCAGCGCCGCACGATCCCGTATTTTTCCGAGGCCGTCAGGCTCCAGGCAAACCGCAGGCCGAGGTCCCCGTTGATTTCCTCGAAGACAACCACGGTTCCATACGCGTGCTTGTACAGATTGCGCGTGGTCTGGTAGATGCGCGGTGTCGCCTGCCAGGGTTCCCAGAGCGCGGCAATGCCAGGACGGCGAACCCGCATGACGGTCAATGCCCCGCTGGAGTTGGCGTGGCGGAGAAGCTTGTCGGCCGTCTGATACGGGAAAATGGCGTGGTCCGGGTCGATCCGTCCGGCGGTGAAAGGGGAGTTGCTCCCGACAAAGAGCCAGTGATCTCCATTGCTGACGACGTTCATTAGGAACGGCTCCATCGCATCGACGTTGCGAATGCGGAGGTACGGATCGCCGTCGATCGTGACATGCTCGGCTTGGGCGGACTGGCCGCCCGGGGCGGATTCAATTTGCGAAACAGGTAACGGGCCGGCGATCTTGGAAACGAGCATGTTCTTGAATTGTAGTCGGACGGTCAAGGAGTCACCAGAAAAGGAGTATTATCGACGCTGGCGTTGCCTTTGCCGTCGCGCACCGTGACAAACAAGCGGTAGGACCCCGGCTTCGAGGGAGTCTTGATTTTCGCTGTTCCCTGGCTGCTGCTGACAATGCACTCGGGGAAGGATGGCGGTTCGCTTTCCTTGTCGCCTCCGGTCTTGATGTCGGTGCTTTCGGCAGTGACTGTCCATTGATACTGAAGGGGATCGCCTTCAGGATCTTCCGCTTTGACCTCCGCAGTCGTCGTGGCGCCGGCCGCTATGCTCGATTCCCTGAGCGGGGAGGCAAAGGTCAGGATTTTCGGACACCGATTGGGCGGCCATTTTCCGGTCCACGCCCGGACGATGGCATCGACGGTTGGCAGTTTTTCGCCCGACTTCAGAAACATCCCGTACCAGGTTGAAGTCACTTCTTGTTTTTGTCCCCACAAGAAGACGTAGGAGCCGAAGCAGATGTCTTTGCTGTCGGCGACAACGCCCGTCTCGGTGGCGTAATAGCTACCTGCCTTGTCGCGGCTGGAAGGTTCGATCGGGGCACCCCAGTGGGTCTTGCCAACCTCCCATGCCCCCTGCGGACCGAATTCCGTCAGGATGAACGGCTTGCGCCAGCCCGCGCTTTTCACCGCCCTGCCGACTCCTGAAGCGCCCGAATAGGCATTCACGCCGAGGATGTCGATATTGGGATAGTATTCCAGAATCCCCTTCACCTTTGTGGGCGCGGCGGACGCGATCACGGTCATTACCGGATGATGCGGATCTTCGTGTTTGACGATGCCGGCCAGGACGTTCAGTTCCTTCCAGATGCGCGTGTCGCGACCATCGCTGGCAGGACCTTCCATCTCGTTTCCCAGGCCCCAGATGAGGAGCGCCGGGTGATCCTTGAACTTGCGCACGGCCGCCCGGACCGTCTCGCGCTGCCTGGCGAGCGCCGCCTGGTCGGAGTAATCGAAGCCGTGCCGCTCGTGTTGAACCCAAATGCCCGCGGTGACGGCAAGACCGAGTTCCTGGGCGCGATCCAGCAGCGGCTTGCCTTCGACAGGTTGATCGAGTTGCTCGATGCCCCAGGTGCGAATCGAGTTGCCGCCCAGGCTTGCCAGCATGGCCAGACGTTGCGCGCCCCCGGCTCCGTTGATGAAAAACGGCTTTCCATTTCGCAGGAGAGTGAGATTTCCGCCCGACGATTTTGCGATCGTGACCACGGAACCGGCGGCGAGAAGGCTTGAAGTTACGGAAGCCCAGAGCGCGGCTGGCAGGAGGAGTTTGAGGAGATTGGCCATAAGAATTCTCGGAGTGTGCATAAAAGTGCATTGTTTGACAAGCGTTTTCTGACGATCGGCGCGAATTGCGTGAACGATTTTGTGAAAATGCCGGGAGGTGAAGGAATGCCGGAGCTATTCCAATGCGAGTTGTTTGAAATCGGCGAATACGCTGTAGCGCATTGGCGTCGGCGTCCCGCCGGCGCGAACTTTCAGTCTCTGCCGCGCATTCCGGCGACTCCACGCACAAAGTTCGCCGAGGCGGGACGCCTCGGCCAGCACCCGGGACGCGTGCGCTCCCCGGAAGCCGGCGCGCTGCAGGTTCTTGCCCAACAATCAACGCCGCGATTATCGCTTTGCGGCGGCGGATTCCGGTTAAGAAGTAATGGGTGACCCCGCCAGCCACCGCCAGCACACATGATCCCGACAGCACACAAATCGGGCGCAGGAGTGAAACCGGAGCCCCGAACGTTGTCATCCTGAGCTTGCGAAGGATCTCACGAGGCGATCGCGACGTTCGTTTCAGTCAGCCCGTACTCGGAACGGACGGCTTATCGGGTGGCGCTGTCAGCTTCGAGAACGGTGAATGGTGACATAACGCCGGCTGGCCTGCCGTGAGATTCCTTCGACAGACTCAGGACAGGCTCTTCGCAAGCTCAGGATGACAAATAATATGAGCCGCTCCGGTTTCCATGCTCGGCTTTCGATCTGTGGGTAATGGAAAGACAGGACTGCCGCACTCAACGACGCTGGCGCGAACGCCAATCTCCCTCTGATTTCAAAGCCGCTGCTTATCCAAACAGTATTGGGCGTCCCGCCGACGCGAACTTCCAGTCTCTGCCGCGCATTGCGGCGACTCCACGCGCAAAGTTCGCCGAGGCGGGACGCCTCGGCCAACACCCGGGACGCGTGTGCTCCCCGGAAGCCGGCGCGCTGCAGGTTCTTGCCCAACAATCAACGCCGCGATTATCGCTTTGCGGCGGCGGATTCCGGTTAAGAAGTAATGCCTGAGCCCGCCACCGCCAGCACACAAGTTTACAAATCGGGCGCAGGAGTGAAACCGGAGCCCCGAACGTTGTCATCCTGAGCTTGCGAAGGATCTCACGAGGCGATCGCGACGTTCGTTTCAGTCAGCCCGTACTCGGAACGGACGGCTCATCGGGTGGCGCTGTCAGCTTCGAGAACGGTGAATGGTGACATAACGCCGGCTGGCCTGCCGTGAGATTCCTTCGACAGACTCAGGACAGGCTCTTCGCAAGCTCAGGATGACAAATAATATGAGCCGCTCCGGTTTCCATGCTCGGCTTTCGATCTTTGGGTAATGGAAAGACAGGACTGCCGCACTCCACGACGCTGGCGCGAACGCCAATCTCCCTCTGATTTCAAAGCCGCTGCTTATCCAAACGGTATTGGGCGTCCCGCCGACGCGAACTTCCGGTCTCTGCCGCGCATTCCGGCAACTCCACGCACAAAATTCGCCGAGGCGGGACGCCTCGGCCAGCACCCGGGACGCGCATTCCGACGCGATTGGCGCGAAGATGCCTTCGGCGAGGGCGCCAAGGGGCGCACGCGAGGGCGCGTGTTCTCCCCGGAAGCTGGCGCGCTCCTCGCAGCCGCCAACGCAGTCGGGGCTCTGGGCCGTGAACGCGTCCGGGGTTCTCAAACAGATCATCCATACTGGCAGCGAAAAGGAACCTGCGGGGCGATTGAGTCAATCTTAAAATCCGGGGGTGTTTCCTCCGTCTGCAAATCTGTGGCGGAGACACTCTCAATACGCTTGACTTGATACGGGAAACTCTCAGTCTGTCCTCGGGTGTCGTCTGAGGTGCTCTTCAGCCATCTCTTTCGGCTCCCGGAAAAACCGTAAAAAATTCAATGAAAAGAGTATTCGCATCCGTCGTATTGGCTATTGGTCTCGCAAGTGGCGCATCTGCGCAAAACGATCTACCCGCCGCGGAACCCGGGACTTCTGAGGAAGTCGGAAGGGGAGCGCGCATTGTCCGGGGAGGCAATGACGCAAGCTATGGCGGGGGTGGGTACGAGCAGAGAGGCACTTATAGGGGCGGCTATGGCAGGGAAAAGGATGAAAGAACGGGTGCGGACCGGGGAAATTACGGCAAAGGTTTCTACGTTGGTTATTATACCGGTCTGGATTTGGGCCAGGATACCAAGGCGCTCGCGAGGAGGCTTGATGTGGTCGATGCCGGCAATGCCAGGAGCCATGCAGGTGGCGTTGCCGGTCTCAAATTCGGAGAAACGTTGAAGGATTCCTTTGGGCAGGCTGCCGTGTACACGGACGTCGAACTCGATCTCTTCTACAACGGCTTCTCGCAGGCAAGCTCCAACGGCGATCCGCGACTAAGAACCGATGTCGACAGCTTCGTCTATATGGCGAATTTCCTCCTGCGTTTCGACGCCGCTGCCGTGCAGCCGTATCTTGGCATGGGTATTGGTGGTTACGCAGCCAACGTACCCGTTCAGGCTGGGGGAGGGTCGCTGGAGAGTGACGAAGTCGGCGGTTTTGCGTGGGCATTCATCCTCGGCGGCGACATTTATCTTTCCCAGAAGGCCAGTATTTTCATGGAATACAAGTGGTTGAATTTCCAAAATGGGTTTGCTTGCAACGGCGGCATCATTGATGTCGGCACTCTTGGAGGCAAAGACGTCCGCTTCGGTCAAAACATTCTGACGCTTGGCCTCCGCCTCCATTTCTGAGAAATCTCAGTGAAACGCTTGGGCGTCCGCTTTGGCCTGCTCGTCGTTTCTGTCGATTGACGGCAGCTTGAGAATCGTCTTCCACTGCTGAGAGGCCTTCTCTTTTCGTCCCATCGCCTGGTACACCAGAGCCAGTTGCCGGTGGTATTCGATTTCGTTGGGAGCCAAAGCGACGGCTTTCTCCAGGTTGTGCGCCGCTTCCTTGAAGGAGGCCGGCGGCAACGCACCGATGACCATGCGCGCCGCGAATTTCAAGAAGGGATTGACGCTGGCGACGCCGAAATACCAACGGCCCAGCACGTAGTAAGCGGCGTCTTCGTTCGGATTGAGCGTAATGGCGCGTTCCGCTTCGTCCTTGACCCGGCGCGAAAGCGTTCCCAAACCCGCGGTGTCGGAGTAATCGGTCATGCGACCCGAGGCCATTGCCATTGCGAGATGCGCCCTGGCGTTGTTCGGGTCGGCTTTGAGGGCGCGTTCAGCGGTTTCATAGGAGCGCCTGGCGGCGTGTTCGGCCAGCGATTTGTTTTGGCGCTCTTCTGCAACCTCGACGCAATCGGACCACGCGATGGCGAGGTCGGCCAGGAGATCGGCACGGTGTGGGGCGCGGGACTCGACTCGCTGCAATGTCTTGAGGGCCTCGCGCGGCTGTTGGTGTCGCGCCCTGGCGATGGCATCGGAAACAGGGTCGGCAGCCTCGGCGGCAAACAGACGGCAGGCAATGAGAAGTGCGGCGGCGCAGGCCGGCCATGGCGCTGAGTTTAGGCGGGTTTCGGGCATGGAGGAGTCACGCAGGAGCAAAACAGGTTTCGGTCTCCATATACGTTGTCCACCCTGGCGACGGACGGCCAGAACTTGCGCTCGCGCGTCCACGGCGCAGGGAATGCGCCTTGTTCGCGAGGGTAGGGGCGGTCCCACGTGTCCGCGGTCACGGCGGCGGCGGTGTGCGGCGCGTTCTTCAGCGGATTGTTCTGCCGGTCCAGCTTTCCAGACTCGATGGCGGCAATCTCTCCGTGGATGGCGATCATGGCATCGCAGAAGCGGTCGATCTCTTCCTTGGACTCACTCTCGGTCGGTTCGATCATGAACGTGCCGCCAACGGGCCAGGACATCGTCGGCGCGTGAAAGCCGTAGTCCATGAGGCGCTTGGCGACGTCCTCCACCTCCACACCCGCTCGCGCCTTGAACTCACGCAGATCGACAATGCACTCGTGGGCGACCAGTCCGTTTGCACCCTTGTACAGCACGGGGAAGAACGGGGCGAGGCGCCTTGCGATGTAATTAGCGTTGAGGATGGCGTACCTTGTTGCATTGGCGAGACCCGCGGCTCCCATGGAGCGGATATAAACCCACGGGATGGGCAAAATCGAAGCGCTTCCCCACGGCGCGGAGGCGACGGCTTTCACCGAACCGCCCGTCGCCGGCTTGACGACGGGATGCGACGGCAGGAAGGGTGCAAGGTGCGCAGCCACCGCGATCGGTCCGACGCCCGGACCGCCGCCGCCGTGTGGAATGCAGAAGGTTTTGTGCAGATTCAGGTGGCAGACATCGGCGCCGATGGTTCCCGGACTGGTCAAACCGACCTGCGCATTCATGTTTGCCCCGTCCATATAGACCTGCCCGCCGTGCGCATGAACGACCTCGCACACTTCCCGAATCTTCTCTTCGAACACCCCATGGGTGCTCGGATAAGTCACCATCAACGCGGCGAGGGTATCGCGGTATTTCTCGGCCTTGGCGCAGAGGTCGTTCAGATCGATGTCCCCCTCGGAGCCGCAGAGCACCGGCACCACGTTGAAGCCGGCCATGGCGGCACTGGCGGGATTCGTCCCGTGTGCCGATTGTGGGATGAGGCAGACGTTGCGGGCCGCCTGGCCCCGGCTGGCGTGGTATTCGCTGATGGCCAGCAGTCCGGTGTATTCGCCTGCGGAACCCGCATTCGGCTGGAGGGAGACGGCGGCAAAACCGGTGATTTCCGCAAGCCAGCTTTCCAACTGACGGAAGAGTTCCGCGTAGCCCTGCGCCTGCTCGATCGGGGCGAATGGGTGCAATTTTGCAAAGAGCGGCCAGGTTATCGGCAGCATTTGGCTGGTGGCGTTCAGCTTCATCGTGCAAGAACCGAGCGAAATCATTGAGGTCGTCAGCGACAAGTCTTTCGCTTCCAACCGCCGGATATACCGCAGTATTTCAGTCTCGGTATGGTGTTTGTTGAAGACGGGGTGCGTCAGAAAGGCGGTGGTGCGGCGGAGCGATTCGCACGGGGCGGTGTCGGGCGCGATTTCGCTGTCGGCGGCCAACGCCGCAAGATCGAATGCCGCGTCGTTGCCGCCGTGGAACACGGCAAAGAGATCGGCCAGGGAATCGGTCGTCTCGTCCACAGAAATCGTGACGGAATGTTCGTCGAGCACGCGCAGGTTGATGCCCCGTGCTTCAGCAAGCCGGACGATCTCAGACGCGCGCGTCGCCCCGAGGTTCACGCGAACGGTGTCGAAGAATGCTCCTTCGCCGACGTGCCAGCCGAGCTTCCGCAGGCCGGCGGCGAGGATCCGGGCGAAAAGATGCACCCGGCGGGCGATGCGTTTCAGACCCTCCGGACCGTGATAGACCGCATACATCGACGCCATGACTGCCAGGAGCACCTGCGCCGTGCAGATGTTGCTGGTGGCCTTCTCGCGCCGAATGTGCTGTTCGCGGGTCTGCAACGAAAGCCGGCAGGCCGGGTTCCCTTCTGCATCGCGCGAGACGCCTACGAGCCGCCCCGGCATGTGCCGTTTGAGCGCGTCGCGCGTGGCCAAATACCCGGCGTGGGGCCCGCCGTACCCGAGCGGCACGCCGAAACGCTGGGCGCTGCCCACCGCCACATCCGCACCGAGTTCGCCAGGGGATTTCAGCAGGGTCACCGCAAGCAGATCCGCAGCGACGATCGCCATGGCGTTCCCTCTGTGTGCCTTTTCAATAGTGCGAACCGGGTCGACGATCGTGCCGTCGGTGCCCGGATATTGCAGCAAGACGGCAAATGTCCTTTCCGGCAAATCGGCGGTCTGCTCATCGCCGATTTCCACGCGAATACCGAGCGACTTGGCGCGCGTTTCGACGACTGCAACGGTCTGCGGGTGGCAGTGGGCCGATACAAAGAACGTGTGGGCGGCGGCGTCTTTTCGGATCGCGTGGCACATGGCCATTGCCTCGGCTGCCGCGGTGCCTTCGTCCAGCATGGAGGCGTTGGCGATGTCCAGGCCAGTGAGGTCGCAGATCATCGTCTGGAAATTGAGGAGCGCCTCAAGCCGTCCCTGGGAGATCTCGGCCTGATAGGGGGTGTAGGCGGTATACCAACCGGGGTTTTGCAGGATGTTGCGCTCAATAACCGGCGGAGTGATGCAGTCGTAGTAGCCCATCCCGATAAAGGAACGGAAATCGCTGTTGCGGCCGGCGAGGGCGCGCAGTTCGGCGAGCGTCTCGTGTTCGCCTTTCGGCGCGGGCAAGTCGAGCGGTTTGCGCAAGCGGATGCCGGCGGGAACCGCGGCGTCGATCATCGAGTCAAGCGAGTCGAAGCCGAGCGTGTTGAGCATGGCGGCGGTTTCGTCGGCGTTGGAGCCGAGGTGGCGGCGAGCAAACGTGTCGGCAGGCGCCAATTCGGAGGCAAGGGCATTGGATGGGATCATCGAGGGGGACGTTAAAAGGCTGGCGGGGCAAAGCAAAGGAAAACGTTGGACGTGGTTCGCCGCGCCCTCTACAACAGAGGAATGGCCAACACCACGCTGGCAATCTTCAGCGACATCCACTCCAACTTGGAGGCATTCCAAGCTGTTCTGGCAGACATGAAGAGCCTGGGGGTGAAGCCGTTTCTCTGTCTTGGGGATATCGTCGGGTATTGCGCCAATCCCGTTCAATGTCTGAAGCGGGTGCGTTCGCTCGGTTGCCGCGTCTTGCAAGGAAATCACGACTGGATGACTGCCGGCGACACCGATCTCTCAACGGTGAGCGACACCGCCCGCCACGGAATCGACTTTTGCCGCCGGCAGCTCTCCACGGAGGAACGCGGCTACCTCGCGTCGCTCCCATTGACCGGCGCAGAGGGGGATTGCGAATTCGTCCATGCATCCCTCGAAGCACCGGCGGACTGGTGGTATGTTATCGATAAGATGGATGCGCTGGCTCATTTCCATTACCAGACCCAGCCCCTCTGTTTCTGTGGGCACACCCATGTGCCGTTTATCTGGCATTTCAGCAAGACGGGGACGATCAAGGGCCGCCCCGGCGACGGCAGGATAGAGTTGCCTTCCACCGGAAAAGTGCTCATCAACGTCGGATCTGTCGGGCAGCCGCGCGATTTTCGTCCGGAAGCCTGCTATGTCATTTGCAACCCGGCGGAGCGCTGGGTGGAATTTCGACGCGTTCCTTACGATTTGGAAAAGGCACAGCGCAAGATTCGCCGTGCGAAGCTGCCCCGGTTCGCCGCCGACCGCCTGGCGATCGGGCGGTAGCAGCCGCACAGCGTCGGAAAAATGAACAAAACGGCCATCCGTGAGCGGTTCTATTACATTCCCGCCGCGCGCGAGGCTGCTTGGGGGCTTCACGTCGTCGGCACCGGCCAGCGCATCGAACCGCCCCATGAGATTTATCAGCAACCGGAACCGGTCATGCACCACCAGTGGAAGAAAGGGCGGAAACTGCGCGATTATGCGGTCGTATATCTTACCGACGGTCGCGCCTCGTTCGGCACTGCCAACACGGGGTGGAAGCGCGTCCACGCTGGCGATGTCCTGTTGCTCTTTCCCGGGATCTGGCACAACTACCATCCGCACCCCAAGACGGGCTGGACCGAGCGCTGGGTGTTGTTCAATGGCGATCTCGCCAATCAATGGTGCGCCAATGAACTGATTACGCCAGAGTCCTCCGTGTTGCGGGTCGGCGTGCGAAGCGAACTGGTCGAACGCTTCGACCGTTTGCTCGAACTCGCGCGAAATTATCCGCCGTTTGGGAACCAAATTCAGTCCGGGATAACGATGGAAATCTTGGGGCTCCTCCTGAAGTTCCGCCAAGACCGGTCGCCGCAGTTCACCGAGCGCACCAAGTTGGTCCAGAACGCGCTCGATTTCATCGCGAAGAATTGGGACCGGGAAATCGATTTCGAACGGATGGCGGCAACGATGGGTATCGGCCATCGTCAGTTCCGCCGCCTGTTCCAACAGGTCACGGGCCTTGCTCCCCAACAATACCTGATCCATCTGCGGCTTAACGAAGCCAAACGCCTGCTCGGGACCCTTCCCGTGGCCGAAGTCGCCGCCCGCGTCGGTTTTGACGATCCCTACTACTTTTCGCGTTTGTTCAAAGCGAAAGTGGGCGTCACCCCGAAGCGCTGGCACTAATGAGACACAACACTAGTGGTGTGTCGCATAAATGCCTAGACCTTTGTTGCGTTCAAAATGGGCC
>Ga0316222_1000978_pt1 | contig 38176 bp, 72 predicted proteins | sample TBH18011metaG_FD_206008 | JGI IMG/M metagenome (GOLD analysis project Ga0316222, IMG submission 206008) | Freshwater microbial communities from Trout Bog Lake, Wisconsin, USA - TBH18011 | ecosystem: Environmental > Aquatic > Freshwater > Lake > Hypolimnion/Profundal zone | place: USA: Wisconsin... | reverse complement strand
GTTTAGACCTTTTGCGCCTGTTATACTTGAGGAGCTTGTTCACGAGTACTTCGATATGCCTCCTGGGTGGGATCGTAGCCCTTATATGCAGGTTGTGGCTCGTTGCAGGCATCCTGACCTGTTTCCTGCTATTGTACATGTTGATGGTACAAGTCGCGTACAAACAGTTGCGAAAGATGGTAGCGGAATCAGACAACTATTAGAAGCTTGGTATACTTGGACTGGGTGTCCTATGTTGCTTAACACCAGTCTAAATGTTCGTGGATACCCAATGGTTAACACACGTAGAGATGCTGATCGTTTTGAGCAGTTATATGACATAAAGGTAATGTCGTGACTGATCTTATAAATTACTGGACTTTTGCAAAAACCCTAGACATAGGCCCATACCCACGCGATCAAGAACTTCAATTTAGTCTGAGTGATCTAGACAACGAAGAATGGTTTGATAAACTGCCTCCAAGTGAGTGGCGTAAAGATAGTTTTACCTACAAGTATAACAGTCATGGATTTAGATCCAGGCCATTTGATCCTACAGATAACCCTATATTATTGACCTTGGGCTGTAGTCATACTGTTGGAGTTGGTGTACCATTTGAGGATACCTGGAGTGAACAGCTAGGTAAACAGTTTCCTGATCATGTGGTTTACAATGCCGGAGCAGGCGGAGCCAGTGCAGACACTGTGGCTAGATTTGCAGCCAACATTATACCTATTTTAAATCCTGCCAAGGTAGCAATACTGTGGCCTAATCTATATAGGTTTGAATCATACTGCCATGGGCCAAATAAGAACAACACTAGATACAATGGCCCGTGGGAAACTGATGATCTGCGATTTCAATTTGAAGACAATAATATACATAACAATTATACTAAGAATAGATTAATTGTGGATCTGCTACAAAAAATTTATAATTTTCAGTTGCTGGACATGGACATGGAAAGCGTGACTTTTAAATATAGAAAAATTACATTTACCAAAGCCAGAGATCAACAGCACTATGGTCCAGACTGGCACGCACAAATTAGCCAAGATTTTTATTCAATTTATCAAGGTATGACTACTATATGAAAATATTAATCATGGGATTGCCTGGTAGTGGTAAAACTACCTTAGCTGAAAAACTCTTTAACGAAATTGTTAAAAATAATCCAGCAGAATGGATTAATGCAGAAGATGTGCGTACTGAATGTAACGACTGGGACTTTAGCTCAGAGGGCAGACTACGACAAGCACTACGTATGCGTGCTATTGCTGACAAATCAGTTGAAGCTGGGTTTGTTACCGTCTGTGATTTTGTTTGTCCTACCCAGGAACTACGTGCTGTTTTTGATGCTGACTTTGTGGTATGGATGGATACAATTAAACGTAGTAAGTACAAAGACACTAACAAAATATTTGAACCACCCTCAGAACAAGAATATGATATAAGGATAGATGCGTTTGCTAGTGACAGTTGGAGTGCAACTCTGGCAGATTTGATCTATATGTTGATACCATAATGTATGATATCTTTATTATGGACATGGGCGGGCATGATGCTAATGTTCAAACACTCCAAACACGTTTTCCACATAGTCGTGTGGTCAGATACTACGATAATCACTTAGACACGTTAAAACGCTGTATTTCACGTTCTAGAACCCCTTATGTCTGGGTAATTAGTAGTTGTTGCGACTATGCAGAGTTTGATTTTGACTATAGGGCACCTCCATGGGAAGCATATCAACTACATTGTTGGCACAGCGATCATGAGAAGTTTGGTGATACGTTCCTAGTTAATGTAAGTGAATTTAACCAGCAACTAGACATACCTTTACTAGAATGGTACAAAGAAGTTAATTGGCATTATCCAGGGGTACCTAGATTGCCTGTGCCTGTTGTCACATATACCAGCGATAACCTAGTTGATGTAGTTAAGGCTACTAAGTTTAACACACCCTATGTCTTATTCAAACGTGACACGGACTCAACTGTAAACTTTGCACCTATTTTATGGCGAGATCGTAGTGTACACACATTTAACAGAGCAAACAGTGTATCGTTAGTACCCCGTGAAATATCGGCACATTTACAGCATCAAATCTACGATTATCCATTCGTTTTGAAACAAAAAGACTGGTTTTTAGGCGATAATAACCTTGATATTATCTATATCAGCAACGGCGAACCGCAGGCAGAACAGTGGTATAATCACCTACTGTCAATGGTGGGTGACAGTGGCGCAACCAATTGGGTGCGTAGAGTTAAAAATGTCAATGGGCGCAGTGAGGCATATAAAGCCGCGGCCAATGCCAGTCAAACGGATTGGTTCTTTACTGTGTTTGCTAAGTTAGAAGTAGTACCTGAATTTGATTGGTCTTGGCAACCTGACTACTTACAAGAACCTAAACACTATATCTTTAATAGTCGTAATCCTGTAAACGGCCTAGAATATGGACACATGGGTGTGATCGCATATAATAAGCGTTTAGTGTTGGAAACTAAAGAAAGCGGATTAGACTTTACATTGAGCAAAGCACATGCTGTGGTCCCTGTATTAAGTGCAGTTGCCCACTATAATACCACACCAGAACTAACATGGCGTACAGCATTCCGTGAAGTGTTAAAACTTAAGGATGATGTAGAGCGTACAGGTAGTATTGAAAGTCGGTATCGTTTAGACATTTGGTTAACTACAGCAGAGGGGTACTGTGCTGGGTGGAGTTTAAAAGGCGCACGTGATGCTTTGGAATATTACGAATTAGTCAACGGTGACTATGATAAATTAATGCTAAGTTTTGAATGGGCTTGGCTAAAAGATTACTATACTAATCGATACTCTGCTTAATAGCATCAACTACATATTCAACTTCATAATCTTCTAATTCTGGATAAATTGGCAAACTTAGGCAGGTCTTACTAAACTGTTCAGCACCTTCTAAGATACCGGGATCATATGCAATGTCAAATGCATAAGCAAGAGAATGCAAGTGCAAAGGTCTGATGTAAGTAGCGCGAGTTTCGACTCCTGCACGATCTAAATCGTGTATTAATGTTGTGCGATCTAGATGATGTACTACAAACTTACTCCAGGCATGAGTTACGTTCATATCCACAGCGGGAATAGTCACGTATCCATCTAGTTCACTAGTATAGTATTCAGCAATTTCTGTTCTACGTTCTTGCCAACTATAAAAATGACGTAACTTGACAATCATCTGTGCGCAGTCTGCTTCTGACATCTTACTGTTAGTACCGCTGGCAATATGTTCGTTACCTTTGCCGTTGTCGCGCATGTCGTTGACCAGCTCCCAGATCTCAGCATCATCAGTTAAGATCATGCCACCACTACCATAGTTGTTTAAGTTCTTAGTGGGGTCAAAGCTAAGACAGCTAACGTCACCCAACTTACCGCTAGGAACATCACGATAACTAGCACCAAAACTCTGTGCTGCATCTTCAATTACAGGAATATTGTCTTCTGCCCACATCTGCTTGTACACAGTGAGTTTATCGTAGTCAATAATATTACCAAATAGATTAACATACATAACAGCGGCAATTTCACTGTGGTGTACTGGTATTTTATTTAGGTCGATAAGTCCTGTTACAGGATCTACATCGCAGAACACGGGATCAAAGCCAGCTTCTACTACTGCGTTAAGTGTAGCTACAAAACTCTGTGCGGGTATTAGGACTTTGTTACGATCACGGAGTGCGCCTGTGACATTATTAACAGCACGTAGGCTAAAGATTAATGCCTGTGTACAGCTACCTACACTGCATGCATACTTACGTTGGGTGTGGTTACGCATGTACTGTTCAAATAAACTAGTATACATGCCGTCAAGAACTCGACCACTACTGTAAACTTTATCAGTAGCGTCAAGTATTTCTTCGCGAAGATTAGTGTACTGACGAGCTACGCCAAAGAATGGGATTTTGTAAGTACCACTCATGGTATTGTTTAATTCCTTGTTGAAAATCTATTTTGGGATCAAATCTAAAGTCTGAGTATGCTGCATCAGAACTTAATTTACCGCGACGCGGATAATCTAAATCACGCTCAGTTACAGTAACTGAGCCTTGTCCTACTAGATTAATAATAGTTTCTGCGGCTTTGAGTAAAGTGTATTCAGTTGGCTCGCAACGAGTGATATTATAAATTTCATTTAATGCACGATCACTGAATGCCGCTTGAACAATACCTTGAGCAACATCATCTACATGTGTAAAGTCTAATACTTCATCTGCGCCATTTATCTTAAGTGTTTCGCCACGCAAGGCCTTGGTTAAGAACTTACTGATCACACGATCCTCTACATCATGCTCACCATACACAGCACTGGGACGTATAGTAACATGATCAAAGTAACCATGTTTAGCATAGTCTCTGACCAATAGTTCTCCTGCATACTTCATAATACCATATGAGCCCACTGGTTTACATGTAGCAAGCTCATCTACATAGTTGTCAAAGTTTCCGTAGACCATGCTAGAACTAATGTAGACAAACTTACGAACACCGTGTGCTTTGCTGGCTTCTAATAGATTCAGTAGGCCGTTGATCATTACATCACTGCCTTCAACAGGATTAGCATTGACTACTTTTTGTCTAGGAAAGCTAGCCAAGTGTATGACTAACTCTGGATTGAACACACGGAATATATTGTCTACACGATCAACATTGCGTATATCAACTTTGATAGGACGAGCCAGGATACGTGATTGACGTTGATTAATTAAATAATCTAGTTCTTTATACGGAACAAACCCATAGTCAGTACAGGTGTCGACCACATAGCATTCATGTCCTTGTGCTTCAAGCAAACGGACAACATTATGCCCTATAAAACCCAATCCACCTGTGACAACTATTTTCATTTGACGTAAGGTCCTAGATTAGGAGGAGTCCAACCAATAGGTTTTAGTACTTTACCATCTTCACGTTTGCGTACTTTACCTGTGTCTTTGTCGATCTTAGCAAAGTTAGTGCGCATGACTTCTTTCCATGCACCTTCGCCATCGGCACCCATACTATGAATAGCACCAACTGTAACAACTAAAATGTCAATAAGAGCATCTAACATTTCAACATGATCATACTTGTTGTATGCTTGTTTGAATTCTTCTACTTCTTCGTCAATCAAGTTTGCGTATAAGGCCACTTGACCGTTGTTGTAGTCATCTACACTTTGATCACAGGCTTTCATAAAAGTCTTTTGATCTTTAAAAACATTAGCCATTATCTACCCCTTCCAGCTGATTTTTTAGCAGGCTTGTTGACATTAACCTGACTCTTAGGATTGTGTCCTTTGTCCACTGACTTTTTAGCATTGTCAGGGTGTTGTTCTGCTTGTTTCTTTTCTAGTGCTGCTTTTATTGTGTCTTTTAAATTTGCCATTTTAACTCCATTTTAATTTATAAAAAGTTAAGTCCCGATCATTTAACCAAGCGTGAATTCTAATACCATACCCCCAAACTTCAGGATGTGCTAGTATATCAAATGTCATCTGCTCGTAACTGTGTTCTTTTAACCACTGCCCACGTTCTGTGCGCTCAAACTCAAGTATAGGTTCTGCGGCATAGATCTCAGGATCTTCAACATCGCCCATACGTAATTCAGCTACAAGTATTTTCATTAGTCCCACAGATTTTGATAGTACTTACCAAATAGGCGTGTACCATTACGAATGCGTGTTTGATGTTTCATATAACCTTTACGATCAAACTTGCTAGTGTCGTTAGGACCTTTGGCCATTTCCCATAGTAAAGGTTTGCCATTTTCATCTTGATCACTTACCTTCCACTCAATATCACTTACACCTGTGTGGAACTGTGCATCATTATCTTCATCGCATAGCTGTTCAAAAGCCCAGATCATTTCACCCATGATATAATCCCAACGTTTGAAGTGATTGCTGTCTGTATCCCATTCATTCTTTTTACTTTTGATTGCCGCAGGTGTAGTACTGCGCAAACGTGCCGGCACATCTTCGTCGTCGGTCCACGGAGCACCATGTTTATCTTTTTGTAGTTGTTTTAACATAGGTAAGATAATAGGACTGAGTGTACTATCCATATTCCAAGTATCCCAACGATCAATCTTAACATAGTCAATCTTAGGATCTACAATGTCTAAAAACTTTTGCCATACTTGCATTACGGGAGTTAGGACTGTATTAACACCTTTGACCCAGGGTTCATCATAGTCAATTTCACGCCACCAGCAAAGCTTCTCACAGATTGTGTAAGGACTTACCCAGTGGTTTTTGTATTTGTTTTTATATACTTTCATTTAATTTCTCCTAGTGTTTCTAGAGTATGATCTAATCTGTTACCTTTGTTATCTGAATAGAACGTAGCATCCTTATCTGTTATCGTAACACATAAGTCGCTGTGTAGCAAATCATAATCAGTGAATTCAAAGTTATCTGTATAGACTCTGAATACATATTGTCCAGTGCCTGTATATAGTAAGTGTCCTTCTACTCCGTTCGCTGATAGTTTCATAGATGTGTTCCAGTCTTAGGGTTAAATGTTCTCATTCTTACGGTATAATATTTTTTAGCTACGTCTACGATATTTTCTTCAGTTAGTTGTAATGTTTTTCTATCACTGTCCATTAAAAATCCTATCGAAATAATCTCTTTGGCCATGTTATAGTCTTGTTGTTCGTATTCTATCATTCGTCTTCCTTCTTCCTCAATGACCAAGTACCATCGCCTATGTCAGACCATACTATACTATCACCCGGTTGCCAACCTAGTCCTTCTATACTTTCAGGAGGAAATACAATACATAATTCACCATCGCTATCTTCTTCTACCGTAGCTGTCCATGTCATTTCCATTCTTCCCCATGCCTAAAAAATCTCAAACTATAATCTACATACTCAGCTTCACTTAGATCTGCATAGAACAACACAGTCTTGTGCCAGCTGGTAACTTGATCGTCAAAGAAGTAATTTATCTCGATAGCATTTTGTTCAACCCAACGATACTCGTCAGTGGTGCTAAAGTGCCCTGCACACTGTAAATAGATCTGCTTGGTAGTCAACTCGCTGGCATTCTTAAAATGTACAGCGTGGCTAAACAATCTCACACGATGAGGACGTTCATACCGCCATTGGCGCTTTGATTGGTGGGTGGTGGTTGTATCCATCTAGTCTACTTCCTTAATAAAATGCCCTGCAAAAACACTTCGCGTTGGAAGTTTTCCTTGAGACATTCGTTTAATAGTGTTATATACATTGGTAATACTAACATTAAATTCTCTGGCGATTTCTTTTAACCCAGCTATCTTTTTTGTTTCTCCGTTAGGATATGTTATTATATAATATTTTGTATAAGGAAGTAAAGAAGGATCTATACCTTTTATCCAATCGTTTTTACAATTACTTCGTAATTTCTGTTTAGTTTCTTCACTGTGATTTTTACCATAAAATGGATTTTTATCACCTTTTCTTAGTTTAGCTAAATCACTAAGTTTTTGTTTTCCTTCTTTAGTCCATTTTTTCGGACCCAATAATTTTAAGTAGGTTGCTTCTGCATTACTAATCTGATTAGATAATGCCATGTATGCGATATGATCAAATTTATTACCATGTTGCTCATATAATAATTTGTGAGCTTCTGCATGTTCTTCTATAGTAAGTTCTACTAAATTATCTGCATTATTAGTGCCCCCCATATGCTTTGGTATAATATGGTGTATGTGAGTTATCTTTTTAGTCATATATTAATCAGCGTCTTAGCACTGCCTTTTAATATATTTATACAGCCATTGGTGCTTTTATGGCAGAATGTGATTGATAATTTAACAATTTAACATCTTCCATAGTAAATTTAGTAATATCTTTTACTTCTGGATTAAGCCAAAGAGTTGGTGCAGGCAACGGATCTCTTGTAAGTTGTTCTTTAACTTGTTCTACATGATTAAGATAGATGTGTGCATCACCCAATACATGAACAAATTCTCCAACTTTTAAGTCACAAACTTGAGCAATCATATGCGTTAAAATCGAATAGCTTGCAATATTGAATGGGACACCTAAAAAATAATCCGCCGAACGCTGGTACATCTGACAACTTAGTTTACCGTCTGCTGAGACATAGAACTGCGCAAAACAGTGACAGGGAGGTAAGGCCATTTGATCTAACTGCCCTGGGTTCCACGCTGTTATGATATGTCTACGGCCATACGGGTCTTTCTTGATGCCGTTGATGAGTCCTACGACTTGATCAACGCCACCAAAATCTCTCCATTGGACTCCATATACACGACCTAAGTCACCTTGATACTTGGCTTTGGGTATCCAATAAGGTGCTAGAGCATTTGGTGTCCAGATAGTAGTCTTACCTTCTGGATCACCATAGGTAATTTCTGCCAATCTACGCTCATCACCTGATCCTTCAATGAACCATAGTAGTTCACCTAAGCAGGCTTTAAACGCTAGTTTCTTAGTAGTAACTGCTGGAAAGCCCTCGGATAAATCGTAGCGTTGTTGCATGCCAAATACGCCAATGGTACCGACACCTGTGCGATCATCTTGCACAGTGCCATTATCTAAAACAAATTTTAATGCGTCAAGGTAAGTTTTCATATTACTATTATACTACCTTTATGGATAGAAGTCAAATTTAGAACAGCACACGGTCCCAAATTTCATAGGTGCAGTTTGTGCCTGGGCGCACTGTTTTGATACGGAAACAAGCCAAATAGCGTTCTAGCTCAATACGAGTATCAGTGAACCAAGCACCTTTCATACGTGTTAGATATACACGTTCAACAATAGGTTCTGTAGCATCATATAGCTGTTTACCGCCTATGACAAACACATTCTGCTTTGGATTATTTTTTTGAATTTCTTTAATGCTGTCTACAGGACTGCTGGGAATCCAACGTACCAGATGTTGATATTCTTTGGCTACGTGTTGACTGCTGACTACATAGTTAGTGCGATTTGGTAAAGGTTTGGGCATCATTGGATCATCCCAGGTATTACGGCCCATAACTACAATTTGATCTGTAGTATGTTCTTTAAACCAAGCAAGATCCTCTTTATGCTTAGGCCAAGGCAAGGTACCTCTATTGCCTATGCCGCCTAGATTAGTTGAGGCTAAAATAGAACAAATCATAGACCTTTTAATACCTTGTCTGTTTCTGGCTGTACGGTTTTTACCACTTTGTCAATATCAATTAGAAAATCCACATTAGCAATATAAGCATCAAGTTCGTTAAATTTTAAATCCAGCATTTCTTCTATGTCACTAGGATCCATGCCTTCAACAATTAACTTTTTAACATCGATTGAGATGTTGGTACCATCAACTAGTTTAACCACAATTTCTTGCAGTATGTCAATGGGTACCTCTCTCTTATCTACATCTTCAACAATGTCTTTCCAACGCTTGGCGTGATTGAGTGTAATTTTCTTACTGAACTTTTTACGCTGTGGCTTTTTTGGTTGCTCTGACATTCTTGGCCTTTGCTGGTGCAGTAGTTTCAATTTTAGCTGTAGCCTTTGGTTTAGCAGCTGGTGCTTTCTTAGCTGGTGCTGGTTTAAGAGCGTCGGCTTCTGCTTTCAAACGTTTAGCTTCTGCTAATAATGTCTTAGCCTGAGCTTCCATTTGTTGAGCTTGTGTCAAATGCATGTCAGCAATGTCAGCATCACTTAATACACCTGCTGATGGAGCAATGTCACCCATCATGTCAGCTGATGAAGTTTTTAGTGATGGAGGTTGACCAACTTCACGGCCTTCTGTAACACTTGGATTAGCACCGCGAATACCGCGATTCTTATCAATGTTAGCTAGTTCTTCTGCAGCTTCACCACCTGCGTCAATCTTGTCAATTAGTGCGTTTAATTGATCTAGTCGGCATGTGCTGTTTTTACTAGCAGTAACAATAACTTGGTTACATGGAACTTTTTTCAAGTATCCTTTTTTATGCAATGTACCTAGACAGTTTTCTCCGTCGGCCATTGTAGTGCGGAATAGTGCATCAGCTAGTTCTTTAGCCTGTTGACCTACTGCGCTTTCTAGGCATTTCATTGTTTCGTCATGGATCATTGATGGTAATGTATCTGGATATGCTACTAGACACATGTGATCATCACCAGGAACTTTTCTGTATACAATCGCAACTCTACGTTGATTGTGTTTACCTACGTGTTTAATCATTTTAGTTAGTTTCCTTCAGTTGGTGCTGCTGGTGGAGGTGTTAATGCTCCAGTTGATTGCAAAAATGCAATTAATTTGTTATACAAGCCACCAACGTCAGCTAGTTCTTCTGCTTTGAAAGCGCCACGTTGTGAGGTTAATTGTATGATTTGTGCAACTAGTACTAGGTCTTGTAGTGTTAGACTAGGTGCTGGTTGTTGCGGCTCTTGAGCTGGTACTTCAGGTGCCGCTGTTTGTTCTGCTTGTTTCTTAGCCATTTGTCAAATTCTCCTTAGGGGACAATTCTATTTAACAGCTACGCGAGGGATGGAAAAATTTCTTAGAATGTGTTTATTTGTGGCAGTAGCAGGCTGAAATAGCTGGCTTCACTGGCCAGCTCAAACGCCACAAGAGCCAGGCGGTGTTGTGGAGTATCTATGTTACCTATGTAGAATCTACCTTGTAGATTTTCGTAGATCCAATCTGACAAACGTTTACCTGTAGCAATAGACACAAATTCCACACGTTCAAAGTGAGGCGGGCAGTGGGTTAACTGCCTTAGGCCATGTACATTTAAGGGATTAACTTCGCCATACTTAAGCATTGGTTAGAGCAAACCAAGTATATTCTTCTTCAGTGAGCCATTTTTCTAACTTAACTGGACTTTCACCTGCTGGGCCATCAATAAGTCTCTGACCGTAGTAAAACTGCTTAAGCCAAATAAGCTGATTAGATTCACTGCTACGATAAGGTAGCCAAGCAAAACGTAGACGCCATGCAAAACGACTGTCTAAATAGCGTTGAAACCAAGGAGGAGTCCAGGTAGCAGCCATTATTCTAAATCCTTTTTAAGCAACTCACGGATACTGTCGATGCTGCTAGAACTGCCGCTCCACGTAGATGGTGGATTGCTCCATGTGGTAGTAGGATAGCCACTGCCTCCTCCCCATGGATTAGTTGGATTGTTTGGGAACGAATCACCCCATCTTGGGCTAGCTCCGCCACCACCGCCTCTATAAGTGTTATTAATAGTATTTTCTAATCTACGTATTTGTTCTTCCAGTTGACTAATACGTCGACTTTGACTGGTCTGTTGATTGAATAAATCATTCAAAGGTCCTACACGTATCATATCCGCTGGATTCTCTCCAGTGATAAGAATAGTAGTGACTAATAGTTGACGTAGCATGTCTTTAAGACGTTGATCGTCTGAAGTTAATACTGTGTCTAGTAGATTAATGATCTGCTGTAGATCTAAATCTGCTTGCGTTGGCGCTTGACCTGTGCTCATTCCTGTTCCCCGTGATTAATCATACGCCAACTACGCCGTGCTTCTGCCCAAACTTTCTTTGGATGACGCACCCACATGTAAACTACCACAAATGGAATAGCAATAATAGCCAGTGTAAAAAAAAGATATTTATTCATATCTATCCTTTGTATAAGTTAAAACGTTTGGGCATGCCACATCTAGTACACCGACAGAAACTAGCATAACCAATTACTATGCCGTCATGGTCTTGAACACCGTTGCGGTCTGTTTCTTCCCACTGATGCCAACAACCACTAACTAAAAACTCAATCAGTTTTTTCATTGTCCACAACCTCTAGCTTAGGTTTAAGTTTGGTTACATTCTTTGGGTTATTGGTATTGGTATTTGAATAATGTGTGCCTACTTCTACAATAGGAAATACCCAAATGTTTTCGTCATCTTTAGTACCAAAGAAACGTTCTAGCAATCGTTTGCCAAACCCTTTCTTATTAGGAATAGCCATAACAACCAATTGGTTAGTTAGTTCCTCATAGTCCTCTTTAGTAATATATTCATGACGCCATAACCAACTAAGTGTATCGTGTGTGGCACCTGTTAGTTGTTCTGCCATGTCTGTTGGTGTATAACTAAAACTTTGATATTGCATTACTTAATCTCCCAATCTTTATAACCTGTATGCCAAATGGTTTTTAGCTTACGATCAAAAATACCCCACCATGTCCAGCGGTAGTAAATTTCTGTACCACGCTGTGTTCGTAACACAGGCATAAACTTGTCTGGCACATTAACAAGTTTATTCCTAACTACAGTACGTCTATAAATGCCTACGCCATTCTTCATATTAGTCCTCCCATGGCACAGGGTGCCATCCTAAGCTAGCTAAGTCAGCAAGTATTTCATCTGTTACAACACTTTCTGGTACATATCCTGCGGCTATCTGCTCATCATATAAATCAACACCACCACTTATACCGCTACAGTACCAACTTAGGTAATCGCCTTCACCTCTGAGTTCTGCTACAATGCCACCCGCGGTACGCCAAGTAACTGACCATAGTTCATCTTTAAGCACAGGCCACATTTCCAACTTTTGCCACTGCATATTACACATAGCCGCATATAAGTTCTGCGCATACTGATCGTTTTTGACTTTTTCAAGAATCATGCGACTATTCTGCATATCCTCTCTGAGATCATGTTCAATCTTCACGGTGGGGATGTTTACTTTTACGATTGTATTTTGTGCGGTCACGTTCTACCTTGGCTTTAAACGGTAAATCCTTGTTAAACAATGCTTGATGTCTACGTATATTCATTTTAATTTTCTTGGTATTTTTCATTGTAGTAATTATACAGTCAATGAATCAAAATGTCAAGCGTAAGCGCCAGAACCACCGTCATCGGCATAGCCGTAACTGTGATCCATTTCATCGTCCTCTTCATCTTCTTCAATGGTTTCTATTCCACCTAACTTACCTGTGACTAACTTACCAGTCTTGAGAGTTTTCATTAGATGCTTTTTACGTTCAAGATCTTCTTTGGCTGTGCGCTTTTTATCATTGGTAAGTTTAAGTGTCTCATCATACTTGCGAGCCCACTCAATACCTTGTAGCCAATAGTCAATAGCTTCAATAGTACCACTGAAGAAATAAGTGTCACGGCTATAGTGCGGTAAACAGTCATCTTTGGGCTTTACGTAAATATCACTGTTAACTCCAATGCTGATCCATGCGCTGGTATTGTAGGGAGTGTCTGCTAACTTAAAGCCAAGCTCATCAGCTTTGGCTTCTACTTTCTTCATACGCTGCATGTCATTCCAAGTTAATGCCATAATTCTTACTCCTTGAAAGGGTATTTAATAAACCCGTCGTCATCAACCCCATACATGTCTGTTAGCTCTATCATTTGATCAGCAGTCGACTCATCAGTAGATCCATTGTGAACAATAGTGCGTTCAATATCCGCCAATTCGCCTGATTCTACTTTTTCTTCTAAGATCTGCGTAACCTGCGCAATTAACTCATCAAGTTCCTCTTGAGTCCCGTCAAAGTTTTCAAAAAAGCTAGGTGCAAAGGTAATTTTAGGTTTTTTATCGTCAGACATTATACTACCTTTCCTAATACTGTGCTGATTAATTCATCTACCAGATGATCATATGGTTGCCCACGAACGTGTTTGGCCATGTAGATATCTCGAACTAACTCATTGCCACTGGCACCAGTCCAAGTAGCACTGGTAGTGCCTTTTCGTCGTGTAAGTTCTTCAACCAGATCTTCAGTTTCAAAGTCATCTAAGTCAACCCAAACTTCTTCTTCAACAGTTACATAAGGCATTATCGTTTAGTTCCTTTGTCTAAGTCATAATACGCAGTTAACCCATATGGTGCAGTAATACTTGTGCTACCGTGAATAATAAACAAGGTATCACAGTAGTTTTCATCACCCCAACCATCACCTGGGTATCCATCTGTAAACATCACAAACTTCTTAGGTACTATGTCATTATCTACCATGTACTGCCAATTGGCTTCAAACAGTGTACCACCACCTCCACCAACTTCCCAATCCATAATTTCATCAATGTTTTCAGCTGTAAATACTGTGGCATTGTATACTTCAGTATCAAAACTCCAAAGGTGTAGTTTGAAACTGTTGTAACTTTCCATAATGCCTTTGACTTCACTTAGAATGTCTTTGAGCATTTCGTCGCTCATTGAGCCTGATGCGTCAACTGCTACACAGATATCAATTTCTTTTTCTAAATCGTTACCTGGAAGTATAGCATCCATGTCCCAACCTTTACGACTTGGGCGTGCCCAACTGTAGTCTGCACGGATAGTGCTTTGGATTTGTTGTTGCAACAACTCTCTCCAGTTAAGTTGTGGCTCTGTTAGGTCTTTGATTAAGCGACGAACACCTGCTGGTAGTTGTCCTGCACCTACAGTCTGTGCTGCTGAGATAACAGCTTCTTTGATCTCGTCGCGGATTTCTTTCTTTTCAGCTTCTGAAAGTTTAGGACGACCCTTGCCTTTACCGTCACCTTCTGGGCCTTCACCATTGGCACTGCTGTTACCGTCGCCATCTTCATCGCCGTCTAAGTGTTCGTCAAGCAACATTTCTTCTAGGTCTTCAATGCTAATTTTATCAGCTTTAGCATATAAGTCATCGTAGACTTCTTCAGCACTCCACCCACGATATTTTGGATCGTACAACCCAACTGGAATCTTTTCACCAATCTTTTGATCTAACAAGTCTTGGTTAACGCAGTAGTCTGCCGCACAGTTAAACAAACGACGATCACGGTCGCCGTTACGTCCCATATGGTCGTAAACTAAGTGCATTACCTCATGCCCAATTAAAAATTCCAACTGTTTAGCTGGCATTTTTTTAAGGAATTCTGTGTTGTAGTATAGTTTACGTCCATCAGTTGCCGCAGTTGGACACCACTCGTCTGCGTTTTCTAAACGTAAGCGTGTAGCCAAGTTACCAAAAAATGGTGCTTTCAACAGTAAGGCAATACGAGCACCAATAATTTTTTCGCGTACTTGTGCGTCTACTTGCGCATCTGTTTTAATGCCAATGCGTTTTTTCTTTTCTGAATTTGTAGTAGCTGTTGTCATCGTCTAACTTTCTTAATTGTATGTAACTATTATACACTCAAACTAGGTATTTGTCAAGCTCAAAATTGGGCTTATAAATACCTTTATGCCTAAATTTTGTTCTGCTTCGTTTGATACTATTAATATACACCCAAATGGCAATGTAGCATCTTGTTTGTGTGCAGGATGGCATACCTTTGGCGCCAACATGGGTAACCTAAATCAAAATAGCCTACTGGAAATATTTGCCAATCAAAACTTTGAAAAGTTCAGAGGATCAATCGTAGACCAATCTTTTCAATACTGTCGTAAAGATGAATGTGCTAAACTTTGGAATTTGGACCAAGTGGATAATTTGGACCAAGTCATCAAAAGACCAAGTTTACCAACAATGATGAATCTACAGATTGATCGTAACTGCAATCTTAAATGCGGTAGTTGCAGAACCAGTGTTGATTGGTCAAAAGATGTAAACCCTCAGGCTGCAAAGATCTTAGATACACTAATCAATGACTATCAGGATTTTCAACTGCCTGTTTGGTTTCAATGTGATGGGCTAGGTGATATTTTTGCCAGCTCAGCATATCAAAATTTCTTTAGAAGCGAACGTTTACCAAAATGTTTTCAATTTAATCTGACTACCAATGGTAATCTAGTTACTAAAAATTTAGATCTATTAGAGAAACTTAAAAGCCAGATATTCAGTGTATGCGTTAGTTTTGATGCTGGCAATGAAGTTACCTATAAAGAAGTGCGTGGCGGCAAGTACAGTTTAATTGTAGATGGTGTATTAGCTATGATTAAAATGGGTATTCTAAGAGTCAACACTTCATTTGTTGTACAGAAAAAGAACTATCTTGAAGTACTAGATCACTACAATTTCTGCAAACAAGTAGGTATTAATCACACTGGATTTAGTAAGATTGATCGTTGGGGACATATGAGTGATGCTTGGTGGCAGGATAATCAAATTGACAACAATCCTGATGTAGACTATGATTTCTTAATTAATGCCCTACAAACCATTAAAAAAGATCCAAAATTTAATATCTGTGGCGGGTTAGAAAATCTTATTTCAAGTGTTGTACATGATAAACGCACTTAGTTGAGCATCGTTTAAGTACAATTCTCTGCGAAAATCGTTAGTCTGCCAGGCCCAAGTGTACCCTAATTCCAAGTGCTGATTTATTTCAAACAGTTCCAACTCACAGCCCAGACCAAAAGATTCAAAACACCAATGACGTATCTTTAGGAATTCTTCGTTCCAATATACTTTGACACGATGTGAAAACAGCCCGTGGCCATTGTAGCGACGATCCATCTTTTGTATTTTATAACGACTTGCTGCTGTTAGACCCATACTATGTTCTAAGCCCCTTGCAGGGCTTAGTCCTATTAGGCTTCTTGGATTAGGTCTGGATTGGCGTAGGTAACTTTCTTTTTCTTACCAAAGCCCTTGGCTCCCATACCTGGGTGTTTAGTATTGCTAGTATCTGCTTCTACAGGCACTTCTAAAGGCACAAAGAAACGATCCATTACACCTTTGATACGCAACCATTCGTCTGGTAATCTTTGCCCTTTGAAGTCATAGACACCATAGTTACCAATCTTGTTAATGAAGAAATCCCACATGTCGTCTGGAGTATAACCAAAGTGACGGCATTGTGCTTCTACAATTTCTAACTGCACAATAGGACGGCAACGACGAATAGTCTGTTCTGCACCCTGTAGGATTGGATATTCATATCCTTCACAGTCAATTTTAATAATGTCCACATTGTCAAAAGCATAGCTGTCTAAGGTGTTGACATTAACTTTGTGTAGGTCACGTTTGGTTTTAGCACGACGATCTTCTGTGAGTATACAATTATGACCTGCATTGTTTGGGTGATGTTCCATTTCCATAATACCAGGAATATTACCAAGTCCTTCATTGTGTGCAACAATATTAGCAGTCAACGCTAAACTAGCAAATGAACCATCTGGTTGTTTAAACCAACCATCTGCATGATTTGGATCATGTATGGTACTAATAGTCTTGGTATCCCAATAGCGTCCTTTTAACTCAACGTGTTGGTTAAGTGTAATGTTTTCTACTGCTAGGTTATATGTTTCTGGAAATGGCTCAAATCCATGTACTTCCTGTGCCCAAGTGGCATATTCCATGGTGTTGTTAGCAACATTCATGCCTACGTCTACAATAGTCTGTGCATTGGGTTTTAATTTGCGTAGAAATTTAAGATTACGTCCTTGATATGGACCATTTTCACGAGCAAAACGTTGAACATACAATGCATCACCTTTCCATACCCAATAGAGACGACCCATGCGATTATGGATCAGTTCTTTAGTTGGATCTTGATTTAGTGTACTAAGTGTTTTAAAATGCTGTACGTCCCACTCATGCCATTGATAGTTCTTCATTCCATTCCTTGTATAGTTTAGCTACTGCTTCGTTATAATATAACATGTTTTCAGTTGGATCAGTTATTTGTCTTAACTGATAGTGATAATAATATTTAAGCAAAGAAAACGCATCATCATAATATTTTACAGCAATTTCCATAGAAGGTAAACTGTGATGACCACCACTATTGATCAAATTCTGTTCTTGCTCTTTAACTTTTTCACTCCAATCGTAAGTAGCTACTTCTGCTAGAATATCAGCATACTGTTCAGCAGTAATAGCCTGTAGTTCTAACTTAGTTAGAGCACTGACATCTTGCCCTTCGTAGAACACAGGATTGGTATATTTGCTAAAAGGAACAGTTGGATCATATGTGCCTTTTTTCTTTTGTTCTTTTTGTTCTATTAGACATACTAGAGTACGCTCTAAAACAAATTTAGCTAGGTCATTTGGGGTAAATGGTTGGTTGGCAACAATGTAGTCTTGTTCAAACTCAAGGAATAGATCAATCAGTTCTTCAGTATGTTCTATACGATGATCGTTTCTGTTGCGTTCTGTTAGGCTAATACAACTGTTAGTTCTAAACTTAATCTTTTCAATAGTTCTAAATGTAAGATCTAAACTGTCAGTAATACCTCTAAAACGTTCTTTAGCACAGTCGTTATTACCAGTACCACCTAAACGTTTTTTAGGTTTGCCTAGGCCTTTAAACCCAAATCCACCTGTACCTGGACCATGTTGTAGTCTAATTGGACTTGTATAATAACTGTCACTACCTACGTGACTGCAAAGCTCTTGAAGATACTTTGCAATCACATAAGCAGTAGCAGTGGCAGTGATTAATTTCTTTGGTAACATTAAGCTACAGCTTGTACAATGTACTTGCCAAAGCGTTTGTGGAACTCATCAAATGTTTTCAATTTGTTTGGAACAAATGGTAAGTTGTACACAGTTAACGCTACACGAGCACCCATAACAGTAAGCTCTGTAGTAAAATTAGCCATCATAAAGCCAAAGAAGTTATCTACCATTTCATGCCATTTTTCTGTAGTAACTTTGTCTTTTTGACTGTTAAGATCTTTCAACTCATAACACATACTAACTGTTAATGAATACATAGCTGAAATTTCTTTAACTTTCAACTCTTTAACTTTACCCTCTAAAATTTCACGTGGGTTAGGCATTTGTCCTGCTACCTTACGGTGTGCCATAAACTTAACTGCGGTACCATCACCAATTGTACCTGCTACCAAGTCAGTTTCAATGTTAGTAGGTAAGTTACCTTCTAGCAATTGACTAACAAAAGTCCAGCTACGTGGTGTAGCAAAAGCACGGCTTGAACCTTTTGGATCAAAGTCAAACAAGTCTTGTTTAGCAAAACTTACATAACCCACAACGTCTTTGTGAATGTTATGTTGCACTGCCCAACGTTGCCACGCATCAAAATCTGGACGCATTTCCAAATGGATAAAACGGTTAGCTAGTGGACTTGGCATACGGAATGTAACGCCTTTGTCACCTTCTCTGTTACCTGCGGCAACTAATACTACATTGTCTGGCAACACATACTTACCAATGCGACGGTTAAGAATCAACTGATAAGCTGCAGCCTGTACGCTAGGAGCCGCACTGTTCATTTCATCTAAAAACAACACCACAGTTGGATACTGTGCAGCTAGTTCTGCACTTGGCAAGTCAATTGGAGGTGCCCAATCCATCAAGTTGTTTTCTTTGTTGTAAAATGGAATACCACGAATATCAGTTGGATCCATTTGTCCTAAACGCAAGTCAATCATATGACCTTGCATTTCTTCTGCAATGCTTTCTACTAGTTCACTTTTGCCAATGCCTGGAGGACCCCAAAGGAACACTGGGCGTTTAGTTTTAAAACATTGTTGTAAAGCAATTCTTGCTTCTTCACTAGTTACGGTACGATTTTCTGAGACTGCCATTTGTCTAGCCTTTCTATAAATTAACTACGGAATTTTTAACTTCTAAGCATACAGTATACACTCAAACTGAACAGATGTCAAGTACTTAATGCAGTGTGTCTGAATCTGGAATAACCACACACTTGCCTGCGTTAAATCTAGCCACAGCTAATTCTGCCATGGCCACAATAGATTCAACTGCTTCACGGTCCTCTCTAGTCAGTCCCTCTGAACCCCAAATTTGGTCTACGATTGCTTGATCTTCTAGAGTCATTACGCTTCTTCCTCATCAAATTCATCTTCTTCGTCACCATATTCTGGGTCAGTATCAATTTCAATAACAACATTGCTATCTACTGTGACAAACTTAATAACGCCATCGGTATTCACTAATTCAAATGGTCTGTCAAACTCAACTGTCTGCACACCTTCTAACCACCACTCTGGGTCATAGACATCTTCTACACGAATACACCCAATTAGGCCTGCGTCTACTGGATACTCTCGACCTTGTTGATCTTGGTATGTACCATCACCGTAGGCAGTTGAACTAACTGCAAAACGTACACCATTGGCTAGGTTAAATTCTCCATTTAGGACACCTGGACCATCTATAGCAAACATTAGGTTACAGACTTCTCGCCACTGTGGGTGCATGACATAACACAAATCACCAACATAGTATGTACCTGGACGCATCATAATTAAGCAGCCTCTCTTTCGTCTTTCATTAAGTTAAACATGATGTACTTGGCAATGTTGATATATTGACGAGCGCGGTTAGCTGTTTCTGGACTTACCCAACCATCTGTATTAAACTCTGGATCTAAGATCTGTTGTGCATCACTTAACATACCTGCGGCAAACATCATTTCTTGACCTGGAAACGCTTGTTCTTTTACCATACGATCTACTGCCGCTTTTGGCATACCGTATGCTTGTAATTCCCATTGTAGATCTGACATAGTTTGCTCCTGTTTTGTTATTGTATGTGTAACATTATACACTCAAAACAACCAAAAGTCAACCAAAAAATGCGTTATAGATGCCAATTGATCCAATGGTTAAACTAATAATATTAACCAGAGTTTGTGGCTTGTTACGAGTACGAATTGCCCAAGTTAGAAAGCAGGCTGTACCAAAAAAGAATACTATAATGTTCCAAGGATACACACTTGGACCAATAGCATTCAGAGTGTGCCCTGCTACAACTAGTGGAGCACCCGTCCACTGTAATACATCGTTGGTTTCTAATTTAGTTATTTTCATTCTTTAAAGCCTCCCACATTACTTCTTTTTCAATTATCTCACGTACTTCTGGGTCGTTGACATAGTTTAGGATATGACCACTTTCTTGATCCACATCAATTTCAACTGGCGACCCTTGAGTGTATCGTGGGCATTCGTTAGCAAACTCTGCTTCTGGGCTGTGACCCCAACGGTGGTCTGCTGGAAATTTAGGATTCAAGTTCAACACACAGCGAGCATCGGAACCCTCAACTGTCCAGTTGGAGTATCCATAGTCTTCTAACACACAAAATTTACATTCATCGCATCTCATAGTTTCATAAGTATACAGCCTTTTAATCAAAAAGTCAACCAAAATAAAAGCCCCTTTCGGGGCTTGTTTAGTTAGCTACTAATGCCAGCTTTTGGCAATTACAGTTAGGATCAGTTATGGTTATATAGTGATATCCTTCTGGTGCTTGTGGCACACCTGGAGTTTGTTGGATATATGTTACCTGTGGCTGTGTGTAAATAACCTGAGGTTGTGTATATACTACTGTTGGTGGAGGAGTGTAATATGGACGAGATAATTCGTAGCCAATTAAACCACCAATGGCTAAAGGAGCGACCCAACCATATCCGCCACCATGATATCCACCACGATACCCGCCACGGAACCCTTCATGTGCTTGTGCTGGTGAAATTGAAGCTGCAATCAATGTAGTTGAAACACCTAATACTAAAAACATTTTCTTTAAAAGCATGATGTACTCCTTGTTTTGTTAATATTATTTATAGTCATATTAGCACAAAAACACCAAAAAGTCAATGGGTTTTACAATTTGTTACAAACTTTGATTATCTAGATATTGGCGTAGATTATTGTCGTGTAAGGCAATCATCATGGCTTCACGATCATCAAACACATATATGGTCTTAAGATTTTGAATATAGTAAGGGCTTTTAAAATACTTTTCTAACTGTAGCATAGTACGTGGAATAATATCTTCACGACAGTCAAATTTCCATGTTTGGATTTCTTTGTTCTGTTTTAGCATATTAAACGCAGGTCTGGTCAGTCTAAGACTGTTTGGATTCATTGGATTGTGCCACCAACTTGCTGGACTGTCAAATCGTTGATAACGTAGACTAAGTTTGGTGTCTGTGGTAAACGGGTTCAGTTTGTATTCTTGGAACTTATTCTGCCATACATTCTGCAATGATTCAGCAGTGCGTGCCATGATTAGGGATAGATTTGATCACCAGCTTTTAACAACACCACACTGAACTTGTCACTCTTAAACAAGGTGTTGAGTTTTTTAGCTAGATTAATTGCGTGACCTGGATTACTAAATGAAACTTTCTTGTATTTAGGTCCTGGATATGCTACAAGAATATTCTGTGTTTTTAAGTTGATAGGTTGATTGTCGTAAAACACCGCCCAGATACCTTCACTATTGAGAATCTGATCGCTCTTGTAAGTTGTTTTATTGACGTGCTCTAATAGCACCGTTGGTTTAGGGCGACTCACTTGTACACTCCTTGAGCATGACGTTTCTTAACAGATTCCGCAATTTTTCTTTTAGTTTCATCGCTCTGCTTTTTACCTAACATTGTAGGTATTTGTTTTTGTCTTGCTTCTCTTATTCTTTGTTTTGATTCATCGGAATGTTTAAATAATTTAGATTTTTCGCTGATAACACTGCGACCTTTTTCAGTGATGCCTGTATCGCCGCCCATTAGTCCATCTTCAGGTTTAAGATTTGCGTATTCTGCTGATTCTACAATATTATTATCTTGTGAATATTTTAAAGCAAACTGTGTTAGTTCTTCTTTGTCTGTGAATAGTTGTTTCCATATAGTAGAAACATCAGTTCCGTGTTTAGCTAAATGTCGTGTCCAATGAATTCCGGACCCATTATAGGTATCTGGATTTCTTATAGTTTTTCCAAAATATTTTAATCCTGTTATATTATGTTGTTTTAGATATAACCAGGTTGGTTTGAATTCTCTTATCATAGTACATTTATTTATGCCAATTATCTGAGTATATAATTAGAATTTTCCACCATTAAGGTGTACAGTGACAACTTCGTTGGCAGTGTCTTTTTTAGCGTCAGTGAGGTCAACAATATGAGCCAGTAATTCAAACAGTTCTGCTTGAATATTACGTGCTTCTAATGCTGTTAAGACTAACTCTTTACTGTTAGTTTGATTCATTACTAGAACTTTTTTATTAAAGTTCTTCAGATGCAGGCTTAATTGTTGTTCCAAAGAGTGCTCCATTTGCGATACGTAAGCGTTCTTGCATTTCCTCTAAGGTGTCATATGGACCAGCATAGGGATAGCGATTAAGTGTGATTAGTTTAGGACAATAACTCTTGACCCAACCATTGTTAAATTTGACAATATAGTATCCAGCGCAGAAGAAACTTTTACTTTTACTGCCCTTGGTGTAGATAGGTAGTTTGTGTTTGACATCCCATAAGATGTTGTTGGGTTTGTGTTCACAAGGAAAACCATAGACACTGTTACTTTCTGTGATCACACGCTTGGGTGGTGTTTTATCTACAATAATATTGTACTTGTCACTGCACAGTTTTAAACTGGCAAACTGTTCACGTTTATTTTCATGCGAGTAAACTACTCCTTTTGGATTAGTCATGATAGTACCAACTTTGGTGCCATCGAGTTCGACCACCCAGCATTTATTTTTAACAATGATTTTAGCGAGTAGCGACATAGATAATTCCAATATAAGTTAGATAATGCAATGCTTGATCTAACCCCAACAATACCCAAAACATTCTATCTGCTGTGGTTAGATTTTTATTTAGCTGTTGTTTATAGAAGTCTACGTGGTAATGTACAGCAAAGTCTAAGGCCGCTAGGGCAATCATTACATTGGCATTAGTAGCTACAAACACCAGAATAAAGAATGTAAAGCTAGCATGTACTAGCGCATGATGAAGGCCACCTTCAGCACCATAGATACCTTTCTCTCTCAGCATGTAATCATACTGCATTAAGAAGTCTGCGATAAAGTGTTTAATGCCAAATAATGCTAGTAAGCTGAATACTGTTAAGGTCATTCGTTAATCTCCAATTCTTTATAAGTTACTTCGCGTGTTTCTGTGCGTTCTACAATAGTACAAGAACATTCTGCCCAGATCAGTTCTGTTTCTAACTCTTTCTCTAATGCTGTCTTAAACTCATCACTGGCGTATACACAGTTATCGTAGGCCGAGAGTAAACCGCGAATAGTTTCGCCCCATTCATCGTTAGACAAATCACAGCACTCACGCAAGAATTCTAAACGTTTAGCGTCAATCATTACATCCACCTATGTGCTGTGTAAGTATTAACAAAATTTGGACTACCGTTATCTGGCAGGTGATGGGCATGAAATCTATCATACGCACGTTTCCAACGTAGACGAACCACATCGTTATCGTGGCAGGCTCGATGATGTAGATACATAAAGATCTTACCCAATATCCGTTGGTTCAATGGTATTTTGCGTTTCATTATTTAACTCCAAAATGTTCTAACAAGTCGCCCGGTTGCATCCACGGTTCCATCTCGTCGTAATGTTCGGCAACATACTGATCACATTCTTTCACAATCAACTCAGCAAACTTGTCGCGATATAATTGGTTAAATCTTGGAATTCCACCTTGCCCAGACACAGCTAACTCCATAGCCGCATAGTCTTTAGCCTGTAGATCAAATTCTACAATCTGTTTATTCACAATTAGCCTCTAATGTAAGTGCTACGTGACTTAGGAGTTTCCCACCAGTCAATACGATCTACTCTAACATTTAATGCTGACATTTTAATCCTCGTATCTACAATGTGATTTTTTAGTTTCCCAAAGTTCAACGGCTGTTACTGTGGCAAAATCGCCAATACGCTCTTGAGCATACAGTTTCAAATACTTACAGATGTTTTCGCTTGTAGGAACAAAGTCTACTAATACGAAGCTGTTCAGATGTAATTGTCTATCTGCGTCTACTAAACCAGGAATACCTACGCCAAATACTTCACCTAAGTTTATAAAGTTCTTAAACTCTCCAATATTATCAGTAAACTTTGGGCTAACACTTGTAATAATTTCAAAGTTGGGATCATTAATATCAATCATAAACTTATGATCTAATACATTATCCACAAACTCTTTCATAAAGTTTAAGTTCTTAAAGTCTGTAACCATAGCACTTTGGTCTAAGGTATCTGCTCCTAAGAATACTTTAATAGAATAGGAATGACCGTGGAGGTGGCGGCACTGGCAGTCTGTTTCAATACTTAAATCTGGGCGATCTAATTTCTGTGCCCATACTCGATGCCCCATCTCGAAGTGAAATTCCTTGTCTATTGTCCATAACATATTTGATGTCCTTTATTAGTTGATTTAACTGTTAGTATATACGAAAAAAAGAAGAAGAGCAAGTATTTTTGATAAATAATAGTGTAGTTCGCGATACGGAAATATCCAACTACTCTAAACAACCTGGGAGGGTTATATGTTCAGCAATACTATTTATTACGTCTACGCATACCTGCGAGATAAAGATTCCACTACAGCCAAAGCAGGCACTCCTTACTATATAGGCAAAGGTAAGAACAATAGAGCATATCAACAGCATCGTAACGGCCCCCGAGGTGTTGCTGTGCCTGCTGATAAATCGAATATTACAATACTTGAAACTAATTTAACTGAAATCGGTGCGTTTGCTATTGAGCGTAGAATAATTGCGTGGTATGGACGTAAGGATTTGGGCACTGGTATATTGCTTAATTTAACAGATGGAGGTGACGGAGCACCGAATGTTAAAATCACCGACAGTAAGCGAGCAAAGTTAGTGGCAGCACATCTACAGCGTCTACCGATGACAGATGTTACTAAATTAAAAATAGGACGAGCACATAAAGGTTTACAAAAGTTCACAGAAGAACAAAAAATAGAAATGGGTATACAGCGTAAGAATAATAAATGGTGGAACAACGGCGTGGAACAATGTTTTACTCCGACTGCTCCAGATAGTTCGTATATACGAGGTAGATTAAAATTCAACAATGTGGGTGCCGCATTAGGTGCTGCCGTAAACAAAGAAAAGCGATGGTGGACTAATGGGGACATTCAAAAATTTTCTAAAGAATGTCCCGCTGACGGTTTTGTATTGGGCCGCACTAAGATTTAATATCATGTGCGGCAGATAGTAAATTTTCCAACTTACTTTGTCGTTCTAGCAGTTTGAAAAACAGTGCTAGGGTATTTGCGGCATCTACATCTGCCCTGTGTGCTTTGCCTTTGAAATGCAGTTTAAAATAACCCATGGCTGAGCTCAACCCGCCTGAGGGTGCTTTGCCCTTGGTCAGCATCAAGTATGTGTACCAGGTCTTAACGTCTATCCAACGACGGCCAAAATGCGGAAAATCTGCATGATTTTTGCAGAATTCAGTTAGTAATTCACTTGAATCGCCACCACCCCAGGTCACTGGGTTAACAAAGACCTTGTGTTCGCGTATCAGCTCACTGAGCTCACGAGCCACAGTTTCGTGGCTAACACAGTTAGCACGTATGTCGTGATCTGTGATACCTGTAAGATCATTGATAAATTCGCTGATTGGCTCTTGTGGATCTATATACCATTTGCGAACTATGTAGTCATCAAACCGTGTGTGTATGTTGCCAATAGCAACACCAACCTGGATTATTTTTCCAGATGGTTGATTGAGCTCTAAATCAAGAGCTAGAAAATTACTGTCTGCTATCATCTATTTTTCCGTAAAATGCTTTTGAAATCTCGATCAGCTTGGCTTTCTTCCCCGTCGCTTAACGATTCAACAAATGCGTCCCACTCATCCATGTCAATAAGGGATTTTGAACCATTGGCCGCTTGAGTTTGTTTTTCAATTGCCATAATTTGTCTGCAATGATTACAGTAAGGACCCCATCCATTCCATAGTTGGGTACATTTAATGCAAGTTGATTGGTATGCCATTTTAAATCCTTTCTGGATATGCAGCACTTAGCCAATCAGCCATAGCACTAGCATTATCGCTTAGTTTAACAAGATCATACTTACCACAAAACTTCAAAAACTGTGCACCTATCATTGGACTATTTTTAGGTGTTTGTGCAACCTTAATAGTATCCCAAATCTTTTCTTTAATATGATCTGGTTGAGCAGTTAGATCAACTAGAGTAACATTACGATTGTAGTCATCTAAGACCTTATGCTCTTTACCGTTGTGATCAACCCAACGCTGTAACATTAGGTTATTCCAGTTATAGCCTTTGGTACCACGGTCAGCAAATGCTTCTTCTAGGCCTACTTTGTTCTTAGTGCCTTTAGTACGCACACCAGGATAAGCACTGAAGATATTATCTGTAGGGTCACCACGCATACACTTTTCAAACAAGATAAACTTAGGATCAGGAATCTTCTTAGCTTCTTTGGTTTTCTTGTCTATAACAGGTTTACCTTTTTTATCAAAGATGCCCTGTATAGTATGAAGTTCATCTGCTATGCCATTGTATTGGTTAACATTACTAGCCAATAGCTGATGAAAATCAGTATCACTACTAACAATAGTGTGATGATCGTTAGGGTGCGCTTGAATAAAACCCGCGATGAGGTCATCCGCTTCAAGTTCCGGATGCTGTAGAACTGTGCAGTTTGTTCGTTCTGCAATGAATGTTTTGAGCGCATCAAAAGTCTCCCAAAATAACTTATCTTCTTCTGCTTCTGATTCTGTTAATGCCTGACGTGCTACAGTACGATTTTTCTTATAAGGTTCGTAGAAGTCTTTGCGCCAACTGCGGCCTTCAAGACAAAAGATCACATGATCAGCCTTTTGATCACGCCATGATTTGTTTACTGATGCTAGGGTTACGTGGATAGCAAAACCCAGCTTATCCCAAGTGTCGCTTTGGCGATGTGCTGAATGTCTTGCTCTAAAGAATGTGTTTGCTGTGTCTACAAGTAAGTATCTCATGTAAACATTATACTATCTTTTAACTCAAAAGTCAACTGATTTCCGTTCTACCGTTGCCTAAATCTCTACGGTTAGTTGGGCGATTACTTGGATCAGCCATTGCTTGTTCAAAGTTTTCCATAACTACATTTGAACATACAGCACGGAACCAATTGTCTACAATGTCTTGATCAGTTTTACCTTGATAGCCAGCTTTGATCAAACGAGCTACAAAGATATCATTCCAATCTAATTCAAATGCACCATTACTTGGGTCATTTGGGTCAATTTCCATACTTAGTACAGTGACCCAAGGCTCACCAGCTTTAGTAGCTTGTTCTTTTGGGCTGTTCTTTTTGGCTTTTTCTTCTGCAGCTTTCTTGGCAGCGACCTCAGCTTTTTTAGCTTTGGCGGCTTCTGCCTTGGCCTTACGCTCTTCAGCCTTGCGTTCTTTTTCAGCTTGAGCTTCTGCTTCTGCGGCAAGTCTTAAACGTTCTTCTTCCTCACGCTTTGCTTTGCCTGTTAGTTTATCAAATAAACCCATAATTTAATCCTTAAGTAAATCTACTAGGTCCAACTGTTCCCAAGGTAATTGTTCTTTACCAAAGTGTCCGTAGTTAGTAGTACTACTGTATATTGGACGGAACAGCGCAAATCTATTTATGATGCCACGTGGTGTTAGATCAATATTCTTTAGAATCCAAGCAGTTAACCACGCATCATCGCTATGGTCGTTAGTATTAACGTACACACTCATTGGCTGTTCTATGCCAATAGCATAACTAATCTGTACAGTTGCTTGTTTTGCGTGTCCGCTGGCTACAATGTTCTTAGCAAGGTAGCGAGCCATGTAAGCAGCACTGCGATCGACCTTAGTAGGATCCTTGCCACTGAAGGCGCCCCCACCATGAGGACAACTACCACCATAAGTATCAACAATAATCTTTCGCCCTGTGAGGCCAGTGTCACCATCAGGTCCACCAATAACAAAGCGACCAGTAGGATTAATAAGGAACTCAGTATGATCATCAATTAACTCCGCAGGCACTACGCCTTCAATATATTCTTTAACTACTCTACGTATATCTTCAATGTCGGGTGTTGCGCTGTGTTGTGTTGAACATACAATTTTAGCAATACGCTTAATAGTGCCATCATCGTTGTATTCAACGGTTACTTGACTTTTAGCATCTGGTCCTAACCAAGTTTGTCCAAATTTGCGTTGACGTGCTAGTTCTTTGACAATTTCATGACTGTAGTAAATTGCTGGCGGCATGTAATTAGGAGTTTCATTAGTAGCATAGCCAAACATTAGGCCTTGATCACCTGCGCCAAAATTGTCAGTGCCAAGAGCAATATCAGCACTCTGGCCATGTAGTAGGTTAGTAATCTCCACTGTTTGCCAATTAAATCCATCTTGTTCGTAGCCAATATTTTTGATAACTTTGCGTACTGTACTTTCGACTTCTTCTGGGTGTAAGACGACATTTTTATACTCTCCAGCTAGAACAACACGGTTTGTTGTAACTAAGGTTTCGCAAGCACAACGCACACTAGGATCTTCGTCGCGCATGGCTAAATCTAAAACTGCATCACTAATAGCATCTGCTACTTTATCTGGATGTCCTTCACTAACGCTTTCACTTGTAAATAGATAACTCAATTTTTCCCCCAATTAATTTTTAACCAAACTCTTTCTAAGGCATATTGCCAAACAGCTAATACGATATGAATAGCAATGGCATCATGTAATCCTGTCCAATAGGCAGTAATTAATAATGCTGTAAATCTATAACTTAATGTTCTTGCCAGGGTTCTTTTGTGTGTTTCACTCATCACTTGCCCCAACTGTTACCCCATAGATCAACATGCAATCTTGGGCTATAGTAATAGCCACGACGCATAGCTTCGTCTGCTACATTAAACTTGTTGCCGTTGTAAACACTGACAACACCACCCACAGGCATGATATAGACTACACCTTTAATGCCTGCACTACGATATTCTGCCACAGCACGATCAACTTCTTCAAAGTCTTCTGGACGTTCAACTACGAATTTAAAGAATACTGTGCCAATTTTTTCATAGCTTTTAACAATAGTTGGCTTGATAGCATCAGCCCATGACTCACCGCTAGGACTTAATTTAGCACTAACACTAAATGTCAACTCACGACCACTACGATTCCATAACTTAAGGAATTCAGCAAACTCATCATGCAAGGGTTGAGTACCATTGGTTTCAAATGTGATGTTCTTTAGGTTATACATCTTTTCGTGTTGTAGTAGTTCTGGATACACACGTTGCCAACCTAGTAATGGTTCACCACCTGTGATTACCAAGTGAACATCGTTACCATTAGGCATTTGCCAATTCTGTGCTGGCGTCAGTAACAACATCTTTTCAACAATAATATGTGTTTCGTAGCTTGGACTGAGATTCTTAAATTTAGGATCCCAACTAGCATAGCTGTCACAGCCTGTACTTACCAATGGTAAGTCTTCATAGCGTGAGTACAGTTTAGCATTGACAGTTTCACGTTCTCGGCTCATTTCACCTCTAGGCATACCAAATCCACCACAGGTAAAGTTACAGCCAAATGTTCTTAAGAACACACTAGGAACACCTACAAAGCGTCCTTCGCCCTGTGCTGAATAGAATATCTCTGATACTTTAATTTTACTCATATAATTTTGACCATATCTTTAGTTTTTCAATTTTGTTTGCTTTGGCAATGTTTAAGTTATTTAGATCGATTACACCTTGGCTAATTAAAATATCTACCAAAACCAGCATATCGCCAATTTCCATTTCTAAATTAGCTCGCTGTGTTGCACCTGATTTGTGCTGATTGTCTAGTCCAAAGCGATAGCATTTGCTAACTGCTTGAATAACTTCTGCACATTCTTCTTGTAAAATAACCAATGCTTCTTGAGTTTTTCCGTTCATCTAATCAATCTACCCTATTATTTTAACATGTTTTTCTAATAATTTCAAGTTTATTTTTCTTCATTTAAGAATTGTTGTTCTTTTTCACGCATATTAGCTAATTCATCTACAGTTGCAAGTTTTGGAATTAGTGTATTAATGCTATTAACAATAATTGATTTTGATAATCCATTATCCAAACAAAGATTTTCTAAAATGTTTTCAAGATCAGCTATTTTCGACTGCAACAGATTGAAGTTATATTCTATATCTTGTTTAATTTCTGTAGAAAACTTTGTTATAGCATCGGGGAATGCTTTAATATTTTCTGCTACTAATTCCATTCTCTGTGTATTATCTAACACACTATCATAATATGGATGCGGCAAATAGTTTTCAAAAGTTTTATATCCTCTATCTTTCATTAATTTTACCACCCCACTTGGTCCAGTTAATATAAACGGATGTTGGTTTAGTATTGGATGATAACTTTTTTCAGATATCACTGCGGTGCTATCTGGGTGGAAAAAAGTTTCAGAAATTATGCTGTAGTTAGTACTTTTGTATAATACGTAGGGGATATTATAAATGGGAAGATTGGGTAAATATTTTCCTGCACTATACATGATTCCAAAATCACCATTGGCGGCAGTAAGTGTACAATAATTAAAAAATTCTTCAAAATTTTCAGGAACTTGATTAACCGCAGTACCGTAAAATTTTATAATAGATTCTTTTTGTCTAGCAGAAAACGGAAAAGTAAATTCGATGTTTTTTAAAATATCGAGATTATATAATTTTTCTAACAGTACAATACGATTGTATCTTGCTAGTTTTCCAGTTAAGAACAGCCCCCTGACCGGAGTTGGACTCCAATTAAAATTCACTATTTCATTGTTACAGGCTCTTTTTGCTATTATAAGATATGTCTCAATAAAAATAGCATTAATCTTATCTATCAAATGCTGTGGAAAATTAGAAATATAACGATCTTTGTGCCAAGTATCTAATATAGCCGTAATTTTTTTAAATTTATAATCAACAAGTTTTTGAAATAGTTGAACAAATGATTCTATCTCGTGCTCATTCCATGCACCAATAATTATATGAGTATCAGCAAACGGGGTGGTGATAGCAGCAATTTCTTCATCAAAAAATTTATCGCATACCTTGGGATCTACAAAAAATAAATGATTAATACCTAAATACACAGTATTCATTATGATTCCCAGGGATATACAATCCAAACGTCTTCCTCTGCTTTGTTAATGGTTTCAGCACAGTAGTCTACTTGACGACTGAACTTACTAGACAGATTATCAATTAGCACTGCAAAGCGTACATTGTTGCTCCATACATCTGCCCAATGCGGGTCATCGGGCAAACAGGTACTTTGCCAATCGTTGACAATCCAATCTAAGGTAGCACCTGTGTCATTGATATCGTCTACAATGAGAATATTTTTAGGTTCTTGTTTATAGCCAAACGCATCTTCACTCATCCATAGATTACTTTCTGGACCTTCTGCATGATCACGTAGGTTGACCTTAAGTGTGTGCATTGGGATATCTAGTGCATTGCTCATGATCACCGCGGGAACAAGTCCTCCGCGGGTAAGACCTACAATATAATCAGGACGCCATGAGTCTTTATACATCTGTAGGCTAATTTTATTAACCATTTGATGAATATCTTCGTAACCGTAGTATTGTTTATTAGGCATTGTGACTCTCTTTCATCTGTTCAACTTCTTTCATATTATGGCTAACAATAATGCTAGTCCACTTCATCAACATCATTAGGGCTACACCAGCATTCTCTGGGAGGAATCTAATCAAGTATTCGTAGTTGCCCGCGGACTTGTGGCTCCAACGCCCTTGACCATAGCGTACCACTGGACTCATAACTTCTTGCCCTTTACCATTGAAGTAAGAGTCAACTGCTACTTCACCGCCTACGTCTTTCCACCAGGCTAGAAACTCACTACCTAGTTCGTTTACCACCACAGTGACTTCGTAGTTGATAGTGCAACCTGGTGGTAGTCTAATCAACGCATGTACTCTACAGTAACGATCTTGCCCAATGATTCTACCAGGTCAGCATCGTCGCTGATTACATAGCGACCAATAGCTTCAGTGTCACGCTTTTCATCGTAGCGATTAGTTTCAACAATCATACCACCATTAGCACCAAACACTTTGAAAGTGATAACACTCTTGTCGTCATAATTGTGTTCTACTCTGCGCATACCTTTACTGCTTGGTGATATGCCTAGTTTACCATTACGGCCGCGTCTTGGGCTGTCGTCTAACATAATACTATCGTTAGAATTTCTGCGGGTATGAATACGCTCTGCCCATTTAATAATCCATTTATCAAACCACATCTTGATCACTCCCGCGGTTGTTATCTTCGTTTAAAAATTCATCTAGAGCGATTGCTTCCTGTATCTTAGCCCACTGCTCTGGAGTATAACTGTGGCTACCATCGCAATCTCCACTACGACTGCGACCACACCCACATGTACCAATCTTACCTTCTGGATTTACTCTTACCTGCATAATTTATCCTTTATATGCCCAAATCATTGAAATTTTATCTTCATCATTGAATGTAATTATATCAGTAACATGAAGAGTTGAATCACCGACATGAAGAGTTGACCCACCGTCTGTTAGTTTAAATTCAATATATAATTGACAAACAACCTTATTAGGGATAGCTGGGTCTTGGTACAGGCCAATTACTTCAACATTAATAGATATGAAACTGTCAAATATTTGTTGATTAGCATTTAACACTCTATAGATGCCATCTTCTATTCGTTCCCAATCCTGTAATCTAATATCATTAGCAAATAAGGCTGCTAGGCCGTCAATGTCTTTGCGACCCCAAGTTTCAAAATACTTGGTACAAATATCTTTTAAATTTTCTCTACTCATTTCTTTTCCTTAATATCTCTAAGTGTATTAGCGCGATGACGCCAAAATTTAACATCTTCTAACAGACTTTCGCTTAAATTGCGATAACGAACAAGATCTTTACGTACTTCTTCATCTATTTGTTCGTAGGCTTTTTGTCTATCCTTGGCCTTGCGATCATTATAAATGTTAAGCCCAAAGAATATTCCAAAGACCAGTCCTACACCAAACCATACTACGTCAGCGCCTATCATCTTGGAGCAAACTCCTGTTGAAGTTTAATGTTGTCAAAGAATTCTTTCTTAGTATTTGGATCATTCTTAAACGCACCCGTTAACACTGTAGTCTGCGTTAGGCTACTATGTGCCATAATGCCACGATTCTCACAACAACCATGTGTTGCTTGAATGTAGACTGCTACGTTATCTGATCCAGTCGCCTTAGCAATTTCTCTCGTGATATCATTTGCAAGCTCTTCTTGTAGAGTACCACGGCGAGCACACCATTGAGCAATTCTAGTGTATTTAGATAAGCCGATAAGTTTGTTAGCGGCAATAATTCCAATGTAAGCGACTCCTGCGACAGGCTGATGGTGGTGTGAGCACATACTACGTAGCTCGCTACGAACCACAAGCATACCTTCGTATCTATCTGCGCTATCATTTGGAAAAGCTGTTGCATCTGGTGCTGGGTCATATCTGCCCGCCATGATTTCGTTAAAGTACATTTTAGCTAGTCTGCGTGCTGTGCCGTGACTGTTGGGATCTGTTTCACGATCAATTAACAAAGTATCTAGTACACTTTCAAATGCTAGAGTTGCTTCGTCAATTAATAGTTGTTTGCTTTCTTCTGTAATGTATTCTGAGATGTTATCACCTGCCCAGAAACGTTTGTTGTCTTTCTTTAAGTTAGTACGAATGATTTCGCTAACAGGTTTAATATGACTGTATTTTGTTACCATTTTATCTCCGATGTTGAGCCAGTGGATTGGCGTGTTTAATTTAGTATACTAGATTATTTAGGCAATGTCAAACGATCTTGGTAAAAATATTCTTTAATGCGCCGTCTCTTCTTGCTCGGGCGAACTCGAATTTTTGATCAATTAACATTTTAGTTGATATAATATATGATGTTGGCAAAGGATCCCATGAAGTTAAATCCCAATTTGATGTGATAGTTTTTGGTAAATTTAAATTCTCATCATATATAAAATAATGCTGTAATAGATCTACAGCATCAGTGTTGGTGGTAAAGTTTGACACAATTTGTTTACCTAACTTAAAAATATGTTCTTTATGTTCGTAAAAATATTGAAAACTAGTGTACCCTAAAATATGTCCTGTTACCCCAGTATCTGTTATTTTGCCAGTAGTTAAAAATTCTCTGACATTATTAGCAAATTTAGTATAATGCTCTTTGAATGGTTGATATTCTTTTATTTCTTTAAACAATAAATCATAAAATTGTCTATACGATACTCCTAATATATTTCTAGAAAATTTAGCATAAATTTGAGTATATCCGATAATATGTAATTGAATAATTAACCAACTATAAATGTAGGCTTCGATCATGTCTTCAGTTGACATAGTATTAGTCTGATTAATGATTTGTATTTCTTCTAATATATCAGTAAAATCATTTTTATTATACTGTGGGTTATAATCATATGCTGTGATAGATTTAATACCGTATTTGAGTTTTGATTCAAATGAATTTAATTCACTATTTTCTAATAGTTGGCAAAACCAAGTTTCAATTGAATCATGCTGACCTATTTCTAAAATATTGGCCATGCCGTCTTTCCATGACTCTAATGTCTCTTCAGGCAATCCTAATATTACTTCGGTGTAAGTGTCGACCTTGTATTCATGACTTAACGACAACAATTGAGAAATATTGTTAATATCCATGTTCTTGCGTTTAATTGCGGTTAAGGTATCATCATTCATACTTTGCACACTAAATGTTAATCCTTTACTAAGATTTTTTAATACCTGTGCTATTTTGTAAATATGTTCAGTGGAGTTTTTAGCAAAGGTTAAATTTACTCTGTCAAGATATGGACTTTGATCAGCAACATCTCGCATCATCTGTGCTATTTCAAGATCGCGGTCTTTAAACACTCCAAAATTACTATCAGCACAGAATATATATGCTACTTTATTTTTAGAGACCCAATCCAACTCAGCACGCACTCGATCAATTGAAAACTTTCTAATTTTAGAATAGATACTGCTACCCCAATCACAGAATGTGCATTGATATGGGCACCCTCGATTGGTTTCTAATGTAATAGCCCATAACACTTCTGGATTATCCTGAATTATTTGGTCAAATACGCCAGTTAAATATGGACTTGGAATATCTAAATCAGTTAATCTAGATTTAGTATATAATCTGGCAGGAAGATTTCCTTGATGAACTTCCTTTAGAATCTCTACAAAATTTATTTCACCTTCTGCTAATACTACACTATCAACAAAAGTATGATTAAGAGTTTTACTATTAACATTTGGCCCACCAAACACAGTAATGCAATTAGGCCATTGTTGTTTGATTTGTTTAGCAACTTCGAGGCAATACTTTTCATTCCACAAATAACAACTGAATCCACAGATACGAGGATTATCTAGTTGTGCTAATACTTCAATTGGATCTTGTCGTTTAAAAAATAAGTTACCTAAGGTAAAATTTTCTTTAACGAACTCAAACTGCTCAGCATAACTCCACAAGCATCCTGCACTATAAGGAATCCAATAGTTAAGTTCATTGCGAAATTCAACTGCATATTGTGGTTGAAACAAATAAACATTATGCATTTAAAAACCCAGAAACTTGTAAAGTATACTTAGGAATCATTCCTGCATTGGCTCCTAAATGTAGGACTTCGCTATCCCATAGGAATCCTTCTCCTCGACTCCAATGTGTGCTTACAGTATTGCCATATTGAATAAAATGACCTAACTGCCAGTCTTCTAAATAAATGTTTGCACGAACTTTGGTTTCCTTACGATCGGGATACCGTTGGCTGATCTGATAAAACATATCTCTATGTAAAGGGATTACACATCCTGGTGGTTGTAGTATTGTGCTAACTGTAACAACTTCTATGCCTAACTGTTGGCCAATTGCACTATAATCAATTTGATCGCCGGTCCACCATAGTTGTTGTATCTTGGTATTTTCATAACAGTAGCTTTTAGGGAATCCACCGTATTTTTCATGTATGTCTGTTAACTCGTAGACCTGATGTTTGATACAGCTTCCTTCGTGTACTGAGTAATCTGCATCAAGGAATATGCTAAAATCATAGTCTAATTTAACCGGTTGAAGTATCATTTTATAATTATATTCCTTAAATCTGGATACTCTTTGTATTTAGGTGTAGTATCAATAGTACTTAGTTTTTCTAATCCAATAGCTGCATCTTCCGGTGTTGGGCGGTAGTGGTAGCCAACTTCAAATACCTTTTGGTCTTGCCATGGGCTAATAGTTAAATCGCGACCATCATAGCGTTGCGCTAGAAGTGTTTTATAAGCATCTTTGTCGTCTAATAGGATAGCACCACCGTGCCCAATCTCTAAAGGTTTATTATAGCCAAAACTCAAACACTGCATCTGACCTGGGCGATACATACCTTGTTTTAATAGTCTGGCACTATCCCAAATACGTGTACCTTCAAACTTGTATTCACCTAACCATATTTGTCTGTGTGGTAGATTATTTGAATAGTATCCGTATTGTATGCCTAGTTTATGCATGGTCATTGGAATACTTAGATAGGTATAAGGAGTAAACACACATGATTTAACTTTGTCATACCGTAAGCATAACTCTAAGGCATGCGTACAGCAATCAGTCATAACGACAAAAGGTGCGCCCGTAAGCTCACCTAATGCTCTTTCAAAATTTGCTATTGCGTTAAATCCCATTACGAACAATATTATTGGTAGAAACAGCTTGTGCTAGGACAGTTAATTCAAGTTGTTTATCCTTGGCATATTTTAACAGTGCTGATGTATCTTTAGGAAAGCAATACCCACTAAATCCAAAAGTACCATCTGCGCCAGGTACATCAAAATGACTGGTTCCCATGCGTGGGTCTAGTTGTATAGATTCTTTAATAGAATTATAATCCAACCCCGTCTTTTCTGCTAATTGTTGTATTTCATTCATAAACACTACTTTAGTAGCTAGAAAACAATTTTCAATATATTTTACTAAACTTGCTTCACCTATGGGCAAATATTTAAATTGAGTTACTTTCTTTTGTGCTAGTACAATAATAGCGGCTGCCCGTACAGATACATCACTATCGCCCCCAATTATAGCTACAGTGCCATCTAGATAGTCTTGATTGGCACTAACAGCACGCAAAAATTCCGGAGCATGGACCAGGTTAGGATATTCAGCTTGTAGTTTAATATATATGTCTGGTGGAGCAGTTACTTTACTAATAATAACACCCGGATAATCTTTGAGTTCTAGCATAACTGACTCTAGGAATGAAGTATCACAACTCCCATCGTCGGATACAGGGCTAGACACACATATAAACACAGCATCACATTTGTATATTTCACTGTATGTACTATTGTATCCTTTAGCAGGATCTATGCAAACTACTCTTGCACCTGCTAGTTCATATGCGACTCTAACGGCGTTACCAACAAAGCCAACCCCGACAATTCCGACTTTCATTTACTTCTCCAATATTATTTGATATTTTTTAATATTTCAGTTGCTGAAAAGAAGTT
>Ga0316222_1000976_pt1 | contig 38197 bp, 36 predicted proteins | sample TBH18011metaG_FD_206008 | JGI IMG/M metagenome (GOLD analysis project Ga0316222, IMG submission 206008) | Freshwater microbial communities from Trout Bog Lake, Wisconsin, USA - TBH18011 | ecosystem: Environmental > Aquatic > Freshwater > Lake > Hypolimnion/Profundal zone | place: USA: Wisconsin... | reverse complement strand
AGGCCGAACCGCTGTTGGCCGGGATATTCAGTGACGTCATGTCCATCCAGATATGATCGCTTCGCAACCCGACCACGCTGCGCAGCCAGGTCGCCCAGTCGGTGGTGTTTTGCACATACAATCCTGCTTCGGTTTCACCGACCAGATTGTCGCTGACCGTAGCGAACGGAATGCGGCCTTCGGTATCAAGCAGACCGACGTGGATCTGGTCATGGCGCAGCTGTACGCCGACTTCGGTCACCGACACGTGTCCGAACAGGCTGTGATTCCAGCCCTGCACAGCTTTGGTGCCGAACATATTGCGGTCTTCAACCTGTTCAAACTGGTCACCGGTGTCAGGTCGCAATTCATAATAGGTAAAGTCAGTCCAGAGCTGCAGCCGGTAATGTTCCGCAAAGGCCGAGATTTTTGAATAGCCGTCCTGATCGCGGTCATGCCATTCGCCGGACAGACTCAACCGTCCGGTATTGCCGCCGTCAGTCGGATTAACAGCCGAATAGCGCCCCAGTTGTCCCGCTTCAATCAGCGCCAGTGGCACCTGGTCAACCGCATGCCAGTGCGAGTCATAGAGCACGGTGTCTACCGACCAGCCGCTGGCGCGCGTGCCGTCACTGAGTCGCCCGAAGAAATTGACCTTGCGGGCATTTTCCGGTGGCGTCCATGGGCCGTTTTCTTCCAGAAGTTCCAGTCCGCCGAGCAGTACCGGAGTACCGCCAGTCGATGGGTTGGTGGCATTGCCCACGGGTGTTGATCCGCCCAGTACCGCGCGGCGGTAACCGTTATCGCCGACGGTCAGATCCAGAAAATTGCGCTCAAGGCTGTTGCGGTACTGGATGGCTGCGGAGCCGGCCGACGAAAAGTCGCCGTTCTCTGCAAAATAAGTACCTTTGCGATAGTCGATGTGATCCACCAGTTCCGGAATCAGAAAATTCAGATCGGTGTAGCCCTGACCGTGCGCACTGGTCGGCATATTGACCGGAACGTCATCAACGCTGGAGGCGAAGTCGGTGCCATGGTCCAGATTATACCCACGCAAAAAATACTGGTTCGCCTTGCCGTCGCCCGAATGTTGAGTCACGACCATGCCGGGTATGGCTTCCAGTACTTCGCCTGGACGCAGCAGCGGCCGGTCCTGCAACAGCTCGCCCAGAATAACCCCCTGAGATGCGGCATCCGAGGTACCGACGGCATTATTGTAATGCTGTGCCTGGACGGTGACTGTCTGCACAGAGTTCAGGTCTTTCGGTTGCATATCAGCACCAGATGAATCATTACTGGATGCGGCAACATTATCGGTCGTGGCCGTTATGGCGACTGGCGGCAGGGCGGCGTACGCACAATCCGGTGTAATTATGACCATCAGTGCTGCGATACTTCCCAACCAAAAGCCAGATACTGAGCATTCTGATTGGCCAGGTTTGAAGGCGCTCTGTTCTTTTTTCGTTTTAAGCATGACGTTACGATTCTCTATTCACTGCACAGGTAATAATGACCCTTTCTTGCATGTGCGGCCTCTTTTCATGGGCGCTCCGGTCGGTTGGGCAGGGGCATCGTGAGTACAATGATAGCGCATACGCGTTGCGCCGGCCCGATCTTTACGTTTCTTTAGATATCGTGGACAAAGCTTTTCGGTACCGGCTCGCGCGATCTGGTTTGTTTCATCATACGAGCGCTGACGTCTTCCTTCACCGGAACGCGCTCCTCAAACCCGAGGAGCAGGAACGGAACGATCAGTTCACACCGTGCTTCGCGGGCAACCCAAGGATCGCCCGTGCCTGGGTCGGCGTCGCGATCGCCGGGCCCAGATTCTCGATGAGAAGGCGGGCCTTGGTCACCTGCTCGGCGTTGCTCTTTGCGTATTGACCCTTCGAGATGTAGGCGTTGTCTTCCAGGCCGACGCGCACGTGGCCTCCCAGCAGCGCCGATTGCACCGCCATCGGAAACTGGTTGCGACCGATGCCGAAGCCCTGCCACTGGGCACCCGCAGGCAACAGGTTGCGGATGTAGGTCATCGTTTCGGTGTCGGCCGGCATCGTGAAGTTCAGGCCCATCACGAACGAGTACATGCCGGGACCTTCGAGCACGCCCTTCTTGATCAGGTGCTTGGCGAGCACCGCATCGCCGGCGTCGAACAATTCGATCTCGGGACGCACACCGGCCTGGCGAATCAGGTTGGCCATCCGCGTCAACACCTGTTCCGTGCTGATGACGATGCCCCCGAATACCTGCGCAGTGACCAGGTCAAGCGTGCAGATCTCGGGCTTGAGTTTGAGCACATGCTCGACACGCTTCTCGGGACTCCAGATGTGCGTCTCCGGGCCCGGCGCGATGGGCAGCAGCGGATCGGCGGGATAGAACCCGGAGCCCAGTCCCGTGGTCAGGTTCAGGATGACGTCGGAATTCTGCTCGCGGATGAGCGCGACGGCTTCTTCGTAGAGCGCGAGCTCGCCCGAAAACTGGCCTGACTTCGGATCACGAACGTGCACGTGCAGAATGGCGGCGCCAGCCTGGGCTGCCTCGAGCCCGGAATCGGCGATCTGACGCGGCGTGATTGGTTGGGCCGGATTGCCGGAATGGGGGCCGGCGCCAGTCAGGGCACAGGTGATGATGATGGTGTCTTGCATAATTTTTCCTATTAAGATGAATGATGGCAGCGGGAGCCGCCTCAGGATTGCAGGTGGATCTCGCCGACGACGACGCTGCTCGCCTGCAGATCCACCTCCACTTCGGCAGGCGCGAAACCCGTCGCCAACACCGATAATTGGTACACGCCACTGCCTGGCACGAGATCGTCGAATCGAAAGTCGCCGAAGGCGTCGCTGCGCGTGTGTGCCAGCTCGGCGCCCGCCCGCGAGAGCCGGATTTCGGCATCCACAACACATTCCACGCGCCCGTTGGTCTCGGCGCACAGGCTGCCGCCCACGAAGCAGCGATCGGCGCGTTGCAGGTTGCGGTAGTGCACGCGGGGACGTCCACCCAGGCCGGACTTGACGGGACGCAGGCCTTCCTTTTTCACCCGCTCGGCCATCTCCTCGTCGGTCACGCGAACGACCTCGAAGACCTTGGTCGGGCAGACCGCGACGCAGCGGGGCGCGTCCCAGCCGGTATCCAGCAGGTGGGCGTCGAAGAACCAGGTCTGCGGCAATTGCTCCTGCTCGTTCCAGACTACGGCGTCGTAGGGACAGGCCGCCACCAGGTCGCGCCGACCCTTGCACTTGACGGGATCGAACACGACGATGCCGTCGTCACGTTTGGTGATCGCGCCTTTGCTCGCTTTGACGCAGGGCGCGTCGTCGCAGTGGTTGCACATGCGCGGCACGTAGGCCACGTCGACCATCGGAGTCGAACCGCGCACGTGGCGCTCGATCCGCAGGACGCCCCGACCTTGAGGGGCGTGGGGAGCCGAGTAACCGGGGAAGTCGTTTCCGACGAGTTCGTCCTTCGCTGCGAGGAGACAGTTGTTGCAGTTCTCGCACCGTGCGACGTCGATGATCATGTTCCACTTCATGCCGGCACCTCCGTGTTCTTGTTGCCCATCGCGGTCCGCTTGGCAGCGACGTTGCGCGCCGCGGTGGCCACCTCTTGCGTCACTAGCCAGGGTTCCACCTGGACGAGGCACGAGTTGGGGCTCATGCTGCTGGTGCGGCGCTGTTGCGATCGCGAAGGGGTCAGCACGTTCATAGAGCCACCCACGTCGACGATATCGCCGTCGATATCGATCAGCATGTACTCCGCGCTCGACTCGAAGGACTTGACGACCCCCGGGGCCAGCAGCGGCGACACGTCCGCGGCGCATATTACGGCGCCACGGGCGTTGAAGACCTTCACCAGCGTGCGGTGCGTGATGCCGCGCACCGCGGCATCCGTCTCGTTCATGCGCACAAGCCAGTAGTAGTGGCCGCCGATCAGGCACCGATGGTCCTCGATGTCGTTGGTGAAGCTTCCCTTGCCATCCACGCTGGTATGGAAACTGAAACGCGAGTGTGTGGCGATCATCTGCAGCGGATAGTCGCGCACCAGACTCTCAGTGTGCGGCCCCTCCCAGGCCGGGATGTAGCGATTCAATACCGGTCGATCAGGATTGACCGGATCGCCGCGCTTCAGGGTCTCCGGAATGAATTCGATCTTGCCGCTCGGCGTCTGCAAGCCCTTGCCGAACTCACCCGACCATTGCGAGGGTAGCGGTTGCGGCTCGGCGATATCCTTGTGACGATCCTCGGCGAACCAGCGGAAGTTCACCGGCGGCTCCTGGCCCTGCTTCTCGGCCGGCACCACGAAATAGCCCTTGCGGCAGAACTCCTTCCACGTGATCTTCTGCGCAACGTCGCTGCCGTCGAAAACGCGTTTTGCCCAGTCCAGCTCGCTGCAGCCCTCGGTGAACATGGCGCCGAGGCCCAGGCGCTGGAGGATACGGCTGAAGATCTCGTAGTCGGACTTCGATTCGCCCAGCGGCTCGATGCACTTGTGCTGCAACACGACCACCCGATGGTTCAGGCCGTTAAAGCCGTGCTGCAGGTAGCCGCCGCCCGAGGCCCACTCGCCGATGTCGAAACGCTCGAACTGCGTGCAGGCCGGCAGGATCACGTCGGCGAATTGCGTCTCGCCTTCCATCCAGATCGATTGGTTGACGACGAACTCGATGCTCTCGTGCCGATAAGCCTTCACCATCCGGTTCGACTCGGTCATCGTGCTGAAGTACGAGCCGCCGTACTTGTAGATCATGCGGATGGGTGAGTACCCTGCCATCGGGTACTCGAAGGGCGCGAACTGGATTTCCGTCGCCAGGCCGTCCCACAGATAGCCGGTGGCCTTGCCATCGATAATGGCCTCGGGAAGCTGCTGCTTGGGCACCAGCTGGCGCACGGGATTGACCGTGAGCACGTGTGGCATGCGCTGATAGTTGTTGACGGCGTTGCCGTTCCATTGCAGCTCGCCAGAGATGCCGCCGTCGGCGTAGCCCGGGAAATAGAACTCGTGGTCGACCGGCGTACCCGCCTGCAGGTTGCCCATGTTGACGCCCGGCTTGCCCAGACCCTGCATCGCCATCATCATGACCATGCAACGCGCCCACTGCGCGCCCGTGGCACCACGGGACGCGCCGCCGAAGCCGCTGCCCTGCGCGCCGACGGCCAGGTAGGTCTTCTTGCTGCCCCATTGGCGTGCCAACGCGCGCACCACCCGTGCCGGGACGCCGGTTTCTGCTTCCTGCCATTCCGGCGTCTTGACGATGCCGTCCTCGACGCCCATGATATGATCGCGCCAGGCATCGAAGCCCGTAGTGCGCGAGGCCACGTAGGGCTTGTCGTAGAGATCTTCCTCGATCCAGACCTGCATGATCGCCTGCGCCAGAGCCGGATCCGTCGTCGGCTTGATGGGAATCCAGCGTCCGCCCAGCAGTTGCGCGGTGGGGTTGAAATGGGGATCAATGTGCACGAACTCGATGCCCAGTTCCTTGGCCCACAACCGGCGCTCCGTGCCCTCGAAGCCCATGTAGGCACCATTCGTGCTCTCCGGGTCGCACGACCAGAACACGATCAGCTGCGCTTCCTGGAGACAGTCGGCCACGGTGCCGTAGTTGGCGCCGATGCCCACACGCTGCGCGTGGCCCCAGTGGTGCATCGCGCCCCAGTACCAGCCTTCCCAGCTGTCCGGATTGGCGGCGACGCGCGTGAAACCGATAAGGTTACCAAAACGCATCAGCGAGGACAGGTAGTAGCCGACGTTGCCCCATTGATGGTGCGAGCCGTGGGCGATGGTCATCGAGCCTGGGCCGTTCACGCGCTTCTGCCGCTGGATCTCGCCGGCCACGATGTCCAGCGCCTCGTCCCAGGAGATCGGCACGTAGCCGCTCTTGCCCCGGTTCTGCGGATTGCGCTCGCCGTGCGGGTCGAAGTCGACGCGCTTGAGCGGGGTCAGGATCCGGCGCTCGGAATAGACCGCCGACTTGAGCGCCAGCGCGTGCGGCGCGACAGTCGCCTGGCGGCGCGGCTGGAACGTACGGCCGCGCGCGGTCAACTTCCAGCTGTGGGCATCCTTGTCGTCGAATTCGATCGGCGTCAAGCGCAGGATCCGGCCGTTCTTCACATGCACGAACAGCGGTCCGCCATTGGTCAGCATGGTGAAGCGGGTGCAGCCATCGGGCATTGGCGTACCCATCTGCAACGCGGAAGACTGGGACATGTTCATCATCTGCATGAACCAGACGCACACAGGGTCCGGTCCGACGACCATCACCTTGAAATTCTTGGCCGCGTGCACGACCTCGCCCATGTCCGCGTTGGGCTTCATCATCGTCAACGCGACATCGACGTCCTTGAAAATCATCCGCACGGTGGGGTTGGGATGCAGACCTGCGGTCGACGTGATCTTGCCGCCAACGATCTTGAAGTGACGGGCGATGCTGCCGTCCTTCAACTGGATCTGCACGATCGCGTTATGCCGCTTGACGAACGCCCGGAATGCCGGCCGCGTGCCCGAAGCCTTGTTGAGGATGGGCCCCAGGACGAACAGGATGAAGCGCAGCATCGAACGTTTCATGCCGCTCTCCGCAGGTTCATTCGACGACCGGACGGGGCCTGGCGGCCGCTTGCACGGGATGCTTGTATGTCGTTCATCTTGTCTCCTTGATCCACCATGCACGAGCCTACGATCACGATCAGACCGGCTCCTGCTCCACTGCGTTCTCGATGTGGCCGAGACCTTCAATTTCCACCTTGACGACGTCACCCGGCTGCAGGAACTTGCCGAGCGCGATGCCGACGTTGGCGCAGGTGCCGGTGGCGATCAGGTCGCCCGGCTCCAGCGTCATCACCTGCGACAGCTCGTGGATCTGCTGCCAGATGTTGTAGATCATGCCACCAGTGCTCGTCTGCTGACGCAGCTCGCCGTTGACCCACAGCTTCATGTCGAGCGCGTGGGGATCAGCAATCTCGTCGGCGGTGGTGATCCAGGGTCCGATCGGTCCGTGGCTGTCGAACGACTTGCCCAGCGTGTAGGTCGGACTCTTGAACTGCCAATCGCGCGCGGTAACGTCGTTGAGCACGAAATAGCCGGCGACCACGCTGCGGGCGTCCTCCAGGCTGACGTAGCGGCAACGCGTACCGATGACCACACCCAATTCGGCCTCGTAGTCCATCATCTCCGACACGCGCGGCTTGTAGATCGGGTCATACGGTCCATTGATGCAGCTCACCTGCTTGTTGAACCAGAGCTGGTTCTTCGGCATGGTGATGCCGGCCCTGGCCGCCTCCTCCGCATGATCGTGGTAATTCATGCCTATGGCCATGTATTTCTGAGCTTCAGGGATCGGTGCCTCGAGCCGGACGTCGGCCAGAGCGTGGCCCACCGGCCGGCTCGTAGCCAGCATTTTTGCCAGCCGGGCGATCTCCTGCGGGCCCATTGCCAAGAGCTCGCGCAGTGTCGCGGGAGAGGCCGGATCCAGCTGAGAAAGGGGAACGGCGCGATCACCGTCGATAATGCCGATGACGGTGCGTCCGGCGATCGTGAATCGGGCTAGTTTCATATGGATGCCTCGTTGAAGTTGAGTGTGGGGTTTCAGGCGAAAAATTCAGGGTTGAGCGGTGGCGCCCATTGGTGCAATGCATCGTTGCTGATTTCGGCGGTACCGACCGGCGTGGAATCGTTGACCAGGTCACCGTCGGTCCAGTGTTCGATCTTGTTGCCAAACGGATCGCGCCAGTAATCGAAAATCTGGCTGCCTTGAACATGGCGACCGATGCCCCAGGCGTGTTTGTAGCCCTTGTCTTTCAGCCACTGTCCTCCTTGCGCCACGTCGTCCAGGTCAATCACCTCGAACGCAGCATGATCGAAACGCGACTTGCCGTCCTGCGCGGTGATGAGCGCCAGCGTGTGGTGATCGGTCCACTCGTCGCCCAGCCCACAGTGCATGAACGAGGCGATCTTGTTGTCTTCGAAACCGGCCCAATAGGTATCGGACGGTTTGAATCCCAACAGGTCGCTGTAGAATTTGAAGCAGGCGGGGAAATCGGCAACCAGCAGCGCGATGTGCCCCAGCCTGATAGCAGCGGAAGGCTGCGGCTTCTGGCGGATGGTGCGGCCGAGGCGCTGGCGCCCGGTCATGGCGTTCATCGGTGACGGCTCGCGTACCGGGAGCGCCTCGAGCGTTGCCTGACCGTGGATCACGTCCACGACAAAACCGGCGGGATCGATGAGACGCACGCGCTGGCCGCCGCCCGGCTCGGGGTTGGCCTCAACGGGCCGACCCGACTTCTCGGACAAGGTCTGCAGATCCGCGGCCGATCCGGCACGCAGGCCGAACCCGATCGTGGCGACTGTGTCACCCTTGTCCGTTATGTGACAGTGATGGGCGGTGCCGGCGGCCCGCATGTAGAGAGCATCGGCCGTGCGAGCGGTACGGTGCAGCCCGAAGTCCACCAGGAACGTTTCCATACTTTCCAGGTCAGGCGCCTGGTAGCGAACAAAGGCGATGTCGACGATTCGGATCATGCAGCTTCTCCTTCAAGTTGGACGGAAGCCTTTGCAAGCGCGCTCAGCAAGCCCATGTCGGCCTGGAACTTGATGGGGCCAGCGCACCAGGTGATGACGCAGATTGCCTCTGATTGATTCATGGTTTATCTCCGGATAGGTGTTTTCTTGTTGCTGCTAAGCAAGGATGAATTTCTTCGCCATCTAATAGATTAACTCCAATTTAATAGATAGTCTACATGAAAATCCATTAAAAGGAAATGAATGCGTATTTCAGTCCGCCATGGAATCGGCTTTTTTCGTTCTTGCCTGCAACTGGTTGCGGGGTATTGGGAGAAATTGGCGGCACATGTTGATCGGATAGTCGAAACCGCAAGGTTGGGATGTCAGGAAGATGATATTGAGACTGATTTGACACCGATCATTCTGTTTTTCGAACACGCACACGCGTGGAATTCTGGTGCGAGGCACCCGTTATGAAAAGAAGCACAATGTTGAATTATCTGTGGCAGAAGTGCCGCAGGTCGATCATCGTGTACGCCAAGGTTTTGAAAGCGTATCCATTCTCGCACCCACAATTTATAAGACCATTTACCAATTAAGCATTCGGTAAAAACAGCCATGGTATGCTGCCCGCGTATAACTGGTCGACTAACGCAGCACGATGCGAAAGAACTGCGCGCTGATTAATTGACCCCTTATCGGTGCACTCGCCCATTGCCAGACTTGGCGGGTCCACCAGCAGACACAAACGTGCAATACGATTTGAACTTCCGCTCGCTGCTGCAGACAGACGATCTGTCATTGCCTGAAAGAATGCAGATACTGTGGGTGCCCGATATACATCAATCAGCTTGGCGGTTGGAGCCAAGCCAGCCAGTTCGCGCAGTTTGGAAGAAACGAAAAGCATTGCGCCAAGTTCGTTTCGATCAAGTCCGGTCAGCACCACGTCATGAACATATGGAGCGCCGGCAGCAATAATTGCGGCCCGCAAATGACCAACGCTGACAAACGTTCCGGTAGCCAGCTTGAAATCTTCGGCAATGCGCCCGTCAAAGCGCAATCCGCGACCAGGATCAGTCGGATCAATCCACCGCACAGCATCACCAGAACAGAAATATCCCTCTTCATCAAAATGAGATGCGCGCTCTTCAGGAGCACGCCAGTATCCTGGCGTAACATTCGGGCCGCGATAGCGCAGTTCCAGCTTGTCGCCCTGAGGCATTAACTTGACTTCCATCCCTGGAGTTGGCAAACCAAGGTCGCCGGCTTCGCTTTCCATCTGAACCGAACAGATTGCCATCGGCGCCGTTTCGGTCATGCCCAGCCCGGTGAAAATCGGAATCCGCACTCCCAACTCGTTCTCTGTAATGTCGATCAAGCTGTCCCAAGTTGACTGTGACAGTGAAGCTCCAGCATATAAAAACATGCGCAGTCGAGACAAAAACGTCTTTCTCAGCAATGTATCAATCTTGAGCGATTGGGCGAGCATTTCCAGGCTGGAGGGAACACTAAGATGCAGGGTCGGAGCAATTTCGCGCAGATTGCGCAGGGTTTCCGGCATTCCATCCAACGTCGGGCGTCCGGCGTCAAGATAAAAAGAACCGCCAAAGTACAAGGCCAGTCCGAAGTTGTGATTGCCGCCAAAGGTATGGTGCCAAGGCAGCCAGTCGACCATGACAATCTCTTGTGGTCCGGGAAAATCCAGGCACTGGCCAATTTGCAGCATATTTGCGCACCACATGCGATTGGTATTGACCACCGCACGCGGCGACCTGGTTGAACCACTGGTAAACAGGAATTTTACAATTGTGTCTGGACCTGTAGCCTGCATGGCAAGATCAACTGCCGGACTTACCTCCCACGCTAACAGATCTGATAGTTTCGAAACCGTTCGGCCTGCAACGCTGCCACGTTCCAAAATAATCTGGACGTCGGCAGCCACTGTTGCGTTGATGGCCTGTTCAAGCAACGAACCATCATCTACATACACCATACCCGGCGTGACGGTCGACAATACATGCCGCAGCTTGCCGTAACTCTTGTCAAGCAAAGCATAAGCTGGCGACACTGGCGCCACCGGAATACCAACGATCATTGCACCCAACGTCACCAACGCCTGGTGCAGACTATTTCCGGACAGAATGGCAAGCGGTCGCTCCACCGACAGCCCACAACCAAGCAGGTAACTGGCAATTGATCGGGCCTGACTCCACGCCTGACTATAGGTAAGCACCACCCAATCTCCGGTCAGGCCTTCCGGCAGTCGCTCGCGCTCCGCCAGAAAAATTTTGTCTGGTGACAGATGAGCCCAGTGAGCCAGACGATCCACCATCCGCTCGGCATAGGGCGCCAGGGGCAGCGAACGACTGACGTACTGCACACCTGCCTGCCCTTGAGTTACCAGTGCAGCAGACTGATCCAATTTAACTGGTCGATACGTGATTTTTTCCATACGCGCCATCACCTCAACCCGCCAGATCTGTCGCGCTTTGACTTGCATTATCTAACATGGCCTGACGCAGCCCCCCCCATTGCGGCTGAAACAGACCGCTGTCCATTTGCCTTACATCTCGCATAATTGGAGTAAAGTCCATGTGCGCAAGAATGTCCCGCTCCAGATTGGCGCCAGGGGCAATCTCGATCAATTCGAGTCCGTCTGCAGTCAGACGAAATACTGCGCGTTCAGTCACAAACAACACCTTTTGCCTGCGCAAGGCAGCATCTTTGCCATTGAAGGTCACTTGCTCAACCTGCCGTACAAATTTGCGCGAGCGCCCCTCATTCAGGATAGAGAGCGCACCATTTTCGATTTTCAATTCCAGCCCACCCGCTGTAAAACTGCCACAGAACACCAAACTTTTTGTGGAGCGGGTTATATTGATAAAACCACCGCAACCAACTGGTCGGCCATTAAACTTGCTGACATTGACGTTGCCGTTCGCATCAACCTGTGCAAGCCCAAGAAAACTTGCATCCAGCCCGCCACCGTCATAAAAATCAAACTGAAAGCTCTGCTCAATAATGGCATCTGCATTATAGGCAAGAGCAAAATCACCACCCTGCGCCGGCAGTCCACCGGTGATTCCGCTTTCCACTGAAAGGGTCAAAAGTTCGGCGACGCCCTCCTCGGCTGCGACCGACGGAATGCCGGCAGGCACGCCAATGCCAAGATTGGTGATCGCTCCTGCCCGCAATTCCATCGCGGCACGCCGTGCCACCACCTTTCGCTCATCAAGCGCCATCGCCGGCAGACTGCCTAGCGGAATCCGCTCTTCACCGGAAAGCGCCGGGTTATATTGCGTTGCGATACTTTGCATGTGATTTTCCGGTCGGCCGATGACCACATAGTCGACCAGCACACCTGGAACCTTGACTGATTTTGGATTCAGGGAGCCCGCCTCCACGATCCGTTCCACTTGACAGATCACAATACCGCCGCCGGCGCGCGAGGCCTGGGCAATGGATATCTGCTCAAGGAGCACGCCTTCCTTGTCGAGAGTGATGTTGCCGCGTTCATCAGCGACAGTACCGCGGATGATCGCGACGTCAATTTTCGGCGCTTTGTAATACAGCCATTCTTCACCATCGAAATCGACCAGTTTGACCAGATCCTCACTGGAATTCGCATTCATTTTGCCTCCCTCCTGACGAGGATCGACAAAAGTTCCCAGACCGACCTTGGTCAGCACACCCGGCGAGCGGCACGCAATCTGTCGCGTCAAATGAGACAGCGTGCCCTGTGGGAAATTGTAAGCTTCGACCAGGCCGTCATTGACCATCCGCATCATTTCTTTGCCGGTCTGTCCGAAATGTCCCGCCACCACGCGCTTTATCATTCCCTCATGGGCAAAATGTTTCAGCCCCGCCTCACCGGAATTGCCTATCGCACCGCAGGCCCAGATAGTAAGATTGCGCGGATGACCAGTTGCAATAAATTGCTCTTCAATCCCCTTGAGAACTTCCTCCGCCAAACTTGACACCGCAAGACCACCAAGGAAGATGGTCGCATTATCCGGAATCAGGGCGAAGTCGGGTCGTATAATTTTCATATTGATTTCCTAAGCTTTTGCGTCAGTCACGCGTATCACCGTTGCCAGCCCCGTGTCGCCGGCGGCACATCCCGTAAACAATCCAACGCCACCACCGCGAAGCACCAGTTCTTCGATCAGTTCGATCACTGCACGCAATCCGGTTGGTGCCTGAGGATGTCCCCAAATCAATGAACTGCCGTAGTTGTTCATTTTCTCCCACGGAAAACCGATATCGTGCGACAGTGCAAGATCGTTAACCGCAAACGGATTGTGCGTTTTCACACCATGCAGGTCATCGACCTTGAGTCCAGCGGCTGCCAGCGCGCGACTCGCCGCAGGACCGGGCGCTGCAGGCATGAAGCCCGGAGCCTCACGGAACATGCCGAAGGAAAGAATCTGCACTTCAATGCCAGCATTGCCAGACAATGCGCGTGCCTGTTCCCGGTTAGTCACCAGCATGCCGGCATTGCCGTCGGCCGGATGGGTCTGACCGCCAAAGGTAACACTGCCACCTTCCTGTACGGGCCGCAGGCGCGCCAAGCCTTCGGCACTCGTAGGGAATATCCCTTCGTCGGCCGACAGGGATCCATTCTGCTTCCGAAAGCGGCTATCAAAAATCGGCGCATCCACCATATAACGCTTCTGAAAGGCTCGATCATCACTCAATGCCATCTGATACTGTTCATAGCGGCGCAGCTTGAGAGCATGTTGCAGCCCGGTCGAAAATCCGTAACGCAAAGCGACGTTTTCACCGGTCTGCAGCATCGTGTTACCGGCATGCGGATCGCGTGCCATATTGTCGGGCACCCAATGTTCGGTTTGCCCATAGCCGCCCATGCCGCTTGGGTCCGGATAATACACAACCGGTCCGTTCGACTGACGATCAGCCATCAGCAGCAGGGCACACGTTGCAGTGCCGCCAACAATCTCCTGACTTGCCATTTGCAGTGATCGCACGCTCGTGGCGCAGGCTTGCTGCACAGTTGGTCCGGCGACGTGCCCCAGACCCATCATGCCAGTTACCCAAGGCAATCCATAAAAGCTGCCTTTCTGCGGATTGGTAACGCCAAGAATTGCCAAATCGATCAGGCCCGTGTCGACGGAGCGCTGAACTAACGCAGTACGCCCCACTTCTGCAGCAAGCTGCAGCGCATTCATGTTGGCAAGACTTCCCTGCCATTTAGCGAACGGCGTCGACCAGTAAGCCCCATATGGAATGTAAGCGTGCATGTCCCCTCCTAGTTAAGTATTTTAATTAAATAAAAAAACTAAATTTGTAGCCACAAGGCGATTTATAGCATATTATTTACTGCACCTGCCAACATTTTACTTAAATTTATGAAATATAATATCGAGAACGATCATTCAAAGAATGCACTTCCAGGTGAGCCGGTTTCCGGTTTACTGGCTAATCTGAATCTGCTTCAGGTGCATCAACATGACGCCGTATTGCATCTGCGTATCAATCGTCCAACAAAACGCAACGCCCTCAGCGACGAACTGATCATGCAACTGCATACCGCATTCTTAAATCTTCCGACCAGCGTCAGAGCTGTGGTGTTGACCGGTGCTGGCGAACATTTCTGCGCCGGGCTTGATCTATCCGAACTGGTGGAGCGGAACTCTGTCGCAGCCGTGCAGCATTCGCGCATGTGGCATGCGGCCTTTGATGCAATACAGTACGGTCGCGCACCGGTCATCGCAGTCATGCAGGGTGCCGTAGTAGGAGGCGGACTGGAACTGGCCGCAGCGTGCCATATCCGGGTGGCAGACCCATCAACCTACTTCGGCTTACCCGAGGGACAGCGCGGGCTCTTCGTCGGTGGCGGCGGGTCGGTACGCATACCAAGACTGATCGGCACGTCGCGCATGACTGACATGATGTTAACTGGCCGCGTGTTCAGTGCTGCCGACGCCGAACGTTTCGGCGCAGTGAACTATCTGGTTGAAGCTGGTGAAGGATTAGCCAAGGGCGCGCAACTGGCGGCCAGCATCAGCAAAAATGCCGAAATGACGTCATTCGCAGTAATGCACGCCTTGCCGCGCATCGTAGAACAATCGCCCTCTGAGGGTCTATTTACTGAATCATTGATGGCAGCAATTGCTGCCAACACACCGGAAGCTCAGGACCGGCTCAAGGACTTCCTGAACGGCAAGGCGGCCAAGGTCGTCAAATCTTAATTCACGCCTGAACGAAACACTACAAACACGGAGACAACATGGACATTCAAGGACAATCAGCCCTGGTAACTGGCGGCGGCTCAGGCTTGGGCGAAGCGGTGGCGCGTGAACTCGCTCGGCGTGGCGCTAAAGTCGCAATTCTCGACATTAATATTGAACATGCAAAGCTGATCGCAGCCGAAATCGGCGGAATCGCCTGTAGCTGCGATATCACAAATACCGAGGCAGTCAACGCCGCGCTGGATGAGGCAGAAGCAAGCCATGGACCCGCGCGTATCTTAATGAACATCGCAGGTATCGGCAGTGCCAGGCGTATCATCTCGCGCGACGGCTCAGCGGCACCACTGGAAGATTTTGAACGGGTGGTTCGCATCAATTTGATCGGCACCTATAATATGACCCGCCTGACGGTCGCTCGCATGGCAAAACTGCCAGCCGGAGAAGACGGCGAGCGAGGCGTGGTAGTCAACACGGCGTCCGTAGCAGCGTTTGACGGACAGGTTGGACAGGAGGCTTATTCGGCATCCAAAGCGGGAATCGGAGGAATGACATTGCCGCTGGCGCGAGACTTGGCTAAATATGGAATTCGTGCCTGCACTATCGCACCGGGTATTTTCTCAACACCCCTGTTGCAAGAACTTCCCGAAGAAGTTCGAATCAGCCTGGCAGGGGCGATTCCCTTTCCCAAGCGACTGGGAAAACCGTCAGAATTTGCAGCGCTGGCAGTCCATATTGTTGAAAACGGTCATCTCAATGGTGAAGTCATTCGGATCGACGGCGCACTGCGCATGGCACCACAATAATCCATCATTCATTAATCAGCCCATCCTGCTCGGACTGTTTTAACTTGTGCATAGCGACCTTGTTGAGCAGTTCGAGCAGCATAGCCATTTCAGCATTGGACAGGGTGCGGCGCAGATCACTTTCGACCGTCGAGGCTCTTTTTACCAGATCCCTCGCAAGAACGACCCCAGCAGGGGTTAGTGCCACCTTTTGTGAGCGCCCGTCAATCTCGTCACGTTCTCGACTGATCCAGCCATTCTGCTGAGCGCGATCCAAAAGCTGACTAAGATGCGGACCAGACAGGGCCAAGGCCCCACTTAACTGTTTTGGTGTCAGGCTCTTATTGGCATCCAACAAAATCAGAAACGTAAACTCTACCGGACGTAATTGATAGGGCTCTCCAATGGCAGCCTGAAACAGTGCGTCGGTAGTGACCCGCGCAGTAGAAACATGGAAACCGACCAAGCCCTCGAGCGCACCTTTTTTCAACGTTAATTTCTTCATTGCCCTTCCGGTTCAAACAGAATAATGCGGTATCGAGTCGCTTCGATTTTTCGGGATTATAGCACCGCAGCGTGGCATCCTTAGCTGATTGTGGTGCCAGAATTTGGTGCAAAATCCAATCTGGGCAAGTCGTTCAATGCGCGCAATTTATAGTTGCAGCAAACGATCCGCATAGTGTCGCCAGGTCGCCGTGTCCGGCAGGCCATCGAAAACACCTGCGCTTTTTTGGTTGGCGACCCATTCATGTTTTTCTGCAATTGCCGCTGCCATCACCGGTTCAAACCCGGCTTCGCGCACCGTGTTGGCGCACTCGCGCATTTCCTCGGCGCGGCGCTTGCCATGGCGTGCCACCCGGCTGAAGAAATAGGATCCCTGCGCTTCCCAGTCGATCGACGGAAACGTCTCCTGCAACGTGGGAATCATGTGATCTTCTATGCCGTACTTTCGTGCCGTTGTATAGCTTTCAATCACCAAGGCCTCCAACCCCTTGATCATGATGCTTCGACACATCTTGATCGCCGATGCGACACCGATCTCATCTGCTACAACCTTTGCATTCATGCCAAGGTCAGCCAAAATCGCAGCCAGTTCCGGTGCGTGTGCGCCGCCCAGAAGCATGGGCACACGAATACCAAAAGGGGGCACCGACGTCATCACACCAGCATCAACGTAGCGCCCCCCGGCCGCATTGATCAGTTTCGCGGCGTGTTGTTTGGTGGCCGGTGACGCCGAATTGAGATCCAAGAAAATAGTGCCTGGCCCAATGTATTGGGCGGCATCTTGCGCCACGGTCAATGTATTCGATGCGGTTACGGCAGAAATGATCAAGTCCGACTGCCCGCACAGTGCCTCCATTGAGGTGCAGATCCGGGTACCCGCTGATGCGGCGTATTCCAGTTCCTGCATACGCGAGTCAGCCGCATTGAATTTGAGGTCCCATGCGCACAAGGAAAGAGCCTTATCTTTCAAACCGGCCGAAAAAATTTTGCCGACCTCGCCATAGCCAAGCATGCCGATGCGTTCCAGTTTCATGATTCAAGACTCCTGCAGGTTTGCTTCAGTTAAATGAATTCCTGATTTTTGAGAAAATACAGATCTGGTGTAAATCAGAATTCCTCGGTATCGATTTCAGTTTGCGTGGCTGCGTTATAGCGTGGTGCGGTCACCGTTTTCTGGTTGATCAATCCATCTAAACGCGCCATAACATCAGGACTCAAATTCACATCGGCGCAGGCCAAGTCTTCCTCCAGGTGTGCAAGACTGGTAGTCCCCGGAATTGGAATAATGAAATCATGGCGAGTCAGCAACCATGCCAGTGCCAACTGCGCCGGGCTGCATCCAACTTCAATGGCAAGGGCCGTGTAATTATCGAGCAACCCTAAATTGGCTGCATAGTTGTCCGATGCGAATCGCGGCATATTGCGCCGGATATCATTCTTGTCAAAATTGGCGACATCGCGTAATAGGCCAGTCAGAAAACCACGCGCCAGAGGGCTGAACGCGACAAAAGCAACGTCAAGCTCTCTACATGCGTCGAGCACTGCGATCTCGGCGTTGCGTGTCCATAGCGAATATTCCGTCTGGACCGCTGCTATCGGATGCACCTTATGTGCTTTGCGCAGGGTATCGGCAGACACTTCCGAAAGTCCGACACTGCGAATTTTTCCTTCACTTACGAGGTCGGCCAGCGCACCGACACTGTCTTCAATCGGCACCTGCTTATCCCATCGGTGCAGATAATACAGGTCAATGACGTCGGTTTGCAGGCGTCTAAGGCTGTCCTCGCACGTGCGCCTGATGGTCTGCGGCCTGCCGTCTATTACGCGTTTGCCGTCTTCGCGGAAGATCCCGCATTTGCTGGCTAAAGTGAACTTGCTACGGTGCTTAGCCAGCACACGGCCAAGCAATTCTTCGTTAGCGCCGTAGCCATACAAAGCAGCGGTATCAAACAGCGTCACGCCAGAATCGAGCGCCGCCAGCAATATTGCTTCTCCCTGTTCAGGCGACGGCGGTACACCATAGGCATGGCTGAGGTTCATGCAGCCCAGCCCAATTTCTGCCACCTTAAATTGACCAATTTTCCGCTGTTTCAATTTCACTCTCGCTATCATTGTATCGGTGGATGGTCCGTGCGGCTTTATTCGACCGGTTCGTAGGGCAACCCCACGTAATTTTCGGCGATGGTCGTCATGCCTGCCTCGGTACTGGTATAGTACGCCAGCTCAGCTTGCTGAATCCGCTCACTGAACGGATCACCGTCAAACTTATGCAGTATTGACGTCATCCACCAGGAAAAGCGTTCTGCTTTCCATATCCTGCGCAAACAGATTTCCGAATATTTCTCGAGCAGGTCGCTGCGACCTTCGTGATACGTCTTACGCAGTGCATGATACAGCGTGTAGACGTCGCTTGATGCCAGGTTCAATCCCTTGGCACCGGTCGGCGGAACTATGTGGGCCGCATCGCCCACCAAGAACATGTGACCGAACTTCATCGGTTCCGTTACAAAACTACGCAGATGGGCAATACTCTTTTCAATCGAAGGACCGGTCACAAGCTTGTCAGCAACATCGGACGGCAACCTTGCTTTGAGTTCATTCCAGAAGCGTTCATCGGACCATTCATCAATATTTTCATCAAGCGCGCATTGCACATAGTAGCGACTGAGATTCGCAGAGCGCATGCTGCACAGTGCGAATCCACGCTCATGGCTTGCATAGATCAGCTCATCTGCTACTGGCGGCGTGCGAGAAAGGACCCCCAGCCAGCCGAATGGATAGACTCGTTCGAACGTTTTGATCGCATCTTTGGGCGCTGATTTGCGCGATACACCGTGAAAACCGTCACAGCCGGCAATATAATCGCACTTCAGCACATTCAGAACACCATTCTTCTTGAAAGTAACGCTCGGAGTATCAGAATAGATGTCATGCAGCTCAACATTCTCGGCTTCATATATGCTGACGGCACCAGTTTTTGCACGCGCGTCCATCAAATCTCGGGTGACTTCAGTCTGTCCATAGACCATGACAGTTTTTCCACCTGTTAATTCCTTCAAATCGATTCTTTTTTGCTGGCCCGCGAACGACATCGAAAAACCCTCGTGCACATGCCCTTCTCGATCCATGCGTTCACCTGCTTTTGCTTCCCTGAGCAAGTCAACGAATCCCTGTTCAAGGACGCCGGCACGGATACGGCCCAGCACGTATTCTGGCGTTTTTGCCTCCAGAATAACGGTCTCTATTCCCTGCAGGTGCAGCAACTGCCCCAGCAACAGCCCGGACGGTCCAGCTCCGATAATGGCTACTTGTGTTTTCATTTGTTATTTTCCGATTTACATTTTTTTTGCACGCTGCGCGCGGGAAGAATCCGGCGCAGCGATCGATTTGTCCGGACATGCAGACGTCCACTGACCAATTTTTACCCGACGCATTGATCCAAGTCAGGAGGCATTAAGCTGCCGTTCCAATTCTTGCAACACACGATAACAAGGCAACACATTGGCCACGCTTGAATTGGGTTCTCGCCCTTCCCGGATGGCGGCAAAAAATTCCCGGTCCTGCAATTCAATGCCATTCATGGATACATCAACCTGACTGACATCAATTTTTTCATCTTTACCATTGAATAGATCGTCATAGCGGGCTATGTAGGTCGCGCTGTCGCCGATGTAGCGAAAATATGTTCCCAGTGGTCCCTCATTATTGAAACTCAATGACAATGTACAGATCGCTCCGGTGCTGCTCTTGAGCTGGATCGACATGTCCATCGCGATTCCCAGTACAGGATGGATGGGACCCTGCATTGCATGGGCTTGCACAATGTCACCGCCGGACTGGTAGGAAAACAGATCAACCGTGTGAGCCGCATGATGCCAAAGCAAGTGGTCGGTCCAGCTGCGCGACTGACCCAATGCGTTGATATTGCTGCGACGAAAAAAATAAGTTTGAACATCCATTTGTTGCAGATTGAATTCACCTGAAATGACTTTCTTGTGCACATACTGATGGCTTGGATTGAAACGTCGCGTATGTCCGCACATCGCAACCAGCCCTGTTTCTTGTGCCAGCGCTACGACCCGCTGCGCTCCATCCAGAGAGTCGGCCAGCGGAATCTCCACCTGAACATGTTTGCCGGCGTTCAGGCAGGCGATTGACTGTTCAGCGTGCAACTGGGTCGGCGTACACAAAATGACCGCGTCAACTTCCGGCAGTGCCAGACTGTCGGCAAGATCGGTGCTGACATGCGCGATGCCGTACCTGGCTGCCACTTCTTTAGTCTTGTCCAGATCACGACTGACCAAAGAAACCACCTGCACCCCCTCAATGTTTTTGATGCCGTCAAGATGTTTAATGCCGAACGCACCCGCCCCTGCCAGGGCAACTCTGATTACTTTACTCATTACTGATTCTCCAAAATAAGATGCCCTACTGCCGTATTCGAGGCAGGAACATGATAGAAGCGTTGCATGACTCGAGGTGCGGCGCCACCGGCCACGTCGTCCATGGCACCACGGGCAATCAGCCACATCACTAACTCAATACCCTCGGAGCCTGCCTCACGCACGTAATCAATGTGCGGAACGGCTGCCTGGCTTTCCGGATCGGAGATCAGACGATCCAGGAAGGCATTATCAAACTCACTGTTGATCAGTCCTGCACGCGCGCCCTGGAGTTGGTGACTCATGCCGCCGGTCCCCCAGATCTGCACGTTCAAAGGCGTATCGAAAGATTCAATGGCCCGACGGATCGCTTTGCCCAGTTCAAAACAGCGCCGACCAGAGGGCGCAGGATATTGCACAACGTTGACCGCGAATGGAATCACCGGACACAGCCAGGCGTCAGGTTGTCCACACATCAGTGACAGCGGTACGGTCAGCCCATGGTCAACATCCATCTTATTGACGATAGTTAAATCGAAGTCCTGTTGAATGACCGATTGCGCAATGTGCGATGCCAGTTCTGGATGTCCTTTTACCACCGGTACCGGACGCGGTCCCCATCCTTCGTCGGCAGGTTCAAATTGTGCTGCGCACCCGATGGCAAAGGTCGGGATCAGTTCAAGACTGAAGGCCGTCGCGTGGTCGTTATAAACCAACAGAATGACATCTGGCTTATTATTCTTCATCCATTGTTTCGATTGCTCATATCCTTTGAACACCGGCTGCCAGTAAGGCTCCCCGCTCTTGCCCAGATCCAGTGCTGCACCAATAGCTGGAACATGGGAGGTATATACGCTGGCGGAAATATGCGCATGCTTCTTGACCATCATTGCTTTTCTCCAGTGTAACGATTACCTACTATCGAACGTCCTCCGGCCAGCATCATCGCAGCATATTCGTCCTGGCTCATGCCGGTCATGCTTGCTGCCATATATTGAAACGAGCGCCCATCGGTTGCACCTATTTTTGCCAGAAAATAAATGTTGCCGCCGGCGGCAAGGCAACGATTTAAATCCCGCGTGAGTACGCCTTGCTTTTGCTCCTCAGTCATCGGCCATTCATCCAGATAGGCACGTTCGTCGGCTTTGAACCGTTCACGGTTTTCCTTCTTCATCAATGACATGCAAAACTGGTTCAGATGATATCCAAGTCGCGATTGTTCGGCATCGAAGATAATGGTTCCAGGGACGTCCTGATATGGTTTGTCGAGCGCCATGCTGTTTAGCTCCAATACAAGCGGTTCGGATTATCGACGAGCAATTTGCGCTGCAAGTCGACCGTGGTGGCAATGTGGGGAATAAAGTCCACCAACAAACCATCGTCAGGCATATGATCTTTCAGATTCGGGTGGGGCCAGTCCGTGCCCCATAATACCCGATCAGGAAACTCCTCGACCAGACGACGCGCGAACGGGACAACATCCCTGTATGCGTGTTGCTCTCCATTCAGTGCTTTCGGCCCCGTAATGCTCAGTCGTTCTGGACAGCTTACCTTGCTCCAGATATTCTTATTTTCACGCATCAACTTCACGAACAATTCGAATTCAGGGCCGTCGACCGGTTTTGCAACATCAGGCCGTCCCATATGATCAACAACCACAATGGTCGGCAACGCAGTAAAGAAATCGTATAACTGCGGCAGATCCTGTGCTTCAAAGTACACCACTACATGCCAGCCCAACGGGGCAATGCGTCTGGCAATATCAAACAGGACTTCACGTGGCGTAAAATCGGCCAGCCGTTTGACAAAATTGAAACGCGTGCCGCGCACCCCTGCTGCATGCATTTGCTGCAACTCGGCGTCGGTTACATCTGACCTTACCGTGGCCACACCGCGCGCCTTACCGTCTGATGCAAGCAACGCATCGACCAGCGCCCGATTGTCGCTGCCGTGGCAGGTCGCCTGGACGATCACATTTTTTGCAAATCCAAGCTGATCGCGCAGATGAAACAACTGTTCCTTGGAGGCGTCGCATGGCGTGTACTTTCGCTGCGCGGCATAAGGAAAGATGGCGCCCGGACCAAAAACATGACAGTGCGCGTCCACCGCTTCTGCCGGCAGTACAAACCGGGGGGTGGATGGCGCGTTGTAAAAATCGAGCCAGCCCGGGGTCTTTGTGAATACGTCGGGTTCAATCTGATCCATGGATTCTTTTCAAAAATTAGTGCGGTACTGCGTGATATGTCATCGCAGCATCTTTGTTTGGGTAAGGACTAAAACCAATTCAATCGATGTACTTCAATCCAGCTTTTTCCAAGCCTTCACGCATCTTGTAGTAGTCAAGTCCCAGCACGCCGGAAGCGAACATGGCACGTTTGGCGCCTTCATTTTCTTCCCGTGCCAAAGCGAGATCGGCCACCCGGCCGGCGATGGCCGCTGGCACCACAACGACACCGTCGATGTCGGCGATCACTACATCACCAGGATTGACCTGAGCCCCGGCACACACCACCGGAATATTCACTGACCCCAGCGTAGCCTTGATCGTACCTTTGGCGTTAATGGCACGGCTGAACACAGGAAAATCCATTTCCGTCAAATCCTTGACGTCGCGCACACCGCCGTCGATGATCAGGCCGCGCGCGCCTCGAGCCTTAAACGAAGTTGCCAGCAAATCGCCAAAAAAACCATCCTGATTTTCCGTGACACAGGCCGCGACCACGACGTCGCCCGGCGCTATCTGCTCGGCTGCGACATGCATCATCCAGTTGTCGCCCGGCTGCAGAAGGACGGTAACCGCTGTGCCGCACATGCGGGCGCTGCTGTAAATCGGTCGCATATAGGGCTGCATCAGGCCCACGCGCCCCATGGCTTCGTGGATGGTCGCCACGCCAAAACGCGACAGACGTTCAACGGCGCTCTGATCGGCGCGCAGGATGTTGCGCTTGACGATACCGAGATTGTTCAATGGTGTGTCCATGATTTTGTCCTGTTATTTAGTTCGCGTGAAAATATTGCTGGCGTATTCAACGCCCTTTTGCTGTCAGCGCTGCGTCAAGGCGCGGAAAAACTCGCCGCGCATTGCCTTCATAGATTTGGAAGCGATCTTCGTCGCTCAGAATCGTTGATGCTTCGATATAACGCTTGGTGTCGTCATAGTAATTGCCTGTTTCCGGGTCAATGCCGCGTACTGCGCCGATCATTTCCGATGCAAACAGAACATTCTTGACAGGAATGACCGTATTGAGCAGATCGATGCCTGGCTGATGGTAAACGCAGGTGTCGAAGAAAATATTGTTGAGCAGATGGTCCTTGAGAAGAGGCTTTTTCATTTCCTGCGCCAAACCACGGAAACGCCCCCAGTGATAAGGCACCGCCCCCCCGCCGTGTGGAATCAGGAAACGCAGCGTCGGAAACTCCGAGAATAAATCTGAAGTCAGACATTGCATAAATGCTGTTGTGTCAGCGTTCAGGTAATGCGCGCCTGTTGTATGAAAGCAGCTGTTGCAGCTGGTTGAGACATGAATCATCGCTGGAATGTCATATTCGACCATCTTCTCGTATATCGGATACCACGCTTTGTCGCTCAGCGGAGGAGCAGTCCAGTGACCGCCGCTTGGATCGGGATTCAGATTGATGCCGACGTTGCCATACTCTTTCACGCACTTTTCCAGCTCTGGAATACAGCTCGCCGGATCAACCCCGGGAGATTGCGGCAACATTGCGGCACCGATGAAGTTATCCGGGAACAGTGTCGCGACGCGATAACACAGCTCATTACAGATGGCAGCCCAGGTACTCGACACATTAAAATCGCCAATATGATGCGCCATGAAGCTGGCACGCGGCGAAAAAATCGTCAGATCCGAACCGCGTTCGCGCATCAGGCGCAACTGGTTGCTCTCGATCGAGTCACGCAATTCGTCATCACTGATCTTAAGCTCCGACACCTTGGGCATCATGGAGGGATCCTTGATGCCGGCGATCTGGCGGTTGCGCCAGTCTTCCAGAGATTTCGGGGCCGTGGTGTAATGACCGTGACAGTCGATGATCAAAGGTTGCTTATTCATTGGGTTAGCTTTCTCAAACAGGTTTTCAGGAATTCGACCAGACGGCGGCAGGAACCATCACCTCGCCACGCATGATCAGGCGCGCCGTGCGCAGCAGAGCCGCACGAGTCACACTTTGTGGATTGAGCGCATCAAGCCCCAGTTCGACGCTGAACTCGCCGGTCGGATGTTCCACTGAAATGACTTTGGCAGCACCTTCGGGCGTCAAGGCCATACCCTGCGCCACCGAACCGTCAAGAACACAGGCAGTGCCCACCGTTACCGCCGCCAGTACGCCAATGGCATCATGGCAGACATGTGGTATGAAACTGCGGGTACACAGACTGCCACCTGCACGAGGCGGTGCGATCAAGGTCATCTTGGGATAATTCTTGGTGCTGACGTCACCCAAGCCCATCAGATATCCGGTTTGAATACGCAGCGCTTCGATGCGGGTCTTCAGTTCAGTATCCGCATTCAGCTCGTCCACGCTTTCGTAGCCGGTACGTCCCACGTCGTTTGCGCGAAATATCACCAGTGGCATACCATTGTCGATACAGGTCACTTTAAGTGTGAAGGCATCAAAACCACCCAGCGCCTCGTTTGGCGCAACCGTTACTTCGTCGAGCACTTTGCCGGTGGGCAGGAGTCCGGAGCAGACAGAGCCGGCAGTATCCAAGAAATTGATCGTGATCGGCGCTGCGCTACCCGGCACACCGTCAATACGAGCCTGACCGTCATAGCAAACCTGTCTTCCGTGCTCCGTCATCGGCGTTAGCACCGTCACATCGCACTGCATACCGGTATTCAGGGTCAACACACGGGCGGTGGTCGTATCGCCCTGCATTTCGACCAGACCGCGCTCAATCGCAAATGGCAGTACAGCGGCCAGCATGTTGCCGCAATTCGGAGTCGTGTCGACAGTATCTTTGTCGGGTTGTAACTGAGCAAACAGAAAATCGACCGCAACACCGGGCGTTGTGCTTCGGCTTACGATACCGACTTTGCTGGTCAGGGGATTAGCTCCGCCCAAACCGTCAATCTGACGTTTGTCGGGTGAGCCCATGACGGCCAAGAGAACGCGGTCACGCAGCGCGATATCGGAAGGCAAATCCGCAGCCAGAAAAAATGGGCCGCGGGAGGTACCGCCGCGCATGAACAATGTAGGTATAGGTTTTTGCATGAACGGATTATTGTCCAAACCAACCTGTTAAAAAAGTAGCGTAACGCACTATCAGCTATAACAATATGGCATAATTGGTGCCACACCATTTCACGATCAGTCTATGGACCTCAAGCAACTGGAATATTTTGTTCACGTGGCCGAACTGGGCAGTTTTACCCGCGCGTCCAATGTGCTGAACATAGCCCAACCCGCGCTGAGCCGCCAAATACGGCTGCTGGAAGTAGAATTGCGGCAAAATCTTCTCACTCGCAATGGACGCGGCGTAACGCCCACTGAAGCCGGTAAGCTGCTGCTCGATCACAGCCGTGGCATCCTGCATCAGGTGGCGCGCGCGCGCGAAGATTTGGGAAGGGTGCGCGGCGCCCTGGCTGGACGGGTGGCCATTGGCTTGCCACCAAGTACCTCCAGAATGATGGCCGTACCGCTTACCCGTGAATTCCGCAAGCGCCTGCCAAACGCCACGCTGTCTATCAGTGAAGGGTTGTCTATCTCCATGCAGGAATGGTTGTTGGCTGGTCGTCTCGATATCGCTTTACTGTATAACCCGGCACCGTCGACTGAGATCGATACGATTCCGCTTGCAGTAGAAACTCTCTACCTGGTTTCACAACATGTCGGCAGAGCCAAACCGGTGCCCGTAAAACTCAAAGACATAGCGAAGTTGCCTTTGATTATTCCGAATCGCCCTAACGCGATTCGCATGCTGGTTGAAACGACAATGGCTGGAATTGGCTGCAAACCAATGATCAGTCTCGAAATAGACAGTGTGTCGGCCATTCTCGCTTTGGTCGCTGACGGCGTTGGCCATGCAATTCTATCCAGGAACGCAATCTCAACTGCGGCCAATCCCGACGCGTATGTCATCACCCCCATCGTTGATCCTGCGCTCGTGAGCAAATTGTGTCTGGCCACTGCGTCGGGACGCATCATCACTTTGACCCAACAAGCCATGGTGGCTTTGTGCCAGGAGTTATCGTTGGAAATGTTCCTCGATTAGCCTTGAGCGGCACTAAACCTTAACGTGCAGTCATCTCTTCCAAATGCCAGTACATTGCACAGCCCCATAACAAAAACGCATACCAGCTAGTGTCGCTGTCCACTTAACAAATCTGCTCGCTTCGCACAATATTGGTCGCCTATACCGCCATTTTCAATTTAGTTATCTGTGTCTTTGGTGAGTTTATTGTGCATTTATAACAATATCCCGCTTGAAGTGGGTGGAGACCGGTTCCTCATGCAATCAGAAAAAATGATAAATATTCAACAATTCATTGATGATAATAATTTTTCCGTCTTCCAGCGAATTGTATTCATCATCAGCTTTTTTGTAATTCTGATTGACGGCTTCGATACTGCGTCCATCGGCTATATCGCACCTAGCCTGTTAAAGGAATGGGATCTTGCCAAAACGGATCTGGCACCAGTTCTGAGCGCTGCACTGGCAGGACTGGCAGTCGGCGGTGGCTTAATCGGACCGATTGCAGACAGGTTTGGTCGCAAATATCTTGTTTGCGCAATGGTGTTTCTTTTCGGTCTTGCAAGTCTGATTTCCGCTTCATCCAGCAGCCTGACGGAACTGGTGGGGTGGCGCTTCGTAACTGGTCTGGGTTTAGGTGCTGCGATGCCCCTTGCCGTAACGCTGGCCAATGAATTCGCGCCGACACACCGTCGAGCCCTGCTGACAGGTGCCATTTTCACGGGCTTCCCTCTGGGCGCGGCATGGGGTGGATTTCTTTCTGCATGGGTGATTCCTCAGTGGGGATGGCGCAGCGTTCTTGCCCTCGGGGGTGTGATGCCTATGTGTCTTGCAGTGATGATGCTTTTCTTACTTCCGGAATCAGTGCGGCACATGGTGATGCGAGGTGCCGCGCCCGAACGTATTCGTCTGGTTCTCATAAAAATATCGTCGTCGCTGGGTGTTGGCACCCAGTTTATTCTTGGAGAGAAAGTACCCGCAGTAACTGCCCATGACCATGACAAATCCGGCATTGCGCTTGTGCTTTCTCGCTCTTATATCATTGGTTCGATCAGCCTGTGGGTGACCTACGGTATGGGCATCCTCATTTTTTACGCGTTGATTAACTGGATGCCGATCCTCTTAAAGGACGCAGGTCTGGAATCGAAACAGGCGCTGCTGATCACGTCATTGTTTCCACTGGGCGGTGTCGGAGCGATCGTATTTGGATTACTGATGGATCGATTTAACGCCAATCGCGTGATCATGTTTGGTTATTTCGCGACGGCGATAATGATCTTCCTGATCGGACAGTCGATTGGCAGCCTGATGTGGCTGGTTATCATGGTGTTCCTTGGCGGGGCAATCATGAACACAAGTCAATCCAGTATGGCGGCACTGGCAGCGAATTTTTATCCAACAAGATGTCGGGCGACGGGCGTTGCCTGGATGATGGCCGTCGGTCGCGTTGGCGCTGTAATAGCACCTTTCCTGGTCGCCGAACTGCAACGCCGGCATTTTAGTTTCGAACAAATTTTTATGGTGCTTGCAATTCCGGGACTAATGGCTGCATTGGCCCTGTTCGTCAAAAATCTGTGCCATCCAGAATTAAAACATGTCGTGCCAGAACCTGCCTCTGTGACCAACCTTTAGATCTCCATGCAACGGTGAATCAGTTGGGCCGCAGAATGCTATATCTGTTCCTATTGAAACGGTCCGCTTTCCAGTTCACTGGTAATTTGATACAGGTTATCCAGCACCCAACGCATCATGGGTGCATGTTGGTTACGTTTATGCCAAATGGCATACATTTGCATCGGCGCACTTTCAAACGGGGTCGGAATCTGTGAAAAACCTGCAAGTTGGCTTCCCCCCAGACGACGCGGCAAAGTTGCCAGCAATTTTGAGCCACTCAGAAATGGTTTGATCCCTGCAAAACTGGAAACAGAAACAGCAAACCGGCGTTGAATTCCGCGGCGCAAGAGGAAATCATCGACATCAAGATTTCTCTGCGGTTCGTACACAACCGTAACATGCTCCGATCCAAGATAATCATCCAGGTTCTCTGGAGCGGAACGTGCGGCCTCATCAAAAAATACAGCGTAGCTGTCGTCAAACAACCTTCGCTGCATCATGTCCTCACCATCCGGTGGACGTGGCGAAATCACCAATTGGCAGCGATCGTTACGTAACATTTCAGGATCTGGAATATTCGAGGGAATAACCCGCAAACGCAGCTTAGGAGCAACTTTTCTGAGTCGGATGAACAGCGCCGGCAACAACAGGTCGCGTTGAAGGTCGTTAGCTGCGATGGTCAGGGTAGTCTTAAGTTCGTATGGATTGAACTCGCCTGAGATCCGAAAATCCTGAAGTTGATCGAGCAAAACGCGGGCCCGTCTGGCCAACTCCCCGGCCTGGGCCGTCGCCACAACTGAACGCCCCGATTTAACGAAGAGGGGGTCTCCAACTATGGATCGGAGCTTGTCGAGCATATGACTGACAGCCGACTGAGTGACGCCCAATCTCTGTGAAGCTCGAGTCACTGAACTTTCCTCGTAGACAACGACAAGTACCCGGAGCAGTCGGCCGTCCAAATCCAAATGATCTAAATTATTCATGCGTTGCATTATAAAACATCTATTTATTTAATGAAATACAACTGAAATAATGCGTGGGCGTTGCCGGTCAAAAATTTTTTGTGCGGCAGGAACGCGATGAATCAATCTCTGGAGTGACGCATGAATTCCCTGCCAAACAAACGAACTATCCCTGGCGCACCCATTTTTGACGGTGATGCAGCGCGGCGCGGTTATGCGCTCAACAAGATGTGTTATTCATTCAATAGCAAGATGAACCGGGATGAGTTTGTCAACGATGAAGTGGCTTACTGCAGAAAATTCGGGCTGGATGAAAGCCAGATCAAGGCAATCACCTCGCGCGACGTCCTTGAGCTAATTCGGGTCGGTGGTGGGGTCTATTATCTTGGGAAGCTGGCCGGCGGCGTACTCGGGCTGGACATGCAGGACATCGGCGCGCTGCAGACTGGCGTAACCAAGGAAGAATTCAAAGCAAAACTAGTCGCGGCGGGGCACTGAATCATGGCAAAAATCGTAGGCATCATGACCACTTCACACGTGCCGGCAATCGGCAAAGCGATACATCTCAAACTCCAGCAGGATCCATACTGGAAGCCGTTTTTTGATGGTTTTCCGCCAATCAGGGAATGGCTGGATCGGGTCAGACCCGATGTGGTTGTGTCCTGCTACAACGATCACGGCCTCAACTTTTTCCTGGACAAGCAGCCAACATTTGCCATTGGCACAGCGCCGGACTATATCAGTGAAGATGAAGGGTGGGGAATTCCGACCATGCCGAGTTTTCCGGGACAGGAAAATTTATCATGGCACATCCGTGACAGTCTTATCCGGGATGATTTTGACATGGTGAGCTGTCAGGAAATGCTCGTCGATCACGCTTTTACGCTGCCCATGGCGTTGCTGTGGCCGGAACAAAAATGGCCGGTGCAAAGTGTGCCGGTGTGCATCAATACCGTACTGTTTCCCTTACCTTCAACACGCAGGTGCTTTAAATTGGGCGAGGCCATCGGGCGGGCGATTGCCTCGTTTCCAGAGGATATAAAAGTTTTGGTCATCGGTTCTGGCGGTCTGTCACATCAGCTCGAAGGCGAACGTGCCGGATTTATAAATAAGGAATTTGACCTGAAATTTATGGACAGTATGGTCAACGATCCGCAATGGGCAACCCAATTTTCAGATCTTGATCTGGTTGAGAAAACAGGCAACGAAGGGGTCGAATTGCTGAACTGGCTGGTGGCACGAGGCACCGTGCCTGGAGCGGTCAGGGTGGTACATTCCAATTTTCATATTCCTGTTTCAAACACGGCCGCGGCGACAATGCTACTCGAGCCGACTTAGAGAAATAGACCAATGCGGGGTCCGCAGGCGTACCCCTCGCGTTTTAGTCTTTGGTCTTGTTCGCCTGCTCCAGTCGATGTGCTTCCCTGTATACCTGTGGAGTCATCCCGGTGCGGCGCTTGAAGAACCGCGAAAAATAGGCGGGATCTTCGAAACCGAGGTCAGGTGCCAGACTGGAGGCAGGCGCGGCGATATAAATGAGTCGGCGCGAAGCCTCCCTTGTAAGTCGCTGATGCACCAATTCGAGCGCGCTGCAGCCGTGCTCCTTGCGTACCATCCTGTTCAGGCGCGGCACAGTCAGGCCAAGGCGATTTGCGTAACGCTCCAGCGGCCAATGTTTAAGGAAGTTTTGCTCAACCAAAGCAAGGAATCGGGTAAAGAGTCCCGGCGCCGTTCGCCGCCCGGGCAACGTGCCGTGCTGAATGCGGTTGCCAGCTTGCGCAAGACGCCACAGGAACGCCCAGGCAATCCAGCCGCATACTGGAGAGTGTCCTGGGTCAGGCTCAACGAATTCGGCTGCCAACTCGCGCAACAGGCCGTGAAGGCGCAGAGCCAAGGGCTCACCTGCGACGAAGGTCAGCATGCCAGACTCGGCAAACAGGGCAAGAAATGCAGATGATACTTCCGAAGGCCCCCCTTCTACCAGCAGTCGGTGCGATACGGTAAGTACCAGACCGTCCGTACCTTGCGCGAAGCGAAAGCCATGCACTACATCTGGCGGCACGACAATCGCCGCCGGCCCTTCCAGCGTTGCAGTCATATCGTCCAGTCGGATATCGACCTGCCCTTCCTGCACCCATAGAATTTGAACCAGCCCTTGATGCACATGTGGCTCGATTTCCCATTGATACAAGCGGCTGCGCGATTGCACATCTTCAATGTGAACCTGATCCGGTTCACCTGCTGGCGATTCGCCATACAGTGCAAAACGTGGAATTAGATTACGTTTCGAATTGGATGATTTTTCAATTTTCTTCATATAACTCCGAATTGCACTGCAACATTCTCGATCTTCTCATTTTGAACGAAAAGTACCAAAAGCGATGAAGTTTTTTGCAATGTTTAATTAATCCGACTTCCCTACAGTGTCATCTTCAGCCGCAATCGCGGACTAATACAACAACAGGAGACCAGCATGTTTAACTTTGATCCCTACTCGCCGGCGGTGGACGCGGATCCCTTTCCGTATTACGCGCGCCTGCGGGATGAATTCCCCTGTTTCTGGAGCCCGGAGGCGCAGATGTGGGTGCTGTCACGCTATGAAGATATCGTCAGCGCTGGCCAGGACTGGCAAACCTATTCTTCCGCAAGCGGCAACCTGATGACCGAATTGCCGGGGCGTGCCGGCGCCACCCTCGGCAGCTCGGACCCTCCACGTCATGACCGTCTGCGTAACTTGATCCAACATGCCTTCATGAAGCGCAACCTCTTGTCCCTTGAGGAGCCGATCCGTGCCATCGCCGCACAGGTTTTCGGCCAGTTGCGTGGAGTCAAGCAGTTTGACTTCAAGGATGTCTCTTCGCAATTTACGGTCAAGGTACTGATGGCCGCTCTGGGTTTGCCGACAGGCGCTGAGGCAATCGTCGACGAACAGATGGTGCGCGACAACGCTGTGTTGATGGTTCAAAGCGATGCCCGTACCCGAACCAAAGGGCCAGAGCATATTGCCGCCTACAACTGGATGCAGGAATACGCCAGCAAGGTAATCGCCATGCGCCGGGCCGAACCGCGTGACGATTTAATCAGCCATTTCGCAGCCGCCGAAATCGATGGCGACAAGCTCGACGAACGCGAAGTATTGCTCACCACCACCACTCTCATCATGGCCGGTGTCGAATCGCTCGGTGGCTTCATGATGATGTTTGCCTACAATCTTGCGACCTTCGATGAAGCACGCCGAGCAGTAATCGACAATCCGGCGCTGTTACCGGATGCGATCGAGGAAAGTCTGCGCTTCAACACTTCCGCCCAACGTTTCCGGCGATGCCTGATGAAAGACGTCACGCTGCACGGACAGACGATGAAAGAAGGCGATTTCGTCTGCCTCGCTTACGGTTCAGGAAACCGCGACGCACGTCAGTATCCTGATCCGGACCGCTATGACATCACGCGCAAACCACGCGGCCACCTCGGTTTCGGTGGCGGCGTCCATGCCTGTCTGGGTACGGCGATTGCCCGCCTGTCGGTGAAGATCGCGTTTGAGGAATTCCACAAGGTCGTGTCCAAGTATCACCGGGTTGCCGACCAACTGGCCTGGATGCCCTCTTCCACATTCCGCAGCCCGCTCGTACTTGAGCTGGCCGTTTCCTGACAGGAGAAAAATATATATGGCAAAAATCACCTACATTGATGCCGGCGGTCAATCGACGTCCGTTGCATTAGCCGACGGCTGGAGTCTGATGCAGGGCGCGACCACCAATGGTATCGAGGGAATCGTTGGCGAATGCGGTGGCTCATGCGCTTGCGCCACCTGCCACTGTTACGTTGACGAGACAAGGCTGGCAGACCTTCCTGCCCCTTCCGAAATCGAACTGGCGATGCTGGAAAACGTGGCAGCCGAGCGCCGCGCCGGCAGCCGACTTGCCTGCCAGATAAAGGCCTCACCCGCGCTTGATGGCCTGATTGTGTACCTTCCGGAATGCCAAGAGTGAGCGCGCCAGTTGCACCTTTGGCTAACGACGGGCAGGTTCTGATCATTGGTGCCGGACAGGCTGGCCTGGCGGCTGCGGAGGCACTCCGTTCTGGCGGTCACGCCGGTCCAATTTTTTTGCTGGGACAGGAAGCGACCGGACCCTACCACCGACCACCATTGTCGAAAGCGTGGCTGGCCGGTGCCATGGAGCCGGAGCAGCTCGTCATGCGTAGCCCAGAGGTTCTCGCGCGCAAGGGAATTACCCTCGCGACCAATCGTTTTGTCACCAGAATCGACCGGGAAGCACTTTTTGTAGTATTGAGCGATGGTCAGGAAATGGCCTATGAAGGTTTGGTTCTGGCCACTGGCGCTACCCCACGCGTTCCGCAACTACCGGGTATTCGGTCTACCGGAGTGCACGTACTGCGCTCGCGTACAGATGCCGAAGCAATTGCCGCAAGTCTGCGCACATGCATTGAAAACGGTCAGGCAGTAGCTGTGCTTGGTGGCGGATTCATAGGACTGGAGGTTGCAGCCACAGCGCGCAAACTCGGCTGTGCTGTAACTGTCTACGAATCGGCCCCCCGTCTGCTCGGACGCGTACTCGCACCGGTCTTGTCCGACTGGTTTGCAGAACTGCATCGCCGGCACGGCACAAGGTTACGCCTGAATGCTGACGTGACCGCGATTGTGGCAGATGCCGCAGGCCGGATAGAGGGAATTCGGTTCGCCGACGGCAGTGTCGACCAGGCGGCTTTACTAGTTGTTGGAATTGGTGTTCGGCCAAATGAACAACTGGCGCTTGAAGCAGGGCTGGAATGCGGCGGGGGCATTGTAGTTGATGCCTGCAGTCGAACCAGCGATCCGCGTATTGTTGCGGCGGGTGATTGCACGGTCAGGCGTTTTCCCGACGGCCGCCTGCAGCGTCTGGAATCAATCCAGAATGCGACCGAACAGGCAAAATCGGCCGCAGCCGCCTTGCTTGGCCAGGAGCGTCCTTTTGATGCTGTGCCGTGGTTCTGGAGCGACCAGTTTGACGTCAAATTGCAGATGGCTGGACAGTCATTTGATGAAACACGTCATGAACTGATCGGCGATCCAATGACGCATAAATTTGAAATCCGGCATTACCATGGTGAACGCTTGATCTCCGTTGACAGCATCAATGATCCAGCTGGTCACATGCGAGCACGTAAGGAATTGACTGGTTTGCCTCTTCGCTAAAGTGTGTCGTGTTCAGCTGCACCAGCAACGGCTACAACCAGAGAATATAGGACTATTGAGGGGCATTATCTTCAATCATTACAGGGATAGGGGCGGTGTGAGGAGCCCAACAGTGAACCTGACCCTACCTGGCGCGGAGGAGGGACTTATATCCTGACCCCAACCTGTTCGCTAACCGGCTTTGGCCTATAACAACATCAGTTCGAGATGTCAGGTTCCACGAGGTTGGCCAGTTGATCAAGCGACTCCTGCCACCCCAGATAACACAGTTCAAGCGGAATTGCTGCTGGCAGTCCTGCCTGCACCACCTTGATTTCAGTACCGCAAATCACCTTTCTGAAATCCACTGTCACTTGGATCTCGCCTGGCAGGTTTGGGTCATCAAATTTATCTGTGTACCGGATGCGCTGGTATGGAACAAGTTCGAGATACTCCCCGCTAAATGAATGTCCGCTTCCATTGGTGAAATTGGTGAACGACATCCGGAATGTGCCTCCAACCTGCGCGTCCATGTGGTGAACGGTGCATGTAAATCCGTGTGGCGGCAACCATTTTGCCATTGCCTGCGCATCCAGAAATGCCCGGTAAACGCGCTCCGGCGGGGCCCGAAGTACTCGATGGAGATGAATTGTGCCTGTTGACATTGACGATTTTCCTTTCGATAGTTTAGACGCCGTATTCCATTCTCTAGTTTTTTTCTTTCGCACCACTTTTATTTGCCGTCAGTTTTTTCTTTGATACGTCACTTTTCACAATATCTTTAAAAAGATTCTGCATCAAAGTTTTATCCCTATCATCAAACGTTCGATAATTCTTTAACAGCTGACGTTCATCCAATTCTTTCAGCGCTTCTAACATTTCACCGGTAATGATGTAGTGAATGTCAGCACCTAGTTTATGCAAGGCAAAAAAATAATCCGCATCGGGCTGAGTTTCCCCTGATTCGTATTTATATTGCGTCACGGCTGATTTGCCAAACAGATCCGCCAACCCCGCCTGAGTGTAGCCGAGTCGCTTGCGCTCTTGAGATAAGCGGACACCAAACTCTAATAATAATTTGTTTTTATTTATTGACATACTAATTAATATTAGTCATAGTTGCACTTATGTTATTTAAAATTTTCTCGAATTTGCAAACACATCCTGTTCTGCAAGGCTACACACTTTATCCTAAAAATCGCAATGGACAAAGAAAACAGAATCATAGAAAAGGCATTCGCCATTTTATCGAAGCGACTGCGTGAATCAACCATTTCTGTATCTTCTGTCAGTCTGGCCGAGAGCTATCTTCTGCATAAGTTGGCACTGGAAGAACGCGAAATTTTCGGTGCGCTATGGCTGGATGCCAAAAACCGGTTAATCGCCTGCGAAGATATCGCACTGGGCACCATCACGCAGGCAAAAATTTTTCCTCGCGAAATATTGAAATCTGCCTTGAAACACAATGCCGTCAAAGTCATCTTCTTCCACAATCATCCTTCCGGCAACGCTATCCCATCGGAAAAAGACAAAATAATGACCTGCAATATGAAGCAACTTTTAAACTTGATCGATGTCCAATTGGAAGATCACATCATCGTGGCCGGAAAAGAATCGCGCTCGTTGGCAAAGCATGGGGAAATATAGGATGTCGTCACAAAACGGTAGTGGATGGCAGTTCTGACAGCAGGAAATGGCTTGAAGATCGTAATTTGATGAGTTCAATCGCCAATTAAATCGCAATCTGCCGCCCAATTTCCACAACACCGTCATTGGGCAAACAATAAAGGTCGGTTGGCCGCATGGAATTGAGCACCATGGTGGCAAACAACTGCTCCATCCAACGCGGCATTACCTGGCCATCTTCCTGTTGCAAAACTGTTTCATGTCCGACATAGTAGACAACGTCATCGAGTTGAATCGGGCAGCCATATTCCCCGACATGCTTGAGCGCAGCAGGAATATCGGGGTGCTCCATAAACCCGAACCTGACGGTGGCGCGCCAAAAATCAAGGCCGAGTTCAGTCACTGTCAGACGCTCGGCATCGCGAATTCTGGGTATCGATGCGAGTTCAACCGTGACAGCCAGTAGCCCTTGATGCAAAGCGCGGTTTTGCGTGACGTGCCAGACCATGATCGGTGGCGTATCCGTTGCCGTCCTGGTCAAGAACACCGCGGTACCGGGGACACGTGGAATTTTTTTGTCTTCGATTGAGGTCAGGAATTCGGCAACCGGCACGACCCGTTCATTGAGGCGGACTAACATCGCAGCCGAACCGCGATGCCAGGTCCACATAACGCCATACACGCCGCTGGCCAACAACAACGGGATATAGCCGCCATCGGCAATTTTCGTCAGATTGGCAGCGAAGAATCCGCTATCAACAAGCAGGAATGCACCGGCCACAGCGGCGCTGCTCAACAGGTTCCAGGCCCAAATCTCACGCATGGCGATAAACAACAGTGCCGAAGTCATCAACATCGTCAACGACACGGCGATACCGTAGGCGGCAGCAAGATTGTCCGATTTCGTGAACAGCAGCGTCAAACCGATGGTAACCAGCATCAGTAACCAATTGACGATGCCCACATAGATCTGTCCGTAGCCTGCGGCGGAGGTCTGAGTAATGCGCAGGCGCGGAAGCCAGCCCAATTGCACGGCTTGCCGGGTCATGGAGAATGCGCCAGTGATAATCGACTGACTGGCAATAATGGTCGCGATGGTCGCCAGAATAATGAATGGAATCAGAAAAGGTGCCGGACATAACTGATAAAAAATATTTTCAGTGGTCGGCGCTCCGTCAAGCACCAGCGCAGCCTGACCGGCGTAATTGAGGACCAGACATGGAAATACGATTACTGACCAGGCCAGCCTGATTGGCCGCGCTCCGAAATGGCCCATGTCGGCATACAGCGCTTCGGCGCCGGTGACGCACAGGAATACGCCACCCAGAACGAGAAAGCTGGCAAAACCATTCGAGAACAGGAAGCGCAGCCCATACAGCGGGTTCAATGCAACCAGTACTGCGGGATGGCGCACAATGCCAACAACACCAAGTAGTGCAATGACGACAAACCACAGTCCCATAATCGGACCAAACCCCCGGCCGATACGTGCAGTGCCCAGCGGTTGAATCGCGAATAACGCGACCAGCACGGCCACGGCTGCGGGCAGAACATACGGTTTGAGTGTCGGCGCCGCGATATTCAATCCTTCCAGCGCTGACAGCACTGAAATGGCAGGCGTGATCGCGCCATCACCGTAAATCAGCGCAGCACCAAACAATCCTATCGCTGCAATTGCGGGCCGATTGTTTCTCTTAATGGCCAGCAAGGACATGAGAGCCAATATCCCCCCTTCACCATCGTTATCGATCCGCATGGCAAATCCGACATATTTGACGGAAGTCACAATGATCAAGGTCCACAAAATTAAAGACAGCGATCCAAGCACCACCGCAGCGGAAGGTGTACCGCCTGACATATTGAGTATCGTTTTAAATGTATAGAGCGGACTGGTGCCGATATCACCGAATACGATACCCAGCGCTGACAGACCCATGACAGCCAGAGAGGATTTATCAGCCGTCTTTGCACTGCCCGAATAGTTAGCCGCTTTGGTTTGTTGAGGCATCAATGTACTCCAGGGTTTGATCAGCGCTGGATCCTGCTACTGTTACGAGGGGCAGTCTCGGTCGGCGTGCTCAGGTTGAAAGTCGGATGCAATCAAGGTACTGCAGCATACCGTACTAAACGGTCAGTTTGCGGGAAAAGATCATTGGGACGCCTGTGTAAATGTTCTGAAGACAAGTCAATCTAGTAGTCAGTCCAGTTGAAATGTTCGGATAGAAATCGATGGATTTTTTCGTGTGGCAAGGAGTGAGGAGG
>Ga0316222_1000974_pt1 | contig 38277 bp, 22 predicted proteins | sample TBH18011metaG_FD_206008 | JGI IMG/M metagenome (GOLD analysis project Ga0316222, IMG submission 206008) | Freshwater microbial communities from Trout Bog Lake, Wisconsin, USA - TBH18011 | ecosystem: Environmental > Aquatic > Freshwater > Lake > Hypolimnion/Profundal zone | place: USA: Wisconsin... | reverse complement strand
AGCATCGCCAACACGCTGGCAGGCCAAGCGATCACCCAGAGCGGCCAGATTGTCATCCCTGACATCAAGACCGTCGATCCCGAGATTTTCCCGATGATCACGCTGGACATCCATGCGGATTTGCGCAGCATGGTTGTCACCCCGCTGAACGTGCTCAACGAGCATGTGGTGCTGATGATCGGTTACGAGCAACCGCCTGCGCATCTGTCTGACATTGCACAACTGGCCACCGAATTGGGGACGGTGCTGCACCCGCTGCTGCGTCGGCTGAAGGATCAGGCGGAGTTGCATCTGTTCCGCCGCGCGGTCGATGCTTGCCCGGACCCGGTGGTGATTGCCAATGCCGATATGATCGATGAGCCCGGCCCGCGCATCGTTTATTGCAACAATGCCTTTGAGTTCTACACCGGCTATCGGCGCGAGCAGGTGATCGGCCGTTCGCCGCGCATGATGCAGGGGCCGAAGACATCACCGGTTGCCCGTCAGCGCATTCGCAATGCATTGGAGGCGCGGGAGCCGATCACACAGACGATTCTCAACTACCGGGCTGATGGCAGCGAGCGTTGGGTGGAGTTGAACATCGCGCCGGTCTTCGACGATCATGGGCGGTGTCAGCAATTCGTCGCCGTCCAACGCGACTTGACCGAGATGGTCGATTCCACCCGTCAGCGCAAAATGGCGCTGCGGGAGATGCAGGCGATTTTCGCCGCGATGCCTGGCGGTGTGATCCGCTACACGATGGATGCGGCAGGCGTCTGGAGTAAGCGCTTCGTCTCGGCTGCGATGGAGAGCGTCACTGGCCTGACGGTGGAGGAGATGACGCGCAGCCAATGGCTGCCCAACCATATTACTGCCGAGGAATTTCTGGAGTTCAAAGCCAGCCTGCTGAAATCCTGCTCGCTGGGCGTTGTAACGGCTGAGTTGCGCTTCATCGGCGCAGACCGGCAATTGCGCCTGTTGCAGGTTCGGATGAGCGGCTATCTCGGGCCGGACGGCGCGGCGGAGGTGCTGACGATCTGGGTGGATGTCACGCGCGAGCGCAGCCTTGCCGCCCAACTCGATCAGGCCAGCCGTTTGGCCGATCTGGGCAAGATTGCCACCAGCATCGCGCACGAACTCAACCAACCGCTGGCCGGCATCAGCCTGGCGGCGGAGAACGCGCTGCGCACTTTGGGCAATCCGGCCTATCCGCAGGAACGGGTGGCCATCAAACTGAACCTGATCACCGATCTGGCCACGCGGGCGGCCAAGGTGATTCGCAACATCCGCGAATTCGCCCGCCGCGACGATGTGGCGCCGTTGAATGTCAATGTCGCTGCCTTGGTGGAAAATGCCGTCATTCTCACCCAGCCGCGTTTGCATGAATGCGAGGTCGATGTGGTGGTCTCGCTGCCCGAAGACCTGCCTGCGGTCTGTGTGCGGCCGATTTCGGTGGAGCAGGTGCTGATCAACCTGATCGTCAATGCCTGTGACGCCTATGGCACCGCCAGAGCCTCGCAGCGCACGGCGCCTGCCAAGATTGACGTGACGGCCTCACTGACCAATGGCATGGTGCAACTCGTCGTGCGTGACAGCGCGGGTGGCATTCCGCCTGACTGCCTGCCGCTGATTTTCGAGCCATTTTTCACCACCAAGCCGCCCGGTTCTGGCACCGGCATGGGCCTGTCGATCTGCTCAGGCTTGGTGCAGGAAATCGGCGGCACGCTGACCGCAGATAATGAGGCCGATGGTGCGGTGTTTCGTCTCAATCTGCCGATTGACCGGGCGTGATCCCAGCCGAAGCGTAATCCCAGTCGGGCGCTCGCGCCTCAGTTCTTCTCAGCGAGCTTGCGGCGGTTGGTCGCGCGGCCAAGGGCTGCTTCGGTGACGGAGAAAATCTCGTCGAGCAGGAATGGCTTGCGGACGAATGAAAACGAGTGGTTGCGCAATTCCGCTTCCGCTTCCGCCCGCAAACCATGCCCGGTGACAAGCACGATTTCCAGCGCGTTGGACTCATTTCGGTTCTTCAGAACCATATTGCTCAGCGTAATGCCGTCACATTCCGGCATTCTGATGTCAGAAATCATCACGCCGATATTCGGATTATTTGACAGAATTTCTTGCGCCTTCCTGGGAGAGGTAACACCGGTGACGGTATAACCTTCAAAACTGAAAGCCTCGACAAGTTCATCAACCATGTGAACTTCGTCATCAACAATCAAAATCGACAGGGTGTTTGGCGCTACTAATTCCACTTGTTTCATGCCTTCGAGATTGTTTTCCAAGCTGCGGTTCATTTTGCTGGAAGCCTGTATCTCGCTTTGGCGTAAAAGATATATCAATGATGTTAGATGACAGTGGGCTTCGATGCAATCGAATGCAGGCTGGTGGCTCCAACAACTTTCTAATTGTTACAAAACATTGCGATTTTGCGATGAGATCTAGGTCACACACTGCAATCTCTGCGCCATGCGTGATGCGACTGGTTGCTGTCGTCTGCACCATCCCGCACAATCCGCCTCAGATTGGCTGCGGCGGGGGATGATGATGGAGACGACCGAGACGCGCGATCCGGCACTGCAAGACGCGCCCGCTTTCTTGCCTCACACCTCGCATTGGGGGGTGTTTTCGGCGCGGATGCATCAGGGCAGGCTGGAAGTGCGTCCGCATCCGGGGGATCCTGATCCCAACCACATTCTTGATAATTTCCCCGGCGCTTTACGCCACCGCGCCCGCATCGCGCAGCCAATGGTCCGACGTGGCTGGCTGGAGCGTGGGCCGGGGCCGGATGCGCGGCGTGGGCGCGATGAATTCGTGCCTTTGTCATGGGATGAGGCATTCGGTCTGCTCGGTGCGGAACTTGCGCGGGTGCGGGATGCGCATGGGCCGGGGGCGGTGTTTGGCGGTTCCTATGGCTGGTCGAGTGCCGGGCGGTTTCACCATGCGCAGAGCCAGGTGCATCGGTTTCTGAATACGTCGCTCGGTGGCTATGTGCGCTCGGTGAATTCTTACAGCGCGGGTGCCTCCGCGGTGCTGCTGCCGCATATTCTGGGTGAATATGAGGATCTGACGAAGGGCAATGTCTCCTGGGCGCAGATCGAGGCGCATAGCGACATCGTGCTCGCCTTTGGTGGCATGGCGTTGAAGAACAGCATGGTGGCCGGTGGCAGTGTCAGCCAGCATGTCGAACGAGGAGCGATGGCGCGGGCGCATCAGCGTGGCTGCGAATTTGTGCTCGTCGGCCCGCTGCGCGCGGATTTGCCGACAGAGGCCGGCGCGGAATGGATCAGCAACGTGCCGGGCACCGACACTGCGCTGATGCTGGCCCTGGTGCACACGCTGGTGGTTGAAGGCTTGCAGGATCAGGATTTCCTGGATCGCTGCACCGTCGGCTGGCCGGTCTTGGCGCAATATCTGCTGGGCGAGACCGACGGTCAGCCGAAAAATGCCGCCTGGGCCGCACCGATTTGCGGGGTGGCGGCGGAGACCATCCTCGCGCTGGCGCGGCGTCTGGCGGGGCGACGTGCCTTGATCGTTGTCGCCCATTCGCTGCAACGCGCAGAGCATGGCGAGCAGCCGGTGTGGATGGCGGCGGTGCTGGCGGCAGCCTTGGGGCAGTTGGGACTGCCGGGCGGTGGCTATGCCTATGCGCTTGGGGCGATTGCCTATTACGGACGCCGGGCGAATGCGGTGCAGATTCCCACCCTGCCGCAGGGCCGTAACACGGTGCGCGACTTCATCCCCGTCGCGCGGATTGCCGATATGCTGCTCCATCCGGGCACGACCTATCGCTATAACGGGCAGACGCGGACTTACCCGGACATCAAGCTGGTCTATTGGGCGGGCGGCAATCCGTTCCATCATCACCAGGATCTCAACCGCCTGCGCCGCGCCTTCGCGCAGCTTGATACGCTGGTGGTGCATGAACTCGGCTGGACGGCCACCGCGCGGCATGCCGATTTCGTGCTGCCCTGCACGATGACGCTGGAGCGCGAAGACATTGGCGGCTCGTCGCATGATCCGCTGCTGGTGCCGATGCATAAATTGGCCGAGCCTTTTGGCCAAGCGCGCGACGATTACGACATCTTCGCCGGTCTGGCCGAACGTCTCGGCACGCAGCAAGCCTTCACCGAAGGCCGTACGTCGCATCAATGGCTGCGGCACATCTATGAGCGCACGCAGACCGCATTGGCTGATCTCAACCTGCCCGCACCCAGCTATGACGCTTTCTGGCACAGCGACGGCCTCACCCTGCCGCAATCGCCGGATGATGGCGGCCAGTTGCGGCGGTTCCGCGCCGATCCGGTGGCCCACAAGCTGCCCACGCCGAGCGGCAAGGTGGAAATCTTCTCGGCCACCATCGCGGGGTTTGGCGATGCCGATTGTCCTGGTCATCCGGTCTGGCTGGAGCCGCTGGAGCAACCTGGGACCGCCACACCGTTGATTTTGGTCGCCAACCAGCCCGCCACCCGGCTGCACAGCCAACTCGATTTCGGCGGCCATAGTGCGGCCTTGAAGCATCGTGGGCGGGAAGTGGCCCGGATGCACCCGCAAGATGCGGCGGCACGGGGGATCGGGGAGGGCGATATTATCCGGCTGTTCAACGAACGCGGGGCGTGTTTGGCAGCGGTGCGGATCACCGATGGCGTGCGGGCCGGGGTTGTTCAGTTGCCGACCGGGGCGTGGTACGATCCTGAAGATTCGGCGGAGGAAAAGCCGATGTGTGTGCACGGCAATCCGAACGTGCTCACCCGCGACGTCGGCACGTCATCCCTGGCACAAGGCTGCACCGGGCAGTTGACGGTGGTGCAGGTGGAGCGGTTCGAGGGCCATTTGCCGCCGATTAGGGCGTTTGATCCGCCATAGGGTTCGTCAACGCAGAAACGTCTATGCTCATTGCAAGCGCAGCGCAGCAATGACGGGGTGATATTGGTTCAACCCAAAATCACCTTTCTTTAATTGCAATGCGCCTGAATCATCGTGCGCACACGCGGATAGATCTCATTTTGCCAGCGTCGCCCGTTGAATACGCCGTAATGGCCGACGCCGGTTTGCAGATGATAGCGCTTCATCGAGGGGCGCAGGGCGACGCAGAGATCAAGCGCTGCCATGGTTTGGCCAATTGAGCAGATATCATCCAACTCGCCTTCCACCGCGAACAAAGCGGTGCGGCGGATGGCGGCGGGATCAACTTTCTGGCCGCGCCAGTGCAGCTTGCCCATCGGCAGATCATGGGTCTGGAAGACTTTCTCCACCGTCTCCAGATAGAATTCAGCGGGCAGATCCATCACCGCCAGATATTCGTCATAGAACCGCTTATGCGCCGCCGCCTTGTCGTCGTGGCCCTGCACAAGGTTCTCGTGATGATCCAGATGCGCGCGGATATGGCGGTCCATGTTCATCGCGATGAAGGCGGTCAGCTGCATAAATCCCGGATAAACCTCGCGCCCTTTGCCGGCATAGCTGGCGGGCACGGTGCCGATCAAATTCTGACGGAACCAGGAAATCGGCTTCTCATTGGCCAGATCATTGACCTTGGTCGGGTTGATCCGCGTGTCGATCGGACCTGCCATCAACGTCATCGTACGCGGCTGAGACGCGCTGCCGGATTGCGCGAGCAGGGCGACTGCGGCGAGCACCGGCACGGCAGGCTGGCACACCGCCAGCACATGCGAATTCGGCCCCAGCGTTTCGATAAAGCGCATGATGTGGGCGATGCAATCGTCCAGATCGAAACTGCCCGCCGCAAGCGGGATGTCGCGCGCATTGTGCCAATCGGTGATGTAGACGTCGTTATCCGGCAGCAGCACCCGCACCGTGCCGCGCAGCAATGTGGCGAAATGGCCGGACATCGGCGCGACGACCAGGATTTTCGGCTGGCCTTCCACACCTTCCTTGGCAAAACGCCGCAAGGTGCAGAACGGCGTTTGCGCGATCACTTCCTCATGCACATCGACGATGCGATTGCCATAGGCGGAGGAGGTGATGTTGTAAGGCGGGCACGCATGCGTGATGCCGCCGGTGATGATCATCTCACAGGTGGCGGCCAGTTGGTCCAGCGGGTAAGGCCGGGGTTGGCTCGGCCAGACGGTTTGCAACCACGACCCGGTGATGCGGGACAGCAGTTTCGCCTGACGGGCCAAAGCGGCCTGGGCCTCGAAGACCTGATAGATCATGCGCTGGCTTTCTCTGCGATTGCATTCAAGACGCTACTGCATCACCGTGTTGCAGTGCGATAGTTTTGACAACAGCAGGACAGCGCAAAAATGGCCGATTCCGAATCTTCCTCAGCCGCCGCTGAAACCGTGCTGATGATCAGCAGCAAAAACTACTCCTCCTGGTCGCTGCGCGGCTGGCTGCTGGTGCGGATGTCAGGACTGCCGTTCCGGGAACAGCAGGTGGACCCGAATGATCCGGTGGCGCGCAATGAATTGCTGCTGCGCTCGTCGTCGATTCGTATTCCCTGTCTGATCCATCAGGGGCTGCCGATCTGGGACACGCTGGCGATTGCCGAATATCTCAATGAATTGCGTCCGCGTGCGGGCATGTTCCCCAAGGATCGCGCCGCCCGCGCCCGCTGCCGCTCGATTTCCGGCGAGATGCATTCCGGCTTTGAGGCGCTGCGCTCCACATTGCCGATGAATCTGCGCATGCGCCGCGATCATTTCCCGCTCTGGTCGGCGGTGCGCGCCGATATCACCCGCATTGAGGAAATCTGGCGCGAGTGCCTGACCGTCTCCGGCGGCCCCTGGCTGTTCGGTGAAAAGCGCAGCGTGGCCGATGTGATGTATGCGCCGGTCTGCACGCGGTTTGTCAGCTATGGCGTGAAAATTGACCCGCTCAGCGCCGAATATTGCGCCACCACGCTGGCACATGCCGACATGCTGCGCTGGGCAGAGGGTGCTGCGGCGGAGACTGAGGCGTTCACGGAACTGGAAGTGGAGTTCTGATCGCCCATGCTCTTTGTCATTCACGGCATCGATCGCGCGGGCGCGCTGCCCACCCGGCTTGCGCATTACGAGGCGCATAAGGCGTTTTTGTCTGATACCTCGCCCTTTGGCGTGCAGATTGTGATGTCCGGGCCGTTGGTGGCCGATGATGGCACCACGATGATCGGCAGCCTGTTTTTGCTCGAAGCACCGGATCGGGCGAGCGTGCAGCGCTTCAATCAGGCGGACCCGTTTTATCAGGCCGATCTGTGGGAGCGGGTGACGATCACCGCCTTCCTGCGCCGTCAGGGGTAGCGCTGTCTCGTCACCGCAGTGTGATGGCTACGATTGTCAAACTATCGAACAATTTTCTGATCAATCGGGCTATCGTTCCCGCCTAGCTCGTGGACGAAAATGCATGCCGGTCGGAGGGACCGTCTTCTTGCGCCCCAGATGGTCACTGTCCCGGCGCGGAGTGCTCGCCGGAGCGGTGGCGTCGTTGGGTTTGGCGGGGGCTGCTGCTGCGGAGCCGATCGCACGGTCGCTGGATGTCGCGCAATGGCACTCCTTTCGAGACCGTTTCATCCAATCGAATGGCCGCGTGCTCGACATCGCCAATGGCGGCATTTCGCATTCCGAAGGGCAGGGCTGGGGCATGCTGTTTGCCGCCCGCTTCGATGATCGCGAGAGCTTTGTGCGCATCAATGATTGGCGTCGCCGCGTGCTCAAGCGGGGCACTGATGCGCTGCATGCCTGGCGCTGTCGGGCCGGGCCGGATGAGGTGGTGGATGATTTCAACAACGCCACTGACGGCGATTTGCTGATCGCTTGGGGGCTGCTGGAGGCCGCCGCCCGCTGGCAGGATGCGGCGTTCTTCGCCGAGGGACGGGCCTTGGCGCAGGATATTCTGCGGCTGCTGGTGCGCGCGCCGGGCGGACGGACGCTGCTGGTGCCGGGGCTGCGCGGCTTCGAGCATCCGACCTATGTGGTGGTCAATCCGTCCTATTATATCTTCCCCGCCTTTCCATTGCTGGCTGACGCGGTGCCAGACCCGGCCTGGGTGCAGATTGCAGCCCACGGCATCGGTCTGCTGCGTGCGGGCCGTTTCGGGCGCTGGCAATTGCCGCCGGATTGGCTGGCGGTGACGGGACGCACACAATTGCCGCGTCCCGCCCCTGGGTGGCCGACGCGGTTTTCCTACGATGCCGTGCGCGTGCCGCTCTACATGGCCTGGGCAGGATTGGCGCATGAGCCGGCAGTGGCGGCAGCAGCCCGGATGTGGGGCAGACCGGCCTCGGCAATCATGCCGGCCTGGGTGGATCTGTTGAGTGGTCAGAGCGCTGATTACCCCGCCCCCACCGGCATTCGCGCCATCGCGCATCTGGCCATTGCGGCCTCGTCCGGTCAGGGTGGCCCGGCGCAGATGCCGCATGTGGCTGAGGCTGATGATTACTATTCCGCCGCCCTGACGCTGCTTTCCCGGCTGGCGTGGTATGATTTGGGGATGCCCGCATGAACGGACTGCCCATCGTTGCGCGCGATGATGATCCCGACCAGATTTGGGATGAGATCTATCGACCCGGCATCACGCCGCTGCCGCCGACGCCTTTGTCGCGCCAGCAGAAGCGGATCCGGAAGATCGTGCTCAGTGTGGTCGGCACCGTGCTGTCGATGATGGTGCTGATGGCGGGGGGCACGGCGCTGCTGGTGGGCTCGGTGCTGCATCTCTACACCGCCATTGAGCAGCGCGACGGCGCCTATCTTGAGCGACACGTCGATTGGGTGCAGTTGCAACCTGCGCTGCGGGCGGATTTGCAGCGCTTGGCTGCCGAGGGCGATGGCAACGGGCCTTCAAGCGATGCCTATCTGGATAAATTGATCGACACCACCAGCAGCGCCGGACGACAGCCGGATCGTCTGGCCGATGTGCTTGCCGCCCGTGAACGCTGGCAGGCCAATTACGGCCCGATCCATCCCGGCCTGCGCGATGTGCTGGAGTCGGTGCATGTGCTGGCCGGGTTGGAATTCCAACTCGATCTGATCGCTGATCCTTACACGGTGGTCTCAGGCGTCAGCCTCTGCCTGCGTCCGTCCGGGCAGGGTGGGCCGGGGATGCGTCTGATCACGCTGGGATGGCCGGAGAGCGGGCGGCATTGTTAGACAAAGACGGCTTGGTGTTACATCGTCAGGCGGATGACGCTACGCCCTTGCGTCCCACCACTGTGCGTTATGGGGCATCGCTCGGCTTCGGCATCTGCTCCTGCATCCAGGTAATGGCGGCGGCGGGGGGCATCGGCGGGGCGATGAAATAGCCTTGGGCGGCATCACAGCCTGCCGCGCGCACGAATTCCATCTGCTCAGCGGTTTCCACACCTTCCGCCACGGCGGCAATCCCCAGCCCGTGCGCCAAGCCGATCACGCCGCGCACAATGGCCTCCGCGCGTGGGCTGGTGCCGATGCCCGCGATGAAGGGGCGGGCGATTTTCAGGCCGTCGAGCGGGAACATGTGCAGGCTCGACAGGCTGGCAAAGCCGGTGCCGAAATTGTCGAGATTGATCTGGCCGCCGCGTGCGCGCAGCGATTGCAGTGCCTCCAACATATCGGCATCGCTGGCCGAGATCATGTCTTCGCCCAATTCAATCACCAAGCGCGACAGATCAAGCCCCGCAGCCGCCAAGGCGGCTTCCAGCGAGGGCATCACTTCCGGCATCGCCAATTCCGCCGATGCCAGATTGACCGACAGGCCAAGGCGTGGGGCGGCGGGCAGCAGGGCTGCGTCCATTTCGGCCAGCACGCTGAAGGCGGCGTTGCGCACTTCGGCGGAGACACGCGGCAATTTGCCCATCGCCTCGGCAATCGGCAGAAACTCGCCGGGTGAGACCTGCCCCAATGTGGGATGGCGCCAGCGGGCCAGCACCTCGAACCGCAACGTGGCGTTGTCCGTGCAGGCGATGATCGGTTGCAGCCACGGCTCCAATCCGCGCAGATCGTCGCTGGCCAAGGCGGCCATTACGGCCTCACGTCGGGCTTGGGCTGCGGTTTCCTCGTTGTGGAAGGCCTGCACGGAGCCTTTGCGAATGCGTTTGGCATCGCGCAGGGCAACGTCGGCCATCCGCATCAACTCGCTGCGTTGCGCGCTGTCCTGCGGGGCGAGGGCGGTGCCGGCGCTGGCGGTGAAATGCAGCAACTGATCGCCGAATGGCAGCGGGCGTGTCAGCACATCTGCCAGACGGGCCGCTTCATGTGCCAAACCAACGTGACCGCCCTCTAGGCGGGGCAGGGCGACGGCAAAGGAATCCGAGCCAAGTCGCCCCACCAGCGCGCCCAATCCTGCCGCGTGCCGCAATCGTCGCGCCACCGCATGCAGCGCCGCATCACCCGCCGCATCTCCATTGGCCCGGTTGAGGCCACGGAAATTGTCCAGATCAAAGCGGATCAGCCCGACGGCTTTGGTTGGGCTCGCCTGCGCGAGTGCAACCGCCAAGCGGGCGGAGAACGCGCCACGGTTCAGCGCGCCGGTCAGGGAATCGCGGGCGGCGAGCCATTCCAGCAACACCACGCTGCGGCGTTGTCTGGCTTCAAACGGCAGAAACGCCACGGCGATCAGCAGGGCCAGCGCCAGCATGCTCGCACCCGCCCAAACACTGTGCGTGCGCAACGCCTCAGCGCGCTGCGTGGCAAATTGCTGGAACAGCGCCGCCGCATCGGCAAGCCTCGGCGCATCCTGCTCGACGATTTCACGCCGCATATCGCTCAACAGCACCGCGCCATCTTCCGGCGGGACCGGGCTGCCCAGACGACGGGCGAGAGCGATGATATCGTGCATGCGGGCGCTGAGCGTGTAGCCTTGGCCTGCGAACACATTGTGCAATGCGGGCGGTGCATCGGCAGCATTGGCGGTGGCCTGCAACACCGTTTGAGCGCGCGCGAGATCGTCTATGGTGGCGAGGTAGGCAGTGGCGCTCTCAGGCGGGGTGGGCTCCTGGCTGAGCAGATTGAGGATCGATCCCGGCTGCGCTGCCGCCAGTGTGGCCATCTGAGCGGTCTGCGCCACGCTGCCTTCTTCGCGATAGACGAGTGTGACGTTGAGCAATCCGGCCAAAATAAATAGACCGAGGGCGGCAAATTCGTATTGCCGCAGTCGCAGCGCTGCCCGCGCAGTGGCGCTGTTGCCGGTCAGGCTCTCGGCGCGCAACGCAGAGACTGCCGGCCAGCGGAGCCGGCGCAATCTCTGCATTAAACCCGGCGCGTTGTCGGCCATACACACCCCCAGGGCGACCATTCCTCAATAGCAGACTAGTCGCTTGCGGGGCAGTTTGGAATTGGTCTGAATCAATTCAGAAAATTACTTCCGGAATTTTCAAAAATTTACGCTGTGAATACGGAATGTTACGCATTTCAAAGAACGAGGTTCACCGCTGTTCATAGTGAACCGCTGTTCATAGTGACAAGAGGCGGGGTTGGGTGGTAACGCTTCCGTGATTCCTGATTGGTCGGTCTATGTCAAAATTGCTATTTAAGCTGATGGCTCCCGAGACCGGCTCTTCCGCGCCAGATCAGATTCTGGATGTGGCGCGCATCGTTTGGGTGACAGCCGACTCCGAAGCTGAGGGCTGCGATCACGCGCGCATTCGTGGTCTGTTGGCCGATGGCGCTTTTGAGTTGATCAACGGGAACATTGACACCCTGGAATCCGGCCGTCGCCCGGATGCGGTGCTGGTCGATATGGCGGCGCAGCCGGGGGCAAGTGAGCTTCAGACGATGTTGCCGGATGTTCCGATCATCGTGTTAGCCGATGACGCCGCATTAGACGCTGCCCTGGCGATCGGGGTCTATGACGTCATCACCCCTTCCACCCTGGCCCGTCTGCCGTTGGCGCTGCGTCATGCCGCCGAGGCTGGCCGTTCTGCCGCCCGCATTGAGCATCTGGCGCGCACGGATTCCCTCAGCGGCCTTGCCAACCGCAACGCCTTTGTCGAAGCCGTCGAGCATGAAGTGGCCGAAGGGCGGCGGCGGCGGGATTCGTTTGCCGTGCTCTATCTTGATCTCGATAATTTCAAGGATATCAACGACACGCTTGGCCATCAGGCTGGCGACACCTTGCTGATCGCAGTCTCTGAGCGCCTGCGGTGGGCGGTGCGGGAGACCGATTTGGTGGCCCGTTTGGGGGGCGATGAATTCGCCGTTCTGCAAACCGGCCTGCGCGAGCCCGCCGATGCGGGCACGGTGGCTGATAAATTGCTCAGCGCGCTCGCCGCGCCTTTCCATCTCGATGGTGTGCAGCGCTACGTCACGGCCAGCATCGGCATTGCGATCAACACGGCAGGTGCGTTGTCGCATGATGAAACCATCGTCCAGGCAGACACCGCGCTGTATCGCGCCAAGGATGAGGGGCGAAACCGCTATTGCTTCTTCGCGCCGGGCCTGGACATTGAAGTGCGCGAGCGTGTCAGTCTGGCCGAGGAATTGCGCGGCGCGTTGATGCGCCATGAATTCAGCATCTGCTACCAGCCGATCATCTCCTTCCCGATGGGACGGATTGAGGGGGTGGAGGCGCTGCTGCGTTGGACCCATCCGCGCCGCGGCGTGCTGGCACCGGGCGCATTCCTCAACGCCGCCACCAAAGCGGGGCTGACGCCTGCGATTGATCTGTGGGTGCTCGGTGAGGTCTGCCGCCAGATTGATGCGTGGCGGGCGGCGGGTGTGCCGGTGGTCAAGACGGCGGTCAATATCGGGCAGGCTCCGATCAGCCGATCACGCGAATTCATCGATGGCATTTCCGATATTTTGCGTCAGACCTCGGTTTCCACCTCGCTGCTGGATTTTGAACTGGCCGAAGCCCAGGCCAGCGAGCCGGCTGGTGGCGGCTTTGTTGAGGTTGATCGCCTGCATCGTCTTGGCGTGCGGCTGGTGGTGGACCGCTTTGGTGCGGGCCCGATGTCGCTGGAGCGGATGTGCACCGGTGGCTTTGGCCGGATCAAGATCGCGCCGCGTCTGGTGGCCGGCAGCGTGCTGGGCGGGCGCGAGGTGGCGCTGGTGCGGGCAGCGGTGATGCTGGCGCGCGAACTGGGCATTTCGGTTGTCGGCACCGGGGTTGAGACTGAGGATCAATTGTCGGTGCTCGTTGAGGCTGGCTGCACCTTGGTGCAGGGCTTCTATCTGTGTCCGCCAGTATCGGCGGAGCGGATGGGCGAAATGCTCACGGATGGTCGGGTGGATGTGCGTCTGCCTGCTGCCGTCGCCGCGCTGGCCATCCCGGCAGTGCCCTCCGTGCCCAGCACATCGTTGCTCTCGGCCCCGACGGCGTTTCGGGTCAAGCGCCTGTTGCAGGAGGATATTTCCCGGCTGGCGGAAAACCTGCCGGCGCCGGTGTTCCTGGTGGAGCGCAAGACCGGCAATCTCGTCTTTGGCAATGAGGCGCTGATCAATCTGACCGGCAGCACTGCCGGCGCATTGCGCAATGTTGACGATGTTTGGGAGCGGCTGGTGCCGCTGGTGACAGCGCGGCGGCGGTTGCGGGCGGCGGTGGACGACATCCTGCGGGGTGATCTGCTGCGTCATCCGGTGGTTGAACTGCCCGAGGCAGTGATCACCGGCGCGGATGGGATGGTGCGTCAGATCGGACTGAAAGTGCTGCGGTCAGATCGCTTCGGTGTCGTCTGCCTGCTGGATCACGGCTCCAACTCCTCGCATGAGGAGCGCCAGGTTTTGCTGGAATCTGTGGACGGCGTTGCCCGCTTCCTCGCCCGCCGCGCCTTTTTCGACCGCGCCGGCCTCGCCATCGCCGCCTCGCTGGCGCAGAACGAAAAACTGTCGATCATCAGCTTCCGGCTTGATCATTATGATCGCATCGTCGCCGAATTCGGTCGCACGGCCGGTGAGCGGCTGCTGATGTCGTTGCCGGACAATGTGCAGTCACTGCTGCGTCTGCGTGATCCGGTGGGCCGGATTGGGGGCGAGGAATTCATCATCGTCGCGCCAAGCACCGATGTGCAGGGCGCGCAGGTAATGGCCGAGCGGGTGCGGCTGGAAATCAGCAAAATCGTCGTGCCGATCGCCGAAGGCCGCGACGTGAAGTTGACGGCCAGCTTCGGCGTCAGCGAATTGCAACCCGGCGAGGCGAGTTGCGACAATTTGATGGTGCGCGCCGATACCGCCTTGTTCGCCGCACGCCATGCAGGCGGCAATCAGGTGGCGGCGAAATTCAGCACGCAGTAACGGGTCTGCGCGCCGAAAGCGTGTCAGTTCAACGCTGTGCGTTCCAATCCGTCAGCCACGCGGGCAGTTTTTCCGGTGGCATCGGGCGGGCGACGAAATAGCCTTGGGCGATGTCGCATCCCGCAATGCGGGCATAATCCCAATCCGGCTGATCCTCCACGCCCTCGGCCACCACACTCAGCCCCAACTCGCGGGCCAGCCGCATGCTCGCCGAGCAGATCGAGCCGCGCGCCAGATCATGCGCGGCACCGTGGACAAAGCCGCGGTCAATTTTCAGCTCGGAAAACGGCAAATCGCGCAATTGGGCGAGCGATGAATGGCCAGTGCCGAAATCGTCAATCGACAGGCCAATCCGCTTCAGACGCAGCCGCAGCAGCACGTCCAAAGCGGCGGCCTCGTTCTGCATCACCCGGCTTTCGGTGACTTCCAAAGTCAGCTGGCTGGCGGGAATGCCGGTTTGGTTGAGCTCTGCCTCCACCATGGCGACGAGGCCGGTTGAGATCAGATTATCCATCGAAATATTCACCGAGATCTGCGGATGCAGACCCAAGCTGGCCCAGGCTGCGGCACTGCGCAGCGAGGCTCGCAGCACGCTTTGGGTGAATGCATCCATCAGGCCCGCCGCTTCAGCCTCGGCGATGAACTGGTCGGGAAACACCAAGCCATCCTGCGGATGCTGCCAGCGTGCCAACATCTCCACACCCACCAAATGCCGGTCGGCAAAGGAGACTTGCGGCTGGGCATAGACGATGATTTCACCGCGTGTGAGCGCCTGTGTGATTTCGTCGCCATTATAGGTGCGGCGGGCCGCGCGCGGGGCGGCCAGGGTGCCGGTGGGCATGGCGGCCAGCTTGGTCAGCACGTCGCCCAGATGGGCAACCGTGACCGGCTTTTGCAGCGCCGTGAGCACGTTCAGCTTCAGCACCCGCGCCAATTCGCTGGCGGAGTTAAGAATGCGCGCATCTTCTCCGCTGATCAGCACCAACCCGCCGCGATAGCCCAAACTGGCCAGATGGCGGACGATTTCGATGCCGTCCACACCCGGCATTTGCAGGTCGCAGAACAACAGGGTGATCGCGGCCAAATTGTCTGCAATGGCGGCAAGTGCGGCACTGGAATCGGCGTGTCCTTCAATCCCGGTCACGCCAAGTGACGCAAGCTGTCGCGTGAGAAGTTTGATAACAAATGGATCGTCGTCAACGATCAGGGTGGTCATGCAGATTTCCCAAGTCGGTTGCGATGGGTGATGTCAGATGAGTTTCGATATGGGCTTTGGTCTGCGCCAGCGTGACATCCAGATCGGCCGCCTCAGCACTCAGGCCATCCCGATTCCCCGAGCGTCCCGCCAGCTCAATATGAGCGCTGCGTTCGCCCAGGGCCAGAGCGCCGACGGATCGGCTGGAGGATTTCAGTCGATGGGCCATCGACGCCGCTTCGACCATATCGCCCTGGCTGATGGCCGCCTGGATACGCTGCACAAGGTCGGCCGCAGAGGGGAGGTAGTCGGCGAGAATGTCGGCTTGCATCTCCAAATCGTCACCAACAGTTGCCGTCAGGGCTGCTTGATCAAAAACGGCAAATGCCTTTGGCGGCGCGGCAGGGGCGTGCACGATTGGAGGTGCAGGCAGGTTGGCCAGTGGCAGGAAGCGTTCCAGGGCGGCCTGCAACTCGCCGAGCAACACCGGCTTGTTGAGATATAAATCCACGCCGAATTCCCGCGCCCGCTCTGCCTCGCCGCGCAGCGCGTTGGCGCTGAGCACAATGATCGGCACGTGCTGACCGTCACCCTCGGCGTTGCGGATGGCCTGGGCGAGTTGGCTGCCGTCCATTTCCGGCATGAACAGATCGGTCAGCACCAGCCCATAGCCGCCATGCTGCCAAGCTTCGAAGGCGATCCGGCCATTCTCGGCGGTCTCGGCGGCGTAGCCGAGCAATGTCAGCTGTTGGATGATCACCTTGCGATTAATCGCATCATCCTCGGCCACCAGCACCAGCTCACGCGCGGCGCGGGCGGCGTCGATGGTTTTCGGCGGCAGTCGATCCTGCACGATAAGGTCGGCGCCGCTGTTCAATCCGTCCTGCGTCATCAGCCCGGCGGCGATGGCCACCGCCTGCGTCACACGGTCGCGTCGCAGCCAGCCAAGATCAAAGAACCTGCCATCGCTGTCCAATGTCGCGTGCCAGCGTTGGGCATTGTGGTGAAAGTCCACCACGCGCCCGGTATCGGCAACGGCAACCCGAATATTGGCCGCCCCCGGCAAGTCGGTGGTTTCAACCCGTGCGCCGACATGGACCAGGTGTGCTGCCACCGCTTGGGTGGCGGCGTTGGCAAGCTGTCCCTCAACGGTGCACGCCACGCCGTCCAACCGATGCACCGGCGCGGAACTGGCCGCTTTCAAGGGCAGGATGATGGTGAAGCAAGCCCCCTGGCCGGGTGCGCTCTCCACCTCCACCCGCCCGCGCATCAATTCGGTCAGCCGTTTGACGATCGCAAGCCCAAGCCCGGTGCCGCCGAAACGGCGCGTGGTGGAGGCTTCGGCCTGGCTGAATGGGGTGAATAAATTGCGCATCACCTCGGGAGCCATGCCAATGCCGTGATCTGTAACGCTGATCCGATAGGCACCCTCGGTGTCTAGAACAACGCGCACCTTCACCGTGGCGGTTTGGCCGGAAGCTGGGGCACCGAATTTCACCGCATTGCTGAGCAGATTCAGACAGACCTGCCGCAGCCGGGTGGGGTCGGCCATCAGGCGTTGTGGAACGTCTGGTGCGACATAAACCGACAGCGACAGCCGCCGCGCTGTGGCCAATTGTGCCAGACCGTTGCAGGTGCTCTCCAACAAATCATCAATTTGAACTGCGGTTTCTTCCAAATCGATGCGGTCGGCTTCGATCTTGGAGAAATCGAGAATGTCGTCGATCACCGACATCAGGCTGACGGCGGAATCACGGATCGTGCGCACCGAATCCGCCTGGTCCGGCGGCAGTTCGGCGCGGGCGAGGATTTCGCTCATGCCGATCACACCGTTGAGCGGCGTGCGGATTTCGTGGCTCATCACCGCCAGGAACGACGATTTCGCTCGATTGGCGGCTTCGGCGGCGTCCTTGGCTTCCACCAATTGCTCGTTAGCGTCACGCAATTCCTTGGTGCGCCCGCGCACGATGTCTTCCAATTGATGCCGATAACGCTCCAATTCGCGTTCGTCGCGCCTGCGGTTGGTGATGTCACGCACAACAGCGAAATAGACCAGTCCGTCGAGCAGGTTCGCAGCGCTCCAGATCACTTCCGCATCCATCAATGTGCCATCCGCCCGGCGGAACATCGTCTCCACCGGCTTTGCCAGCACGCCGTCGCTGAGCGCCTTGCGCCATTGCGGCTCATTGTGAAATCTGATCGACCATTGCCACGCTTTGGTACCAATGGCTGCCGCCCTGGTGCTGCGGGCCAGAATTTCCATGCGCGGATTAACGTCAAGCAATTCGCCGGATTGCGAGACGATGATGATGCCATCCGAAGATTGTTCGAACAGCACGCGATGCTTTTCGTTTTCGCCAGCAATCTGGCGGGTGCGCTGCTCACGCTCGGTGACGTCGGTCCATACACAGGCGAGCAGCGAGCGCCCTTGGAAGGTGATCATCTGCACGCTCATCAGCACTTCACGCAGCGTGCCATCACGGCAGATATGACGGCTTTCATACTGCGCCGTCCCCTCCTGCACGGCGCGCTGGATTTGCATGCGTGAGTGCGGGATCATCGGCGGATCGACGAACCCATAGGGCGGTAGGGCTGCGAATTCCTCCGCCGTGTAGCCGAGCATGTTATGGGTGGCGGCGTTGAACTGAATGAAACGCATCGTTTCCGGATCAACCAGCACGATTGATTCCGCCGCATGCTCTGCCACAGCGGTGTAAATGGCTTCCTGCTGGAGAATTTGTTGCTGCTGCTCACGCAGTTCGGTCAAGTCGATCAGCGCCATCAGCACCTCGTCACCGACGATGGACAGCGATTGCTGAATGAAATGCGTCTTGCCTTGAACGTCACGCAGCCGGACTTCCGGCATCGGCACCGTCGATCCACCTGCGGCGCGTGCGTTGCTCAACTGCGCGGCCGTCCAGCGTAGAGTTTCGCGATCCACCGGGTCGATCACCACCTCATCGAACCAGTCGGAGAGGCTAATTTGATGTGTGGTGATGTCGCCGAACATCTGCATGAAGGCGGTGTTGACGAAGCTTGCCTTGAACGTATGCAGGTCGAAGACCAGCATCGGCATGGGTGTGCCGAGCATAATCCCTTGCAGGCGCGCCTCGCTGGCGGCCTGCGCATCGGCCAGTCGGCGCGCGGCCTGCCGATTTTCTGCCGCTTCAAGGGCTACCGAGATCGTCTCGCCCATCTCACCGATCAGCTTGGTGGTGTCTGGGTCGAAATAGCTGGCTTCATCGCTATAGAGCCCAAGCACGGCGACGGTTTTACCACCGACGATCAACGGCAAGGAAAGCGCGCCCCGCAAGCCGAACTGCGCAGCACGATTGCGCCATGGCTCCATCAGTGCGGAGTTTGCAATGTTGTCGTCCACCACAATGCGCTGTTCGCGCGCGGCGGTGCCACATGGGCCACGGGCGGTGGGGTTTTTGGGGTCAATGGAAATGACCAACCCCTCCACGTAGCCAATCGCCCGACCATTGGCGGCGATGGGAATCACCCTGTCTGCGTCTTCGTCGATCCATCCGGCCCAGATCAGCACAATGTGGCTGTCCACCGCCAAATCTCTGCAAATTTCGGCCAGGATTTCCTTGGTCTCACCAAGGCGCTGGATTGCTTGATGAACGTTGTTGAGCAACCTGTGCAGGTTCACCTCATGGAGCAATCGCTGCCGCTCGGCGATGATCTGGCTGATGTCGCGCACCACCACATAGGTTTCGCCCACATCATTGGCGGGCGATTTCGAGGCTGCGATGTCGATAAGGCTGCCGTCTTTGCGCTGCCAACTGAGCCGCTCGAAGCCGGGGGCGAGGAGATCGTCGTCGCTCAACCCGTCATTCCGCGCCGCGCGGATGACTTCCAGGCTGCTCATCGAGCGATCAATCAGCTCATCACTCGGATAGCCGGTCAGCGCGGCGGTTGCATCATTGACGTCAACAATCACTCCCTCGCGGTCCAGCCGCAGAAATCCATCGGGCAGAACGTGAATCGCGTTTCTGTAGCGGGCGGCGAGACGGGATTGTTTGATTTCGTTGTCACGTTGGCGACGGCTGAGCAGCAGCAGTGCCAGGCACATGAACGTGCCAAACATCATCAGTGCCACGCCGCTCATCCGCAGGCTCAGCCCCCGCAATGGCTTTTCAACCTCGGCGATATCCACACGGGCCAGCACCGTCCATGTCGTTCCGGCAATCTTGCGGGCGGCACCGATTTGCGGCTGGTTTTGCAGGCCGATGCCGCTGACAACGCCCCCCCTGCCTTCGCGCATCAGGCGGGCTGCCAGGTTATGCGGGTCGTTCAGCGGGCGGTCGATGATATGGTAGCCGGATTTTTGGGTGTCATCCGCCCACATCTCGTGCACAACGTCACCGGACAAAACCAACAAACGCAGCGCCATTGTTGAATATGCGCCGGGCCATTTGTTGAAAAGTCCATGCGGTATGTCGGCGGCATTGATGTCCATATAAGCGACGCCAACAACGTGGCCTCTGGATGTCACCGGGGCGGCTATGCCGAAGGCCAATACATCGCCTGCAACCTTGTGCAGATCGACGAAAACTTCCTGCCGCTGCTCCATCGCGCGGCTCAAAGCGATGCGCATTGCCTCAGTGTCCAGGTCGGCATTTTGGCCCAGCACGGCGTTCAAATTGCGATCAAACAGCGTGATCTGCCGGTAATGATATTGCTCGATGAACTGCGCCAGTGTGGTGCGACTGGTGGCACGTGCCTCATCGCGCAACTCAGGCGCGGTTTCTGGATCGAGCAATTCCCCGATCGATGCCCGGTTGGTCAGGATAATGCCGTCACCGCGCCGTTCGGAGAGGTAGTTTTCAATCTGCTCGCCGCGCAGTGTGACGGTGGCCAATAATTCATCGGCGGTTTTGTCGCGCATGTCTTCAGCGACAAAGTGGAACGCATTCCACACCACCAGCAGACCAATCAGCATCAACGCCACCGATGCCGAGAGCACGGATGCCACAGGCACGCGCCAAATTGGCTGCGTGGTGGGGGAGGCGGGAGATGCTTGGTCCAGCTTCGTCATATCGCCCACGGTCGGTCCGAACTGTCTCCGAGCGGCAGGTTGATCCGATTTTGACGAAGATTCAACGATTAACAAAGTGCATGCGCGTCACCAACTCTGGTCAGTTTCGCCCCGTGACAAGATCCAGCAATGCACCCGCCGGTCGATCCAAAGCCGCGCCGCGCCACGCCACATAGTGGTCGGGCCGGATCAAGGCGAGGCGAGCCTCATAGAGCGGGGCGAGGCGGGAATCATCGGGTGCCAGCACGGTAAGCGGAATCCCGCGCGCGGCGGCGGCGTCGGTGATGGCGGCGATATCGTCCTGCGCCCCGCTGCCGGTGACGAGCAGGGTGAAGCCTTGGCCGAATTGGTCATACAGCGACAGACCGGGCTTGAGCCACAGATGCGGGGCGAGCGCGCCGGGTTGCGCGCTTTGGGTGTAGTCCGCGAAATGCCAAGCCGTGCGCGGGCCTGCCTCGTTCGCGTTGATCGGGGAGTGATCGTAGCAAATGCCGAGCACCACCCCGAGCGTGTGGAACTCGCGCTCCTTCTTCTCCAGAATTTCAGCGCCCAATGCCGCACGGGTGGCGGCACTGGCATCGTCGTTGCCATCGAGATTGCCGCGCACCAGATCCTTCGTCAGCACCTGGGTGTTCGCCACCGCCTCCTCGATCACTTTGACATGCACCGGCTGGCGTTCCGGCGTGTAGGAGGCGAGCAGATTCGGCCCGCCCCAGCCTTGCAGCGTGGCGGCGAGTTTCCAGCCCGCATCCACCGCGTCAGCCACCCCCATATTCAGCCCGAAGCCGCCGAACGGTGGGTGCAGATGGCAGGCATCGCCGATCAGAATCACCCGGCCCTTCTGATGACCGTTGGAGACCAGACTATGGGCGGCCCAAGGGTCGAGGGTGAGGATCTCGATGTCCCATTCCCGCCCGATGGCCTGGAACAATTTCTGGCGCACTTGCTCGGCGGTGGGCGTCTCGTCGGGGGCGGTGGGCATGATGGTGAACCACACATCGCCCTTATCCATCGGCCCGAGCATCGCCGGGGCATCCTGATTGACCACCCAATACATATTGGCCGGACCCTGCGGATGCGCCGTGCTCAGGCCGGGGGCGCGGAAGACCGCACCGATATTGGTCTGAAACGCCGAGCGCCCCTCCATCGCAAAGCCCAACGCCTTGCGCACGCCGCTGCGCCCACCATCGGCCCCGACAAGGTATTTCGCCCGGATCTGCTGCGGTGCCTCACCCGCGCGCTGCAACGTCGCGGTGACGCCTTCATCGTCTTGGGTGAAGGTGCTCATCTCGCAATCCATCACCAGCTTGATGCTGGGCAGGCGCAGCACTTCGTCGCGCAGCACGCGCTCGATATGGTATTGGGCGATCCATTGCATCGGCTCGGAGAATTTCGGGTTTTCCTCCTTCACGCCGGACGAGACATTCTCGAACAGCGCCAGACGATGGCCGAACAGCCGGGTGGCGAAGACGACGTTGCTGGGATAGTCGCGCCCGAATGGGGCGACATCGCGCACTTTTTCGGCCAGTCCCCAGCGCCGCATATGCTCCATCGTGCGGACATTGGTGGTTTTGGCGCGCGGTTGGCGGCCGACTTCGGAATTACGCTCCACCAGCACGGCATCCACGCCGCGCTTGCCCAGTTCCACCGCCATCGCCAGCCCCACCGGCCCACCTCCGACAATCAAAACGTCCGTGGTGGCGGGCAGGGGAGCGAGTGTCATGATGTGGTCCTTGGCGAATGAGCGCGCGTTTGATCAGGCTTCGAAATTGGTCACGAAATCCGGCGGCGGCTCAGGACCCCACAGCGAGAGGCTGTCTTCCGGCCGATGGACTTGCGACTCCCAGTCAAAATCGGCGGCGATGAAGTCGATATCTGCCGAATACTCGCAATAGCTGCCCCATGGGTCGCGCACATAGTGGAAGAAATTGGAGCCCAGCACGTGGCGGCCCAGACCCCAGCCGCGCTGGAATCCCTTCGCCGCCATCGTGGCCGCCCCCACGCCGACCTCGTTGACCGAGCCCACATCCCAACTGGCATGATGAAACCCCGGCGCGTTGGATTGCGCGAAGGCGAGCATGTGGTGGTCGCTGCCGTGAACGCCGTGCATGAAAGCGACGAAATTCGTGCGGTCGGATAGGCGCATGCCCAGCACATCGGCATAGAATTTGATCGAACGGTCCAGATCACGCACGAACAGCAGCACATGTGAGAGGCGACGCGGGCGGACCAGCGGGGCCATCGCGCGCACGGTGGCGGCGCGCAGATTGGGCGGGTTTTGCGTGTCACCGAACACGGATTTCGCACTCGGCGAGGATTTCACCGCCACCTTGATCTCAATCGGCGTGCCGTCGCAGTCGCGAAACCAGACGCCGTTGCTGTCCACGCCGGGCAGTGGGTCGGTGCGGGTGATGCCGAGCGATTGCAGATGATCGGCAAAACGCGGCAGATCTTCTTCGTAACAGCCGAAGCTGAGCATGTGCAGCTTCTTGCTCGGCCCTTCGATGATCCGGCCCCAACGATGCGGGGCGGCGTCGGTGTGCAGGGCGAGGGCTTGGCCGTCCTGGCGGATATCAAGGCCGAAATTGCCGTAAAAATTGATCGCATCGTGCATGTCGGGCACGGCGAGGCTGAAATGGTCGAGCGAATGAATGCCGAGCACGCCGGGTTTGCGGCTGGGTGCGATGAAGCCTCCGATTTGTGTCATCTTGATTGCCCCTCCCAAGGCATTTTTTTGTCAGTTTTGCATCCTTGCGGCGCGCAGGCGAGAGCCATCTTGATTTACAGAATGGTTTCTCTCGCGCATCGTGACGTGGGGAGGACAATATAATGTCACATACAAAAACCGGTGCAGTGTCACCGCCTGTGGATCTGGCTGATCTGATCGATGCCAATCCGATGTCTGGCCTGCAATGGCGCATCGTCGTTTTGTGCATGCTCGCTGCCATTCTGGATGGCGCGGACACGTTCTCGATCGGTGTGGCTGCGCCCTCGATTGCCGCGAAAATGGGCATGCCCTTGCCGACCTTCGGGGCGGTGTTCTCGGCGGCGCAATTCGGCGCGGCGGGCGGGGCGTTCGCCTTCGGGCCGCTGGCGGATCGCTTCGGGCGACGGCTGATGTTGGTGGTGGCGGTGCTGATCTTCGCCATCTTCACCTTCGCCACCGCCTTGGCCGATAGTCGTGGCGCGTTGATTGCCGTGCGCGTGCTGGCGGGCGTCGGTCTGGGGGGTGCGACGCCGTGTTTCCTGTCGCTCGCCTCCGAATATGCCCCCGCGCGCATCCGGGCGAGTGTGACCACATTGCTGTGGGCGGGCTTCCCGCTTGGCGGCATGTTGGGTGGGTTTTTGAATTCTTATCTGCTGACCAATTTTGAATGGCCGATGCTGTTCTATGTCGGCGGCATTTTGCCGGTGGTGGTGGCGCTGGCGATCAGCACGCTGGCGCCGGAAGCGCCGAGCTTCCTGGTGGGACGTCCGGGGGCGGGTGTGACGCTGGCGGAGATGGCCGGGCGGATTGCCCCTGCTCTGGCGGGGCAGATTTCGGCGGGCACGCGGTTCATTCAGCGTGAGGTGAAACTGGCCGGTGTGCCGATCCGCTATCTGTTCGAGGGCGGGCGTGGGCCGGTGACGCTGCTGCTGTGGATTCCGTTCTTCCTCACCTTTGGCCTGTTGGTGCTGGTGGTGCTGTGGTCGCCCGCGATCCTGCGCAATGCCGGGATGAGCGGCCCGAACGCGGCGTTGGTGGTGGCGTTTCACGGTCTGGGCGGCTTCATCGGCATGGCGTCCTCCGGCAAATTGCTGGAGAAATTCGGCCCCTTTGTGCTGGTGCCTGCGTTGCTGGCCGGTGCGATCTGCACCTTGCTGTTCGGCACGGTGGGCACCTCGGTGCCGTTGGCTGCGTTGTTTGATGGGCTGATCGGCGTGTTCATCGGCATCGCAGCGGCGGGCTCGATTGGGCTGGCGTCTTGGATTTATCCGACCTCAATCCGTTCAACCGGCATTGGCTGGGCGATGGCGATGGGCCGGGTAGGGCAGGTGGTGGCACCTCTCTTGGCAGGGGCGGTGTTGCAGATCGGCTGGAAGGTGGACGAGTTGTTCCTCGCACTCGCGGTGGCCCCGGTGCTGGCCGCACTGATCGTGCCACTGCTGGCGCGAAGGGTTGACCGGAAGGTGGCGATGCGGGCCGAAGCCTGATGAAAACGTAGGGCGGAAAAGCGTAGCGTCATCCGCCCTACGATTCAGCCTGATTTACTTCCCCCAGCGCAGCACCATCTGATCAAGCCTGCGCGCAATCTCGATCAATCCGGCGCGGGTGGCGGGATGCAGCGGGGCTACCGGATGGCGGGTGGCTTCGGATGCGATCACGCCGCCTTCTGCCATCAAAATCTTCGCCGCAATCAGCCCGCATTGGCGGTTCTCGTAATTGATCAGCGGCAGCCAGCGCGCATAAGCGTCCGCCGCCGCCTCACGATCTCCGGCAAAATGCGCGTCGGTGATCTGGCGAATGCCGTCCGGGTAGCCCGCCCCGGTCATCGCCCCTGTGCAGCCCGCATCGAGATCGGCCATCAGGGTGATCGCTTCTTCGCCATCCCAGGGGCCGATAATCGCATCGCCGCCCTCGGCGATCAGCGCGCGCAATTTGTCGGCGGCGCGGGGGACTTCGATCTTGAAATACGAGATGTTTTCAATCTCGCGCGCCATGCGGGCCAGGAACGGCACTGAGAGGTTGGTGCCGCTGATCGGGGCGTCCTGGATCATCACCGGGATGGAGACCGCATCGGACACACGCTGGAAGAACTCATAGATCCCCGCCTCGCCCACCCGCATCGTCGCCCCGTGATATGGCGGCATCACCATCACCATCGCGGCCCCCGCCTCCTGCGCCCGGCGCGAACGCTCGGCGCAGATTTGGGTGCCGAAATGCGTGGTGGTGACGATCACCGGCACGCGACCGGCGACGTGGTCCAACACGGAATGCATCACCCGCTCGCGCTCGTCATCGGTGAGCACGAATTGCTCGGACCAGTTGGCGAGGATGCAGATGCCCTCCGAGCCCGCATCGATCATGAAATCGGTGCAGCGCTTCTGGCCTTCGAGATCGAGATTGCCCAGCGCGTCGAACACGGTCGGCGCGACGGGGAAGACACCTTGGTAGATGGTCATGTTGGTCGTCCCTCTTAGTGGTTGTCGCGCGGCACTGGCGCGCCGGTTTTGCCGACGAGGAAGTCGAAATCGGCCCCCTTATCGGCCTGCAACACGTGGTCGATATAGAGCTTGGCGTAACCGCGCACCGCGTGCGGCGTGGGAGCCACCCAGGCAGCGCGGCGGACTGCCATCTCTTCGTCCGAGATGTGCAGATGCAGCGAGCGGCCCGGCACGTCGAGCGTGATCAGATCGCCATTGCGCACGAACGCCAACGGCCCGCCAGCGGTGGCTTCCGGGGCGATGTGCAGCACCACGGTGCCATAGGCGGTGCCGGACATCCGGGCATCGGAAATGCGGATCATGTCGCGCACACCCTGGCGCAGCAGCTTGGCAGGGATCGGCATGTTGCCGACCTCCGCCATGCCCGGATAGCCTTTCGGGCCGCAATTCTTCAGCACCATGATGCAGGAGGCGTCGATATCGAGCGTGTCGTCCTCCACGCCGTCATGCATTTCTTCCACACTCTCGAACACCACGGCACGGCCAGTGTGCAGCATCAGCTCGGGCGAGGCGGCGGAGGGTTTGATCACGGCACCGTCCGGGGCGATGTTGCCCTTCAGGATCGCCATGCCGGCATCGGGTTTGAACGGGGTTTCGAATTCGGTGATCACCTCGCGATTGAAGCAATCGGCGTTGGCGACGTTCTGCCAGATCGGTTTGCCATTGGCGGTCAGCGCGTCCTTGTGCAGCAATCCGCGCTCACCCAGCGTGCGCAGCACCACTGGCAGACCACCCGCATAATAGAAATCCTCCATCAGGAAACGGCCCGACGGCATGAGGTCCACAAGGCAATGCACATCGCGGCCCAGACGGTCGAAATCCTCCAATGTGAGATCAATGCCCACGCGGCCAGCAATCGCCAGCAGATGCACCACCGCATTCGTCGAGCCACCAATGGCCGCCAATGTGCGGATGGCGTTCTCGAAGGCTGCGCGGGTGAGGATTTTCGACGGCGTGAGATCCTCGCCCACCATCTCCACAATCCGTCGCCCTGCCATCCGGGCGAGGTGATTGCGGCGGGCGTCGGCGGCGGGAATGGCGGCGTTCTCCGGCAGGCCGATGCCGAGGGCTTCCACCATCGAGGCCATCGTCGAGCCGGTGCCCATAGTCATGCAATGCCCGGCAGACCGGTTCATCGCCGCTTCGGCTTCGTGGAATTGCTCCAGCGTGATTTCACCCGCACGCAGTTGCTCGCTCATCGAGATGATGTTGGTGCCTGAGCCGATGATCGACCCGCGATACACGCCGCGCAATTGCGGCCCGCCAGAGAGGCCGATGGTGGGCAGATCGGCCGAGGCAGCCCCCATCAGCAGCGCGGGCGTGGTTTTGTCGCAGCCCATCAGCAGCACCACGCCATCGAGCGGATGCGCACGGATGCCTTCCTCCACATCCATCGCCGCCAGATTGCGGAACAGCATCGCAGTCGGGCGCATCGTCACTTCGCCGAGCGAGGAGACCGGGAATTCCAACGGAAAGCCGCCCGCATCGAGAACGCCGGCGCGGACATGTTGCGCCAGATCGCGAAAATGGCCGTTGCAAGGGGTGAGTTCGGACCAGGTGTTGCAGATGCCGATCACCGGGCGGCCTTCAAACTGGTCCTGCGGCGTGCCGGAATTTTTGAGGAAGGAGCGGTAATAGAACCCCATCTTATCCTGCCGCCCGAACCACGCCTGACTGCGCAAAGCGGGCTTTTCAGTTTTGCTCATGATGGACGTCCTTTGATTCTGGTGGGAAGCCGGTGGAGGAGATCGATACCATACCATTGCTTTTGCCTGTCCGCGGCGCGGCGTGTAAAGCCGGGTGGCGGTGGGTGAGGGTTCGCGGCAGGATGGCGTGATCAGAGGGCGAGGTTGGGCAGGGGCATGAGGAGACGCTTTCTTGCCTGCGCGGGTCTGGGGCTGGGATTGGTATGCGTGGTGGCGAAGGCCAGTGCGGCGGTGGAATATCCGAATGTCAGCACCGAGACGCATGTGGAAATGCAGAACGATGTTGTGCAATTGCCGGGCGGGAAAACCGGGCAAAATCTCAGCTTTACCGCCGAGCATCAGACACTGTTCGAACTTGATGAGCATTGGTCGGTGATCAATCTGCTGAGTTGGGAGCAGATCAACGCGCCACCGCCCGGTACTCGGACGGTGTTCGAAAATCAGGGGCTCTACGTCAACAAACTCTATGTCCAGTGGCGCGATGCGCGCGCGACCGTCAAGGCTGGCTTGTTCACAGAGAATTTCGGCAGGGCGTGGTGGATGGTGCGCGGGCTATACGTGACCAGCTTTGTCGATGATTACAAAATGATCGATCAATGGGGTGCACAGGCGAGTTGGGCCTTGGTGCAGGGCGACCATGGGCAGCAGCAGATCAGCCTGTCCGATTCGATGGCTGATCGCACGATTTTCTATCAGACGATGTTCTATGACAGCGGCAAGCTGACCTATCAGGCGGGCGGGCCCACCAATACGCGTACGCCGAACTCCTACGTCGCCACCTATGATGGCAGCGATGTGCCGGTGGGCGTCGGTAAGATCGGCTATCACCTCAGCTACGCCGCTCTCGGCCACGGCCTGGGCGATACCGGCACCGAGCATCGTCTGGCGCTGAGCGGAAATCTGGCGGTGCCGATATTCGGCGGTGAGGATGCCTCTGGGCTGCGGCTGTTCGGCGAGGCCGTCCGGCGTTGGGATGCGCAAGGGGTGGCGGGCAAGACGATGGAGTATTTCACCGGCGCGGTTGAAATGGGCCGGGGCAAATGGGTGGTCGATCTGTCCGGCACCGAACGCCAGATCCGAGCGGTGGCACAGCGCGGGCATGATCATCTCAGTCAGTTATCGGTGGGCTATAATTTGACGGACCACACCACGATTGCCGCAGCCATGGCGGAGCAGCGCGTGCGCGGTGTGCAGAGCCAGTATGTCGGCCTACTGCTCGCCTACAGCTTCAACTCCTGCACGCATTGCCGGATCGGCTGGTGGCAAGACTGATGCTGCTTCAATCCAACGTCTGGGGCCGACTCCTCGGATGTGCTGATATTGCTGAAGCTTTGAGGATTCGCGCCGTTGCAGCCGATCAGCGCAGTGATTTTCGACGTCGATGGCGTGTTGCTCGACAGCCCGCATGAAGCGGCGTGGCGGCTGGCTTTGGCGGGATTTGCAGAGCCTGAGCGGCTGACGGCGGAACTCTATCAAGCCCTCGTCGCCGGAAAGCCGCGCCTGGATGGTGCACGGGCGGTGCTGGCGGCGTTGGGCGTGCCGGAAAATCGCGCTGATGAATATGCAACGGCGAAGCAGGCGGTGCTGTCAGCCATGATCGAGGCCGGGCAGTTCACGGTGTTCGAGGATGCGGTGGCATTCCTGCTCGCCCTGAAGCGGCGGGGGCTGAAGATTGCCGCTGCGTCTTCCTCCAAAAATGCCAACCGGATGATGGCGCTGATCGTCGTGCCGGGCGGTGGCTGGCTGGTCGATGCGTTCGACGCCAATCTGTGCGGCCATGAGGTTGCGCATGGCAAACCCGATCCCGAAATTTTCCGCCTCGCCGCAGATGCGTTGGCGATCACGCCGGCCTGCTGTCTGGTGGTGGAGGATGCAGGCGTGGGCATCGCCGCTGGTCGGGCGGGCGGAATGCGCACATTGGGCATTGCCCGGCATGGCGATGCGGCGTTGCTCCTGGCGGCGCAGGCGGAGTTGGTGGTGACGAATCTTTTACAGGTTGATGTCATACAGTTGCGTGAGGGTCGCCTGATCAGGTGCCATATATAGGCTTGGAGGGAGAGTCTCAGATGCCCTTTGCTCTTGAAGCGGACCCGGAACCGGGCTGGTCGCTGACACAGGAGGGCGTGGACCCGGTGCGGGAGCGTGATTTTGAATCACGGATGACCATCGCCAACGGCTTTCTGTCCACGCGCGGCGCGCGCGATGTGGGGCGCGGGGCGGGCTGGATGTCCGCAACACCTTCGCTCACGCTGCTCTCTTGGCCGCGCAGCTATGTCGCAGGCCTGTTCGACACCCCGGATTTGGCACCCTCGGTGCCAGTGCTGGTGCCGGTGCCGGATTGGACGCGGTTGCGGCTGCGGGTGAATGGCCACGTGCTGCGTGGGGTTGCCAGCATGCGCAGCCTCGATCTGCGCCGCTCCGTGCTGATCAATACGGCCGTGACGGGGGATGTGCGCGTGCGGTCGCTGCGCTTCATCTCGCAAGCTGATCGGGCGCTGGCCTTCCAATGGGTGCAGATCGACGTGCAGCAGGGCTGCGCGCTGGGTTTTGATGTCTGGTTCGACACCGCCCATGTCGGGCTGGAGCCCATCCAGTCGGCGGCTGGGCTGGGTTTTTGGCGGGGTGAGCGCGCGCCGACGAAGCTTGCAATGGCCGCTGAGGCGATTTTGACGGTCGATGGCCAGAATGTGCCCCCCGGCGAGGTCGGGTCGCTGCGCTGGTCATGGCAGATGGCGGCGTCGGCGGGGCAGACGATCTGTTTCGAGCGGCGGGTGGCGGTGACGCGCGATGGCGACGTGCAGGCCGCCTTGGCGCGCACCAGCATCGGCTGGCAGGCAGCACTTGATGCCCATACGGCCGCCTGGGCGCAGCGGTGGCGCGGCAGCGATGTGCAGATCATCGGTGACGAGGATGCCCAACGCGCTGTGCGCTTCGCCGCTCATCACCTGATCGCCGCCGCCAATCCGGACGATCCCACTGTCTCCATCGGGGCGCGTGGGCTGAGTGGCGATGGCTATCTGGGGCATGTGTTCTGGGATACCGAAATCTACATGCTGCCCTTCTTCAGCCTGACATGGCCGGAGGCGGCACAGGCGCTGTTGCGCTATCGGCATCGCACGCTGCCCGGTGCCAAGGCAAAAGCCGCGGCGCAGGGGTGGCGCGGTGCGATGTATGCCTGGGAATCTGCCGATACCGGGGCGGAGGAGACGCCGGATTTTGTGGTGGGTGCCGACGGCCTGCCCGCCGAAGTGCTGTGCGGCAAGCAGGAGCAGCACATCACTGCCGATATCGCCCATGCGGTGTGGAATCATTTTCTGGCCACCGGCGACGGCGATTTCCTGCGGGAATGCGGCGCTGAGATCCTGATCGAAACCGCCCGCTTCTGGGCCAGTCGCGCGACGTTGGAGACTGATGGACACCACCATATTCGCGGCGTGATCGGGCCGGATGAATATCACGAAAACATCGATGACAACGCCTTCACCAACACGATGGCGCGCTGGAATTTGCTGCGTGCAGCAGAGGCCGTGGCGGTGTTGCGGGCGGATTGGCCAGAGGATGCAGCGCGGCTGGCGGTGCAGGATGACGAGTTGGCGCTTTGGCAGCAGGTGGCGGACTCCCTCGTCACCGGCTACGATCCCGATACCGGTTTGATTGCGCAGTTTGAAGGCTTTTTCACCCGCGCGCCTGATCCGAAACGCGGGGCGCAAGACATCAAACAGGCCGATGTCGTTGCCCTGTTGGCATTGCTGCCCGATCTGCTGGATGCGGATGACGTGGCGACGAATTTCACCACCTATGCACCGATTGCCAGCCATGAAAGCTCGCTCAGCCTGCCGATGCACGCCCTTGTTGCGGCCCGGTTGGGGGAGGTGGGGCTGGCGTTGGAGTATTTCCGCAGGGCGGCGGCCACCGATCTTGCCGGGCCTCCGGGCAGCGATGCCGCCGGTCTGCACATGGCCGCCTTGGGTGGGATTTGGCAGGTGGTCGTGCTGGGCTTTGGCGGCGTGTCCTGGCGGGGTGAGACTTTGCATCTCAATCCGCACCTGCCGCCGCAATGGAGTGGGTTGGCGTTCAGCCTGCACTGGCGCGGTCGGGTGATCGCGGTGCGGGTGACAGAGCGGCTTGAAGTTGAATCGCTGTCCGGCGCGGACTTGGCGCTGGTGATCGGTGGCACGACGCACAGGCTCACGTCGGGGCAGCGTTTGGTTGCGTCACTGCCGTCACGATGACAGGTTGATGATCTCCGGTGCCACAGGGTGGTGCTGGATAGGAGATATTTATGCGGTTGGCCGCTGTCAGTCAGAGTGCAGAAATCGGTCAGTCTCCGGCGAAATGCCTGCCGGAGCGGTCGAGTCTGGCAGGGCTGTCCTGGCTGAACTTCCTGGTGGCAATGATGCAGACCGGGTTCGGCACCTTCATCGCCGTCAATCTGACCGCAGCACATTGGAGCCGCACCGATGTGGGTTTGGCGCTGAGTGTGGCCAGCGTGGCCGGAATTGTCGCACAGGTGCCGGGCGGGATGCTGGTCGATATCACGCTGCGCAAACGCCGTGCGGCAGGGGCCGCAATCCTGATTATCGCGTTGGCCGCCGTGGTGCTCGCCCTGTGGCAGGAGCATGCGGTGGTCTACACCGCCATGGCGTTGCAGGGTTCGGCGAGTGCGGTGCTGACGCCTGCGATCGCGGCGATTTCGCTGGCGCTGGTGGCCAAGACTGAACTGGCGCAGCGGCTGGGTTTGAACACCCGCTATGCCGCCCTCGGCACTGCACTTGCGGCTGGGGCGATGGGGGTGGTGGGGACATTCACGTCAAGCCATCTGGCATTGATGTTGGCGGGCATTTTTGGCTTCGGCGCGATTTTTGCGCTGCATCGCATTCGTGGTGAGGATTTGGCCCGTGCGGCACAAATCACCGACCATGCAGCGGTGATCACCCTGGCGGCGGGTGGCCAATGGAGTACGCGCGGCACCATCGCGCGCAATCGCGACCTGCTGTATTTCGCCGGATGTATCGCTCTGTTCCAACTTGGCAATGCGGGTGTGTTGCCGCTGGCGGTGGGCTCGGTGTTGCAACGTGAGGGCCGCCGGGGCGATCTGGTGGTGGCCGTTGCGGTGATTGTCTCGCAGGTGCTGGCGGCGATCCTGTCCTCGCCGATGGGCAAGATGGCCGAGCAATGGGGGCGCAAGCCGGTGCTGCTGCTCGGCTTGGGCGCATTGGTGGTCAAAGCGGGGCTGTTTGCCTTTGATGGCTCCAGCCTGCTGGTGGTGATTTACCAATCCTTCGACGCGATCAGTGCGGCGTCGTTCGGGGTGATGCTGCCGCTGATGGTGGCTGACATCACGCATAAAGGTGGGCATTTCAACCTGGCGATGGGGCTGGTGGGCCTTGCCTCCAGCCTGGGCGCGGCGATGAGTACGGTGATGGCCGGGGCGGTGGCGGATCGCTTCGGCGTCACGCTCGCTTATGGCCTGCTGGCTGCAATCGGGGCAGCGTCGGTGCTGCTGGCGCGTTGGAAAGTGTGCGAAACCGGGCGCTGCTGATCAGTCTGGCGGCCCGGCGGCGAGGAACAAGGCGGCGTTGATGAATGCCAGATGCGTCATTGCCTGCGGAAAATTGCCCAATGGCCTGCCATCCTCAGCCGCCTCTTCGGCAAACAGGCCCAGATGATTGGCCAGACTCACACCGGCCTGCATCACTTCCTCCGCTACCTGCCAGCGTCCGGCACGGGCGAGGCATTCGGCATACCAGAAGGTGCAAGGCGCGAAGCTGCCTTCGCCACCTTCCAGCCCATCGGCGGTGCGATAACGATAGACCCGGCCATCGCGCACCAAGTCGCGCCCGATGGCGTCCAGCGTTGCCAGCCACACCGGATCACGATCCTCCACGAAGCCCATCAACGGCAACATCAGCAAGGCCGCATCAAGATCGGTCCCGCCGATGGCCTGGACGAAATAGCCATGGTTGGGATGGCGGAAATTCTGCCAGATGTCGTCACGGATCACATCGCGCGTGCGCCGCCACAGTCCCACCGGCAGCGGAAGGGCGTGGTCCTGCGCCAGGGCGAGGGCGCGGTCGAGGGCGACCCAGCACATCAGACGGGAATGCAGATGCGCCTGATTGCCGCTGCGTGGCTCCCAGATGCCGCTATCGGCCTCCTGCCAATGCGCACAGAGATAGCCGATCTGGGTGACAATCTCCGGCCAATCCTCCGCCCGCAGCTTCACGCCGCGGGCATCAGCGGTGGCGATGCAGTCGAGCCATTCGCCGGTGATGTCGAGTTGAAACTGATCACGCGCGCCATTGCCGATGCGCACCGGGCGCGAGTTGGCGTATCCGGCCAGATGATCCAGCGCGCGCTCCTCGCCGACTTGCTGTCCATCCAACGCCGCCATCACCGGCAGGCTGCCATCGTGGCGTCGGTGCATGCGACGCACCCAGGCGAGGAAGGCGGCGGCCTCCTCGGTGTGACCCAGGCGCAGCAAGGCGGCGGCGGACCATGCGCCGTCGCGTATCCAACACGCCCGATAATCCCAATTCCGCCCGCCGCCCGGCTGTTCCGGCAATCCGAACGTCACGGCGGCGGCGATGGCGCCGTGGTCGTGCGAGGTGAGGAGTTTCAGCACTAAAGCCGAGCGCATCAACTCCGCCCGCCAACGCGACGGCAACGCCCCGCGCCCGGTCCAGGCGCGCCAACGTTCAATGTTCAGCTTCAGGCTTCGGGCAATCTCGGCATCACCGAGGGGCGGCTCGGCGGCGTTTTGCAGCACGAAGCTCGCCGTTTTGCCTTCGCCGAGCGTCCATTCCGCTGAAGCCTCGGCATCGCCATGCGTCATTTTCACGCTGCCGTTCAGCCGCAAAGCCAGCCCGGCTGCGTCCTCGAACACCACGCCGCGCCCGGATGGACGGCAGATAGGCCGCGTGCGGGCGTAATCAAAGCGCGGGCGGCAGAGCAGGCGAAAGCTGACTTGGCCGTCAATCACCTGCACCCGTCGGAGCAAAACCGGCGCGGCATGATGATCCGTCTCTGCCAGCGGCAGAAAATCCGTCAGCTCGGCAATGCCGTTTGCGGTGTACCAGCGCGTGACGAGAATATTGGTGCCGGGGTGATAGGCCTGCTCGGCATGGGCCTCCGGGCCGGTGGGCGCGAGTTCGAACACCCCGCCTTGCGCGGGGTCGAGCAGGCTGGCGAAAATCGTCGGACTGTCGAAATGCGGCCAACACAGGAAATCAATGGCACCATCCAGCGCCACCAAGGCGGCGGTGGAGAGATTGCCGATCACCCCGTGTTCACCAATGCTTCGCTTGGGCAGCGGATTCATCAACATTCCCCTTTGTCCGAGGAATGATGTGATAAGAAGCAGTTCTGGTCACTACATACATAAGGCGTAGGTCGGCAGATGAATGAGCATGCCGCCACAGGGTTGTCGTCTGCCGAGGTGGCGGGCCGCCGAGCCGAGTTTGGGCCGAATGCGGTGGCGGAGGAGAAAATCCACCCGATCCGCCGCGTGCTGCGCCAATTCTGGTCGCCAGTGCCGTGGATGCTTGAAGCCACCATCGCGCTGCAATTGATCGTCGGCGAGCGGGTGGAGGCGGCGATGATCCTGACGCTGCTGCTGCTCAACGTGGCGCTCGCTGTGGTGCAGGAAAGCCGGGCGAATGCGACGCTGGAGCTGCTCAAACAGGGCCTCGCCCCCCGCGTGCGCGTGCGGCGTGATGGCGCGTGGCGCGATCTTCCGGCGGCGGATCTGGTGCCGGGCGATCTGGTGCAGCTCTCGCTCGGCGGCATCGTAGCTGCCGATGTGCGGATTGTGTCAGGCTCGGTGCTGCTCGATCAATCAATGCTCACCGGCGAATCTGTGGCGGTGGAAGCGGGGGCAGATGGAACCGGCTATGCCGGGGGGCTGATCCGACGCGGTGAGGCGCTGGGCGAGGTGACTGCGACGGGTGCGCGCACCTATTTCGGCCGCACGGCGGAGCTCGTCCGCGTGGCGCATGTGGAAAGCAGCGAGCAGAAGGCGGTCATGGGGGTCGTCAAGGCGCTGACGGTGGTCAATTTTGTCATTGTCGGCCTGATGGTGCTCTACGCCGCACTGATCGGCATGACGCTGCCGCAGATTGTGCCGCTGGTGCTGACGGCGTTGCTCTCCGCCGTGCCGGTCGCTCTGCCCGCCACCTTCACTTTGGCCTCCGCACTGGGCGCGCGGCGGCTGGCGATGCAGGGCGTGTTGCTGACGCGGCTGGCGGCGTTGCACGAAGCGGCGATGATTGACGTGCTCTGCGTCGATAAAACCGGCACGCTGACTGAAAACAGCCTCACCGTCAGCGGTGTGGCAGGGCTGGGGCATAGCGAGGCGGAGGTGTTGGCCTTTGCCGCAGCCGCCAGTTCGCCCGATGGGCAAGACCCGATCGACACCGCCCTTCGTCACGCGGCGGCCAGTGCGCAGGCGATCAAGGTGCAGCGCTTTGTGCCGTTCGATCCAGCGGAGAAGATGGCCGAAGCCTGGGTGATTGATCCGACGGGGCGGAGCCTGCGCATCGTCAAGGGTGCTCCGGCTGCCGTCGCGGTGGTGGCGGCGATCACGCCCGCGGCGCAGGCGGCGTTGGATCGCTTCACCTCGGCCGGTTTGCGCACTCTGGCCATCGCTGCCGGGCCGCCAGAGGCGATGGTGATGGTGGGATTGATTGCCTTCAGCGACCCACCCCGCCCAGATTCTGCGGCGCTGCTGGCGCAATTGAAGGCGTTGGGCGTGGCCACGGTGATGGTGACAGGCGATGCTCCGGCCACGGCTGCGGCAGTCGCGCATGCCATTGGCTTGGACGGCAAGATCTGCCCACCCGGCCACATCCCCGACACCGCAAGCCCGCGCGATTTCGCCGTCTATGCCGGGGTATTTCCGGAAGACAAATACCGGCTTGTGCAGGCATTTCAGGGCCAGGACCACACGGTGGGCATGTGCGGCGACGGAGCCAATGACGCCCCGGCGTTGCGACAGGCGCAGATGGGCATTGCCGTCTCGACGGCGACCGACGTTGCGAAATCGGCGGCGGGCATTGTGCTCACCACGCCGGGATTGGGCGGCATTGTGGCGTGTATTTCGGAGGGGCGGGCGTCGTTCCAACGCGTGCTGACCTACACATTGTCCATCCTGGTGAACAAATGCGCCACCTTGATCGTCATGGGGGCCGGGCTGGTGATGACCGGGCACGCCGTGCTGACGCCACTGTTGCAGGCGTTGTCGATGCTGACGGGTGATCTTGTCACCATGTCACGCGCGGCCGATCATACGCGCCCCTCGGCCTATCCCAATCGTTGGCGGATTCGGAACATGACCTTGGCCGCTGTGCCGCTGGGGGTGTTCAAGCTGAGTTATGTGCTCGGCATTCTCGCTTTGGGCTGGTTCGTGGTGGGGTTGAGCACCGATCAGATGCGCACGCTGACATTCGTCGCGTTGATGATGGCCGGGCAGGCGAACACCTATGTGCTGCGCGAACGCGGCCATTTTTGGCATTCGAATCCGGCGCGGGTGATGTTGGTGGCCTCGTTCTGTGCGCTGCTGATCGTCAATTGTCTGGCAGGATTTGGCCTGCTGATGGCGCGGTTGCCATTGCCGATCATCGGCGGATTATTCGTCAGCACGGCGGCGTTTGCGTTCACGCTCGATGCCATCAAGGTGCAGGTGTTTCGGCATCTGCGGATCGATTGAGCCGCGCCATCTCACTCAAAGTGATCGGCTTGACCGGATTGCGCACGCGCATATGTCCCGTTGCCTGTGGTGACTGCCCACGCTCGGCGGCGATGAGTTCGCAGACCGTCAGCGCGCAACTGCGGCCCTGGCACGGCCCCATGCCGGCGCGGGTGAACGCCTTGGCCTGATTGGGGCCGGTGATGCCGCGATGGGCGAGGGAGCGGATGTCGCCTGCGGTGATTTCCTCGCAGCGGCAGATGATCACATCGTCCGCAGGCAGGCGGAATTGCGGGGCGGGGCGATAGAGCGCGTCGAAAAAGGCGCGGCCACGCAACGCCAGCTTCAGCGCGGCGCGGGGTTCTTCGGCATTGGCCCCCAGCATGGCGAGGGCGACGATTTGGCCCTGACGTGCGGCGGCGGCGGCACCACCAATGCCGCCAGTGTCACCTGCGATGAACAGATTGGCGATGTTGCTGCGGCCATCGGCGTCGCGTTCAGGTTCGAAGGCAAGGCGGCTGGCGTTCCAATGATGTGCCCCCCCCGCCGCCAGCGCCAGATTGACCTGCGGCACCACGCCCTGATGCAGCAGCAGCGTCTCGGCGGTGAGGCGGTGGGTTTGGCCGTGGGCGGTGTAGTCCACCGCGTTGAGTTTCTCGGTGCCGATGGCGGCGAGCGCGGTGACGCCTCGGATGATGTTCACCGAGCCCGCCACGTCGCGCAGCAAAGCCAGCCCCTTGCCGAGATAGGGGGAGGCGAGAAAGCCCGGCAGATGCGGCAGGGCAGCGCGCCACTGGCTGCGTGGTGTGGTGTCGAGCAGGGCTGCGATCCGCACACCCAATCGCGCATATTGGGCGGCGAGCAGCAGCAGCAACGGGCCGCTGCCCGCCAGGATCGTCGGGCCTTGCGGCACGATGGCGCTGGATTTCAACAGCGTCTGCGCCGCCCCCGCCGTCATCACGCCGGGCAAAGTCCAGCCCGGAATCGGGAAGGGGCGTTCGAGGGCGCCGGTGGCGATCAGCACGCGGGCGGCCTGCCAGAGTGTGGCTTGACCCTGGCACGAGACGCCGATTTCAAAGCCGCCAGCGTCTCGACATTCGATCATGAACACCGCACTGCGCGGCAAATAGCGGGCGGGGCTGGCGGTGAAGGCATCGGCGAGGGCGCGGCCATCATGGTAATCGGTGCCGAGGGCGGTGAGATTGCTGCTCTGCACGCCGCGATAAATCTGCCCGCCCGGGGCCGTGCCCTCATCGGCCACCACCACGGACAAGCCAGCGCGCGCGGCGATGATGGCAGCCGACATCCCGGCT
>Ga0316222_1000973_pt1 | contig 38283 bp, 29 predicted proteins | sample TBH18011metaG_FD_206008 | JGI IMG/M metagenome (GOLD analysis project Ga0316222, IMG submission 206008) | Freshwater microbial communities from Trout Bog Lake, Wisconsin, USA - TBH18011 | ecosystem: Environmental > Aquatic > Freshwater > Lake > Hypolimnion/Profundal zone | place: USA: Wisconsin... | reverse complement strand
CTCGGGCTTCCTGCAGCTGCACAAGCACGGCCACCACGACCGGGGCGTGGACCACCTCAAGCAGGCCCTCCTCGTGTTCCTCGGCCTGGCCGGCGCGGCCGGCCCGGCTGGCGCGGCCGGCCCGGCTGGCGCGGCCGGCCCGGCCGGCCCGGCCACCCTGTCCCCCGTCATCGCCGCCAACGTCCCCAAGCTCGTCGCGCAGCTGCTGCTCATGGTTCCCACGTCCTCCGCCACCGAGGACGAGCAACGGAACATCGTCAAGTGCCTGCTGGAGGCCGTCCGCGCCGAATATTGGCCCACCGGCACCCTCGCGCTGCGCGACATGCCGACGAAGCCGACGGCGTGCGCGCACTGCCGGGCGACGCCCGAGAAGCTCCTCCGCTGCTCCCACTGCTCCGAGGTCGGCTACTGCAACCGCGAGTGCCAAGCGGCCCACTGGAACGCGCACAAGCCGCGCTGCACAGAGGATTCCGCGCTCACGCTCCCCCTGACCGCCTTCAAGGTGCTCCCGGGCGAGACGATCGACGCCTGCGCGGAGCGCCTCCGGCTGCTGCTCCACCGCCACATCGTGGAAGCGAGGCGTTGACCCGACTTTTTTTCGAACCGGGTGTAATAAAAAAATGACTCATTTCCGACCGACCCCCCGCGCCGCCATGGCGACATCGCCTTCGCTGTCGCCTTCGCCGCCCCACAAAAAGCGGTGCTTGCTTTACAACAACCTCGACGCGGTGAAGTGCGCCGTCTGCCACGAGTTGCGGCAGCAGGTCACCCTGTGCGCGGAGGGCCACACCGCGTGCGCCGCGTGCGCGCGCGTGCTGTCCAAGTGCATGCTCTGCCAAGGCGCGCTGCTCCCGCTCCCGGCCTTCATCCCCTGCAAGAACGTCCTGTCGGCGCTGACCGGCGTCGTGCAGGCGTGCCGCTACTCGTTCAACGGCTGCCCCGCCCTGTTCGTCGTCAAGGGGGACGCGGCGGAGGTCGACGCGCACGAGGCCGCGTGCCCCTGCCGCACGCACGCGGCCTCGTGCGCGTACGACGGCTGCGCCGAGACCTTTTCGACGGACAAGGCCGACGCGCACCGCATGAGGTGCGCGCACCGGCCGTGCGCGTGCCCGATGTGTGGCGTCGACGTGGCGCAGGGCGCGATGGAGGGCCACTTCCGCGCGGAGCACGGCGCCGCCCTCAGCGTCGCGTCCAGCCGCGTGCTGACGCAGATGCAGGTGCGCCTCCGCGCCGGCTCGCCCGTGGACGTCTTGTCGCCGCCGATCGTCGTGCGCTTCTCGCGCGACGGGTACCTGTGCCTGTGGGCGAGCCGCGGCTCCACCGACGGCGAGATGAAGTGGAACGTGCGCGAGTGGCGCGCCGGCGCGCCGCTGGGCGGCGGCGGCGGGCCGCCGTTCCTGTCGGAGGTGACGGTGGTCCTGACGAACCCGAACCCGACCCCGACCCCGACGGCGCGGCACGCCTTCACCACGCGGCTGCCGTTGCCGCACACCGAAGACACCTGCATCTCCGCGCGCAAGGTCCTCGGCGCGCTGCGCATCCCCGGCGCCTCGCGCGCCAAGGCGTGCGACGTGACGGTGGGCGTCGACGTGACGTGGTACCCCTCGTCCGTGCTGCAGTAGGGCCCCATTTTTAACCTTTCTTTCGGACAAGGGACGCGAGACGCGATGAGCCGACCCCCGCAGAGCGGCGGCTACCAGCTGCTCAAGCTGGGGCTGGCCAACTCGCTGGACGCGGGGTCGTTCGGCCAGCAGTTCCGCGTCGGGAACGCCAAGATGCTGGAGCGCGTGTTCGGGGCGAACCGCGTCGGCTTCTACAAGGCGCTCATGGACAGCGTGCGCGACTTCAAGGCGACGACGCGCAAGACCGACAAGCGGTCGGACGCCATCAAGACGCTGCGCCACTCCAAGGAGGAGATGGCGACGCTCGCCAAGAGCATCCGCGACCAGCTGGCGGCCATCGCGCCCGAGAAGCTGAGCCGGCTGACGCAGAGCGTGAACGACCGCGACCGGAAGGTGCGCACGCTGAACGACCTGCTCGCCAAGGCGTCCAAGATCTCGGACGAGATGATCCAGCGCAAGTTCAGCCGCAACAACGACGACGACGACGACTTCCGCGGGCGCCGCCAGGCGTCCATCCCCATGGAGTTCAACAAGTACCTGACGCGGGACATGACCACGACGCGGGAGCTCGAGGACCGCATCCGCGCGGACCTGGCGGCGGCGGAGGCGGAGCAGGCCGACACGTCGTCGGTGGCGTCGGCCATCACCGCCATCTCGGCCACGCAGTCGTTCCTGGCCGACGCCGGCGCGCTCATCCTGCGCACCAAGGCGCTCGCCAAGATGTCGGAGCTGCGCCCGGACGAGGAGCTCGCCCGCGACGAGGTCGTGCTCACCGCCGGCGCGACGGAGCTGAACGCCGACTTCTTCACGCAGCTGTTCGGCAAGATCAAGGCGCTGACGCAGAAGGTGGCGCCCTTCGACCCCGTCAACACCACCGTGTCGCCCGTGTTCGACGACAAGGACGCCAACGTCATGACCAAGGGCCTCGAGCGCTACCGCGGGGCGGTCGAGAACATCCTGCGCTTCCTCAACAACAACGCGCGCGAGACGGACGACGCCATCCGCGCGCTGGAGTCCAAGAGCCCCATCAGCAGCTCCAAGGTGCCGAGCGTGAGCGACGTGCGCGCCATCTACAACGCGCACCTGTACGACCGGCAGCAGCGCATGCGCCGCGTGAGCGAGGTCGCCATCGAGCTGCGCAACCTGGTGCGCAAGATGGAGTCGGCGCGCCGCGACCGCAACGCGCCCGACATCACCGAGGACCTGCGGAAGCGCAAGGAGACCGAGTTCAACTACGAGTGCCTGCGCATCCAGAAGAAAATCGACAAGGAGCTGGACGACTACCCCGAGATGCGCGAGATGTACATCCAGATTTGCGACCAAAAAAAAAGCTCGTAGAGCCTCTTGAGCCGGAGCCCCCCGGACCCGAGCCGGAACCGGAACCGGAGCCCCCCGGACCTGAGCCTGAACCGGAACCGGAGCCCCCCGGACCGGGGCCCGAGCCCGAGCACGATCCCTCCGGCAACGACATCCAACTCAGGCGGCCCACGCCGCCCAACTTTCGCCCCATCCTTCCAACGGAAGACTTCCTTCCGCCAGAGCCTTACATTCCATCGAGATCGACATCCACTCGGAGACGCCCCTTTTTTTTCAGAGACCCGCCTTTCCACGAAGAACCCATCCCGCCCAACACATACGAACCCTCTCCGCGTGTACCTCCTCCCTCCGTGACGCACCCCGACCGCGTGCACGAGGCCGTGCCCGAAGAGGAGTTGCTTCAAAACGTACCGTACGAGCCCCGCCCGCCTCCCAAGGCCATGGAGTATCCAGAGCGCGCGCACGAGGCCGCGCCCGAGGAGGAGTTGCTTCGAGACGTGCCGTACGAGCCTCGTCATTCCAAGGCGACGGAGTACCCCGAGCGCGCGCACGAATCCGTGCCCGAGGAAGAGTTGCTCCGAGACGCAGCGTACGAGCCCCGCCCACGTTTTAAGGCGACGGAGTACCCCGAGCGCGCGCACGAAGCCGTGCCCGAGGAAGAGTTGCTCCGAGACGCAGCGTACGAGCCGATTGCTACCCCGCCCTCCACTGCGACGAAGTACTCCGACCGCGTGCACGAGGCCATTCCTGAAGAGGAGCTGCTCCGAGACGCGGCGTACGAACCAAGTGAAGGTGCGCGGATCCCGCCTCCCAAGGCGACGAAGTACGCCGACCGCGTGCACGAGGCCATTCCTGAAGAGGAGTTGCTCCGAGATGCGGTATACGAACCAAGTGAAGGTGCGCGGATCCCGCCTCCCAAAGCGACGAAGTACACCGACCGCGTACACGAGGTTATTCCTGAAGAGGAGTTGCTCCGAGACGCGGCGTACGAACCAGGCACTGAAAATGGCGCTCGGATCCCGCCTCCCAAGGCGACGCAGTACGCCGACCGCGTGCACGAGGCCGTTCCAGAAAAGGAATTGCTCCGATACACGGCGTACGAACCGAGCAACAGCACTCGGATTCCGCCTCCCAAGGCGACGCAGTACGCCGACCGCGTGCACGAGGCCGTCCCGGAGGAGGAGTTGCTCCGAGACGCAGCGTACGAACCGAGTAAAGGAGCGCGGATTCCGCCTCCCAAGGCGACGAAGTACCCCGACCGCGTGCACGAGGCCGTCCCTGAAGAGGAGTTGCTCCGAGACGCGGCGTACGAACCGAGTAAAGGTGCACGAATCCCGCCTCCCAAAGCGACGAAGTACGTCGACCGCGTGCACGAGGCCGTCCCTGAAGAGGAGTTGCTCCGAGACGCGGCGTACGAACCGAGTAAAGGTGCGCGGATCCCGCCTCCCAAGGCGACGAAGTACGCTGACCGCGTGCACGAGGCCGTTCCCGAGGAGGAGTTGCTCCGAGACACGTCGTACGAACCAAGTAAAGGTGCGCGGATCCCGCCTCCCAAGGCGACGAAGTACGCCGACCGCGTGCACGAGGCCGTCCCGGAAGAGGAGTTGCTCCGAGACGCGGCGTACGAACCGAGTAAAGGTGCGCGGATCCCGCCTCCCAAGGCGACGAAGTACCCCGACCGCGTGCACGAGGCCGTTCCCGAAGAGGAGTTGCTCCGAGACACGGCGTACGAACCGAGTGAAGGTGCGCGGATCCCGCCCAAGGCGACGAAATACGCCGACCGCGTGCACGAGGCCGTCCCGGAGGAGGAGTTGATTCGAGACGCAGCGTACGAACCGAGCAAAAGCACTCGGATCCCGCCTCCCAAGGCGACAAAGTACGCCGACCGCGTGCACGAGGCCGTCCCTGAAGAGGAGTTGCTTCGAGACACGACGTACGAACCAGGCACTGTATATGGCGCTCGGATCCCGCCTCCCAAGGCGACGAAGTACGCCGACCGCGTGCACGAGGCCGTCCCGGAAGAGGAGTTGCTCCGAGACGCGGCGTACGAACCGAGTAAAGGTGCGCGGATCCCGCCTCCCAAGGCGACAAAGTACGCCGACCGCGTACACGAGGCCGTCCCGGAAGAGGAGTTGCTCCGAGACACGACGTACGAACCAGGCACTGAAAATGGCGCTCGGATCCCGCCTCCCAAGGCAACAAAATACGCCGACCGCGTGCACGAGGCCGTTCCCGAAGAGGAGTTGCTCCGAGACACGGCGTACGAACCGAGTAAAGGTGCGCGGATTCCGCCTCCCAAGGCGACAAAGTACGCCGACCACGTGCACGAGGCCGTTCCCGAGGAGGAGCTGCTCCGAGACACGATGTACGAACCAAGTAAAGGCTCGCGGATCCCGCCTCCCAAGGCGACGAAGTACGCCGACCGCGTGCACGAGGCCGTTCCTGAGGAGGAGTTGCTCCGAGACACGGCGTACGAACCCGGCGGTCATGGACCCAGAATTCCGCGTCCCAAAACGATGCGCGATCGCGCACACGAGGCCGTTCAAGAGGAAGAATGGATGCGTCAACCCCTGCCATACCAGGCCACCGTCACACCGTTCAAACCCCCGTTAAAACGAGCCTACTTTGACGAGGTGGCATCCATTTTGGACGAGGACGCGTTAATCAAAAACGTGGCGTATGTGGTTACCCGCACCCCTCAACGCCCTAAAGTATACAAAGAAGTCCCCCCGCCGGTAGCGGAAGAAGAAAACCTCATCAAAGACGTGTCCGTGCTGTTAAGACGCCCGCCCGTGTCCAAAAAGACGTACCAGGAGAACTTGACCGCAGCATTGACCGACGAAGAACTCGTTCATTCCATCCAATCCGTGCTGTATCAACCTCGCCCACGCCCGCCCCCCGTGACAAAAAAGACGTATCGTGACAGTTTGAACACATCTGCATTGACCGACGAAGAACTCGTCCAGTCCGTTCAATCCGTGCTGTATCATCCCCATAGTCCAAGGCCAGGCAATCCGTTCCCGTCTGTGGGAGTTCAAGCCGACATTCATGACCCCAAGCACGACATGGGCACGGGGATGGGCGTGCAGTCCGACACGGATAAACCCAAGCACGACATGGGCACGGGGATGGGCGTGCAGTCCGACATGGACAAACCCAAGCACGACATGGGCACGGGGATGGGCGTGCAGTCCGATCGCGATCCACCCAAACACGACATGGGCACGAAAATGGGTGTGCAAACCAACCACGACCTGGCGACACACAACATGGGGCCAAGCATGGGCGTGCGAATTGACGCCGCCGCTCCGTCCCATCCGATGGGCGCGCTTGTAGGCGTACGAACCAGTCCAACCGTTCCGTCACACGAAATGGGCGTTCCTCTCGGCGTGAATGCAGGTATAACCGCCACGCCATCGCACGACATGGAGGCAATGACGGGCGTCGATAACATGGAACACGACGACGTTGACGACACCGCTCTCCCCCTCGTGTCCGACCCGACTTCCTCGGAGACATCCGACGTACGCCTACCCACGCCTCGACTCGGAACACGCCACAGGCCTCCCTCTGCGTTCATCCGGGCGTTCGTCCGCGGCCCGAAAACGTTCTTTCAGCGTCAACAGGTAGGATCGCAGCTATCGCGGTTAATCCAGATTGCTCCCGCCGATGCTCTCGTTAATAACGTTCGCATACGACAGGCCGGCGGAGGCGACACGTTGGGAAACGTCGTTTTCGATCAACGCATCGGCTCGCCCAGCGTGTTTGGAGTCACGTTTAAGTGCCACATTGACGGAGGCGAAAACATACCCTTTGCGTGCAAAGTCATTCCGTTCACACCCGAGAACCGACGAGAAGTGAACCTCTTAATGCGAATTACCGCCAACAACCCGCCCTGCATGAACCTTCCCATTGCCTACAAGTACGTCACCAAAGACATTACTCAAGTGAACGGCATTTATTTCGATCGATGGCCGACCTCTTACATGTTCGTGTTCAACGAGCTGGCCGACGGAGGCGATTTGAACATGTTTTTGACGTCACCTCCCGTGAAACCCAACGCGGTATACTACAACATGTTCGTCCAGGTGCTGTTGACCATATCTATGTTCCACGCCTTCGGCGTGCACTGCGACTTGCACACCGGCAACATTCTCGTGCACGAACATCCCGTGTCTCCTACGTCCGCAGAATTCTGGTGGTATAATATCGACGGCGTCGACTACTATTTGCAGAACATGGGGTATGTTTTCGTGATCTGGGACTTCGGCAAGACCAACACATGCACCAACCGCAACTACGACATCTTCCGCATATTCAACGTGATCTACCACTACTTCCTACACCGCATCCATAGCGCGGCTCACCTTCTGCCCTTTCCGCCGAATCTCTCTCGAATCCTCGAAACCAACGTGTTGCGAGGTCTTCCGAACCAGATGGACCCGGACACGCCGTACCAGCTTCGCGCCATCTTCCAACGATTCGTCGGCCTGAACTTCATTCAAACGACGCTCCCCGCCAACACCGCACCTATAAACTCCGTGCCCTTTCGCATGACTATATCGCCACGGTAGCCGCCACGGCCCACAGGAACAACGCAAAATGCACGCGATTCACGTCGACGTGAGCGTGCGTCCGCACGTATGCGAGCGCAGCCGCCACACCCACGCCCATTGCGGCAAGGTGCAACACCACTCGCAATGGCGTAAAGCACGGCGCCGTCTCGGGATCCAACGTCGCGAGAGCGGCGAAGAACACCATCGCGAGCGCGTATCCCACCGCAAACGCGACCACGGACGCCTCCGTGTCGCTGGAACGAAGTCTCGCGCGACGGGACGCCATAGTCCCCACGCCGGCGCACACTGTGACCATGATCACCCACCGGCCCACCTCCGGCATCGAGAAGGGGTAGACAGCGCCGCCTCCTTTTAATGTATTTTTCTTAATGTTTAACCCATCCTTTAATTCCTTCAAATTATTAACTAATGACGGATAATTGGTTTTGTTTATTCGGCCACCGTAATCATCCAATAGTTTAATATACTCTGTAGCACCGGCTTTGGTATAAATATTTTGAAGAACACTTTTAGGCCCATTCAGTTTTATTTGGTAGTCCAAATCATGTAGTTTGTTCGAAATATTAAAAGGTATCTTATCCGGGACAGCCGCCTGAACAGGAGGTGCCGCTGGACGAGGCGGACCAGCCACTGGAACAGGAACAGGAGGAGGAGGCTGAACCGGAGGCGGACCAGCCACTGGAACAGGAACAGCCTGAGGAGGAGGAGGCCGCTGAACCGGAGGCGGACCAGCCACTGGAACAGGAACAGGAGGAGGAGGAGGCTGAACCGGATGCGGAGCAGCTGCCAGTGCAGCCTGAGGAGGAGGTGGAACATCAAATAACTTGCTTAACCGCGCTCCATCGTTCATGTTGAACCATTTCCCGATAAGCGAACCATTGGGCTCGGATTTAACGTTGTCCATGGTACCCACGCCGTTCCACACGAATGTACACGAAATGTTTGTGCGCATGTTTGTAGTGAACCGTTGCATATAATCGAGTGTGCCTAATAAACTTGGTGCGCTTTGGACGTCTTCTTGAATACCGTCCTCTTTATTCTGAATCTTTTTCGCAAACGTGTTAATATACGTTCCGCTCTGCTTCGCAACAGGCGATACGTTGATGATTCCAAACAAGCAATAACGTATTTCCTCCGTATCGCAAATTTCGTGTATTTTTTTCGCAAATTCGTCTTCGCCATAATCTCCAGGAGGTTTCGACGGAAAACAATCCTCGAAGTTTGCCGAAGGATCGTTATGTTTTCTGCATATATTTTCTGTGCAATATTCCGAGAATTTCGGGACCGCTTCGTTATTTGCGTCTTGAATGGTGCCTTCCAATTGCCTTAATGAACGCCGGATAAAATCTCCTTCGCGGCTCCGTTCTTTTTTATACGCACTTACCTGATCAGGATTAGTGTGGAGACTATTGGCTGTCCACCATTTTTCTAAACGTTCCACATTCTCTATAAACTCTGCATACGAAGTGTCGTTAAATACGTTCAATCTAAATTGCATCACTACACTCATATCTTCATCACTTTCCATAAATTCGGTGTTAAATTCGGTGCTTTTTATATCGTTGTATCTGGCACCGTAGTCCGAGTTACTTATCTTTTCTATAACGTCTTTCCAATATATACGTGCAGGATATACCTGTCCACCATTATGCTTGGACCTTGGAGTTGCACGAATGATGGAATAAAGACTGGACTTATCCCAACTTGTTTGAAAGTTGATATACCAAGTAACAAATATTTTCGATCCAATACCATACAAATTTTCAAACTGATGTTTGAAATTACCGTTTAATGCAGCTACTAATCCATTTATTGCATCCTGAAAAGTATCCATCTTAGAAGTCGTTGGCATCATTAAACTTTTTTGTATCACACCATTCTTAGGGTTATCCGCAAAATCCGTGCTAGCTAAATATTTTATCAACAAGAGCAATTTATTATCTGATATATATACCTTATTCCTCTCAACAAACGCATTAATTTCAGAACTCGTCACAGAATTGAACGTATTTGTTGCAGGTAACTGACTTCGTACTAGTTCCAAATGACGCATCTCATCAAATTTCTTGAACGCGTCTCGTCGTTCATCCGCTGGTCTATTTATATTTTCTGGCTTTGATTTCCACGTATTATACGCGCACGCTACCAAGAAATTATCGTTTCTCTCAAATTGGGGTTCAATCCCAGCAAAATCACATATGAAAAAATGTTTCTCACCTATTTTCACGTCAATAATGATATGCGACCGCGAACTCACTAAATTATATATGGTTGCATACGTTTTTCGACGTTTTTCAATATCGGTATTATTCTCCGACATAAAATATAAAAGCTTTTGAAGAAACGTGTTTCCATGACCTTCGATACTGTTAATAATCCCATTTTTCAACTTATATGTTCCATCGTTGTCAGTCTCATACACCTGAATATTAGTCTCCTCAATTTTCAACGTTTCTGTCAACAACGTTAAAATACCCTTCTCCTTAAATTCTCCCAACGGATTGTTCCGTTGAATTAACAAGGATGTTTTGCCTGTTCCAGATGCTCCGTACGCAACTATTGCGTAATTCGTTTTTAATGTATTATCATCAATCAAACACGCCTTCACATTTTCCCATACTACGGTACACGGTATTTGCTTTACAAATACACGGGTGAAAGGACCATACATCATTGCATAATTCACTCCGTTGTCAGCACCATGTTGATGTCCCGCAACAACAATCTCGGCATTACTTTGAACCAATTTACTGTCAAATTTCTTTCGCGTATACACATTATAATCGGGATGGGATTTATTGCAGCTCCCGTTCTCATCTTCATCTTGTCGAATTCGCAAAAAATTTATGACAAATTTTGGGTTATTATTAAACGACGCGATTAACACGGAATACACCATCAACAACGCATGCACGTTCGTTTTTAGTTTTCTGAAAAAGAGGTCGTTAAAGTTTTCGTGGCCCACCTCTTCGCTTACTAAATTGCTAATGTAGTCAATCTTGTTATTCTCATCCGCTTCATCCTGGTCACCCATGTCAAAGGTTTCGTATACAGTGTCTAAATACCATTGAATCGGAACAAACTGACCTGCGCGTAACTGTGACTCTAATAAATTTAAGTATCGTATGTCTCCCTCTTGCAATTTATGGAAAAAACAATTGTACACGAGGGTAACCATTGAATCCATAAATTTCTTATTAATATTTCCTGGTGCATCTCCAACTTCACGGTCTAGTGTGACCGTATTGGTAGACTTCTCAGACTCCAGATCGCCGATCTCTTCCTCCTCCGGCTGGCCCAAATTAATGATAGGTACACATGTATCAGGATCGGAACAGTTGTTTTTACCCGCGTAAATTATAACCTGCGGCATACTTGTGGTAATATCAGTGTACGGCGGAGGAGACGTGGCGTCAATTCTACCGTCAGGGAGTTTATCGTTAAAAGTCGCTTTGTTATATTTATTCGTGAAGCTCGTGATAGCTAACTTCAAACTATCAGTTATTTGCGTTTTCAATGTTCCAAGATCAATGTTTTCATCAAACGTGATTCCCTTGAACAACAATGATCGCAACTTCAGGATTTTCCCGCTAATAATAAACTTAATATACTGCCGTCGGACCGCGTTCAATCGGTCCATTGCCTCATCAATACTTGTTACCGTCGAAGTGTCGCCTGCACCTGCATCTGCGGGTGCCTCCATTGTCGTGCGCGCACATTTTTTTTGGTCTTCTACGAAGTTTTCGCGAACGTCATGGCCGTCACGTCGGCGATCTCATCGGCGGGCAAGTAGCTCGGCCCGAGCACCGGGATGGACCCGTGAAAAAAGTGCCAGTCTGCCGACGCCGCGAGAAACGCCACCGCGTCCGGCAACAGGGGCGCCTCGTGGCCGGGTTTGGGCGCGAGCTGCAGTACGAGGGGGAAAGACACGGCCCACGTGACGTGGCCCGCGCGAACGCGGGCGCGCGTCTTCGGCAACACGCGCCAGGACAGGGCGTCGAGCGCCGGCTCGTCGACGTCCAAGCCGTACTCGCTATGGAGCCAGCCGCTCGGCGTTTGGCGGAAAAATATGTCGCCGAGGTCCTCGACGAACCGCGCCGACTCAAAGTAGCGCTGCAGCCGCGGCACCAGGCCCGCGCGCACGAGCACCGCGTCTCCGTCGGGCGACGAGCGCAAGCGCCGAAAATGCAGGGTCACATTCAAGCGATCGCCGTCGCGCACGCGTTGAGAGAGCGCGGCTGGACCGCCCTCGAGACGCACGCGACGATCGTCGAGGTTGTACTCGGACACGACGCGCGGTTTTTTGTGGGCGTTGCCCATTTATTTACATAGGAAAAACAAAATCGATGGAAGGGGTAAATGTCCGTCACGGAGGCCACCATCCCCCTTTTGGGCGCGTCGGACACCACAATCAATGTGAGTATTTCAGACGTTGACGCGGGTTCAAGAAAGATGGTTGAAGTAGGCGAATGCCTCAACATCGACGTGCACACCCAAAGACACGTTGCAAGCATCGACATGCTCGCCTTCATGAAAACATGCGCCTCGCCCACTTTACTACACGGAGACGAGGGAACTGTCCGCATGCTAAAAACGGTGCTAGTGTACATTCTTGAACACGTTGACAAAGACGTCAACTATTTCGAGATTGTCGATGCATCTCAAATTTCGTGCAGCGAAACGATTGGCACGAACCTATTGTTCATGTACATTCAACTGCACAACAAAACGTGGTACGAATCCAAATTTGACGCGGTGCTTCAAAGCGACGAGAACGAGCAAGACAATTACGCGAGATGCATCGAGTTATTAAATGACCCCTCCTTTTATACGAAAACGAAATCTTATTTTAAAGCCGCACCCCGTCTTATTCAACAAGTTCTTCCGTCCGTGACCACCTTTCACGAGTTATTCGTCAAAGTGCATCGCCAAGACCCCAGAAATTATTGCATGTACGCGAATGATTGGTTCACCCCGTTTCTCCAAACCACTCTGTTTACAGAAATAAAGGCCCTTTCGCTTTGGAAAATACCTGCGCACACCGTCCGCACGTGGCTTCAAGCAGGTGGCCAAAAGCGGAATGGGCCAACTATCACACGCGAATCGATCGTGTACGCTGGACGAAAACATAAAGTGTACGTGGGCAAACGCGGTGGTCGTTATGTTCAATCGCACGGGACCTTCATCTCGCTTAAACGATGCGAACGGCGTTGAACACACCAAACCAACCCTCCTTCGTTGACGCAAATGGTCGCGCCGATACGCCTGCGCGTGACAAGTGGCGAAGGAGCCGTCGTGGAGTACGCGTCCATCTCCGACGCGGCGCACAGCGTGTCCGACAGCGCCATGCCTTTCAAAACGCGAATGAACCGCATTCGCGCGGCGCTGACGTCCGACGACCACGCGTTTGACGGACGCACGTGGGAACGCGTGGAGGTGGAACGTCCCGTCGTGGCCGAACCTCCCCCACCGCGTAAGGAGGGGGTGTACACGTTTGCTCCCGACGTCGCGGCCCCCTTCGGAGGGCATTCGATGCGATGGGTGGAAGACTCGGGGGCACAGGGGGCCAAGTGCTTTCGCGCGTACGACGTCCTCGAAGTCATCGGCGGGCTGTCCAACGGCAGCAACTCGCTCCGCGCGCTGCAGATCACCCACCCCGCCTTCTTCCGCACGCACACGGACACGCATCGGTTTTACGGGCAGGGCAACAAGGCCGCGTTGGTGCTTTCCGTGCGGGCGACGTTCGAGTTCATCGGCATGCTGACGAGCGAAACCACCGAACTGTTCCGGCGCACCGCGTTGAACGACTTCGCGCGCGCGGTCCAGCCCGGGGGCGAGGCGTTCGCCGTTGTGGCCGACGCACCCGTCGCGCCGATCCGGCGCACCAAGGTGGGCGTGGTGCGCACGGCGGTGGAACCGCCGCACGAGACCGTATCCTTCGCCACGCTCAACGCCGCGGCCAACAGCGTAGACACCGAACACAGCGGGAGCTACAAGTGCAAGTGCGTGAAAGACGCCATCGCAGCGCGAACGCCGTACGCCGGGTACACGTGGCGCGAAGTGCCCGGACTGGTGCCGGCGGACCGCCGGGCGGTGGCCGGAGGCATCGTGCACCATGCCGTCGTCGTGGAGGCAGAGGCTCCAGTGGGAAATGAAAACGAAGAGGAAGATGCGGATGGAGGCATCGTGGAGACGGGGGAAGAGGAAGATGCGGACGTGGAGGAAACAGAAGAAAGCGTGGTGGAGGAGGAAGAGGACGTGGAGGAAAACGGGAATGAGGAAGCGGTACACGCGGAGGTCGAGGAAGAGGAGGACGTGGAGGAAAACGTGAATGAGGAAAACGTGAATGAGGAAGAGATACACGTACACGTCGCGGAAAACACGAGCATTCAATTCACTCCATTCAACGCGACATTCGACGGCAAAAACATTCGAATGACGCAAGAAACTCCCAAACGTATTAGCGTGTTTGACCTTATATGCGCCATTACACATGTGAAAAATGAACGCGAGGTCTTTCGTGCAATGTGTCAGGCATACCCCGAAGTTGTAGGTAATGTCTACAAATACCGATTTCCCGGACGAGGGCAACGAGATACCCCGGTGACCGGCGCCAAGGGCGCGGTCACCATCGTCAACCTGCTTCCCGGCCCCAAGGCGGCCCGTTTCCGTGCAGCCAGCGCGCAGATCCTCGTGCGTTTCCTCGGGGGCGATGAAACGCTCGTCGGCGAGATTCGAGCGAACGCGAACGCCGTGGAAAACGCGGATCCGCTGGCGTGCTTCTTCCACGACGAGGCAGTGGACCCTCCGAATCGGGGACGGCGACAACGGCTCAACGCAAGCATCGAGGACATCATCGACGGACTCAACCTGCGTCCCGAAGACAAAGCGCTCGTCCTTGACCTCATACAACGCAGCAAGACCGTGGTGGCGTCGACGTTCATGAACTAAGCACGTCTTGTACTTGTGCCTCACCAACATAAAGCACCCGCTGTTTCCGGACCGCATCGTGATCAAGATCGGCTACACGGCGGACATCAGCAACCGACTCACGGGGTTGCTGCAAGAGTACAAGTGCGATTTCATGCACCTCTGCGGCATCGTGTCCATCCCGAACGAACAGTTCGAAAAGGACTTTCATCGCCTGTTGGAGTCACGCTTTCCGCGCGCGATATGCGACAGCATTCGCATCAAAAATGTGGACAAGGACGAGCTGTACCTGGGCGACACCGAAGTCGTCAACGAGTTTTTCGGCCTCGTGAACTCCGCCGCCACTGGCACCGCTCCGCCGTTGCTCCTCTCCGACCGCGAGTCTTTGGCGACGTCCCTCGAGCTGTCTCGGGAAGAGACTGCCCGCAAGCAAATGGAACTCGACATGGAACGCGAGCACACAAAACGCATGGAAATCCAGCTCGAAATGCTAAAGTTGCGGCTACAGCACCACCCCCATCCGTGATCCGTCACTTGTTCTTCGGCTTGGCCACGGCCGGCGCCTTCTCGTGCTGCCGGCACGTGAGGCGGATGTTGTACTCGCGCAGGCTGTCGCGGACGTCCTCCAGCACCTCGTCGCCGCCCTTGCACGCCTCCTTCTCGCCCTGCACCATCGCCGTCAGGTCGGGCGTGCCCACCAGCGCCACGTCGGCGACGGCGTCCTGCAGCCCGCCGACCGCGCCCAGCGCGGCGCTCAGGCCGCGCAGCTGCCGCAGGATCTGCGTGTCCTTGGACGCGCCCGCGCCCGCGCCGTCGCCCTCGCCGAGGACGGCGCCGTTCACGCCGCACAGGCGCCACGTCCCGTCCTTCGCGACCTCGATGCGCGGCATGCCCGGCGGCGGCCGGCGCGCCTCGGCCTCCTTCGCCTTGGCCTCCTCGCGCACGCGCGCGCAGCAGCCCGGCAGCGTGGCCTCCAGGTACGGCTGGAACAGGAGGTACTGCGTCTCCGTCAGGCGCCGCGCCTCGGTCCACGCGCCGACGTCGGCGCCGGCCGGCGGCAAGAAGCCGGGCAGCCTCTCGAGCGCGAGCGCGAGCAGCTGCGAGATCGGGACCTTGATCTGGTTCGAGATGTAGAAGTCGTAGTCGATGGGCAGCTTGTGCGCGGCGACGTAGGCGGGCGCCTCGATGCGGTCGCCCTGCAGCGCGGCCTTGTCCGCGGTCTTGATGTACACGTACGGGATGCGCTCGTTGGACGCCGGCTTGTTGCCCGCGTCGCGCTCGCCCATGCGCTCCGCCAGCACCTTGTGCGCGATGCGCGTGGGGTCCTTGTACTCGGCGCGCAGCGTCTTGGAGACGACGAGCTCCTTCATGTCGACGGCGCCCGCCTTGAGCCGGTCCAGGTGGCCGCGCAGGCGCGCGACGGCCTGGCCCACGTCGCGGTGGTTCAGGATGGCGTCCAGCACGTCCTTGAACACCGCCTTGACGATGGGCGCGTTGTCGCGGCGCTTGAGCGCGATGCCCATGTACTTCATCTTGGGCTTGGCGTCGGGGTCGTCCTCGTACAGCATGCCGACGTACCGCTTCTTGGTCATGATCAGCCATGGGAACAAAACCTTTTCATAGGCTAATTTCTGCGGCGCCTTGAGGATGGCCTGCACGCGCCGCTCCACCTCCTTGCCCAGGCGGATGGCCTCGACGAGCGCGTCGCGCCCGCGCAACGCGCCCATCGGGAAGCGGATGAAGATGGAGTCGGTGTCGCCGTACACCACCTCGCCCCCGAACTCGGCCTCCACGAACGCCTTGGCCTTGAGGATCTGCGCGCGCCCCACGGCCGTGGTGCACGCGGCGATGGCCTTGCAGTGGATGGCGCTGGTGCGCGCGCCCGTCTGGCCGTACAGCGAGTTGGCCGTCACCTTGAGCGACAGCTGGCGGCCGTCGAGCACCGCCTTCTCGAACGCGTCGTACGCGTCGGCGCGCGCGACGACGTCGGCGGTGGCGACCGCGACGCGCTCGCGCGTGTCGACGTTGAGCAGCGTCTCCATACCGGCGTCCGCGCAGGCCACGGGCAGGCCGACGACGCGCCGGCCGTCGGCGAAGGTGAGCGCGACGTACTCGATGTGCTTGCGCGTGGTGCTGCGCGCGTCCAGCAGCGACGTGAGGATGATCGGCAGCACGCCCGGCTGCGACGCGCAGTACTTGTACTTGACGCCCTCGACCTCGATGACGTTGTACGTCGCGCCCGGCACGGCGCCGAAGCGCGCCTCGTCGCGCACCAGCGTGGAGGGGCACAGGTTCTCGCTGCGGATGGAGTTGGGGTAGAGCGAGTTGTAGTCGAGCACCACGATGGGCTCGTCCAGGTACATGGCCGGCTTGGGCACGAGCACGATGGCGCCCTCGTACTTGTCCGTCGCGCCGTAGGCGACGGCCTCGGCCTTGGCCTCCTCCGACTCGTCGGCGTCGTCGCCGGGCAGCACGACCGTCATGCCCGCCAGCCGGCACGCGGCGCACCGCCGGTCGCGCCGCTTCTCGCGCTCCTCCCACGACGCCGGGTAGTCGTACGCGGGGCGCGCCGTGCACCCGCCGTTCTCGCACGGGCGCACCGTCGGCACCAGCACGCCGAGCGCCGCGGCGGTCTTGACGACGAGCGAGTAGATCTTGACGCCCTGGCCGCGCATGAAGATGTAGGCCATGGGGACGTGGCACACGTTCCCCATCTGCGACTGGTTCTCGATCACCTTGAACTTGATGATGAGCTTGTTGACGAGCGCGCAGTCCTGCACGCAGTAGAGCGCGATGGTGCGCAGGTCCTCCGCGCGCCCGCCCTTGAACATGCGGAAGATGTCCTGCGGCGAGACGTCGTGCTTGGCCTCGCCCAGGAACTCCTTCGCGACCTCGTCGAGCTTGTACGAGTCCAGCTGCTTCTCGCGCTGGATGAACTTGAGGAGGTCCACCGACATGCGCCCTGGGATGGCCAGGAAGCGGTTGTAGTTGTCCCCCATGGCCGACGACGAGCTCCACACGCGCTTGAACTCCGCCGGCGCGGAGGAGGGCAGGCGGCTCAGCGACTTAAGCGCGTCGCGCGCCCCCACCTCGCCCGCGCGGTCCCACAAATATTCCCAATCAAAGCCGAAGATATTGTACCCCGTGAGCACGGCGGGGTCGACCTCGGACACGTGCTGCGCCCACGCCTCGATGACCTCCCTCTCGGTGCGGCACGCGACCGCCTGCACGTCGCGCGCGTCCTCGGGCATCGGCCCCAGGCCGTCGGGCCCGGTGAGGGCCGCGGTGTGGCGGCTCTCGAAGCCCGGGACGCCGAAGCGGTGCACGGTGGTGGAGATGGTGATGATGGCGTCGCCCTCGAGCGGCGGCAGCGCGCACGTCAGCAGGCCCGTGAGCAGGTAGAGCGCGCGCTCCTTGTCGGGGTCGGTCGCGGCCGCCGCCGCGGCGGCCGCGCCCTCCTCGTCGCTGCCGCTGTCGTCGGCCGCGGCGGCCGCGGGGCGCGTCACGGAGGAAGCGGAGGCGCGCACGAGGCGCGGGAGGTAGGCGCGCATCGCGTCCTCCAGTTGGCGTCGCGCGTCCGCCGCCTCGTCGTCGTCCGCGGGCACGCGCTGCTGCGGCAAGCGCAGGTGCGCGCGCAGCTGGGCGAGGTCGTCGCGCGTGAGCATGTCCCGGTGCCCCGTGACCGCCCGGTTGCCGTCCTCGCCCGCCCGGGGCTGCGGCGGGAACATCGCGCGCAGCACCGCGGGCGCGCCGGCCATCGCGACGAGGCTCTGGTTCCCGGCCTGGCCGCGCATGACCTGCAGCAGGCGTCCCGCCAGGCCGGAACGCTTCGCGAGCGCCTCCACCTCGGCGTCGGCCAGGCGCACCTTGGGCACCACGTCGCGCTTGCGGAAGGCGGCCACCACGAGGGCGACGACCGCGGCCTCGTGCGTCGCGTCGCGGCGCGCCATGTAGAGGTCGCCCGCCAGCTTGCGGTACGTCTTGATGGCCTGCGGGAAGTCGCCGTGCGCGCTGGTGCACTCGATGTCGAAGGACGCGATGCGCATCGGCGCCATGCGCATGATGGCGTGCTCGGGCACCACGTCGTTGACGTGGGCCGTGTAGCTGCGCGCGCACGCCGTGCCCCCCTCCGGCGCGGCCTTGAACTTGCCGGCCGCCACGCGCACCCACCCGCACGCGCGCAGGTCGCGCGCGTGGATGAGGCGCAGCATCGGCTCCACCGTGGCCTCGTACGTGCGCACCTGGCCGCGGTCGTCCGCGGCGAGCCAGGCCTCGACGGCCCGCGCGTGGTCGTCCGGCAGCTGCCCGGGCTTGCGCCGCGGCTTGTCGAACAGCCGGCGCGCGCGGTTGAAGACCGCGAGGTTGTCGCACGTGAAGCGCACGAAGGCGTGCGTGTCGCCGTTCTCGAAGCCCCACATGTCGCGCTTCTGCTCGATCGCCCAGTCGACGCGCGGCCCGCCCGCGCGCCGGCTCGACGCGTCGGCGGCCGCCTTCGCGGCGAACGTCTGGAGCTTCGTATTGCTCCACCCGTCGGGCGCGCGCACGTAGAAGTAGGGCTTGAAGCCGGTGATGCGCAGGGCCACCGACGCGCCCGCGGCGTCGTTGCCGAAGGCGTACACGACGAAGGCCGACGCCGACCACGCGTTGTAGGCCTCCATGGCCTCCTCGTTCGCCGAGCGCCCCGGGTACGTCATGCGCGGCGCGTGCCAGTCGATGGTGTTGAACACCAGGTCGCCCTCGCCGCCGCCGCCGCCGCCGCCAGCCGCCATGGCGATGGCGACGACGAATGGCTGCACCAATGCGGCGGCCCTCGGCTTTATCCCAATTTTATTTATTTTATTTTTTACTTAAACCAAAAAGCGTGTCTCGCGGGTACGTCACCACCGTAAGGCCCTTGGACAGGAGGACGTGCATGTCGCCCCCCGCGTCAAAGGACACGCCGCACACATGATCGTATGGTCGGAACACCACGCACACCTCTCGGAAGGCACGCGCATCCGAAACGACGCACACATGCTTGATCTTGAACGACCACCACGCGGCGACACGCCGATCGGGGGACACGACCGATTTGAACGAGTGGCCGCGAAACGACTCTAGCAGCTCGACGTCGCGAATCTCACGTTCGACGGCGTGATTCCCCGTCGCCGGGTCCACGCGCACGAATTCCACTTGCTTCGGTCGAAGGACGACGGCCGTGATCCCGCCGCCGCGCTCCGACCACGCGCCCATGACGGTCGCGTTCGTCAGATCGTAGCCGCACTTCAACGTGCCGTCGTCGGACGCGATCATCAGTCCCTTGTCCACGTCCACGTAAAACAAGTGACGCGTGTCGTCGGTGAGGACGTAGTGCGAGGCCCCCTCCATCTTCAAGTTTACGTCAAACACGCGCGCCCGCACAGGGTCGCGAACGTCGACGAAATAATGTTTGTGGGGCGGCCTGTCGCTTTTCCGCAAGACGCAGCCAGCGACGTCAAAGCACGCCACGTACATTCCGGAGTCGTTCAATGCGGCCACGAGGAGGCGCTGAGTCGCCACGTCGCGCCACTCCGTCCCCATGCAAATGCAGTAGACCGACCCGTCGGGCGAGAGCTCAACGTCACAATGCCTCTTCTGCTGGACATCCGTCGGGATGCATATCGCGCGTCCCGTGCGAACGTCGAACATGTCGGTAGCGCACCACCGAGGCCTCGAGGTCAAAAGAAGCGTGCTCCCACGCAAGCAGTGCTTCATGTACGTCCGGTCCACGCCCGGGAGGGTGTAGACGCGCACGCGCAAGCAAACGGCGCGCGACCACGTGCGACACACGCGCACGAACGCACACACGCCGGCGGGCGTGGACCGAACGAGGGCGACGTCGTAGATGTGCTGCAGCAGGTCGGCCGGCAGGGCCGCCCATCCTCGCGGCGGCAGCTTCCGAAAGGCCATCCGCTCCGCCATCACGAGCGCGTCGCGCTTGGCCGCGGCCTCGTCGGCGTCGATGCGGGCCGCCTCGAGCCGCGCCGCGAGCTCGGCCCATTCTGCCGCGGGGTCCATGGGAACTGATTTTTTTTTGTTTTCCCGCTTAAATTTTAAAGCGGCGTGTCCCCCCACCGCCATGACGTCCGTCCCCTACCCCCGCATGCCGACCCCCGCGGGCACCGTGTACCGCATCCAACGGCGCCACGCCATCCACTACGCGCCGACCGACGAGGGCTTCGCCACCGACGTCATGGGCCAGATGCTCGCGCTGCCGACGACGCACATATGGAGCCTGACCCTCGCCGACGGCGACGGCGAGCGGCCGCACATCGTCCTGTTCCACGACGCCAAAAACGCGCACGCCATGGTGCACGCGCTGCGCTCCTTCGAGCGCAAGGAGGCGCGCACGCCGACCCACTACAACGACCTGCGCGCCGTGTTCGCAACGCACTTCATGCCGTCGTACACGTCCAGCGAGGGCGAGAACGACGAGCTGCACGTCACCGACGTCGAGTTCGAAGAGGCCGCGTCGTGGGCGTCCATGCGCCGCATCGGCGTGCTCGCCATCGCCACCATCGAGTTGAACGGCGAAGGCAACTTCCAGGTGCCCGTCACCGTGATGACGCCGAACGAGGACCAGGAGGTCGACGACCGGCGCGCCTTCGCCGAGGACTTCGAGTGGCAGGTGCGCGACCTGTTCAAGTGAAAAAAAAACACTCCACACTCCACACTCCCCCTCCCCCATGTATTCGGGCGCGACGATCCTCTTCGCGACGCAACTGCACAAAAACGCGCTGCGCCGCCTGTTGAGCATCGACACCGACGACTGGGACGAGGATGAGCTCGTGTCCGTGGCCCACGCGTGGCAAAACTACGCGGAGGGGCCCGTGGTCCGCAGCCTGATCGCGCGAGGATGCCCGACGGTGCGCGCGTTTCGGTTGCCGTGCTGCAACAAGGACGGCAGCGTGTTCCTCGGCATTTACATGGGCGACCTGTCCGTCGCCTATCGAGACAGCGTCGACACGTTCGCCACCTTCCGCGAGTACGAGGCGAACATCCAGGCCATGATGGACGCGGCCAAGCGGCGCGCCCGGCTGATCCCGTTCGCCGAACAAGAAATCCGTCGGATCGTCCCCGACGCGGACCCCAAGATCTACACGTTCGCCAACGACTGCAGCTCGTGCACGTGAAGCGCGTGCGCCACGCGGAACTTTAGCGTTTCCAGCTCGATCTCCGCCATTCGTACCGCGGTAGTGGCTTCCACCTTCCTCGCATCGGCTTCGGCCTCCACCTGCTTCGTTTTTTCCCTCTCCAAAAGAAGCTCCAACGGAGTCTCCGTGGATCGCGTGTCGGCTTCCACGATAAGCTGTTGCACGAGCTCGACAAACCCGACGTACTCCGCCTGCGTTCGAAACACCAGCAGCTCGGTGTCCTTCGACGATTTGTTCTCGTACACCCCCTCGTACAGCTGCGTCCGATTTGCAAGAATGTCCTTTAGCCGCTGCTCCACAAAGCTATAGGACCGCGTCGGAAAGCTGTCGACCAGCTTGCTGTCCAGAAACGTGTGCGTGTGGGCCTCTTGCCGCCCCGTCTGCTCTCCCTGGCAACCGAACTTGACGATGATCATCGCCGTCATTTGGTCGAACGTGAGCACGTCCTGCGGGCGTCCGTGCGGATACACGCTCCGAAAGCGTCCGATGACCTCGCGCGCGTACACCTGCGCCGCGCGAAGGTCGATGAACCCCGTGACGGACAACAGACGGAACCGTCTGTCTCGCACTTGCACGGGCGGAACGTCGGCCACGACGGTCACCCGGTTGTTGACGGCAATCGACGTCGCGTTGGACTCCGCGGTGGTGACCTGACCCGATGTGTATCGCAGGACCAGACGCGTCACCGCCACCGCGAACGTGGGGCTGATCCAGGAGGCGAGGTGGATGGCGACCTGGGGGTGCACCCAGGTGCCTGCGTGGCTGCCACCGTTGCTGGATATCACCAGGTTTTCCAGAACTCTAATTAGAGTTCTGGACAGCGCGGTCAAGAATCGCTTCGTGTCTTCATTTTTAATGTAGTTGTGCCACCGTTTCCCTCCCGCTTGGCACATCTTGGTGGCATTCACGTACCCGTCGCTCGCACGCATCTCCGCGATGATCTGCCCGCCGTGTTCTGCCACCAGCGAATCCACCAGGTTGTTCTCAACATGCGTTGGTGCCACGTTGGTTTCCTGAGCAGTCTCCTCCTCCGCTTGCACGTTCTCCGCGGCAGTCTCCTCCACCGCTTGCACGTTCTCCGCGGCAGTCTCCTCCACCGCTTGCACGTTCTCCTCGGCAGTCTCCTCCTCCGCTTGCACGTTCTCCTCGGCAGTCTCCTCCTCCACCGCTTGCACGTTCTCCTCGGCAGTCTCCTCCTCCGCTTGCACGTTCTCAGGCTCCTCGGCAGTCTCCTCCTCCGCTTGCATCGCGCTCGAGCCCCCCGCAGCCGCCTCTGGCACCGCCACGGGCGCCACGATCCCGCCGCACAGCGTCACCAAGCGTCGCCGCCCCGAGTCCACGGTCAGGTTGCGCCAGGTGAACCCCGCGAACGCCTCGCCCGTGCGAATCGCCTTACACACGCGGATGCGCGTGTGCACGGGCGAGTAGCCCGACACGCTCATGACGCTTAGCGCGGCGGCATTGGCATTCGCGAACGTGGTGGACTCGTTCGGTGGATTCACGCTCGTCCGAACCACTTGAATCTTCGACCGAAACGTCGGCGCCGGGGGCGGCTGCGCGACCATCTCGCCGTGAATGTCCGTCGTGAACCGCGCCAGCGTCGTCTCGCGAAACAGCTTGACCACCGGCCCGTGCAGCAGGCCGATGAACTGCAGCGTGGAGGGGATGTCGAGCACCAGCGCCGGCTGGTTGCCCTGGCCGTAAAACCGGTGCGTGTCGGTGTGCGCGTGAAAGAACACGGGCTGCGCGATGACGAGGGCACGCATCGAAATGCTGGTGCTGCGCAGCCCTGCGACCACTTCCATGACGTCGTTGGCCCGGAAGCGCGTCGGGTTCGCCACCCAGCGAATCGACTTTCCGCGGAAGGTGGGGTGAACGCTCTCGTCCTCCGGAAACATGTACATTCCCTCACCCGGAGGCGGTGGATCCGCGGTCACCTCCGGTGCGACTGGCGCAGGCGCAGCGGACGCGTCCACGACCTTCGTCCACGTCCGGCCGTCCACGACGACGTTCGAGTCCAGCGCGATGCGGATGTGGTTGAGCCGCGTCTTGAACTTCATGTTCGCGTCGGAAATCGTTTGCGCGGCCTCCGCGATCGACGGGAAGTCCACTAACGTGCCATCTTCGACAGACCTCGCCCGAACGCGAATCGCAGGCATGGCGGCCGCTTTCCCCTCCTGTCACGTCCACGCCTTAAGCCCCAACCAAACACACTGAGGGTTGTGCCAATATTTTTCATTGAACGCGTTTTTCATGATCCTCGATCCTTTGTAGTGCTTCAAAAAAATATTACAGCCAAATCATCACGCGCTGATGTTCGCCCACGCATGCGCGTCGCGGGCGACGCCGTGCGCGCGACACAGGTCCGCCATGTGGTAACACGGCCCGTCGCACCACGGCATGTCGCACCGGTACGCGCCCGAGCTCATCTCGGGGTCGGCGTCGCAGTCGGGGGCCTCGCACTCGCCCATTCGGGCCGCGTGGAACAGCACCGCTTCGTGCGGAGCGGACCGATCGCACTCCGGAAACACGAGCGCGTGCGGGGTGCACACGTTGGACAATATGCCAAAGGCGCCCTTCCGGTAGCCACCGCCGACGACGACCATGGCCCCGAACGTGCATCCGTCGACTTGGCACCGGTTTCCCACGTCAATGCGCTCGATGGCCATGTCGTCGAGTCGCAACCGCAACGCGGCTTCGGCCCACGTCGAATAGGTCCTCGCGCCGGTCGAGCGGACCTCCCACCGGACGACGACGCCGCCGTTGCCTGCCGGCGCCAAGAAGAGGATGTCCGAGCGGTCCGGACGGCCTCGATAAAACATGTACACCGTGAGGGATTCGCGCGGAGTCAAGCGCGCGAAGGCGTCGCGAAGGACATCCTGCGGCAACCGATCCTCGCGGTAGGGGACGACGGGGACACCCATGGGGAATGGGGTGGTTTTGTGTGGCCCTCCATTTTTTCATTCAGGTTTCATTCCCCCCCCCCGCCCCGATGAAGTGGAAAAAAGCCGACGACGCGGCGCTGCTGGCGGCCGCGTCGCCCGAGGCGCACGCCGAAGCGCGGGGCATCCCGGCGGGCGCGTGCCGCATCCGCATGCGCACCCTGCAGTCGCGCATGGCCCAGGCTGTTCTCGCCCCCGCCGAGCCCGAGCCACCACCAGCGCCAGCACCAGCGCCAGCGCCAGCACCAGCGCCAGCGCCAGCGCCAGCGCCCGTCGCCGCCAACCGCGGCAAGCCGTGGTCCGACGACGACGAAGCGGCCATGCTGGGGGCGGTGCGCGCGGGGCGCGGGCGCGACGCCGTGGCCGCCGAGATCGGGCGCACGGCCCACGCGGTTTTTTGCCGCCAGCAGGTGTGCGCCGCGCGCCGGGTCGCCGGCGGCGCCACGCTCGCCGAGGCCGCCGAGGCCGCGGGCCTGTCCGAGGCCGAGGCGCGGGAGGGGGTCGCCCTCCACCAGGCCCGGGCGTGGACGGACGCCGACGACGCCGCGCTGCTCGCGCAGGCCGCGGCGGGGACGAAGCCCGCGGCCGCGGCGGAAGCCCTCGGGCGCACGCCCGGCGCCGTGCGCAGCCGCCTCCACGCGCTCGCGGCCAAGGCGGTCGCCGGCGGACGCGACGTCGCCGAGGTCGCGTTGGCGACGGGGGTCAACCTCGAACGGCTGCGGGCCGCGGCCCCTGCCCGGACCGAGGCCCAGGCCGAGGCCCAGGCCCAGGCCCAGGCCCAGGCCCAGGCCGAGGCCGCGCAGCCCACGGACGAGCAGCGCGCCGCGCTCGCGGCGGTGCGCGCGGGGCGCGACGTGCTCATCACCGGCCCCGCCGGCACGGGCAAGTCGTTCGCCGTCGCGCTGGTGCTCGCGCAGGCCGCCGCCGCGGGCAAGCGCGTCGCCGTCACCGCCACCACCGGCGCCGCGGCGGCGCTCGTGGGCGGCACCACGCTGCACTCCTTCCTGGGCATCGGCACCGGCGAGCGCCCGCTGGACCAGCTGCTGTGGCACGCGCGCCACCGCGCGACGCGCGCGCTCGCGCGCATCGAGGCGCTCGACGTGCTAGTGGTGGACGAGGCGTCGATGCTAAGCGCGGCGCTCTTCGACAAGGTGGTCGCCTACGTCCACGCGCTGCGCGTGGGCCGCCCCTTCCAGCTGGTGCTCACCGGCGACTTCTGCCAGCTGCCGCCGGTCCAGGGCGCCTTCGCGTTCACGTCCGAGACGTGGGCCAAGCGCGCGCCCACGGTCGTGCAGCTCACGCGCCTGCTGCGCCAGGACGGCGACGCGCCCTTCCAGGCCATGCTCATGCGCCTGCGCTGGGGCGAGGTCACGGGCGCGGACCTCGACGCGCTGCGCGCGCTGCGCGCCACGACCTTCCCGGAGGGCGTCGAGCCGACGCGCTTGTACCCGCGCAACGACGCGGTCGACCGCGTCAACGCCGAGCGCTTCCAGGAGCTCCTGGACGCCGGCGCGCCCACGCGCGGCTACGACCGGGCCGTCGGCGGCGGCGCGCACCACCGCGAGCGCGCCAAGGCGTGGGCCGACGCCGCGGGCATCCCCGCGCGCGTCGAGCTCGCCGTCGGCGCGCAGGTCATGGTGACGCGCAACCTGCCCGAGCTGGGCCTCGTCAACGGCAGCCGCGGCGTGGTCGTGGCGCTCGCGCCCGACGCCGTCACCGTGCGGTGCGTCCACGCCGGTCACCACGCCACGCTGCGCCCCATCGTCATGGCGTGCGAGTCGGAGCCGGAGCTGCAGGCGCTCGCCATGCCGCTGCGCCTGGCGTACGCCATGAGCATCCACAAGAGCCAGGGCGTCACGCTCGACGCCATGGAGGTGGACCTGGGGCCCAGCGTGTTCGAGTACGGCCAGGGCTACGTCGCGCTCAGCCGCGCGCGCGCGTTAACCAGCGTGCGCGTGCTCGACGTGGACGCGCGCGCCTTCCGCGTGCACCCCGCGGTGGCGACGTTTTACGGGCGCTGACTTTTTATATCATGCTCTATGTAATAAATGTCTTCGACCGTCACGGTCCAACTGGATGCAACTTCATTTGAACAATTAAACGCGATTTTTTACACAGCAATTAAAGTATACGGCTCCCGAAGAGAACCGACTGACTCCAGTGATCTATATTATAATTATTTGGCTGTCGAGTCCCCGCAAATTACATATAAAAAACAGAGTGTAGACAAGGCATTTCCCGTTTCTTCCTTCGTGAAAAAAACTAAAAAGTCTACCAATGAATCCGTCATTACGTGGGTTTTTATTCAAGATGGATCATATTCACTAAAGAACGCAGCCCTGAATATGCAGTGGCCAAATAATAATCTTAGTAAACCTGAGACCTTTTCCTTTACCTTTACCTTTACAGTCGACGAGGTCCAAAGAAAGACCCTTGAAGATGCCCGGCAAAAACAACTTTCCGAGTCACCGGCAAGCCTGAGTCCGCTTGAACCCGAATATTCCATCGGGGGCGCATCCGAGTCCAAAGCGTACGTGGTGTACGCCGGCCACCGCTACCTGGTGCGCACCGAGAAAAACAAACGCTTCATCCAGACCAAGGACGGCAAGCTCGCGCTGTCGACGCTCAAGGGCAAGGCGCGCCCCGTTCAGTAGTCGCTCCCTGCGTCGCCGTCGGACCCGCCGTCCGCGCCGTCCACGCCGCCGTCGAAGCCGGCGTCGTCGATGAACATGTCGGAGCCGCCGTCGAGGTCGTCCTCGTCGTCCTCGTCGCCCGACGCCTCGCTCCCGGTGGCCTCGCTGCCGGAGGCGTCCTCGTCGCCCTCCTCCTCGTCGTCCCCGGCCTCGTCGACCGAGGGCGGCTCCGCCAGCTCCGGCCGCTCGTCGTTGAGGTCCACCTCGTCCTCGTCGGGCACCGCGCTCGCGCGCGTGGGGATGGACGCCGCGAGGTCGGGGTCGGCCGCGCCGCCGACCTCCAGCATCGCGCCGATGACGCGCATGTACTCGCGCCCGATGAGCGACACCTTGAGGATCTGGAAGCGCACGCGCGTGCCGCGAGTGATCTTCGGCAGCTGCCCCTCGTGGTGGTCGTACAGGCTGCCGTTGGGGATAGACGCCGACAGCACCACGTTGCGCTTGGGCGAGTCCTCGTCGTGCACGTACACGATCCACCCCGCCTGCGTCGTCTCCATGTGCGTGCCCCACAGCTTGTCGCCCTCCGCCGGCCGCGCCACCATCGCGTGGCAAATGACGTTGAATCGAAAGTTGCCGTTGAAGAACTGGCGCTGCATGACGCCGTCGCCGCCGCGCGTCACGGTGAGCGAGCCCTCCTTGACGAAGCCGATGCGGCTGCACACGCCCTCGTGCTTGCGCTTCAGGTGCTCCTCGATGCGCCGGTCCAGGTCCGGGCTGATCTCGTGCGGCTGCAGGTACACGAAGGTGCGGAAGAAGGAGCGCACAAAAAGGACGCCGTCCTTGCGGTGCTTGGAGGCCGACGGCGGCGCCATGGCGTGGGGAGTGGGCGCGCCCTTGGCATTAAGTCCTTTTAAATTTTTTATTTTTTTTTATTACCAGAGCAAGCGGACACGGGATGTCCCCATGGAAATGCAAACCAACTTACACCTCAATTAAACGTGTAACACACTCTTGAGTTTCTTCTGAATGGCCACGCTCTCTTCCGCGCGCTGGCTTACAAACCATGCGTGTTTGTAAAGCGGCGTCTTAAACTTGGACCATAACGCGTTCGGGAGCGGACGTGCACGAATGCACTTCCGGCACAATAGCACCCAGTCGCCGACATTGGCCGCGTGGCGCGGGTCGAGATCGCTCCAGAACTCCAACATCCCGATGCACGTCGGACGTAACACGGTCTCGGTACCGAAAACACGGCAGTCGTGGCACCTTCCCACCACCCGAATTGCCTCCTCTGTCGGGTACGGCGGATCGTCTTGCATTTTGAACTCCTTGCGCGCCTTGACGAGCAGCGCCATTTCGTCCTCCGGAAGCGTTTGACCACCCTCCAACCGGTAGTTGAGCCCGTGCGGCATGTACGTGCGCTTGGACACGATCAGCTTTCCCTCCACTTCGTAGCGTTTTTCGTTCCACACACACTCGCGATACTTCGTGTAGCACTCGAGCGGATTGCGGCGAATGAACCGATGGATGGCGTTGATCGCGCCGTATTCAGCGTCAAGGCAGTGTTCTAGCCAACGCGTCTTCGGGGACTTGGAAGTCGACCCGATGTACATGCATCCGAAAGCCTCGTGCTTCACCGTATACACGAACTCTGCTTCCGATGATGGACGCAAAAGCTTGTGCGACGCCCATGAACCGTAGTTCTCGGTGGTAATGGGAACAGCGCGCCCGCGCGCCTCATCGTTGACGTCGCTGGACCATGATGGATCGGCTGGCACCATGTACCAGAACTCGTCGTCGGGGTTCGAAAAGCAGCCTCCGCTGATACCGCTGTCACCATCCCCGTCCTCTTCGTCGTACTCGTCGCCCTCATCGTCCTCGTTCTCCTCGCCGCCCTCCTCGTTCTCATCACCGCCGCCCTCGTCCTCCTCGTCGTCCTCGTTCTCCTCGGCGTCCTCCTCGTCGTCCTCGTTCTCACCGCCCTCCTTGTCGTCCTCCTCGCCGCCCTCATTGTCGTCGTCGTCTTCGTCCTCCACCTTGCGGGTGTTGATCACGGCACCAAACTCGAGCCGCTCCGCAAGCAGGATGACGCGGTACGCCAGCTCAAACGAGCCGAACAGGGGCACGACGACGCCGAACAGCAGGTCGCCTACCGTGACGTCCTTCAACTGACCGTGGGCGTTGAAGTCCGCCACGAGTTTGTCCACGAACGCGCGCGTGATTTCCTCGTTAGCCTTGAATTTGGCGCTCGTGCCACGCGCCGTCCGTACCACGAAATGCTGCATCATGGAAGCCATGGAAGCCATGAAGGAATGAAAAAATGACAACGCAAGTGTTCCAGAAAGGAAGTCATATAAAAAATAATTTATTTTATTACATCGGCGTGCCGTACACGTGGAACTGCAACGCGCGCCGCGCGGCGTTCAGTTCTCGGAGAACCGCGCGCTCCTCTTGCGTGCACTGCGCCCACGTAAACATACGTTTGTCAAGCCCGAGCGCGTAGTATCGCCGCGTCACGTTCAACACCCGCTGGAGGGGGTCGACTTCGAAGATGGGGCGCATGCGTTTGGACGTGGACTCCGGCTCCATCGCGCTAAACAAGAGGTCACATGCACTCCATTTTTTTACGGACGACGTACGTCGGACGTCACAACAAAGGGGACGTCGTTCGGGAATCGAACGAGAAAAATTGAGCCGACATAAGAGACTAAATATACATCTTTTTCCCCTTGACAAGAATGTACTCGCCGCCGCGAGCCCCGGTACGCACGACGTATTTCTTTTGATTGTACGTGTGAACGCGTTTCTTCCCACCATCCTGCATAATAGGCTCTTCCCCTGGATGTGTTTGAAGAAGATGGTTTACATATTCTAGACAATTCAAGGATGAACACGCAATTTCGAGTCCGCAGTTCCCGCATATTACGTTCTCACTAGGTTTGTATTCATTATATCCCTTCTTGTACCCTGGAAACAAAGACGCCGGCTCCGGCTTGGAGAACCACCCCATCTTTACTCTACCCCGACCTTTTTTTACACCACGTTGAGCGCCGCCAGGAACTTGTTGACGACCTTGGCGTTGAGGATGCCCTCCTGGATCATGTCGTCGATCTGCGACGTCGTGTACTTGTTGTCCTGCAGGTTCTTGAACAGCTCGCGCTCCTTGGGCGAGAGCGCGTTGAGCGCGGCGGACACGAGCGTGCCCTTGAAGCCCTCGTTCGCGGCACGGCGCGACCACAGGAGCGCGCCGAGCGACGTCAGCCCCACGACCGCCAGGATGGCCACGAGCGCCAGCCACGGCCACCACTTTCGGGGGACCAGCATTCCCTTTACTCCTGCGCCCGCGTTTTTTTTAGCCGCCACGGGCAGATGGCCAGGTCCAGGTGCGCCCACGGGGGGCCCACGCTCCGCGGGGCGACGATCGCGTACCTCGTGGCGCTCGCCCTCGTCGCCGCGCTGGCGTTCCTCGTGTACCGCCTGCTCGACCGCCCCGACCTGCTGCTCACGTACGCTGTGCACGCCGCCGCCGCGCTCGTGGTGCTGACCGTGCTGTCGGTGGCCGGCTTCGCGCTCTTCAAGTATGAGGCGAGCGCGGCGGTGCAGCAGGGCCACGGCGCGCGCGTGGCCACGCCCGTCATCCGGGGCGTCGTCGATCCGGGGACGCCGCCCGTGTTCGACACGCAGAACAAGACCGTCCCCAACTACCTGGCCGTGCAGCGCTCGTTCAACCGCCTCGGCGGCGCCGAGCTCTCCTACGCCTTCTGGGTGTACAAGGCGAACAACATCGCCACCGTCGAGGACGCCACGACGTCCACGCTCGACGACGGCCTGGCGGCGAGCGACGTCGTGCTGCTGCTCAAGGGCGACCCCGCGACGGCGACGACGCGCGGCCTCACCGGCGCCCCCTCCACCGACGTCGTCGTCAAGGCGCCGCTCATCAAGTTCGACCGCAGCACCGACCGCCTGACGGTCGAGTTCAACACCAGCGACCCGGACCACGCGCGCGGCGTGGTGGAGGGCACCGTCGCGCCGACGCCCGCGTCCGCGGCGCTGCCCACGACCGAGGCGTTCGCGTCCAAGGTGTCCATCTTCGGGCTCAACGACCCCAAGTTCAACGCGCGCTGGTTCCACGTCGCCGTCGCGCTCAAGGACAACGACCCCACCTCGCGCACGGACCGCACCATCCAGGTGCGCTTCTTCGTCAACGGCGAGCTCGTGTTCGACAAGAACGCGGTGGGCAGCCTGGCGGGCGAGGGCGCGACGCTGCGCCAGAACAACGGCTTCCTGTACCTCCTCCCCACGGTCTCGTTCCTCCAGAAGAACGCGGACGGCACCACCACGCCGACCACCACCGTCGGCGTGAACGCGAGCGTGGACAACGCGCCCACCGGCAACCTGCTGCCGTCCACGGGCACCGCCGCGGGCGCGAACCTCGTCGGCGTGCGCCTGGCCGACGTGTGGCACTTCAACTACGCGATCGAGGACGCCGAGGTGCAGCGGCTGTACGCCAAGGGCGTCACGCAGCAGACGGCGGTGGTGCCCAAGACCGACTCCGTCGCCGACGACAAGGCGTACCTGATGTCGGACGCGGACGCGTGGCGGCGGGTGCAGGAGACTTAAAGGGGTGCGCGCTCACGCACGCACGCACCATGTGGCTTTACCTCCTCGTCGCCCTCGTCGGGGCCCTCGTCGGGGCGGCCGCCGCGAAGGCCGCCCCGAAACGTCGGCCCACCCCCGTCGAGGCGCTCAAAAACGGGCTCCTCGCCTTCGCGCTGGCCACGCTGATGCCCGACAAGATCGAGAAAGGGCCCATCATGGTTTCCGGCACCCGTGACTCCCTCCTCCTCCCGCCGTTCAGCGGGTCGAGCGAGACCAACGCGATGATGTCGTACATCCGCGACCCCGCCGAATTTCGATCGGACCCGATGTACTCGGCGTACATGGCGCGCAAGTATGCGGCTGTCGACGCCTTCCTCCGACGCGAGTTCGACACCGAGGAGCGGGCGGTCGACTTCCTGACGGCCTTCACCCGCCGTTCGCGTGAGCCACGCTGACCGCCTCGTCGTAGCGCTGCGCGGCGCCGGCGGACCCGGGGTTGGTCGCGAACACGATGGACGGCGGCGGCGGCGCGTTCGGCGGCGGCGCGTTGAACTGGCGGAGCACGTACGTCATGTTGCTCTGGTCGGCCGGGATGGGGTTCGCCGCGCCGCACCGCAGCGTGGGGCCGAAGCCGAGGTCGCCGTAGTCGGCCATGCCCACGCCCGCGCCGTAGTAGCGCCCCTTCGGGCACTGCTGCTCCCCCTGCATGACCACGCGCGTCTTTTCGGTGTACTGCTTGCTCCCGCCCGCGAAATTGGTCACGGTGCGCGTGACGCCGTTCGCGTCCTGACAAATCGCCGCCAGCGAGATGCCCGCCGTGTCGTTGGCCGGGTCGCGCGGCACCATCCGGACGCCCACCATGACCTCCTGGTCGCCGCACTCGGCCATGCCCGTGAAGTACGTGCGCGGGATCGACGGCGGCGGTGGCGTCGCAGGCGAGCCGCTACTGGATGAATTGCCCATTACCCGTAGTCTTCAATTTATTTGCCCCCCCCCCCCACCTTTCCCCACTTCTGCTCGCTCTCCCATGGCCGATTCCTTCGCGCACTTCTTCGCCGTCGCGGCAGACCACGCCGCGCGCGTTCGCGAAGTCATGAAGCAGACGAACCAGCGCATGGCCGCCCTTTCGGCGCAACAGCTCTTCGAGGCCGGCTGGTACGTTCGTGATCCCTCCCTTCTCCCTCTGCACGGCACCGAGTCCCCCCCCCCCCCTCCCTCGCCCTTACCCCCTAAGGCTGTCGTCGCCGGTGCTCGAGTCGCGCGACACGATGCGCGCTCAACTCGTCGAACACAACCTTCACGACCCCGTCGTTCGGGCGGTGTTGACTCGCCCGCTCGCGAAGGCGGCCGAACACCTGTGCGCGTTCGTGGATCTATGACGCCGCGCTCTTCAACGTGTCCTGTAACTATTTACACGGTTTCCTACCCGCGACATGAAAAAAACAGTGCCGCCAAGGCAAACGACCGGATGCCGCCGTGCAAAAACGATGCCAAGCGCTCGTACACGGGCGAAGAGCCCAGTCCCAAGGGGCTGGGCTACTGCGCCCACGCCGAGGCCGAGGACAGCGAACGTGCGGGGCGCGACGGCCGAACGTGGGTCGTGCGCTCGGGCCGGTGGGTTCCGCAAGACGCACTGCGCAAGGCGTTGGAGCGACAGCTGTACCCATGGTGGGATCGCATGGCCGGCGGCGATGTGATGGTCATCCGCGCCGACGGCACGTACACCATGCTCACCAGCACCAAAAAGACGAGTCTCGCCCGCTCGAACGACGTGAGCCGCCAAGCGGGCCTGGCCGCCGCCGACCCGAACGTGGTGGCCATCGTGTGGGAAGCCCCGTCGCTGGACGGGTTCTGGAGCTTCCTCCAGTACATCCGGCGTCGCGTCCCCCTGGACGAACAGCACGCCCTCGCCCGCACTGGCGGCCGGTCGCGCACCTCGCCGCGCACTACGCGACGTACTTCGTGCGGTTCAAGCACGCGACGGACAAGGACCACCGGCTGCGGTACGAAGGGGTGAAGTAGTTTAAAAAGGATTATCCATACACGTTTGATCACTGGCAAATGACGGGGATACGAACAGCATTTCAAAACATCCTGTCAACCCTTGATGCCGCTCGTCTATCGACATCAAAATGGTTTGAACGCGTGTATACAGCTTTCGACCAACAACATGATAAAGAACCATTCGTACATAGTGCGCAAAAAGCGTTCGAGCAATTTAAGGTTGCCGTGCAGCAAATTACGCCGTTCGATGGCCGAATTCATGGCATTTCCATCTCAATAAACGACGGCAACTTAGAGGGATGCATGTACACATACACGCGCGTCGCGTATCGCTTAAATGTCACCCCATATACCGTTGCACGCTGCATAATTTTGAACGAATTACTTTTATTCATGCATGAACAAGGGGAGGACACTTCAAGCATCGATCGCATTCTTCCCACATTGAGCACGCGTTATGCCATCCATTGTGTTTCTCAAAACGAACTAGTAAACTACGTGTCGGTATTCCGTTCGGGTGCCTTAACCCTTTCGTGCCCACCATGGTCGAATTCGACCCCAATTATTATTTTTAAGCGCGCTCCACAGCAGATGTAAAAGCGTTATTTTGTCATGGGCACGAAAGGGTTAATGGACGCCGTCGAAGCCGAAAACAAGAGACGGTCAAAGGTGAGACGGTAAATAAAAATTTTTAAGAGACGCCTCACGAAAGGATGATGCGCATCATCTCGCGCCGGACGTGGCACGACGGACACGTGCCCTCGGAACCTGCGGAATCGGCCTCGCCGCCCTGGCAGGAGAGACACGCGCCCCGATGCCCGCACGGCACGAAACAAAAGTCGGCGGTGTTTCGTCGGCACGTCACGCACGCGAGGTGGCGGTGGGGCACGGGGTCTTGCAGAGGAGGCGCAAGCGGCGGGCGGTAGGGCACGGGGTCTCGCATAGGAGGCGCAAGCGGCGGGCGGTAGGGCACGGGGTCTCGCATAGGATGCGCAAGCGGCGGGCGGTAGGGCACGGGGTCTCGCGGAGGAGGCGCAAGCGGCGGGCGGTAGGGCACGGGGTCTCGCGGAGGAGGCACGGGCGCAAGCGGCGCCGGGTCTCGCGGAGGAGGCGCAAGCGGCGGGCGGTAGGGCACTGGGTCTCGCGGAACCGCCAACGCCAACGCCGCCGCGCGCTTGGCGGCCGCGCGAGCCGCCTTTTCCTCGACCGCGGCTTTCGCCGCGGCCGCGGACGCCTCCTTCGCCGCCCGTTCCGCCTCCTCCCGGCGCCAGCGCGCGCGGTCCGCCTCCGTCGCGTCGAACAGCACGGCGCGTTGGCCGCCCATCTCGGCAGAGTCCACCGTCACGCCGCGCGTGCCGCGGCCCGTGCAGTCGGGCGTCATGCAGGCACCGCCCAGCTTCATGCGAAACCGAGGGTCGATGCTGCGCTCCATGGTCCGCACGCACGTCGGGTAGTGCAGGAGGAGCCGGCACCCGTCGGAGCACGCGAACTCGACGCGCAGCTGGTCGAGGCGCACCACCGGGGCGGGGCAGCCTGCGTACGCGCACCGGCCCACGGGCTGGCGTCGCCGTTCGGTCTCGGCCGCCTGCTCCGCCGCGAGGCGCGCCCGCGCCCGCTCGCGTTCGCGCCGCGCGGCATCGACGACGTCGTCGGCCGCTTGCACGGGCGCGGGCACGTAAGTGGGCGCGGGCGCGGGCGCGGGCGCGGGCACCACGCGGGCCCCCTCGGGGTTACGGGTCGGGGAGGGGACGGCGGCATCGAAGACGACCTCGATGCCGTCATCGTAGTCGTCGTCGCTGTCGGTGAGGAGGCCGGGCAGGTCGTCGTCGTCCATGGAGGAGGAGGACGGAAAACTGAGGCCGACCCACTCATTTTTTTTACTTCCGCTGGCGGGGCGCCCACACCGGGCCCACGAGCGTGGGGTCGGACGACACGACGATGCTGTCGCCGGTGGCCGGGTTGTAGCACAGCACGTTGGCGTTGACCTGGCTCTTCGTCGTCACCGTCTTCATGTCCGCCACGTCGGGGCCGCCGATGAGCACGTTGGAGTTGGCGATCGTCATGTTCACGGCGACGACGTGGTAGCCCGGCGCGCACATCGCGGGCGACGTCGAGTACCGCTCCTGCGGGTCCGTCATCAGCGGCCACAGGGCGCCCCCGTCGCCCTTGGCGGCGTAGGACATGACCACGAACGTCGGCTTCGGCACGCCCGGCAGCGGGTGGTCCGTCGCCGGCGCCGGCCCGTCGTTGACGAGCGCGCCGTCCAGCGGCGGGATGGGCGCCGGCGCCGACAGGTTCGTGGGGATCGGCAGCTGGTCCGGCATCGCGTAGTTGGCGGGGGTGCTGGCGTAGGGCGACGCCGGGTCGCGCGCGTTCACGTCGGCCACCAGCTGCGCCAGCAGGCCCGAGTTCTCCAGCTCCCACGCCTCGGCCATCAGCTTCAGCACGTCCATCACCAGGTCGTACCGCCCGCGCTTCCGGTCGCGCAGCTTCTTGGCGTTGCGCAGGTCGTCCATCGCCTTGCGCAGGTCCGCCAGGTACGCGTCGCGCTCCTTCCGCACGTCCGCGCTGGTGCCGTAGGCCGCCGGCCGCGGGCTCACGGCGTAGCGCTTCAGCTCGGCCACGGTGCCCACGTGGCACTTGTCGTCGTACGTGCGCGCGACGTAGGGGACGCCGCACGCGTCGACCGCCAGCCGCGCCGCCTGCATCGCGGTCTCGAGGCGCGGCACCCACAGCAGGCGCGCCACCGACGGGTCGCTCTCGTCCATCGTCTCGTCGAAGAACGTCGGCAGCACGGCGGCGAGCACGTCGCCGCTGGCGCCGACCGCGCTCGCCGAGAGCAGCTGCAGGCGCGTCGGCGACAGGGGCGCGACGGTGAACACGACGGACACGGTCCAGCCCGACGCCAGCCCGGCGAGGTCGGCGTAGCGCGGGTCGGCGGCCTGCGCGGCGAGCGTCGCCGGCAAGTTGCAGAAGAAGCCCGCGGCGAAGGCGGGCTGCGACAGGTTGTCGAACTCGACGCGCCGGAAGGGGGCCATGGCGGGGTCGCCCGGCGCCATCGACGCGTGGAACGCGAAGGTGCCGTCCGTCGGCGCCACGCCCAACCCCGGGGCCGCGACCGCCCCGTAGTCCGTGGCGTCGGTCGCGGGCACGAAGCACTGCAGCGCGCCGGGGTAGGAGTCGAAGATGACCTCGGCGGGGTCGGGCGTCGCGCGCGTCCACGGGGCGGGCAGCGTCACCTTGCACGTCCCGCCCGTGGTGGCCATCGCGTCCAGCTCGGCGAGCGTCGTCCGCAGGTCCGCGATGGCGGCGCTGTCCGCGGCCGACGGCGGCGAGCGCTGGAGCAGCGCGTCCAGCTTCGTCTGGTACGCCACGCGCGGGACGTCGAAGGCGCCGGCGTCGCAGCGCGCCTGGTCGGGGGTGTAGTACACGGCGCACGGCTTGAAGGTGACCGGGGCGTCGGGGCCCGCGTCGACGAAGGGCTCTCGTCTCGGCCGAGGTGTCGACGCCCACGCCGCGAGGAGCACGAGGGCGAGGATCGCCGTGACGACGGCGGCGAGAACCAGCCGTCGTCGACGCACCATGGGACGAACCCAACCTTACTTGGGGCGCGCGTTTTTTAAACGCCTTCGCTGCGGCCCTGCCGCAGGCCGCGCGTCGCCCCCGATGACGCGATCCCCCCCCCACCCACCCTTCCGCCCGCGGCAGTGCGTTGTCACTCCGGCGTGTACTGCAACTTCACTAAAAACGGGGGTTCAATGTGCGCGGCTGCGCGCTCCCGAAAGACGACCAACATGTCATTCAAATCCCGTTGCGCGTCCTCGTGGTTCAACAACGTTCGACTCAATATTTTTTGCACGCCGTCCACCTTTTGAGCAACGAGGTACACGTCCGTCATTTACGGGTGTGCTCCCGAAAAATAAATCGTGTTCAAACGCACGCACCGCTAAGTTTGCAACGCGCCTGCGTCCCACGGCGCATAAGTGTGTAAAAAACGTTTTTTTTTATAAAATAACTTAACCATTCGTGCGCGCCAAAGATCACAGTTTTCTCTCCTCCCCCTGCAAAATGGGGAGTAAAAAGCGCGCGATCGCGGCCAAGAAGGACGCCGAGCGCGACGATGCGGTGGCCGCCGCGGTGGCCGCCGCGGTGGCCAAAAAGGACGCCGAACGCGACGATGCGGTGGCCGCCGCGGTGGCCAAGAAGGACGCCGAACGCGACGCCGCGGTGGCCGCCGCGGTGGCCGCCGCGGTGGCCAAGAAGGACGCCGAACGCGACGACGCGGTGGCCGCTGCGGTGGCCGACGCGGTGGCCAAGAAGGAAGCCGAACGCGACGACGCGGTGGCCGCCGCGGTGGCCAACGCCGTCTCGCGAATGGAATTAGAGCGGCGGGACGACCTGCGCGACGCGATCGCGCTTCTCAACCTGCACGGCATGTACGAACTGGCGTATAAAATGGCTTTCCTGTTGAGTAAATCCGCGACTGA
>Ga0316222_1000970_pt1 | contig 38321 bp, 41 predicted proteins | sample TBH18011metaG_FD_206008 | JGI IMG/M metagenome (GOLD analysis project Ga0316222, IMG submission 206008) | Freshwater microbial communities from Trout Bog Lake, Wisconsin, USA - TBH18011 | ecosystem: Environmental > Aquatic > Freshwater > Lake > Hypolimnion/Profundal zone | place: USA: Wisconsin... | reverse complement strand
CCCAGCCCATCTCCAAGAGCGGCTATGGCCAATATCTTCTCGCGCTGCTGCAGGAACCGATTTTCGCATCCGGAGTTGGCCAGGTATGAAGATTGCTGAAACGTCACTGCCCGGAGTGCTGTTGCTCACCCCCACCGTCTATCACGATGATAGGGGATTCTTCCTTGAGACCTTCAACCGGCGCGGGATGACGGAGGCTGGACTACCCACCGACTGGGCACAGGACAACTTTTCGCTCTCGCGCAATAACGTTCTGCGCGGTATTCACTATCAGGTGCTCCAGCCGCAAGGGAAGCTGGTTTGGGTGACCCATGGGGCAGTCCTCGACGTAGCCGTAGACCTGCGCCGCGGCTCACCCACGTTCGCCCAGCATATGGCATTTGAACTGACCAGCGAGAGTGGCCAGATGTTATGGATTCCGCAGGGCTTCGGACACGGATTTCTTGTATTGAGCGAGGTGGCCGGCTTCTCCTATAAGGTTACGGATTACTATTCGCCCGCCGCCGAGCGGACCATCGCCTGGGATGACCCGGACCTGGCGATCCCCTGGCCAATTGACTCCAACAGCGCGATTATCTCCGCCAAGGATCGCAATGCCGCATCGTTCAGAGACGCCGAAATATTCCCTTAGTGCACCCTTTGAATCTCCTCAGATACTGCGCTTGCCCCTTGTCCCGCCTTTGGACATGGGATTGCAAATTCATCCCCCAATTTTGCATAGAATTACCGCGCCTTGGCGCACAATATCTATAGGAGCAACCAAAATGGCCGTGGCCTCAACCATCGAACTTCCATGACCGAACCCGAAGCCTGCCAACGCAACCAAGACCTGTCTGAAAAATCGCATCCCCCCCTCCCCAGGGTGCTATATACCCACTTCTTCAGCCATTGTTAGTCATTAAGTAATTCATTACAAATAGATTAATAGATTCGCCCCGTAACTGACTAGTAACACCTCACCGTACTTTTCCGTCAAATATCGACCACTAAAACCCCGTCTTTGCCTCGAAAACCCCCGAATGCCGGCAAAAATCGTAGCCCAATCTCGGCGATGCCTGTCATGCGATTGTCTGCGGCAAGCGCTGAAGGGCATATCGGGCCCTTCGCCGCCGATGGTATACTTACCCGTCAGGTGTGTGCCTGCACCGCCATTTTCTAACAACATTGAGGTTCACATGTCCGGCCATTCCAAATGGGCCACAATTAAGCACAAGAAGGGCGCGCTCGACGCCAAGCGCGGCAAAGTATTCACACGCATCATCAAGGAAATTTCAATCGCCGCCAAGGGTGGCGGTGACCCAGACGGCAATCCTCGGCTCAGGACCGCAATTCTCGCGGCCAAAGCGGAAAACATGCCGCAGGAGAATATCAAGCGCGCCATCCAGCGCGGCACAGGCGAGTTGGAAGGTGTCAACTACGAAGAGATCTCGTTCGAGGGCTACGGTCCTGGCGGCGTGGCCATCATCGTGGATGTCACAACAGACAATCGCAACCGAGCCGTCAGTGAGATTCGTCATGCCTTCTCAAAGAATGGCGGCAACCTGGGTGAAACTGGCTCGGTTCGCTTCATGTTCTCCAAAAAAGGCATCATCGCCATCGAGAAGGATGCCGCAACTGAAGATCAGTTGATGGACATCGTGCTTGAGCATGGCGGCGAGGACCTCAATGACGAAGGCGACACTTGGGAAATTCTCTCCGATCCGGCCTCGCATGAGGCGGTAGCCGCGGCGGTCAAAGCTGCGGGTATCCCAACCGTCATGAGCGAAGTTACGATGGTTGCCTCTACCTACACCAAGCTTGAGGGCACAGCAGCCAACCAGATGATCCGTTTGCTTGAGGCTCTGGAAGACTGTGACGACACGCAGAACGTCTATTCGAACTTTGACATGGACGCCGAGCAAATGGAACACGCCTCCACTTAAGCCAGCACAAGGCAGGCATTCAAAAGGCCGCCCGGTAGTGGCGGTCTTTTTTTGGAAACGGAAATCAGTAACTGAGAGAAGGGAAGTCTGTGACCCTGACAGCAAGAATTCTATTGTTTGCGCTGATGGCGGGAACGCTTGCAGCTTCGGCTGAAACACCTGTGAGCGATGTTGCTGCTGGCGATGACGCCGCCGCGAATCCCGTAGCCCATGTCCGCAAGGCACATAGCTGGGAGTACGGCCCCTTTGTCAATTACGGCTTCGGGATTGGCGATCGGTCGTCCTTCAAGTTCCTTTGGGCTGGCGCCCAATTGGGCAGGCCGGTCACTCCGGTGATTCATGCCGGCATATTGAGCGGCCAGTTCGAACTCAGTGGCAACATCATGCCACTCTGGCAGGCGTATACGCCTCCTCCGCATAGCGAAACCTTCACCTACCCAGGCCAGGCGCCGTATGTCGCGCCCGTAGGTGGCGGCACCTATCGGGGCGTAAGCATCACCCCAGTAATCTTCCGTTGGAACTTCCTCAACGAGTCGCGCCACATTCAGCCCTGGTTCCAGGGTGCTGGCGGGCTCATCTATACAACGCACAAGTTTCCGCCGGATGTTCTAGTGCCGAAGGGTACCCCCGGTGCCACCTCTGTGTGGAACTTCTCACCCCAAGGCGGCGTTGGAGTCCATTACTTTGTTCATCCCAAACGGTCTATAGATGTAGGCGTGAATGCGGTGCACATCTCATCGGCGTCGTTGGGCGACCGCAACCCTGGCGTGAACGCCAGTATTCAGTTGCAGGTGGGCTACTCCTATTGGAAGTGAATGGGACAGAACTCCGGCGTCAGTTTGTACACTCCGGAGCGGAGCAGGAATGATCGGACCATTAGTTGAGTGCGTCCCCAACTTCTCTGAGGGTACAGATGCCAGGCGGGTCGAGGCGATCATAGCCGCGATGTGTGTTGAGGGTGTGCACCTGCTGGATTGGGCAATGGACGCGGATCACAATCGCTCCGTGGTTACCCTGGCTGGAACACCATCCGGTGTAGTTGAAGCGGCTGTGCGCGGAGTTGGCAAGGCTGTTGATCTGATTGATCTTACCCGTCAGCAAGGTGTTCATCCCCGCATCGGGGCGGCAGACGTGATTCCCTTCGTTCCCATCTCTGGAATCAAGCTGGATCAGTGTGCGTTGCTGGCGCGGCAGGCGGGTTTGGAAATATGGCGGCGGTTTGGCGTGCCGGTATTTTTTTATGAAGCGGCTGCGGCGCGGCCAGACCGGGCAAATCTGGATGAGGTGAGGCGAGGACAGTTTGAGGGGCTCCGGGAAGCTGTAAATAAGGAGGCAGCCCGCCGGCCAGACCTTGGCGGCCCCGGTCTTCACCCCACGGCAGGGGCCTGCGCGGTGGGTGCGCGCAAGTTTTTGGTGACCTACAACATCTACTTCGATTCGGCCGATGTGGCTATGGTTCGTGCCATCGCGAGAGAGATTCGGGCGGTTTCAGGTGGCTTGAAGGGCGTAAAGGCGATGGGTGCGCTTGTCCAGGGGCGTGCGCAACTTTCCATGAACATAACTGACTTTGCTGCTACGCCAATCTCGCAGGTGCATCGTGCCGTTTCAAGCCTGGCGCTCCGGCACAAGGCCACGATGGCCGAGGGAGAGGTCGTTGGTTTGCTTCCTGAGGCGGCTTGTGAGCGCGATAGCGATTGGATGCGTCAATTAGGTGAATTCGATCCTGAAACCAAGATTCTGGAGCGCCGCTTGAGCGCCCCTTTGCCTTGGCCAGGAGGGGCGCCGGGGCTGGCTTGACTGATCCATTGCATACAGCAGTGTCAGAGCCCGGCAGGTAAAATAACAGCATCGATCTTGAGCGTTTTTTCGGGACCTGATGTCTGGATTTATTCCGGCATTCAGACTATTCCCAATCGCTCGATGCAAATTCCGTTTGGTTTTCGGAGGATGAATTGTTGAAAGTATTTGTTAAGTTTTCGATTGCTCCCATGCTGCTGGCTGCGGCCACTTTGGCCCCAGCGGCACAGCTGTCTACAGATGCGCGCGGAGCCATTCCTCGCGAAGTGCAGCAACTGGTTGTTATCGACTACCGGGCCATGCAGAATTCCCAGGCTGCGATGGACCTCCGTGACCGCGTCATGCCGCCTGAACTGAAGCAATTGGATGAGGCACTGCGCAAGTCAGGATTGAATGACAACCACGATGTGGACCAATTGGCCTTTGCGCTGTTCCGGCCGTTGGCAGGCAGCGATGCGCTGATGACCGTGGGTGTCGCCCAGGGCCAGTTCTCCATGGACGAGGTCCTGGCCAACTTCCGCAAGCAGAAGATCAAAGCTGCGCTGGTTAGAACCAACAAAATCTTTCCCATGACCAAGTCCGGCATGGTGCTTTGCTTTGTTGACCCATCCACAATGATCTTTGGCCAGAAGGATGCGGTTACGAAGGCGCTCGATGCCCGCGATGGTGCGGCGCAGAGCCTGCTAACTAATGGAATCATGATGGACGCAATGCGCAGCGTAGACTCTGAGCCGCTTTGGAGCATCCTGGACGACAAGGGCACTCAGACAATGATGAAGCAGTTGCTGGGTGAAGCGGGTGCGGTAACGGATTTCGAAACCGTGCGCAAGCGTCTGCAGGCTTCCTGGTACTCGATGAACTTTCAGCACGGTGTCAAGTTTGACCTGACCATCTCCACCGGCGACTCCTTTGCGGCTGCCACTGTATCGTCGCTTCTCACAGCGGCGGTCATGGTTCGCAAGATGAGCGGTTCTGATACGGAGAAGCAGGCGCTCAGCGCAACTTCCATCGCCTCGGATTCTGGCAAACTGACCATCCACTTTGCCACCACTGACGGGCAGTTCAGCAGCCTCCTTCAGTCGCCGCTCTTCCAGAGCATGGTGCGCTAGGCTGATTACAAGTCTAATTTAATCAACGATTTGGGTATTCCATCCTTCAATGCCACTTTGATTTGAAGATGGAATACCCAAAATTCAATACCGAGTTCTTTAATCAGCGCTGTGGAGTCAGATGCGGAAGAAACTCCGCTTTGCCGCCCGGCAGCAGGATAATCTCCAGACTGCCCTCCTGATGCTCAGCCACCGAGGGACCCGTGATTTGTGCCGGGTGGCCATCGCTGGCGGTATATTGCACCTTCAAAGCTCCGCTGTCGCGTAACTGTAGCCGATAGTGCAGAACCCCGCCTGCTGCCAGGCTATCAGCGCCAAAGCTGGCGCTGGGATATTCCACCTCAAGAAGCTGTACCGCACCTCCGGTGCGATTCTCCACCGTGGTCTCAACGTGGTAGGAGTGGCAACTGGTTGCCCCTACCAGCATGGGCAGCAAAATCGCAGTCCAAACCATGTTGCTCATCCCGCTTTGAATCGCCATTAAAGGCTCCCGTCCACGCGAGCTTTGACTTCTGGCACTACCTGAGAAGCAACCTGCTTTTCCACTCTGTCTAGACGCTTGAGCAGTTCCGGCAGTCGTTGAAAAATTGTTACCGCACGCAGCCACACTCGATTGTCAAACCCTGGAGATCCAGAGACAACCTTCCCAGGCAGAACATCGTGGGATACGGCAGACTGCGCCGTGAGAATGACTCCGTCCCCAATGGAGCAGTGACCGGCCACTGCGGATTGTCCTGCAAGGATGACGTTGTTGCCAATAACAGACGAACCGGCGACGCCCACCTGACCGCAGAGCAATGTATTTTCGCCAACACGCGAGCCATGGCCAACCTGGACCAGATTGTCGATCTTGGTCCCATCGCCAATTTCCGTGGCGCCCACGGTTGCGCGATCGATACAAGCGTTGGCCTGCACGTCCACACGGCTGCCAAGGATCACCGGGCCTGATTGAGGGATCTTTTCCCAGTGGCCAGCCTCGTTTTTGGCAAAGCCAAAACCATCGGCGCCTATGATGACGCCATTCTCAAGCGTCACATGGTCGCCAAGGATACAGTTTTCACGCACTACGGCATGGGCATGGGCAAAGAAATGGCTTCCAATTTGCACACCAGGGTAGAGAACGACATGCGGTAGCAGCGTTGCGTGCGCGCCCACGTGGGCATGAGGGCCGACCACAACATAAGCGCCAATGTGTGCGCCTGTGCCGATCTCCGCACTAGCATCAATTACCGCAGTGGGGTGGATGCCGGGCGCATAGATGGGCGGCTGATAGAACAGGTTTAGGGCTCGGGAGAATGCAAGATAAGGATTCTTGATACGCAGCGTAGCTGCAGGAATATCTTGGAACTCGGGGTCCACAAGCACCGCGGCGGCGCTTGTGGTTCGCGCCAGCGCTGTATAGCGGGGATTGGCCACGAAGGTTATCTCCGTGGGGCCCGCATCCTCAATTCCTTTTACACCGGTAACTTCCAACTCCGCGTTGCCGCGCAGTTCTGCGCCTAACCTAGTTGCCAACTCGCCTAGCTTCATCGATGAAATTGTACCGGAAAGCATGTGCGGCTGCTTTCACTAAGGGAACAACGCCTGTCGAAATGGTTCTTTCTAGGGCATTGGTTGAGGTTCTACTGTAAGGGCCGGTGCTGTGGCTTCCGGGGGCGGTGCCTGCAGCGTGTGCGCTCCAGACTGAGCTGCACGCAGTACCTCACCGGGCACAATACCCAGCACCAGCGTGGCAGCTACTGCCAACAACAGGGCTGCGCCAACGGCTACACCAACCTGCGGAGTGGGAGCTGCATCAGAGTTCTGGTCGGGTTGCCGTTGCGCCGTTGCCAAAGCCAGCCGCAGATAATAAGCGGCCGCCAAGCCGGAGTTCAAGAGGCCAATGATTGCCAAGGCAATGGCACCGCCATCCACGGCTGCAGAGAACGCATAGAACTTTCCAAAGAACCCGCCGGTAAAGGGAATGCCGACCAGCGAGACGAGGAAGAAAATAAGCAAACCGCCGAGGAGAGGGGCACGATACAGAAGCCCGCGAAAATCTTCAATCAAGGGCAACTTCTCGTCGTATCCGCTGATCAGCGTAATAACGGCAAACACGCCGACATTCATGGCCGCGTAGGCAGCGGTGTAAAAGCTCGCGGCTGCAATACCGCTGGTTCCTAGTCCGGCGAATGCTGCAAGCAGGTAGCCCGCATGGGCGATGGAAGAGTAGGCGAGCATACGCTTTACGTTCTGCTGGCGGAGCGCGGCCAGATTGCCCACGGTCATAGAGAGAACGGCTACAACCCAGAGCAGTGGCGACCAGAGCGCATGCAATGAAGGGAACATCTCGTAGAGCACGCGCAGCAGCAATGCGAACGCCGCAGCCTTAGGTGCAGTTGAAAGCAGCGCCACAACGGGCGAGGGCGCACCCTCATAGACGTCCGGTGTCCAAACGTGGAACGGAGCGGCCGAGACCTTGAAAAGGATGCCAACCAGCATCAGAGCCAATGACGCCAGAACCAGGCAGTGGTTCTGGGCTGAAGGCGCAAGGTGGGCTATCTCATAGATTTGCGTAGTGCCGGTGGCGCCAAAGATCAAAGCCACGCCGTAGAGAAAGAAGCCGGTAGCAAACGAACCGAGAAGGAAGTACTTGATGGCAGCTTCAGGTCCGCTGCCTGTGTCCTTGCGGTAGCCGGCTAGTACATAGGTGGAGATGGAAGATATCTCCAAAGCAATGAAGACAACCAGAAGTTCCACCGCTCCGGTAAGGAGGCACATGCCGACCGCGCCAAAGACAATCAGCGCATAGTACTCACCCTGATGATGGCTATCCTCGGGTAGGGTGTCGAGCGAGAGCAAAAGCGCGACGAGCACTATGCCGCAGATGAGAACGTGGAAGAAAACGGTAAATGAGCTGGTCTCAACCGTTGAAAAGAAACCGGTTCCAAAGGGCAGGGAAAGCTGCCAGAGGCTGGCCCAGAGGGCAAATGTTGTTCCGAGTGCGGCTACCCAGCCCAGCGGACGGCGCGTTAATCCCGGAGGCAGCGACGCATCTGTCAGCATGATGGCCACGCCGGTGAGGGTGAGGATGACCTCAGGAAGTATGCGGAAAATATCAGGAACAGGATTCACCGCTGGCCCTCCCCATGAGACGAGATTTGCAAAACGGACGGCGGCAAGTTGGATGATTCCTTCAATGGCGGAGGATGAATACCGGTCTGAATCGAGGTGAGCCACAACGACGGAGCCAGGCCCATGACGAGCATGAGCACAGCGATGGGGGCCACAACGGCCAGTTCACGGAAGCAGAGATCGCTGCCAGGCTTTGATGTTGTCATCTTGCTCTCGCTGCCGTAGAAGAGGCGCTGGACAAGCCAAAGCATGTACGCCGCGCCGAGAATCACGCCAAGCGTTGCCGCGATGGCCCAGCCGCGGCTGACTCCAGTAAAAGTACTGGATAGGATGAGAAACTCACCTACGAAGCCGTTCAGCATGGGTAGCCCGATCATAGCGAGGGAGGCGATGACGAAAAACGTAGCAGTGCGCGGTAGTCTGGCAGCCAAGCCGCCATAGGCGTTGATCTGGCTGGTACCGTAGCGAACTTCAAGCGCGCCCAGAAGCAGGAACAGCGCAGCATCGACTACGCCGTGATTGAGTATCTGGTAGACAGCACCAGTCCAGCCTGTGAAAGTCAATCCGTAGATCGCCAGCGTGATGAGGCTGAGATGGCTGAGTGCGGCAAATGCCATCAATCGCCAGAAGTCACGCTGAACGAGCGCGAGACAAGCACCGTAAAGAATGCCGATGACCGCCAATGCAATCAGGTATGGAGCGGCGGCCCGCGCCTGTACCGGGAACAGCCCGATATGGAAGCGCAGCATGGAGTAAAGGCCGAGTTTGCCGGCCACAACCATGGCCAGGGCTACCGGTGCTTCGTTGAAGGTATCTGCAAGCCAGCCGTGCAACGGAAAAACTGGAACCTTGACTGCAAAGGCAAACAAAAATGCCAGCGCAACCCAGCACATGGGTGCAACGGGGAAGTTTCCGTGGGCGATGAGTAATTGCAGCGTTGCGAAATCGAAGCTGCCCGTTCGCGAGTATAGCCACAAGATGGCGACCAGCAGCGGGGCAGAAGGAATGAACGTAAACAGGAAGAACTTGAGTGCGGCTTTAGGACCGCTCTTTCGACCGTACATGGCGATAAGGATCGCCATCGGAACAAGGGACAGCTCCCAGAATCCGTAATAGAGCATCAGGTCGAGCGAAACGAAAACGCCCACCATGGCTGTTTGCTGAACCAGGAAGAGCGAATAGAACACCTTGCGACGCTCGGCGATGGCATTCCAACTCGCCAAAACGCCTACCGGGGCCAGAAAACCTGTAAGCACTACGAGCCAAAGGCTTAGGCCATCCACACCCACGTGGTAACTAATTACCGGACTCTCGATCCAAGGGCGATTGATCTCGAACTGGAAGCCGCCCTGTCCGAGGACAAAGTGAACCGGCAGGTGAACCGTGAGGACAAAGCTGACGAGTGTCGTTAGCAGTGCAATCCAGTTGGGCAGCTTGGCACGGTCAGGCAAGAGCGCCACCAGTACCGCACCGGCCAGCGGGACCAGGATGATCAACGTGAGAATCGATTGATTGATAGCGTCCATTCTCAATGTCCCGCCGCTTTCCTGATAAATTCCATCGAATCAGGCCAAACCGTGGCCCACGGTACCAGCGCAAATAACAGTACGGCTGCTGCTCCGGCTGCAAGCCACGCCGCATACGAGCGAAGGTTGCCAGATTGCCAGCGTTGCAGAATCGCTCCGGTAAACGTCGCTATTCCTGCAAGAAGCCATGCCAGACCGCCTAGAATGCCGACTTCCACCACCCACCCCAGCACGTATTGGGAGATGTTGAGCAATGGCTTGACCACTGCAGCGCCATATATCTCATCAACCCAGTACTTGTTGGCGAGCAGCTTGTAACTACCTGGAAGAGCTTCCGCCAACTGTGCAGGGCCGGCAGGTTTTTGCCGATAAAGTAGGTCGGCAATGAACCATCCAAGCAGCGCAACTGCCACGGCCACAATGCTGAGGATGAGTTCGAGATGGGCGATTCCGGACTCCGCATTTCTTGCACCAACTGACGGCGAGAGATAAGCGCTGAAACGCTCCACGCCAACCCAGCCGCCGCAGATGGAAAGCAGCGCTAGAATAACCAGCGGTCCGAGCATCGACCAAGGCGTTGAGTGATGATGATGCGCCTCGCCGCGTGGCTTGCCCAGGAAGGCCATATACCAGAGGCGGAACATGTAGAACGAGGTGAGGAGCGCTGTAATCAGGCCGACAAACCAGAGCAGTCTCCCGCTTGGACCTTGAAGATAGGCCGCATAGAGGATGGCGTCTTTAGAGAAGAACCCTGCGAACGGAAAGAATCCGGCAATAGCTAGAACACCGACCGTGGTAACGGCGAAGGTTACAGGGAGCTTCTTCCAGAGTCCGCCCATTTTGCGCAGATCCTGTTCGCCTCCGATAGCATGTATGACCGAGCCGGCTGCCAGGAAAAGCAGGGCCTTGAAGAAGGCGTGTGTTACGAGGTGGAAGATTGCGGCTGAATAGGCAGCGACGCCGCAACCGAGGAACATGTAACCAAGCTGCGAGATTGTAGAGTAGGCCAGCACGCGCTTGATGTCGTTTTGCACTAGGCCGATCGTGGCGGCGAAAAGGGCCGTAGCCGCGCCAACAATCGCCACCACGCCAAGCGCGTAAGGCGCGTGATCGAAAAGCACATGGGTCCGTGCGATCATGTAGACTCCAGCCGTGACCATGGTGGCGGCGTGGATGAGGGCGGAGACTGGTGTGGGGCCTTCCATGGCATCAGGCAGCCAGATATAGAGCGGAAGCTGCGCGCTCTTGCCGCAAGCGCCGAGGAGCAGACAAAGCGCAATCGTAGTGAGCACGCCGCCCTGCCACGCAGGGCTGGCGATGAGTTTGGCGGAGATTGCACTGAACGTCAGAGTGCCGAAGTTCCCGATCAGCAGGAAGATCCCAATCAGGAAGCCGAAGTCGCCTATGCGGTTGACGATGAAGGCTTTCTTGCCTGCGTTGGCCGCCGAGTCTTTCTGGAAGTAGAAGCCGATGAGTAGGTAGGATGCGAGGCCGACGCCTTCCCACCCGACAAACATCAGCAGGGCATTGCCGGCCAGAACCAGGACCGTCATAAAGAATAAAAAGAGATTCAGGTAGCTGAAATACCGCGCGTACCCATCTTCATGGCTCATGTAGCCGACAGAGTAAACGTGGATGAGGAATCCGACGCCTGTGACAACAAGGAGTATGACGAGTGAAAGCTGATCCAGCACGAAGCTGAAATCGATGTGAATCGTCCCCGCGTTTATCCAGGGGATGGGGCAGGTCTCGACGTAGGGCAACGCAACGGCAGTAGGCAAAGCGCCGTTACCACTCCAGCTTCGGAGTTCCATTGGCGCAAGAGTCAGCAGCGCAGCCCAAAGCACAACGCCAAAAGCGGCCAAGGGTGCGAGCAGTGCGACTGCAGTCACTAACCACTTGGGTAGCCTGCGGCCGAGAATCCCATTGAAGAGAAACCCCGCTAAGGGCAACAGGGGAATCAGTCGAATATAGAGATTTCCGTTCATAGTTTCATCAGGTCGATACGGTCGACGGCCAGGGTTGCGCGAGCGCGGAAGACGGCAATGATAATGGCAAGGCCGACGGCAGCTTCCGCGGCGGCAACCATCATCACAAAGAAGACAAATATCTGCCCCTTCACCGCGTGCCACTGGTGGGCGAAGGTCACAAACGACAGATTCACTGCGTTGAGCATTAGCTCAATGGACATGAAAACAGTGATGAGGTTGCGCTTAATCAGGAAGCCCAGAACACCGAGCGAAAACAGCACGGCGCTCAGCAGCAAATACCAGGTGATGGGGATTTCTTGAGAGAAGAGGGAATTCACTTGGTCGAGGTCCTTTCTCCCGTGTGGTGGTGACCGTCACCGGCGCCATGTCGCGCCAGTGCAACGGCGCCCAGAATGGCAATAAGGATGAGGATCGAGGTGACTTCAAATGGGAGCAGCAATTCGTGAAAAAGCACACGGCTCAGATCTTCAGTTGCCGTAATCCCGTCGCGCAATCCGGCTACGCCGAGTCCCTGCGCATGAAGGATGACTGTGGCTAGCACTCCCAGGATGACTACAACTGCTGGAAATCCCACTACCCGTGCTGAACGGCTGCCAAGGGTACGCTCTTCACGGCCGGCGTTGAGCAGCATCACTACAAAGGTGAATAAAACCATGATGGCGCCCGAGTAGACGATAACCTGCGCAGCGGCGAGAAACTCCGCGCCCAGCAGGAGATAGAGAACTGCCAATGAGGTCATGACCACAACCAGCGACAGGGCGCTGTTGATGGGATGGCTCTGGAGCAGGAGGTTGATAGCCCCGGCCAGGCAGAATCCGGCAAAGAGGAAAAACAGAATCAGGTGCATCGTTCCCTAGCGTACGGGCTGGAGCCGCAGAAGAGGCCGGCCGGTTATGGGGAGGAACATCGGAGCCAACAACCCAGGCTCCCTAAATCCCTCCCGATTGTAAATCAGCGGTAGGCAAGCCAGAGGCTTGTTGCCACGATGTTGAGAATGGCGAGCGGCATCAAAAAGCGCCATCCAAAGTTCATCAACTGGTCATAACGGAAGCGGGGCAAAGTCCCCCGCACCCATACATAAAGGAAAAGGAAACAGAAGACCTTGGCCACGAACCAGAAGATGGGAAACAGTGCATGCACCAGGATGTTCTGCGGCGGCTCGATAAGGTTGCCGAAGGGACTTGTCCAACCGCCTAGAAACAGCAGTGTCGCCACGCAACCCACGTTGATCATGTTGCCGTATTCGGCCATGAAGAACATGGCAAACTTCATTGAGCTGTACTCAGTGTGGTAACCGCCTGTCAGTTCGCTTTCGGCTTCAGGCAAATCGAATGGCGAGCGGTTGGTTTCAGCATAAGCGGCCATCAAGTAGATAAAGAAAGCAACAAATTGGAAACCGCCAAAGATATTCCAGGTAGCTATGCCAAGCGTGGCCTGCTGCTCGACGATAACGCGCAAATTGAGCGACCCGGCGCGAAGTACCACGCCGACCAGAGATAGACCCAGTGCTAGCTCATAGCTGATCAACTGTGCTGAAGAGCGCAGTGCGCCAAGTAATGAGTACTTATTGTTCGACGACCAGCCAGCAAGCGCAATTCCGTAAACGCCAACGGATGTGACGCCGAGAATTACCAGCAGGCCGATGTTGACGTTGGAGATATCAAAAAGATCCAAGCCGTGCGGCCCGATCTTTGGTTCGCCAAAGGGCACAACTGCAATTGAAATGAGTGCGCAGCCAAGGGCGATGATGGGCGCCAGAAGGTAAAGTGGCTTGTAGACTGCAGTAGGAATCAGGTCCTCTTTAAGAAAGGACTTTGCGCCGTCGACCAGAGGCTGCAGCAGGCCGAACGGGCCCACGCGGTTGGGTCCCCAGCGATTCTGGATGCGGCCCACGAGCTTGCGCTCAAGCAGCACGGTGTATGCGATGCCGACCAGCATCACCACCGTGACCACCGCGACCTTGAGCAGGCTCCAAAGGAAAAATTGTAAAATCGTCACTTGCGTTTAGCCTTTTCTCAATTTGCTGATACCACCCTGAGCCAACCTACACATACCTCTTGCATGTCCTAATCAGGCGCTGACTCTGACCTATCGAGTGCCTGGTGCCGTTCAAGTTCCTTCAACGCTGGACTGTAGCGGCCCAGTGTTCCAGACTTGAACAAACTGTCGTGCGTGGGAACGATGAGGCCATCGCCAGCCGGTACAGAAATCTGGACAAATCCCGAGGTCAAACCCGGTTCCGTTCGCGTCGGGTTGCCACCGAAGAGATCGATCCGGTCCAGTTTATAGCTTGGGATCAACCGCTCAATCTCATCCAATACAGCGAGCGGATCGAAAGGACTGAGCCGAAGTTCGAGATTGTTTGCCGCGAGCCAAACGGAGTGACGATCTGCCTCGCCTGCCTGCGCGCCCCTCGACTGTCCTAGATCGGCCTGTACGCCGCTCTTGCCAAATGGGACCAGAGTCCTGATATCAACACCCATCGCGTCAGCAAGTCGGACCAGAATTTCGAAGTCAGACTTGACACCGGCGCGATCGGCCGCCTTCTTCACAAGTTGCACATCGCCGTAAGTGTTGGTTACCGTGCCGGACTTCTCGTACAGGCTGGCTGCTGGAAATACAACATCTGCCAATGCAGCCGTCTCCGTTAGGAAGAGGTCTTGAACAACCAGGAAGGTATTCATCAGCGAGTCTGCAGCGATATCCAGAGCAAGGACGGGGTTTGCTCCAACAACTAGAACCGCACCTACTTCACCGGTAGCTGCCGCGGCAAAGATATCTGGAAGCGACTTGCCGGGAGCCGCAGGCAGTCCCTTGTATTCCGCGAAGGCTCCAGGGGCGGTCACAAGTACATATCCGGGTAGCCGGTCAGGGGACAGTCCCATATCAGCCGCACCGCGAGAGTTGGCATGGTCGCCAAGGAAAGCAAAGCGTACATTCCCGCGCTTCAGTCCCCAGGAAATAAGGTCTAGCACGGCCTGGCCACGGCACTCCTGACCGAATATAACGACAAGGGACTCTTCAGCTAGTACGGCCTTGCTGAAGTCTGCCTTGCCGAGTTCAAGAAAGGCAGCCAGATCCTTGTAACCATCTTTCGGAAGTTCCTGGGTGGCACGAGCCTGACGGTCAAGCTTTATGGGCTTTGAATTGGCAACATAAAGTCGAGCGCGATTTAAACGCACGTTGGTTCGCAGGGTCCACGCGAGCAGGGGGTGTTCTTCCGTGGGATTGCCGCCCACCAGCAGAATCGCGGCTGCCGACGCAATGTCTTCAAGGTTGGCTGTCTTGTCGGGATGTCCAGCGAGGGCGCATGCAAAGGCTGCGTAGTCTGTGGTGCGCTTGTGGTCAATGTTATTGGTACTCAGAACCGTACGCGCAAACTTCTGAAGCAGGTAATTCTCTTCGTTCGTGGTCCGGTTTGAGCCGATAACGCCAATAGTAGCGCCGCCCTTCTCGTCACGAACAGCTCTCAGTTTATTTGCCGCTACGCGCAGTGCCTGTTCCCATGTGGCTGGCTCCAATTTGCCTGCAGCGTTGCGGACTAGCGGCGTGGTGAGTCGCTCGGCGCTTTCAATAAAGTCAAAACCAAAGCGGCCCTTGGCGCAGAGAAAATCCCCGTTGATTCCGCTCTTGTCTCGATTGTCGGCGCGAACAATCTCCGCACCGTCGTTTGTCTGGCGTATACCCAGGGTCACCTTGCAGCCATCGGCGCAGTGGGTGCAAGTCGTAGATATATGATTCATCTCCCAGGGCCGCGTTTTGTAGCGGTAGCTGCCGCTGGTTAACGCTCCCACCGGGCAGGCATCAATACACATGCCGCACTGCTCGCAGTCGAGCTTATCTCCACCGTTGGGCGCAATCACAGCGCTCACACCGCGGTTTTGCACACCTAGAGCCCACACATCCATGCCCTCGCCGCACATGCGAACGCAGCGATAGCAGAGGATGCAGCGCGGTCGGTCAAAGTAGACGGCGGGAGACCATTGCTGTTCCTCGCGGTGCTGCTTGGCCTCGGCATAGAGGCTTTCGCCCGCGCCGTATTTGAATGTCATGTCCTGCAGCTCGCACTCACCTCCGGCGTCGCACACCGGGCAGTCCAGGGGGTGGTTGCCGAGCAGTAGTTGAATAGTTCCCTTGCGTGCCTGTGCAATCTCAGCTGAATCTGTAATGAATACCTGACCCTCGGCAACCGTGGTGGTGCAGGCTGTTTGCAGCTTCGGCACCTTTTCCTGGCGCACTACGCACATACGGCAGGCTGCCTGGAGCGAGAGGCCGGGGTAATAGCAGAAGGCCGGTATCTCGATGCCGGCCTTGCGGCAAGCGTCGATCAGCAGCGTCCCGGCGGGAGCGGTAAGAAGTTTTCCATCGACTGTGAAGGTTACGTCTGCCATTCGTCTCCAGCGCCCCTTAAATCACGGCCAGTTCAACATGTTTGGAGAACGGACAGGGCTTGCCGTTCAGGTGGTCCTCAAACTCCTTGCGGAATTTCTTCACAAAAGCCAGTATGGGCATTGCAGCTGCATCGCCCAGAGGACAGAAGGTCCGGCCCAGCATATTTTCAGCCAGGTACTGAATATTATCGATATCCTTGGCTTCACCAAATCCGGCATGGAAGCGCGTGAGTGACTTTTTGAGCCAGTCCGTGCCTTCGCGGCAGGGGATGCACCAGCCGCAACTCTCATGCTGATAAAAGCTGATCGTCCGCAATGCAAATTCGACGATGCAAGTCTGTTCGTCGATGACAACCACGCCACCCGAACCGAGCATCGATCCTGCCTTGCCAACCTGGTCAAAGTCCATCCCGATGTCAATTTCATCGGGCAGTAAAACCGGCGTGGAAGAGCCCCCAGGAATGACAGCCTTAAGCTTGCGACCGCCACTCACGCCTCCTGCAACTTCGTAGACCATTTTCTTCAGGTTGTAGCCCATGGGGAGTTCATAAACGCCGGGGCGCTCCACATGTCCGCTGATGCCGAAGAGACGCGTTCCACCATTGCGTGGTGTGCCAACCGCCGCATAAGCCTCCGCGCCCATCTGAATCACATGCGGGACGGTTGCGATGGTTTCGGCGTTGTTAATAATGGTCGGCCCGCCGTAGAGGCCAACAACAGCAGGGAAGGGCGGCTTGATGCGCGGGACGCCCCGCTTGCCTTCAAGGGATTCCATCAATGCCGATTCCTCACCCACTTCGTAGGCACCGGCTCCGGTCTGGGTGATGATTTGAAACTCGGTATCAGAGCCGAAGATATTCTTACCCAGAAAACCCTTTGCGTATGCATCTGCAACCGCCTTTTCCATGATCTGGAGAAGGTAACGGTATTCCCCGCGCAGGTAGATAAATCCCGTCTTTGCGCCGATTGCAAGGCCTGCGATGATAGTGCCTTCAATCACGGCGTGCGGGTCATGCAGAAAAATCAGGTGATCCTTGCAGGTACCTGGCTCGCTCTCGTCGCCGTTGACCAGAACATACTTGGGTTTGGCCGACTGCTTGGGAACGAATGACCACTTCATACCGGCCGAGAATCCAGCGCCACCACGGCCACGCAGATTCGCGGCCTTCATCTCGTTGATGATCCACTCGGATCCTTGCTCGAGACACTTCTTTGCAGAGGCATAACCGCCGAGTTCCAGATATCTATCAATGTTTGCCGCTCCCTGGCCGAAACGGCGGGAGACAATCTTTACTTCATCGGGATGCGATACAAGCCTAGGCATTGGGAGCCTTCCCTTCTGCAGAGGCTTGGCCACGATAACCGTCAAGGATGCCGGGCACTAGTTCTGGCTTGAGTTCGTCGTGGAAGTCGTAGTTGATCTGGATGGCAGGCGCCCAGCAGCAGGCACCAATACACTCAACCTCTTCGATGGAGAAGGTGCCGTCTGGTGTGATGCCCTTGGGACCGATACCCAGTTCCTGCTGGAAGCGCTCGTAAAGTTCGTAGGCCCCGCGCAAAATGCAACTAATGTTTGTGCAGACCTGGATATTGAACCTTCCCACCGGCTTGAAGCGGAGCATGGAGTAATAGGTTGCCACGCCACGAACATCGAGTTCTGTGATGCCGATGCGCTCAGCCACTTCAGAAATCACAGCGTCAGAGAGATAGCCTATCTCGTCCTGCGCGTAGAGCAGCATTGGAACCAATGCAGAACGTTTCATCGGGTATTTCAGGACGAGCGAATCCAGACGCTCAGCTAGTTTGGGCGAAAAGAGGGTCATGGTTTCTGTACTCGTGTCCTTCGGGCTCATTGCATCAACTCCCGCGCCCACGCTTCGGCTGCCAAATCCATCTCTTCCTCGCCTGTCGGGTTCAATCCTGCCCCGCGCACTCGTCCTGCTTCCGTCAATTCAAACGTTCCCCGGCTTCCATCTTCGCGCTTCCAGTTTACTGTTGCGCCATTCCGCTCTAAATCCATCCACTTGCCGCCGTGGCGTGCCAAAATTCGCTCATCTTCAAGTTCAACCGCTGCCTGGCAGTTGCCGTTCAGTCCATGTGCAGCGCTGTAGCTCGATAGCAATGACGATAGCGAGATCCACAACTCACCCCAGAGCTTCTCCGAAAGATCTATGCTCGGAGCGCTCAACGGTCAATCTCTCCCAATACAATGTCAATCGAACCGATAACCGCAACCAGATCTGCCAGCATTCTCCCCTTGCACATGGTCTCAAGCGCCTGCAATGTGGCAAACGACGGATAACGCATATGAACCCGGTAGGGTTTGGCAGTACCGTCTGAAACCACATAGTAGCCCGTCTGCCCGTGCCCCGCTTCAATGCCCTGATAAACTTCGCCGGCAGGCACCGCGAAGCCCTCTGTCACAATCTTAAAGTGATGGATCAGAGCCTCCATCTGCGTCTTCATCTTCTCGCGGTCGGGCAGCACAATCTTGGGCGCATCAGCCTTCACTGGCCCTTCCGGCATGCCGTCCAGCGCCTGCTGAATGATTTTGATGCTCTCGCGCATCTCGATAAGCCTGACCTCATACCGTGCCCAGCAGTCACAGTCCGTTGAAACGGGAACCTGAAACTGGAACTTCTCATACCCTGAGTAGGGCATATCACGGCGTAGGTCTATGTCCACACCCGAAGCGCGCAGAGGTGGGCCCGTAACGCCAAGCGCAATCGCGTCCGCGGCAGACAGGTAGCCAACGCCTTTCAGGCGATTCCTGAAGATTGGGTTGCCAGTCAACAGATTTGAATATTCGTCGATCTTCTCCGGCAATGTGTTGATGAATCCCTGTACCCTATCTAGGAAGTCCAGTGGCGGCTCCATCGAAAGTCCGCCCACACGGATGTAGCTGGTCATCATCCGCTGCCCGGCCAGAGCCTCAAAGAGCCTTAGAATATCTTCCCGCTCTCTGAAGGTGTACAGGAACACGGTGAGCGCACCGATGTCCATGGCGTGCGTTCCCAGCCAGATAAGGTGCGAATTGAGACGGCTCAGTTCCGAAAGTAGCACCCGAAGCCACTGGGCCTTTTCAGGGATTTCCAAGCCAAGCAGCCTCTCGACTGCCAGGCAATAACACAAGTTGTTTGAAAGCGGGTCAAGGTAGTTTACGCGATCTGTCAGAGGGACAACCTGCTGGTAGAACTTGGCCTCGCAGGTCTTCTCGATCCCAGTGTGCAGATAGCCGATCTCCGGGTAAACCCGGACAATGATTTCACCGTCAATCTCCAGCACCAGCCGTAAGACTCCATGCGTAGCTGGGTGCTGAGGCCCCATATTGATGACCATGTGCTGGTCTTTGGCGCCTTTAGCTGCTTCAAGAACGGGCATGCCTGCGAGCTGATTCATTAGCGATACCCCTCTACTGGATAGTCCTTGCGCAGAGGATGGCCTTGCCATTCGTCAGGCATCATAATGCGGCGCAGGTTGGGATGGCCTTCAAAGCGGATACCGAACAGGTCGAAGACTTCGCGCTCATAAAAGTTCGCCCCTGGCCAGACGGGTGTAATGGAGTCGGCGCATGGATCGGAATCGTCCAGCAGCACGCGCAGGCGAATGCGTTCTTTATAGAAGTGCGACAGAATATGGTAGCTCAACTGGAAACGCGGCGAACTGGGGAACCAGTCGACCGCAGTCATGTCCTCAAAGAAATTGTATCCGGCCGCCTGCACGGTACGGGCTGCGTCCACAATCTGCTCCTTCACTATCGTGAGGGTAAGCTCATTGCGGTCAAAACGGGCATCGTCCAGTGCGGAGGAATTCCACGCTAGTATCGCCTTGATTGCCGGGTGTTCGGGAAGACCTGCAAGAACAGCAGCCTTGTTCGCGAGTGTTTCTTTCAAAGCCTCGGTCATCTTAGAGGTCCGCCTTGTCCTGGCTCCAGTCAAGGACGCCTTTGCGCACAATGTAATAGAGGCCAACAGCCACGAAGCCGAGGTAGACAAGCATCTCCCAGAAACCAAACAGGCGAGAACCGGTAATCTGGGGAAGTTTGCGGTAGATCACAGCCCAGGGCATCATGAAGACCGTTTCCACGTCGAACAAGATAAAAAGCACCGCCACCAGGTAAAAGCGGACGCTGAATCTACCCCGAGCGTCGCCCACCGCTTGGATGCCGCACTCGTAGGAGTCAAGCTTCACCTTGGTGTTCCGATGCCTGCCTACAAACCATGAGGCAACAACCATCCCCAAGCCGAGCAAAAACGCGGCTAGAACCTGCATAAACAGCGGGAGATACTGCCAGTAATAGGGGACCATCGCCGCCCAGTCCGGAAAGAATCCAGATAAGATTACACCCCCCTTGGACCGGAAATGGACAGCTCCGATCGAATAGGGTGCTTGATTGAGATTAGGATTTCAGCCTCTTCCCGTCAAGGTATGTCTGTGCAACCGGGATCAACGCGGGATGGTTCAGGCAGTGCACTGGCAGACCAAGCAGCCTGAACGTGGCCGCCAGGTCTGCATTTTCAGGAGGTTTTGCTGTCTTGCGAGCCTCTCTTGGCAAACCCTTCAAGTTGCAACTGCACTGAGCCGCGACGGGAGCATTTACGAAACTCACAGGCCAGGCAAATGAAAATGGCAATAGGTAAATCCTTCAAGGATCGTGACTGGTTAGGCGCAGGATGCGCCATGTGTGCGCGTCGTCACTGGAGTTCCCGTTTTGATAGGCAACTATGCAATGTGCCGGTTTGGGAAACGGTACATTCGTCACCTAAAGATAGTGTCCAAAGAACCGAAAAGCTAGGTAAGGATAAATTTCATGGCAGCTTCTACGACGACTAGTTTCCCAGTCCCGGCATTTTCGCCTATCCGCGCCGCAGTTCACGCTGCCCCAAACCGCCGTCGCATCTGCCCCAAGGCTGGCCATGCCCTTGAGATTCTAGGCCATGCAATCGAATACCTCACTGACGAGTTCGTTCACGAGGGCGGATCTTTGTCCGCAAATAATGGGCAGCTTGAGGCAGTTCAGTTGCTTATGGCCGCAAATCGACAGGTCTATTACGATTGCCCTGAAGCGCCTAGCTTCAGGGAGCGATTCCTCTCCCTGTTGCGTTGGTACGCCGCATAGCCCAGCCTTCTGAGACTTAGCCGCCGTCGATTGCAGGCGTTCTGGAAACGATGGCGGCTAAGTCTCCCACCCAAAGCGGAATCGAAATCAAGAGCCGACTCTATCCCTGCGTTTACTGCCCAAAAACAAGTACAGCAAACAGCACTAGCCACGTGACACTGATGGTGTGCCAGAACCATGCAACAGCGTCAATGGCGATTTGGCGAGATTCAACGCGATTGAGCCAGGGGAGCGCTGTCAGGCACAACAGCAGCGCCAATACACCCAAAAACAGGTGGGCACCATGCAGCCCGGTAATGAGATAGAAAAAATAGCTTGCAGGAGTGGCAGATTGATCAAATGCGAACCCCTGCGCTGCCAGTTGCCTCCACGCCAAGGCCTGCCCGACGAGAAAAGCCGTACCAAGCGCAAGCGTTGCCGCTAGCCAAGGCAGTGTACGGCGAAGAGCCGGACGGCCCAGACCAAGCCATTCCTCAAGCACGTCGAACTCACGGAATATCTGCCGCCGAGCGTATTCCATGCTCAGACCGCTAAGGAGCAGTGCTGCTGTATTCAAGAACAGAATGTTCGGCAGCGGAACGGGATGCCAATCGCCAATCTGTCTGAGGGTACGCGGGTCCATGTGCGTGCTTGCCTGGCGCGCGTAAAAAAGTGACACCAGCACAACGAAGAACATCATGTCGCCTGCCAGGGCACAGAACATGAAAGCTCTCATGCGGTAAAGATGCTCTCTTGGGCCGTGGAGAGGGCTCCTCCAATCATCGTCGCCTCCACCGCCCCCTCCCCCGGTCGGTCGCTGGGTAAACGGCGGCTTGCCACCGAATCCCGGCTCTTTGCGCTCCGTTTCCTCGGGATTGGAGGTAAAGATGGAAGGCATAAACGGCACCTGTGAAGATGAGGTTACTTCCACTTCTATTTGGGCGCACCCAGAATCGGGAGGATATGCATCAATATTCGCAATTGGCTGGACTGGAAGAAAAACAAACGACTCTTGTTTTGCAACTCACAACGAAAGCGTTGCATTCACAATCTGGACAAATTCACGATGCACTCGCCGATCATGCGAGAGCTCGGGATGAAACGTAGCTGCCAGCACAGCCCCCTGACGAACGAGTACTGGGAAGCCATCCCTGAGGGCAAGAACCTGAACAGCTTCACCCATGGTAATGATCCGCGGCGCGCGAATAAAGACCATCTCCAAAGGGCCACCGGGAAGGGCAGTCTCTGCTGTCAGGATGGTCGAGTCAATTTGGCGACCGTAAGCGTTGCGTTCTACCACAACATCCAGAATGCCGAGGCTGCGCTGGCTTGGATTGCGAACCTCGCGCGCCAGCAAAATGGCACCGGCACAGGTTCCGAATACCGGTTTACTACTGCAGAACACTTTTAGAGCCTCAAAAAAGCCGCTCTTCTCGAGAAATTTGAGGACGGTAGTTGACTCTCCCCCGGGCAGAATGATGCCATCCAGGTCTGACAACTGATCCGGCTTCCGAACTTCACAGGGGGTCGCGCCGCTCGCCGAAAGAGCTTGAGCATGGGCGGCGTAATCGCCTTGAATCGCAAGTACGCCGATGCGCGGGAGGGCGTGTTTTTTAGTCAACCCGAGGTTCTCCTGTGAAGGCGCCAAACTACCAGCCGCGAGTTTGCAGCAGTTGAGACTGCTCAAGTCCTGCTGCTGCCAACCCCTTCATGGTGCCGGTGACCTGCTCACTCACTTCGGCCAGAACCTTCGGGTCGTTGTAATGAGTGGTGGCAATTACGATGGCCTTGGCACGCGAGACGGCTTCCGCACGTTCCTTGGGGTCGTTCTCCACATCGAGCGGAGTAGCGCGTTCCTTCATGAAAATTCCCGACCCGACAAAGATCGCCTCTGCACCCAACTGCATCATGAGCGCGGCGTCAGCGGGTGTGGCGATTCCACCTGCAGAGAAATTCGGTACTGGTAGCTTGCCGGTTTGGGCGACCATGCGGATCAGTTCATATGGAGCTTGGTGATTCTTGGCCGCAGCGTAAAGCTCCTGCTCTGTGAGCACAGTCAGAGCACGCATCTCACTTATGATTTGGCGCATGTGCTGCACAGCGTGGACCACATCGCCCGTGCCCGCCTCGCCCTTGGTGCGGATCATGGCAGCGCCTTCGGCGATCCGCCGCAAAGCCTCTCCCAAATTGCGCGCGCCACAGACAAAAGGTGTGGTAAAGGCGTGTTTATCGATGTGATGAGCTTCGTCAGCGGGAGTAAGAACCTCACTCTCATCGATGAAGTCCACGCCCAGTTCCTGCAGAATCTGAGCCTCGGCGAAATGGCCGATGCGCGCCTTGGCCATTACGGGAATCGAAACTGCCTTGATAATCTCCTTGATCAGGCTGGGTTTGGCCATCCGGGCAACTCCGCCTTCGGCACGAATCATGGCTGGCACGCGCTCTAGTGCCATCACCGAAGCTGCGCCTGATTCCTCGGCAATACGGGCTTGCTCAACATTCATCACATCCATGATGACGCCGCCCTTAAGCATCTCAGCCAGACCTACCTTCAGGCGCAGGCTGGTTGAAGCAAGACTCTTGTTTTCATTCTGTTCCGGCATTTCGTTCGACCTCGATTCGCGGGGTATGCAGCTTGTCTTGGCGGCGAAACCACATATTACCGTCATCTGCCAGTGTAGCAGCGATGGGGATTTGGGGTTTCATTGTGTGCGATGCCACTCCAGGTTGGAGAGGGCTAATGAGTTTGTGCTTAACGTCCTGTACTGCTTCTGGTCACTGTACTGCATGTTCCTCATGCATATGGCAACTGCACATCCACTTTCGGCAGCCGCGACGTTGCCACCAAACGAATCGGCAGTGACATCAGACAGCGATATAGCGAATAGGCAAGCGCTCACTGTGCAGCCGCCCGAGCAACTAGAAGAGGTTGATGCTATTGGGCTTAACGGTCCTGTTGCGCGCTTACCGGTTGAGTTGGACGTTGCTGTCCCTGTTCGGCAGTTCAGAGTACGCAACCTGCTGGCCCTCAAGCCGGGGCAGTTGATCGAGTCGCAGTGGGGGAACGGTGAGGATGTGCCGCTGGCCTCCGGGGAAGTCCAACTGGCTTGGAGCGAGTTCGAGGTCATCGATTCGCAACTTGCAGTACGCGTAACCCGGCTGGCCTGAGAGATAAAGATATGTTCTGCGCGGTTGAAATGAGAGGAAGAACGGGGAGATGACGCTGGAAGGGAACGGAAGGCCTGCACAGATAATAGCGGCTGGAGGCGGGTTGGCCGGGTGGCTGCTTTCGCGCTTGCGCAGAGTGACGCGTTCACAACCTAGGCTTGCGCTGCTGGAGCGAATTTCGCTGGCTCCGCGGCAGTCGCTGGCCCTGGTGGAAGCCGAAGGCCGGCGCTTCCTGGTGGCCACCTCAGCCGAGGGTGGGCCAGCGTTTTACGCGCTGGATAGGGAGAGTCGGTCGGGGATTCGGAGCCGGACGCATGGTTCGCCGAGGGTTTCATGGTAGCCCTGGGTGCTCTGGCACGGGTTGCTTCCGTGGTGGCGCCTGTACCCCTCCTCCCTGACTTGAATACCCGCCTGCATCCCTCGGATTCAACTCCCTGGACAATACTCCTTGTCCTGACGCTAATTACCTTGCTGCCTGCGATTCTGATGGCAATGACGCCGTTAGTGCGCCTCCTGGTAGTTTTTCACTTTCTACGTCAGGCGCTTGGCACACAGACCGCGCCTTCGAATCCCACTCTCATGGGGCTGGCGCTGATGATGACCTGGTTTTTAATGACCCCGGTACTTAATCAGGTAGACCAGCAGGCGGTTGAGCCTTATCGTGCAGGCCAGATTACTGGTATGGATGCTATCGATCGTGGTGCTCAGCCGGTAAAGCACTTCCTTCTCCGCTATGCCCGTGAAAAAGATTTGGCCCTGTTCACCGCTGCCGGCCAGGTTGCGCGCCCTAATACGGGGGACGACTTGCCAATGCGCGTTGTCATCCCCGCCTACATTCTTTCTGAACTGAAGGCTGGATTCGCGATTGGCGCAGTACTGTTCCTCCCCTTTCTTCTTATTGACATGGTTACGGCTTCGATCACCACATCGATTGGCATGTTCCAACTGCCACCAGTGGTGGTCTCGACACCTCTAAAGATCTTGCTGTTTGTGATGGTGGATGGATGGAACCTGCTGGCTGGATCGCTTTTGAAGAGCTTCTAGGAGTGTGAAATGACACCCGACATGGTTGCCGAACTGCTGCGCCAATTGATGAAGGAGGCCATGATTTTGGCCGCGCCTCTGCTGATTGCCGCGGCTATGCTGAGCTTTCTGCTAAGCCTGGTACAAACATTGACTAGCCTCCAGGAGCAGTCGCTAACCAGTGTTCCGCGACTCGTGGCCGTGGCAATGATCCTGCTGGTTGGTATGCCGTGGTTTCTGGAAAGAATGGCGGCCTACACGCGGCTTCTTCTTTCAGACCTGCATCGTTACCTGGGTTGATGCCGAGACTCTCTGAGCAATTCGCTGGGGCCAGGAAGAACCAGTAAGAGTGGAAGCAGAAGTACAGAATCAAGCAATAAGGGACCGAGCAAGATGCCGGAGTGGACCACTTTTTTGAGTGCAATGACGCTAGCCTTGGTGCGGGTTGGTGGCATGGTGGTCTTTGCGCCGTTCTTCTCCTCTACCGCTTTGCCGATGCGCACCAAGGCTGTCTTCGTCGGGGCAGTCTCTTACCTGCTGGCGCCTTTGGTAGCCACATTGCCAGGCGCCCGGATTTCGATCGGTTTCACTGCTTTGCTAGGTGAATTGGCTGTCGGGCTTGTCTATGGGCTCACGCTTACGCTGCTGAATGAGGTACTCCTGTTTGCGGGACAGATTGCCGGCCTCCAGTTCAGCTTTTCGCTGGTCAATCTTCTTGACCCTGCATCCTCCATCCAGACGCCACTTCTAGGCGAGTTGTTCCAATTGATGGGAACGCTGGTGGTGATCGGCGCTGGTCTTGACCGGATACTGCTTGCATCCATGGTGCGAAGCTTTCGCGTGGCTCCGCTTGGCATGTACGCCATGGCGCCGACTACAGGTTTGGCCATCGTGCGTGCTGCGGGGGGAATCTTCCTAGCCGCAGTCGAACTGGCCGCACCGGTATTGGCGGCCACCATGCTGGTTGAGATTGCAGTTGCGCTGATGGGCAAGCTCAGTCCCCAATTGCCGGTGATGAATCTAACTGTACCGATCAAGACCCTCACTGGTTTTGTGATCATGATTGGCTCTCTGGCTTTGTGGCCTCGCTTCATCGAGGCGCGCTTCTCTGGGCTGCTTGACCTGGCCGAGCGGCTGATTGCGACTCCTGGATTGGGAGGATAGCCGATGCCCGGTGAGCGCACAGAACAGGCTACACAGCACCGTCGCGATAAGGCCAGCCGCGAAGGCGACATCCTGCACAGTCGTGAATTGACTGCTGCGGCTGGGACACTGGCTGGAGTCATTGCCCTGGGTTCGCTGGGTGGCCAAACACTCGAAGCCTGGCGGACAACTTTTGCCTCCTTTCTCGTTCTAGGCGCTGCTGCCCACTGGGAACCGGCTCAAATTGAACCCACGCTTACCGCTATGCGCAGCCTTGCGCTCTCTGTTCTTGCAGGTCCTTCCGTGGTCATGGCTGCGGTGGCGATTGCTGCGCTTGGTGTGGGGATTCTGCAAACTGGCGGAGTCACCTTCCATATTGAAGCAATCGGCTTCAAGCTCGATCGGGTCAACCCTGTCTCGAATATCAAGAATCTGGTCTCGTTGCGCGCTGCGGCACGGTTGGCCAAGTCGCTGCTCCCTGCATTTCTTCTGGCGGTATTTGCCGTGCAGCGTATTGCCCGGCAGCTCACTGTACCTCCGTTTTCGATCGCTCGCCTGGAGTTACTCAGTTCAGATGTATACGGTTTGCTGCTAGCCGCATCCTGGCTGCTGTTTGGGTGGTCGGCCATCGATTACCTGGTCGAATGGCGGAGCCGAGAGTCGCGGCTGAAGATGAGCAAACAGGACATGCGCGATGAGTTCAAAGAGACCGAGGGCAGTCCTCAGATCCGTAGCCGTATCCGCGGGCTCCAGCGTCAGATGCGCCGAAGAAGAGTAAAAGACGACGTGTCCAAAGCTGCAGTTGTGCTTACGAATCCCACCCACTATGCCGTTGCATTGGGTTTCGACTTCAGCACTATGGAGGCCCCCAAGGTAATGGCCAAAGGAAGAAACTTGCTCGCCGAGGAGATCAAAGCAGAAGCACGCTGGGCCGGGGTACCTATCATCGAAAATCCGCCGTTGGCCCGGTCGCTCTACCGCTCGGTCGAAGTTGGGCAGCCGATTCCTGTCGATCTGTATGCGGCGGTGGCAACTATTCTCGCCTACCTTTACCGACAGCGCGTTGAAGCCGAGTTGCGTGAGCGTCGCGCTCGCGAAACTGCTGCCCGCGCTGCTCAGGCGCAGACAGCTGCCCAGGCGGGGCGCAACCAGACCAGCGGTTCAGTTTTTGGTGATGGGATGAACGGAGGTCCGCAATGAGTACGACTGCTTTGGCCGCCGGTACACTCCCTACGCAGTCGATCTGGCACCGACTGCGCGAATATGTACTGCCCTTGGCCGCCATCAGCGTAATTTTTGTTATGCTGGTGCCTTTGCCCGCCTCTGTACTGGATTTTTTGCTGGCACTTTCGATGGCTGCGTCCATCATTGTCTTCCTCTCTGCGATGCAGATTCGGCGTGCCGTCGAACTCTCCGTGTTTCCCACTCTGTTGTTGCTCCTCACCCTGTTCCGCCTATCCCTAAACATTGCTTCCAGCCGCCGCATCCTTTTGCATGGATCAGAAGGAACTTCGGCTGCTGGTCAAGTAATTGAGGCTTTTGGTCAGTTTGTTGTGGGTGGAAACTACGTAGTGGGCTTCGTGCTTTTTCTGGCCTTGGTCGCAATCCAGTTCCTAGTGGTCTCACACGGAGCCGTTCGCACGGCTGAAGTCACGGCCCGCTTCACACTGGATGCCTTGCCAGGCAAGCAGATGGCGATCGACGCCGACATGAATGCCGGTCTGATTGACGAAGCTGAAGCCCGCCGCCGCCGTCAGGCGATCGCACGCGAGGCCGAGTTCTATGGCGCTATGGATGGTGCAGCGCGCTTCAACCAGCGCGATTCGTTGGCCACAATCCTGATTACCGCCATCAATATAATTGCTGGCCTGTTGATCGGAACTCTGCAGCAGGGCATTCAACTGGGAGAAGCGGCGCGCACTTACACCGTGCTGACAGTAGGCGATGGCCTAGTCACGCTGATTCCATCGCTGTTGGTCTCCGTTGCCGCGGGCATCACACTCACCCGTGCCAACTCGGCTGGGATGTTGGGCGGAGAGATTCGCCAGCAGCTCCTTGCCCGGCCAGCAACGCTCTACATCACCAGTCTGGTCTCTGGTGCAATGTGCCTCATACCCGGGTTGCCCAAGCTGGCGTTCCTGCTTGTGGCCGCAGGCCTGCTCTGGGGAGGAAGGCGATTGTCTTCGGCCGCCAGCGCCGCGCTGCCCGAAGCGGCCCCAGGCGAGAAGAAGAAGATTGAGCCAGGCCAGTCTTCCGATCTGGCAGCACTGTTACGACTTGAAGACCTGACCTTGGAGATCGGCTTCCAGTTGATACCGCTGGTCGACGAAAAGCAGGGCGGGCAACTGCTCAGTCGGGTACGCTCCCTGCGTCGCCATCTCTCATCGGAGATGGGTTTTCTGGTTCCGCCCGTGCATATCTCGGATAATCTGCGCCTCAAGCCGCGCGAGTACCTGTTCTCGTTGCGTGGTATCGAGATCGGCCGATGGCAGACCGAGGGAGCGCATCTGCTAGCGGTCTCCGGTGATCCAGGCCGCCGTCCCCTCGCCGGCAAGGAAGCCCGAGAGCCTGCTTTCGGAGTTCCAGCAATTTGGATAGCCCCTGCTTTGGAGGATCAGGCTATTGCCGCAGGGTACTCCGTGGTGGACGCAGTTACGGTTATGACCACGCATTTGGGCGAACTGGTTCGCCAGCACGCATGGGAACTGCTGGGTCGGGCCGAGACCAAGCGCCTGCTCGACTCCTTGAACGAAAGTCACCCGAAGCTGCTTGAAGAACTCGTTCCCAAACTGTTAACACTGGGCGAGGTGGGCCGGGTGCTCGAACAACTGCTCCGCGAGCGGGTCTCCATCCGTGATCTGGGATCAATTCTTGAAGCTCTGCTTGAGATGGCGCCAATGAACAAGAGTTTGGTCGCATTGGTTGAGGCCTCGCGGCAGGCGCTTGGGCGGCGATTGATCCATCCAATGCTGGACGCTGAGGGACAGTTACCCGTCATCCTATTGGACCCAGGGTTAGAAGAGGAGATTCTATCCACGCTCGCCCCTGAGACTGGTAATCGTCTGCTGGCTGCAGGTACGGCCCATGGCACTCCGGTTGTGCGCCGCCTCGCCGATTCTTTGAGACAACTTATTGGCGCGGCCTCAGCATCGGCCCTTCCCGTGCTGCTTTGTCCTAGTCCTGCGCGCTATCACGTCAAGCGATGGCTGGACCCGGTAATGCCCCGGCTTGCGGTTGTTGCTGCTGGCGAGGTCCCTCCCGAGGTTCGGCTACGCCCGGTGGGAACAGTTCGCTAGGGATGGGCCATTGAGGAGAAGGTTGTCGTGGGCGAGGGCAGAGCAGTCAATCGCTTCGGAGAAATTCAAGAGGGTGGAAATGGGAATGGAAGCGGCAGCCACAACAGGTGACAGGCGAACACCACAACGGAACGCGGCGGGGGGATATCCCCCTTCAGCTGCAGCAGTGCCGATGCTAAACGGCGAGCAGGAGCGGGTGCTACTCGAGCATCTGCCGATTGTGCGCTTTCTTGCTCGCCGCATCCACGAGCGGCTCCCACAGCATGTGGACATTGAAGATCTGGTTTCGGCTGGCATCGTAGGTCTTATGGATGCCTTTGCCAAGTTCGATCCTGACAAGAAAGTACAGTTTCGCAGTTATGCACAGTTCCGCATCAGGGGAGCGATTTTGGACAGCCTGCGAACACTGGACTGGAGCCCACGCGAACTGCGCCGCAAGGGCCGGGCGGTCGAAGAGGCCATCCGGTCGGTGACAGCGCGGCTGGGTTACGCGGCAGGGGAGGCCGAGGTCGCGGCGGAGATGGGACTCGGATTAGAGGAGTACCAGCAGTTGTTGGGTGATTTGAAGGGACTTGAGATCGGCACTCTGCACATGGAGCGCAACGAAGACTCGGGTGAAGAAGAACTGGCATATATTCCCGGACGTCCGGATGAGGACCCGCTCTTCCGTTGCCTTCGCGGAGAACTCGAAGGGCGGCTGGGTGAAGCCATCGCCAATCTGCCCGACCGGGAGCGGCTTGTCATGACGCTCTATTACTACGAGGAGATGACCATGCGCGAGATCGGGCTAGCCCTTGGTGTGGTTGAGTCGCGGGTTTCACAGGTACATGCTTCAGCAGTCATTCACCTGCGAGGCGCCCTCAGAGATCTCGCTGCACGGGGGGCATTTAGCCGGACTCTCCCGCGCCGAGCCACGGAACGGGCAAAACGCGCGGCGATTTGAAGGGCTAAGTGCGGACCAAGCGGCAACAAACGACGGGTCGTTAATCCGGAAGGGAAAAGTGATGATCGAGAAGACACTCAAGCAGGACGAGATTGATGCCCTCTTTGAGGCTGCCCGTAGTTCAACTCCAGAGTCACCAAGGGCAGAGGTTCGTGCCCGTGTAGTGCCGTACAATTTTTCGTCTGCCGGGCAGATCTCGACAGATCAGTTGCGTGCAATCAGCATGCTTAACGATCTGTTCGCCCGCAATCTCACGCACAATCTGGCAGCTTGGCTTCGCACCCGCTTTCAGGTAAACCTGGTCTCGGCCGAGCAAATTCAGTTCAACGAATTTCTGCTTCGCATTCCCGAGATCAGCTACGTGGCCTCAGTGCGCCTAGAGCCGCTGGGAGCACTTTCAGTGTTGCAACTGGATCTGGGATTGGCGCCTCCGGTAATCGACCTGCTGTTGGGCGGCGAGGGCAAAGACGGTCCACTGCGCGAATTGACGGACATTGAAGAGGCAATTCTGGGCTCAGTGGTTGAGATCATTTGCCGCGAACTGACCGCAGCCTGGCAGCCGGTAGGGCTGAGCTTCAACTTCGAGCGTCGCCAGATGCAGACCCAGGTGGCTCGCATCATCGCTGTCACCGAGAAGACCCTCTGCCTAAGCTTCGAGATTCGCATGCCGCACAGTTCAGGACTGCTCAACCTTGCCTTCCCGGCTGTTGTGGCCAACACCATCCTTCGCCGGCTGACCTCCGATTGGGGCCGTCGTCGTCGTCACGCCGGAGATGCCGGAGATCGCATGGCCGCGGCAGCACGCAAGATCCGTTTCGGCTGCTCACTTCAGCTGCCTACAGTGCGGCTTGCGGCAAGCACAATCGAGAATCTAAAGCCGGGCAGTATCTTGCGGCTTGACTTGGCTGCGAATGCAATTCCGGAGTGGAGGGTAGGTGGCCAGAAACTCAGCGCGGCACGGGCTGTTCGACAGGGAGATCACCGTGCGGCTTCCATTGATCATCCGATCTTAGTGGCTCAGCCATGAAAACATACTTTGAATGCTGGGCCGGCGTGGCCACCGATTTATTTGCTCAAGCTCTGGCTGGTGAGCCCGAATTGACCGAGGCGCTTCCCAAGCCGTTGGCGGCAGGTTCGTTTGGATTTGCAACTACAGTTTCAGGAGACCTTGCGGGACGCTTTGCGGTGGTTTTGGACGGTTCAGTCTTAGAGTCGCCATTGTTGGGCGAGGGCGTTGACCAGAAGGCTGGCTGGAGTGAACTGTTGCGCGAGGTGGCGGATGCAGCCGTAGGAGAACTGCTGGCCTCGACCGGGAAGAAATGCAGAGTTGAGAAATTCGAAGAGACGTCTGGGGAGAGCAAGGTCTCGGGCGCCTTTCAACTGAAGTCTGGACAGAGGGCATGGTCGATTCTTGTCCGAGACGAAGTCCGGTCTCCTGTGCCGGTTGCATCAACTGAGCCAGTCACCCAGGAACAGCCTCCTGCCTTGAGCCCCGGGCTTGAGTTGCTGCTTGATGTCGAACTCGAGGCTTCGCTTCGTTTCGGCTGCCGAGAGATGCCGTTGGGCGAACTTCTCGATCTTGGCCCCGGTGACGTGGTGCAGCTTGACCGCCATGTAGCGGATCCAGTGGACCTGATTGTGGGTGACAAAATTGTGGCCCGAGGTGAGGTGATCCTGGTGAATGGGAACTTTGGCTTGAGGGTTACTGAGGTTGCTGCACCCAGAAAGAGGTTGGAGAGCATACGATGCCTCTTCTAGCAAGGACCACTCATCGGGATCAGCCGGGCTCACTCGATAAAGCCCGAAAGGATCTTGCCCTTGGAAAGCAACACCCAGTCTCGGCAGGTACAGCACCGCAGGGTGCTGTACTACCCGGGACTCGTGCCAGATTCTTTGAGATTTGTGCCAATCCGAATTGCTGCTCCGGTTGGCTGCACCTGTGGCGCAGCCGTTCGGCGCCAGTGTTCGAGAGCGGCTGGTGCTGTTCTCCAGCTTGTACCCATGCCCAGTTAGAGGCGGCTATACACCGCGAGATGGATGCCCGCGGCAACGGGCAGCAGGGGTACCGTCATCGCATTCCTCTGGGTCTGGCCATGATGGAACAGGGTTGGATTACCAGCGGACAACTGCGACAGGCGCTTAATGCTCAAAAGGCCGCCAAATGCGGTCGGCTTGGGTACTGGTTGGTCCGCCAGCAGGGCGTCAACGAGCAGTTGGTCACAAGGGCCTTGGGGCTGCAATGGAGCTGCCCAGTTCTTGGGCTGGAGTTTCATTCGCCTGAGGGGCTCACTCCCTTGCTTCCGCGCCTGTTTGTAGATGCGTTTGGTGCATTGCCCCTGCGCGTGGCTGCGGGAAAGATACTTTACATGGGCTTCGAGGACCGCCTGGACCCAGTGCTCTCTCTTGCCGTGGAACGAATGACAGGACTGCGGGTCGAGAACGGAATAGTCGAAGAATCGCTCTTCAGGCCAGCGCATGCGCGGATGTTGAGTGCACGTTTTCCCAGCGTGGAGTTGATTGAGGCCTGCTCGGAACAGGTTCTGTCGCAAGCACTGGTCAAGCGGATTGAACGAATCCGTCCGGTTGAATCCCGCCTAGTGCGGGTTCACGATTGCCTGTGGTTGCGCTTATGGATTCGCCCCCAGAGAGGGCCGCTGCCGATAGCTACGACAATCCAGGACTTTCTCTGCTCGGTAAACGCGCGCTGAGATTCCAGACAGTGGAAATGTGCGTTACATTCATGGCTCAAGAATTCATTTGCAATGCCGATAGGCAACATAGCAGAGGAGCCTGGGTATGAGTGAGATACGAACGCTGATCGTCGATGATTCCTCGGTGATGCGGAAGATTGTCGAGCGTGCATTGCGCCAGGCGGGCCTTGACCCCTTGGTTGTCCATGAAGCAGGCAGCGGCACCGAAGGGTTGGACATTCTCAAAGCCAAAGATGTGGATCTGATTCTGTCCGATATCAACATGCCTTCGATGGATGGACTGGAGTTTTTGCGCCAGATACGCGCCCAGAACCTTGCGCCGGGCGTTCCGGTGGTGATGATTACTACCGAGTCGAGCGAAGAGCATGTAAAACAGGCCATTCAGGCTGGCGCTCAGGGCTATATCAGAAAGCCTTTTACGGCCGAACAAGTGAAGGAGCGAGTGTTGCCTTTAGTGCATGCAGCATAACTGGGAGGCAGTAAATGCTATTGAATGGTGTGCGTACGGCCGCAATCGTGCGAGGGCGCGTTTGCGGCGCAGACGAAATGGAGCGATCGATGGCGGTATCGTTGCGTGAATCCGTGCAACTGGTCTCCGATCCGCGGAACCTGGATGCGAGTGTCGAAGAGGTCTTTCGGATGATGCTGGGAGTGAACTGCCAGCGCGAAACCGGATCGGTTTCCATGGAGCCGGAGTCCGTAACCGCAGTGGTTGGATTTGGCGGTTTGCTAAGCGGAGCCTGCGTCTTCAGGAGCGGTAGCGTTGCCGCCATGAAGATAGCCGGAAATATGACGGGCATGGAGTTCACCGAAATCGACGATATCGTCAAAGACGGAATCGGCGAGATATGCAACATGCTCGCCGGAGCCTGGAAGGGCAAGGTGCCGGAACTGGCCGCCAACTGCGGGCTTTCGGTACCGGCCGTCATCACAGGCCGTGACTACAATCTCCATGTACAGGCGCCCGAGTTCCAGTTGCACCACTCCTACCGGTTCGAGAGTATCGGGTTTGAAGTGACCATTGTGTGCGATGGCTTGCAATAGTCCCTTGCCAATGCATCGGGTTGATCAGGGTGAGGCAATGGCATAGTTCAACCTGGAGAAGACTGGCTGCATCCCAGCGCCTTTGCTGGCTCCGCCAAGCCTCGATTGATTTGTGCTTGCGTGACCATTTCTACATCGCCACGAATTCATAGTTTGCTCTAATCCCTCCTACTTCCTCGCGGCCCTCTGGCTGCATGCATTCCTCAGTATCAGGAGAGCATGCTATGGACAGCGGGTATTACGCGGCGATGACCGGCCTAGTGGCTCGAACCCAGGCTCTGGATACAGCTGCCGCCAATCTTGCCAACGCACAGACGCCCGGTTATCGGGCGGAGCGGGATTACTTCCGCTCTGCGTTGTTAGGGCCGGATGCGTCAAACTCCCAACTAGGGCGAACGGTAAACAACTATGGCCTTTTGGGGGGCGACCGGCTGAGTACGGCCCAGGGCGCACTGCAGTCAACAGGAAATCCGCTGGATTTGGCTATTGATGGCGAGGGATTCTTTCAAGTTCAAACACCCAATGGTCTGCTCTATACTCGCGACGGCAGCTTCCATCGCGCCAGGAATGGGGAGCTTGTGACTGCAGGCGGAGAACCGGTGCTCTCAGCGACCGGTCAGCAGATCGCAGTTCCGCCCGGCGAGGTGACCGTGGGCGCCGATGGAGTGCTTTCAGTAGCTGGAGGAACAGTTGCGACCGTTGGGGTCTTCGGCTTTCCTGCCGGCACGGAGCTGACCCCTGGAGGAGCCAACGGCTATTTTGCACCCCCTGGGATAACGCCCGTGCTGTCGAAATCTGCCGCTGTGCATCAGGGGACCATTGAATCGGCGAATCAGGATGTAATCCAGGGTTCAATGGACCTCATCCAAATGCAGCGCCAGGCCGAGATGATGCAAAAGGCACTTACGGTATTCCACGCCGAGTTCAACAAGTTTGCCACTGAGGATTTGCCTAGAGTCTAGGGCACAAGTCTGGTACACGGAGAGGGAAAAGATGATCCGAGCTCTATACACAGCAGCCAGCGGAATGAGCGCACAGCAGATGAACCTGGATACGATTGCCAACAACCTGGCGAACTCCGCCACCACGGGTTTTCGCCAACTGCGTCTCCAGTTCCAGGACATGGTTTATCAGAATCTGGTGACACCCGGAGCTGCACAGAGCCAGAACACGGTTTCTGCTGGCCTGCAGATCGGATTGGGTACCAAATCCGCGGCCACTGAGGTGATCATGACCCAGGGTTCGCTGAACCAGACTTCGAATCCGTTGGACGTGGCGATCGAGGGGACCGGATTCTTCCAGGTGCAACGCCCGGACGGGACCATTGCCTACACCCGCGCTGGCCAGTTTCACCTCAATAGCCAAGGTTCCATCGTGACCACGGATGGTGATCCGGTGATTCCTGCCATCACGATACCCTCCAATGCAACATCGGTCACAATCACGCAGTATGGCGTGGTCAACGCGACTTTAGCAGGTCAGCAGAACCCATCTCAACTTGGCCAGTTGCAGTTGGCCACATTCCCGAATCCAGGCGGACTGGAGATCATTGGGTCAAATCTGCTTCAAGCCACGCTCAGTTCCGGCGATGCGGTACTGGGCAATCCTGGTGGGACAGAGGGCCTGGGAACTCTGCAACAGGGTTACTTGGAGAACTCGAATGTAGACGTGGTTACGGAGTTTGTGCAGATGGTGCTTGCACAGCGTGCGTACGAATCGAACTCGAAGGTTATCAAGGCAGCCGACGATATGTACTCACAAGTCAATAATATGACGCACTAAAAATTTGGAAAATGCAGTGTGGGGGCCTGTAAGCAGGATGAATATCTGGTTGCAAAAGACGATGGTGTTGGTAGGTGTATCTCTGGCGTCGGCGCTGTCAGCATCCGGACAGGAGGTTGCCGTGTTATCGGCAGTCTCTCGGACGTCTTTGTTGTCAAGTCCTCCTGCTGCTGGCACAGAACCAACTCTAGTTGACGTGGTGCGCGAGATCGCCGATCCACATACAGGAGATCGGTGGCTTCTGAGGCGCGACGGAAATTGTCCAGGCGGGCCTGGCCGTCTTCTGCTCGTTCCAAGGGCCGGGCGAACAGACCATCAAAGCAAGCCAGGAGATATCCAATCAGGAGTTGCTCAGGCGCCGGGAAGGACTCAGTTCATCCCTGTAATTCGCGCTGGGGATCTACTCGTTATCGAGGAGAGTACTACGGTAGCAGATGCCCGGTTGGAGGCAGTTGCACTTGGGCCTGCAACTGCTGGGTCTCCCCTGAATGTGCGTCTGAAGATTGGCGGCAAGTTAGTGCGGGCTATTGCACTCTCGCCGGGCCGGGCTGCTTTCGCTCGCGAAGAGGTAGAGCGATGAAGCCATTGGTAGATCGTTGGACGCTTGTCATCCTGGGACTGGCATTTGCCTTGTCGCTGCAGGCAGGCGCTACAGGGAAGAAAGCTAAGCAAACAGAGACGACCAAGGCGACCCCACCAGAGACGGCGCTGCATGCATATATCGAGCGGGTTCGTGCTCAGCAGGCCGCAGAAGTCCGCTCGACAGGGTCAATTTGGAGTCCGGAAGGTCGTCTGGTGCGCCTTGGCACCGATGCCAAGGCCGTTCGACTGCACGATGTGGTTTCAATTGTTGTCACTGAGAGCCTCGCGGCATCGACCGATGGCCAGGTCAAGAACTCCAGGGCGTCGAATGCCAACTCAGGGTTGACCTCACTGTTTGGCGCCCTCAAGGCAGCCAACAATCTGCAGAAGTTGGTCACCATGAATGCATCTTCGGGGCTGGCGGCGCAAGGGCAAAGCACCACCAATTCGAGCCTGGCTACCACTTTTGGCGCGGAGGTTGTTGACGTGTTGCCCAACGGGATGCTGGTGGTTCAGGCTACACGGCAATTGACCTTCTCGCAGCAGACGCAACTAATCAGGCTCCGTGGCCTGGTTCGCCCTGAAGATGTTAGTGCGCAGAACCAGGTGCAATCCACAGCCATGACTGATCTTGAACTTGAAGTGACGGGCAAAGGCATCGTTAACGACTCGACTTACCGGCAAAATCCTTTGGTGCGCCTGATCGAGCGGCTTGTTGTCTTTTAGGTTCTTGCATGTGAGAGCGAGAAGTAGGCAAGGGACTTCAATACATAGCTGGGATTCGAGAAAGTCTAGTTCGTCGGGGATTATCGATGCAGGGGAAGCGGGTGAGTTCGTCTGGATTTGAAGCAGAGGGATATGGTTGGTGGTGGTTTGCGCTGGCGCTGGCCCTTTTGCTTGCCGCGGTCTTATGTCATGCGGAGACATCGGTTACTCGTGCGCGAATCAAGGACGTAGCCACCATCGAAGGAATTCGTGAGAACCAGTTAATCGGCTATGGGCTGGTTGTTGGGCTGCATGGCACCGGAGACAGTTCTCAGACCGTTTTTCCGGCGCAGACTTTGATCTCTGCGCTTGAGCGAATGGGCATCACAGTTCCTCAAACTGGTTCAAACAGCGCCAGCAATATGCAGGTCAAGAACATGGCCGGCGTCTTTGTTGTCGCCACGTTAGCGCCTTTCAGCCAGCCGGGTCTGAAGATGGACGTTACTGTTTCTTCGGCCGGGGATGCTCGCTCGCTCGAAGGAGGGATCCTGCTGATGACCCCCCTTTACGGCCCGGATGGGCAGATCTTCGCCCAGGCCCAAGGAGCGCTTGTTTTGGGTGGCTATATGGCATCTGCAGGGGGCAACACCCGGCAGATGAATCATCCGACCACAGGGAGAATTCCGGGGGGCGCGTTGGTGGAGCGGACTGTGCCATTTGATCTGAAGCAGATGCACACTGTAACAGTCGTGCTCAATGATGCCGACTTTCATACTGCCGAACGGATGGCAATCGCCATCGATCATGCACTGGGCAAGGCCCGGGCACACGCTGTAGATAGCCGCCGTGTTGAGATAGCAGCATCGGTAGATGAGGATGTCGCGTCCTTGCTAGATAAGGTAGAGGCCGTCGAAGTTGAGGTGTATCCGAGGGCGCGCGTGGTGGTGAATGAGCGAACCGGGACAGTCGTCATCGG
>Ga0316222_1000965_pt1 | contig 38427 bp, 18 predicted proteins | sample TBH18011metaG_FD_206008 | JGI IMG/M metagenome (GOLD analysis project Ga0316222, IMG submission 206008) | Freshwater microbial communities from Trout Bog Lake, Wisconsin, USA - TBH18011 | ecosystem: Environmental > Aquatic > Freshwater > Lake > Hypolimnion/Profundal zone | place: USA: Wisconsin... | reverse complement strand
CTCACCGACATCAATGGCGCCGGTACGAAGCTGGACCAGACCACCACGGTCATTGTTGCCGGTGCGAGTTCCACCGTGACGACGATCAGCCGCGACACCACGGGTGCGGGCTTCATCAGCCAGTTGGAAATCGACACCACCGCCAGCGCGGGCGGCTTCTCGCAGCAGGTAGAAAATCTGTCGGCCAATGGCAGCGTGATCACTGAGAGTCTGACCACACTGAGCGCCAACGGGCAGACGACCACCGCGCAGAGTTGGATCGATGGCTCGTCCGGCATCGGACAACTCGTGTCCAACCACACAGACACCATCATCACCGCCGGCTCCGGCGCATCGGCGAGCAGCACCGAGACGATCAGCGATACGGGGGCGGCCGGCACGCTGCTCGACCAGACGCAAACGGTAATCCACGGCCAGACGACGACTGTTTCCATCGACAGCACCGGGCTGGTGGGCGGCCTTGGTGCCCCGGTGTTCGATCAGGTCACGGTAACTTCGGTTGGCAGCGGCACGAGCGGCACAATTGTCACCACGCGCAGCGTCTATAACGGCTCGCAGACCGTGCTGGAGAGTGAGCAGGTCTCGACCGTGACGGCCAACGGACTCGTCACCACCACGCAAATCGATGCGAACGGCGCACTGTTCTCGGGCGCGCCGGTGTTCAATGAAACCGACGTTCAATCGAGCAGCTACGATTCCGCCGGCAACCTGACTCTGACCACCACCAAGGCCAACGGTTCGAATACGATCTATTCGGAACAGGTGACGCTGAACAACGCCAGTGGGGCGGGTGGATCATCCACCGTGTTCGTCGATGAGGGGCTCGGCCTCGGGTTGACCGAGATTCAAAACGAGGTGCGGACCATCACCACGTCGGCCACAGTTGTTGGCACACTCGCCTTCGCCTCCGGTGCGGAGGTTGACAACAAGTTGACATATGCCCCGAACGGGGCGGTTGTCAGCCAGACGCTCAACACCTTCAGCGCCGACCACATGACGACGCTGTCCCAGGTCGATCATGCCGGCTCGGGCAGTTATGACCAGAGCACGCTGACTCAGACGGTCCTGAGCGGCGGCACCTCGACGGTGACGGTGAGTGAGTTTGCCGCCAACGGCAGCCAAGTCGGCCAAAGCTCAACCGTAACGACCACCACTGCGGCAGGGCGCACGGTGGTCAGCAAGAGCAATACTGACGGCAAGGTCGATCTGACTGTCACCGACACCACGGTGGCCACCAGCAAGGGCGGTATCAGCGAGACGATCATCACCACGGCCAATAACGGCAATTTCCTGGGTGAACGGCTCATCGCCACCAGCGCCAACCGGGCGAATGTGACGACGACCAACATCAACGCCGACAGCCAGACCACCCAGATTGAAAGCAAGGTGATTGCAACCAACGGGGCAACTTCCGACACCGTGACTTCGTTCGACGCGCAGGGAGACGTGACCGGCGCGCGCGAAACCATCACTTCGGCCGATGGGCTGACGGTGACGACTTTCTACAGCACCACCGGCGAGACCGCCGCCGCCTATTCGGTCGGCGGGCTGACGTTCGACTCCTCGACGACGGATGTGACAACGAAACTCGCCAATGGTGGCAAGACCGAGACCATCACCGATTTCAGTGCCAACGGCACACAGATCGACCAAAGCGTTACCACTACGAGCGGCAACAAACTGTCGGTCAACCGCGCAAGCTATGTCGGCACCCAGTTGGTTTCGTCTGCCACAGATGTGACGCTGGTGAACTCCGATGGCAGCAAGGCCGAAATCGTCACCAATTTCAACGCCAATGGCGGCTTGGTGAGCGAGACCGCCACCACGACTGCGGCCAACGGGCTAAGTTCGACAACCTACAGCGACCGCACCGGTTCGGGCACCGCGGCACTGCCGGTCAATGACACCAAACAGACCGACGTGACCACGCTGAACGGCGATGGTTCGACCACGGAAACTAAATCCACCTATGCGCTCAATGGTGCGGCCAGCACGCTCGTTGCCCAAACGGTGACGACGAACAACGCTGCTGGCACCAGCAGCACGATCTCCACCAACGCCACCGGCCAGTATGTCAACCAGACGACGACGACCGCGCTCGATAGCGCCGGTGACTCGGTGCAGACCGTTACTGACTTTACCTCCAACGGTGCTGTGATCGATAAGGTTGTGACCACAACCGGCGCGAACGGACTTGTCGCGACCAAACAGAGCTTCCTTGACGGCGCCAGCACAGCCGCAACCACCCAGAGCGTAACCCGGGTTTACAACGCGGATGGCAGCATCACGACCACCAGCGTCAGCAGTGAAGGCAGTGCGGTTGCGTCCACCAGCGTGCAGACGGCCTCGGCCAACGGATTGCAGACCACCACGCAAACCTATCTGGACAGTGTGGCGAGCGGCACGCTGGTTGGTATTGCCAGCGATGTGACTGTGCTCTCGGCGAATGGCGGCAAGGTTGAGACGATCACCACCGAAAACGCTTCCGGCGGCACGATTCTCCAAAAGACCATCCAGACCAGCGCGGACGGCCTGACGACGACGACGACCAACACCAACAGTCTCAGTCAGGTGATGGAGATCGACACAGTACACGTCGGGCTTGATGGATCGACGACCAACAGCACGCTGTATTTTGACGCGCTGGGCGATGTTGTCGGCGGCAGCCAAACAGTCAGCGCGGCCAATGGCTTGAGCTCCAGCACGTATATCGATCTGGGCGGTCAGAGTGCTGCGACCTATGCTGCAAGTGGGGCCGCGTTCACCTTGGCATCAACCGACGTGACGCTGATCAACGCCGATGGCAGCAAGACCGAGACCGTCACCAATGACGCAGCCAATGGCACGCAACTGCTCCAGACCGTCACCACGACGAGCGCGAACGGGCTGTTGACAACGGTGCAATCCTATATCGACGGCGCCAGCGCACCGCAGACAACGCAGAGCACCATCCTTGTCAACAACGCTGATGGCAGCAAGACCACGACCACGACGGCATCCAAGGGCAGCTCTACCGTTTCGATGTCGGTGCAGACGGTCTCGGCGAATGGCATGTCATCGACGACGCAGGCCTATCAGGACGGCGTGACGCTGGTGGCAACGACGACAGACATAACGCAGCTCCAGGCAGGCGGGGCGTCACTGGAGACAATTACCAGCCAAAATGGAACCGGGGGAACGATTGGCACGCAGAGCATTCTGACCAGTGCCGGCGGGCTTACCGTGACCACCACAACGATGGATGCTCAGGGCGAAGTCACCAAGTCCGACACGCGCACGACCGGCGCGAATGGTGGCAGCAGCGATACGGTTGTTCGTTTTGCACCGAATGGCGATGTGACCGGTGCCTCCGAAACCGTGGTCTCGGCGGACGGTTTGAGCACCACCACCTATGCCGACACCACCGGGCAGTCTTCCGCGTCATTCCATAGCAGCGGCCTGATTTTTGATCGCGTCAAAACGGATGTCACCGCGCTGCTCGCAGCGGGGGGCAAAACCGAAACTGTCAGTGATTTGAGCACCAATGGCACGCTGATCGATCAGAGCGTGACCACCACGAGCGCTGACGGAACGTCGGTGACGCAAACCAACAGCAAAGACGGCAAGATCGACGCGACAAGCAAGCAGATCACCACGATCAACGCCGATGGCAGCAAGACACAGACAATCACGACACTGTCTGGCAGCAATACGCTGGTCACAGCAAGTCAGATCACGACCAGTGCGGACGGTCTGTCGGTGACAACCTGGACGGACAACAACTCGCTTCTCAGTGCCTCCGGCACCGCGATTTTCGACCGTGAGCACACCGACGTGACGATCAAAGGCGGCAGCGGTGCGCCGGTTCTGAGCGGCACGACGGCCACGAAAGTCGAGACAGTTAGCGATTATGTGCTCAGTGGCGGCTCGACGACCCTGCTTGATCAGACTGTCACTGCCACCTACGCCAATGGCAGCGTGGTGACTGAAACCAACAATAACGGTCAGTATTTCAACAAGATCGAACAGGTGTTGACGGACGCCGCGGGCAATTCGTCCGACACCGTGACCAACTATGCCGCCAATGGCACTGTCACCGGCCAGAGCGTGACGATTACCTTGCCGAACGGTCTGGGCAAGACGGTTGAGAGCGAGACCAACGGCAGTGGCTTTGTCAACCAGATGCAGGTGACTGCGACGGTCATCAATGCTGACGGCAGCACCACCACGACCACCACCACGTCAAACGGCAGCACGGTGGTGGGCACCACCGTGCAGACCGTCTCGGCCGACAAGCTGACGACGACCACCCAGACCTATCGCGGCACCGCAACCGGGGGCACGCTGATCGGCACAGTGACCGATACCCAATTGGTCAATGCCGATGGCAGCACGACCGATAGCAAGAACAATGTCAGCGGTAACGGCTTGGTGACGATCGACGCGCGGACCAAAGTCGTCAGCGCCGATGGCAAGACGACGACGATCACCACCCGCGACTACAACACCACACAAGCCAGTCAGATTGAAACGACCGCTCTGCAAAGCAACGGCTCGACCATCGACACGACGTCCGATTATTCGGCGAGCAATATCAAGATCAGCCAGACCACAAAGACGACAACCGGCAATGGGATGTCGTGGCAGCAGACGAATTCGATCTACAATTCCGGCGGCGGATTGGTGGGTAGCGACACGCAGAGCGACACGATTGTCGACAATGCCAATGGTTCGACGGTGGAGACTTATACGGATAGCACCAACGGATATTATTCCGGCAATGTCGATGGCTACGGCGCTTGGTTTGCCGATTCGACCGGATTTACCAAAACTGTCTCGGCCAATGGTCTGAACATCTCGACCAGCGCGACGATTAACAACGGCGCGTTCCAAGAAAACGAGTCTCAGTCTGCCGCAAAAACGATCAACTTGGATGGTAGTACAAATGAAATTTCTACAATAACAGGTTCAGTTCTTGAGCTAAGTGTAAATATCGGAGAAGAGGATTCTTACACCATATCAACCGTCATGCAGGCGAATTTTCTGATGCCTCAGCCGCTAACCGCGCCTGGGAACAGTCATACGCTGTATAATTTTTCGTCGTCCAATTCTATGAAAGTTATTACTATTAACGATAGCAAGGCGAGCTATCTCAGTGCCAATGGATTGATGACGTCAAACACCGTCACAGCGTCCAGCGGCGGGGCTGTCAGTGTCAGTGATTTGACTGTCACAGGGGCCGATGGCGGGAAGACCGAAACACTCATCCTGAACACCGACAGTGGACTGCAATTCCAGAAAGACATCACAACGACCAGCGCCAACGGTCAGACCGTGACTCTTCAGAGCATGCGCGATGGTGCGTTAACCTACTACAATTACAACGAATCGCGCACCATCGATGCGGCCAGTGAGACGGTGGACACCGTCTGGAACGTGAATGCGAGCGGCGGGACGACTGATAAGATCGTCACGACGACCAGCGCGAATGGGCAGTCCGTCACCACGCAGATCTATGCCGATAACGGTACCACGCTGAGCCAGACCGATAGCGACATCACGACCTATGCCGCCAATGGCAGCAAGACCGAAGTGATGGCGGTTTTCAATGCCAACAATACCTTGCGCAGCCAGGCGACAGCGATCACCTCGGCCGATGGCACGAGCACAACGACACAATATATCGTCAATGGTCGGGTAGGTGCGGTCAACGAAACCACATCTGATGTCACGGTGCTAAACGCCGATGGCAGCACGACGCGGACGACCACGACGACCTATGCGAGTGCCGTCCAGAAATCGAACATCGTTACCACCACCAGCGCCAGTGGGGCTTTAGTTACCAGCAGCGCAACCTACGCTGACGGCGCGACGGTGGCCGCGATTGTGTCTTCAAGCGCCACCGATGCCAGCGGTGCAACATCCGTCACGGTGAAGGACTATGGCGGAGCGAGTGGCACCACTTTCTATGGTCAGTCGATCGCCACCACCAGCAATGATGGTCGAGTTCATTCAGTGCAATTTCTGAATGCAAGCAGTAATATCGCTTCCACTCAGTATACTGTTGTTACGGCCGGTGCTAGTGGAAGTTACGAGTGGAGCGATGCTACGGCAAGCGGTGTGATGGTCGCTGAAGTCGGTCATTCGATTGACGCAAATGGTGTAGACCATATCGTCGTAGAGACGCTGAATTCCAAAGCGACAACTGATATAAACCTTTATCAGTTGAACAACACAGTCAATGCCTACAGTACGGCTGAATACACGACTGTCGCAGTCAACCTTGTCCAATCCGTTGAGACTGTGGTCCTGACGATGGTTGCGCGGCTGTATGACACGCTGCTCGGTCGAGCGATGTCGGTTGCTGAACAGCAAGTCAGCTGGAAATATTACTCGGCCGCCGGGTTTAATTTCCAAACACTTGCGAATGATCTGATGGCATCCGCCGAGTTCAAAGCGAAATTCGGTGCCAATGAGGATAACAACAGCTTCATCGAGCAACTGTACCAGAACTCCTATGGTCGCGGAGCGACGATGGCCGAAATCCAGTCCGGGATGGCCATGCTGAACTCCGTCGTAACCAACGCGCGGGCGATTCTTGCCGAAACCATCGCGCAAAGTGCCGAGCACGTGGCCGTTGGCAACATCTATCAGGCGACCAACAACACCTATAATTTCACCGGCACCGCAACACTTGACCACACGGTCGATCTCGCGGTGGCTAGTGCAACGGTGACAAACCTCGATCAGACCATCTTGGGCAATGGCTCGACGGCCACGGGCGTGCTGGCCAATGCGGCCACCTACACGACCGCGATTGTCAATGGCACGATGGCCGTTGCCAATTCAGCGAGCAGCGCGACGCCAGGGGTGGCCGACACGTTGCTGCATTCCGCAGCCTACACCAGCGCCTACGGCACGCTCACCGTCGCACAGGCGGTTGAACAGATGTATCAGAACGGTCTGCTGCGTTTGCCGAGTGCGGCGGAATTGGTGCAGTGGACCACCGCCATCGCCACCAAAACCGCAACGCTGGCCGATCTGGCACTGACGATTGCCAGCAGCCCGGATTTCCTGGTGGCACAGGCGACCTCTTCCACGCCGATCACCCTCTCGGGCACCGGGCTGAACGCGGCCTACAGCAATGCCAACCTTGCGGTCTCTGGCGGTGCGGTCGGCACGATCACTGGGACGAACGACCTGTTGACCATGCAGCCGCTGGTCAACATCACCCTCAACGGCAGCGGTAACGAGGCGCGGATCAGCAATTCCAGCACCGTCACCGTGAACGGCAACAACGTTGTGATCGATGGTGCGGCAGTCGGCGATGCGGTGATTTTCGCATCAGGCAGCGGGGAGGTTGTTTCGGGTTCGAGTGCCTCGATCACGCTTGGTGCCAATGTCTCGGCGATCGTGATGGGCAATTCGAACACGATCACCCTGGGGAGTGGAGCGCAACTGACTTTCGGCATCTCCTCAACGCAGTCGATGACGGGCAGCGGTGTGACATTCGGGGTCAACGACGGAGACGTGATCACCGCTTCGAGTGATACGATCGCGCTCGGTCTGAATGCCGCCGCAGTGACGATCTCCGGCAGCTCTAACACCATCACCATGCAGGACGGTGCCGGATTGAGCGCGTCGAGCGATACGATTGTGGTCGCCGCCAACGCCACGGTCAGCATTGCCGGCACAGCGGATAGCATCACCATCAACAACGGCGACATCGTCACCGTTTCCTCGCAGACGGTCACGCTGGCAGCAGGGGCGTCGGCGACGGTTATCGGCAATGCCGATAGCTTCGTGCTTGGCAGCGGTGCTGCGCTGAGCATCGGCGATTCCTCCACCGATTCGGTCGGCTTGACCGGGGCAACATTCACGCTCGGTAATGCCGACGTGATCACCGGCTCGTCGGACACCATCACGCTCAATGGAAGCATGGCGACGATCATCGGTGCTTCCGATACGATCACCGATGCGATGGGCGGCACGGTCACGCTGACATCGAGTGCCAGCGCAACGATCAACGGCAGCACCTACACACTGACCGGCAGCGCGGGATTGATTGCGCTCGGCTGGGGCGAGACAGCCACAATTGCCGGGACAAAGCAGAACGTCACGCTGCAAGGCGGTGCCACAGCAACGGCCTCCAGCGACACGATCACACTGGCGGGCAGTGCTGCTGCGACCGTGACCGGCAATGCCGACACGATCACCTTGGGCAGTGCGTCATTGCTGAGCTTCGGCAATGCGTCCACCGACACGCTGACGGCAACCGGGGTGAGCTTCAATGTTGGCAATGCCGACGTGATCACCGCCTCGTCCGACACGATCACGATGAACAGCGCCACGGCGACGATCATCGGCACATCAGACACGATCTACGATGCGATGGGTGGCACGGTCACTCTGGCGGCGAGTGCTACGGCGACGATCAGTGGCAGCACCTACACGTTGAGCGGCAGCGCTGGGACAATCACCCTCGGCGCAGGTGAGACGGCAACCATTGCCGGCACCAAACAGAACGTCACGCTGGTCAATGGCGATGTTGTCTCGGCGACAAGCGACACGATCACGGTGGGCGCCTCGCAAAGCGTGACGGTCATCGGTACCGCTGACAGTTTCGTTCTGGCCACCGGCGACAGCGTGACGGTATCCGGCCAGACTTTGGCCGTCGGTGCGGGCAATACGCTCACAGTGACCGGCAATTCGGACACGATCACCCTGGGCAGCGGCGCGCAACTGACTTTCGGCACCAATTCGACGGACACGTTGGCCGGCACTGGCTTGGTGTTCACGGTCAGCGGTGGTGATGTGATCACCGCCTCGTCCGACACGATCAACATGGCCGCCAATGCCAGTGCCACGATTACCGGCAGCGGCAACGTGATCAATATGCTTGGCGGCGGCGCTGTGTCGGCCTCGAAGGACACGATTGTCGTCGGTGCGTCGCAGAGCGTGACGATTACAGGCACGTCGAACACCCTCACGCTTTCGACGGGTGATAGTGTGACCGTCTCCAGCCAGACTCTGTCGGTTGTGGCGGGCAACACGCTGACAGTGGCCGGTAATGCCGATACCATCACTCTGGGCACCGGCGCGCAGTTGACATTCGGCAGCGCCTCCACCGACACGCTGACAGCGGTCGGGGTTAGCTTCAATGTCGGCAATGCCGACGTGATTACCGCGTCGTCCGACACTATCACCCTGACCGGAGCTTCGGCGACGATCATCGGTGCGTCGGATACGATCTACGATGCGCTCGGCGGCACGGTCACGCTGGCGGCGAATGCAACTGCAACGATTGCCAACAATACCTACACCCTGACCGGCAGCGCGGGCGCGATCTCTTTCGGTGCGAGCGAGACGGCAACTGTGGCTGGCATCAAGCAGACCGTATCGCTCATCAACGGCGACGTTGCCGTGGTCACGAGTGGCACGGTGACACTGGCGGCCGGAGCGGCGGCGATGGTGAGCGGCAGTGCAGATACGATCACGCTGGGCGCTGCTGCTCAGCTGACCTTCGGCAATGCGTCCACCGACACGCTGACGGCAACCGGGGTGGCGTTCAATGTCGGCAATGCTGACGTGATCACCGCCTCGTCCGACACCATTACCCTGATCGGAGCATCAGCGACGATCATCGGGGCGTCGGATACCATCCATGACGCACTTGGCGGCACGGTCACGCTGACCGCCAGTGCAACTGAAACCATTGCAGGCAGCACCTACACGTTGAGTGGCAGTGCGAGCCCGGTGGTCTTCGGTCGGGGAGAGGTGGCGACTGTGACCGGGGTGAACCAGAACATCACCCTTATCGGTGATGACGTTGTGACAGCAAGCAGCGACACGATCACATTACTGGCTGGAGTGGGTGGGCAGGTTAACGGCAACGCCAACTCTATCTTGCTTGGCACCGGTGCGCTGCTGACCTTCGGCAATGCGTCCACCGATACGCTGAGTGCAACCGGGGTGGCCTTCAACGTCGGCAATGCCGACGTGATCACCGCCTCGTCTGATACCATCACCCTGATCGGGGCATCGGCGACGATCATTGGCACGTCGGATACCATCTATGACGCGCTGGGCGGTACGGTGACGCTGGCTGCCAGCGCAACCGCGAGCATTGTCGGCAGCACCTACACGTTGAGCGGAAGTGCGGGCGCGATCACGCTCGGAGCAGGCGAAACAGCGACCATCGCCGGCACTAAGCAGACCATCACCCTCAACAATGGCGACGTGGTGACGGCTTCGAGCGATACGCTCAACCTTGGTGCATCGGAGAGCGTGAAGATTATCGGCCTGGCCGACACGGTGAACCTCTCCGACGGCGATAGCGTGACAATCTCCAGCCAGACCTTGGTCGTTGCCGCCGCCAATGCTGTGACCGTGACGGGCAATGCCGATACGATCACGCTGGGTTCCGGTGCGATGCTGACCTTCGGCAATGCGTCCACCGACACGCTGAGTGCAACCGGGGTGAGCTTCAATGTCGGCAATGCCGACGTGATCACCGCCTCGTCTGATACCGTCTATATGAACAGTGCCACGGCGACGATCATCGGCACTTCGAACACCATCTACGACACGCGCGGCGACGTGCTGACCTTCACCTCGGCAACCGCATCAACGGCGAGTTTCGTCGGAAATGCGATCACTGTAACCGGCGGCTTGGCGGGTGCGTCGCTCACGCTCGGTGCCAGTGAGACTGCCACGGTGGGCGGTTCAGGCCTGTTGGTCTATCTGGCCAACAGCGATGTGGTCACAGCGAGCAGCGACACGCTTGATGCATCTGCACCCTTTGTGGTGTCGATCACAGGCACGGGCGACACGATCAACAATGCTTACAATAATAGCATGACGTTCCTGACCGCAGGCACGTCAGACACCTTCACCGTCGGGAGTGGCGTGACGATCACCGCTGCTGCGACGTCTAAATTCGCCTTTGGCTCTGGGATCACCGGTGACACGATCATCGGCTCCGGGGTGACGGCGACATTGGCGACCGGAGACAGCATCGCGGCGACGAGCGACAGCATCATCATCGGCGCCGGCGCGGCGGTGACGGTGACGGGCAATGCCGATACCTTCACGTTCAACAGCGGTTCGCAGTTGACGCTCGGCTCCGGCTCCACTGACACGCTGGCGGCTGGTGCGAATGTTGTGCTGAACTCGGGTGACGTGCTCACGGCATCGTCTGGCACGATCAGTGTCCTTGCCGGAGCGACTGCGAGCATAACCGGCAATTCGGATACAATCACTGTGGTGGGCTTGGGAACCACCACCGTGACCGGCAATGCCGATACGATAACGCTGGGAGCCGGTGCGCAGCTGACCTTCGGCGCTGGTTCCACCGACACGCTGAGTGCAACCGGCGCGGTTTTCAGTGTCGGCAATGCCGACGTGATCACCGCCTCGTCCGATATCATCAGCCTGACCGGAGCAACGGGGACGATCATCGGCGCGTTGAACACCATCTACGATACGCGCGGCGATGTATTGACCTTCACCTCGGCGACCGCATCAACGGCGAGTTTCGCCGGAAATGCGATCACTGTGACCGGCGGTTTGGCGGGTGTGTCGCTCACGCTGGCTGGCTCCGAGACCGTCACGGTGGGCGGTTCAGGCCTGTTGGTCTATCTGTCCAATAGCGATGTGGTCACAGCGAGCAGCGACACGCTCGATGCGTCTGCTCCCGTTGCGGTGTCGATCACCGGCACAGGCGACACGATCAACAACGCCTATTCCGAGAGCATGACCTTCCTCACCGCGGGGACGTCGGACACGTTCACCGCCGGACCGCAAAGCCATGACGTGTTGATCACCGCCGCTGCGACGTCGAAATTCACCTTCGGCTCCGGGATAAATAACGACGTAATCGTCGGCTCTGGGGTGACGGCGACGTTGGCGACGGGGGACAGCCTCTCGGCGACGAGCGACAGCATCATCATCGGCGCTGGCGCGGCGGTGACGGTGACGGGCAATGCCGATACCTTCACGTTCAACAGCGGTTCACAGCTGACACTCGGTGTCGGCTCCACCGACACGCTGGCGGCAGGGGCGAACGTTGTGCTGAACTCGGGTGACGTGATCACGGCATCTTCTGGCACGGTCAGTGTCCTTGCCGGAGCGACCGTGACCGTAACTGGCAGTTCGGATACGATCACTCTCGCATCAGCTGATGTTTTGACTGCTTCGAACGCAAAATTGGCCTTCATGTCGGGGGTCAACGACACGATCTCCGGTGCGTCGGACACGCTGGTCTTTGCGGCGGCGTTCGGCAATGACACCGTCAGCGGCTATGCGGCAACCGACAATTTCCAGTTTGCGGTAGCAGATTTTGCCAACTGGACGGCGCTGCAGAGTAATATGGTGCAATCTGGGGCGAATACGATAATCACCTTTAACTCTGCCAACACCCTCACCTTGGTGGGCGTGACGGCGAGCAGTCTGGTGTCAACGCACTTCACTTTCCAATGAGGCTCGGTGTGGGATCGACAGTGAATAACTGTCGATCCCATGGGCTTTGCTTCTCAATGGATGACAGAACGGGGGCGCCAAAGAGAGACTGCTGCCACTCTATCGCGAGGAAGGGCTGAAGCTGTGCCAACGTGGTGGCCGCAAGCGCGCGCTTGGCAACCGCGCTCGGATTTGAACCTTGTGCCGTGCGTACATGGCCGAGTAGATCCCCCATCTGGCGCACCAGCAACCGCAGGGCCAGACAATGTGGCAACAGGAGAGCCACATGAGCGAACATGCAAAGCCGCAGATGAGCGAATGCCCGGTGATGCGTGGGCCACCGAAGCATGCCATTTCGGGCGGTCGGTCGAATCGCGATTGGTGGCCGAACCAGCTCAATCTGAAGATTCTCCACCAGCACAGCGCACAATCCAGCCCGATGTCAGCCGGGTTCAGCTACGCCGAGGCGTTCTCGAAGCTGGACATCAACGCTGTCCGCACCGACCTCACTGCGCTGATGACCAACTCTCAGGATTGGTGGCCGGCGGATTACGGCCATTATGGCCCGCTCTTTATCCGCATGGCTTGGCACAGTGCTGGCACTTATCGCATCTCCGATGGGCGTGGTGGTGGCGGCAGCGGTGCTCAGCGTTTCGCCCCGCTGAACTCATGGCCGGATAACGTCAATCTGGACAAAGCCCGCCGCCTGCTGTGGCCGATCAAGCAGGTATACGGCAATGCGCTGTCCTGGGCGGATCTGTTGATTCTGGCCGGTACATGCGCGCTTGAATCAATGGGCTTGCGGAGTTTCGGCTTCGGCGGTGGCCGCGTCGATGTGTATGCGCCGCCAGAAGACGTCTATTGGGGGGCTGAGGATACCTGGCTGGGTGACACGCGCTACCAAGGTGATCGTGAGTTGGACAACCCTCTGGCAGCAGTGCAGATGGGCTTAATCTACGTCAACCCTGAAGGCCCGAACGGCGTTCCGGACCCGCTTGGCTCCGGTCGCGACATTCGCGAGACGTTCGCCCGTATGGCGATGAATGACATGGAAACCGTGGCGCTTGTCGCGGGTGGCCACACGTTCGGCAAAACCCATGGCGCGGGACCAGCCGCCTCTGTCGGCCCGGCCCCTGAAGCGGCCAACATCGAGAATATGGGGCTGGGTTGGATCAGCAGCTTCAACAGCGGCAAGGGTATTGACGCTATTTCCAGCGGTATTGAGGGGGCTTGGAAGCCGAACCCAACCACTTGGGACAATGGCTATTTCGACACTTTGTTCGGCTATGAGTGGGAGTTGGTAACGTCGCCTGCCGGTGCGCATCAATGGCGGGCCAAGGACGTCAAGCCCGAGCACATGATCGCCGATGCATTTGATCCATTGCAGAAGCACGCGCCGATGATGACCACCGCCGACCTCGCATTGCGTCTGGACCCGATCTACGCGCCAATTTCTCGCCACTTCCACCAGAACCCGGATCAGTTTGCCGACAGCTTCGCCCGCGCCTGGTTCAAGTTGACCCATCGCGATATGGGGCCACGCAGCCGATATCTCGGCGCGCTGGTGCCCAATGAGGTGTTGATTTGGCAAGATCCGGTGCCTGCAGTGGATCATGCGCTGATCGACGCCGCCGATATTGCCGTGCTGAAGGCGAAAATTCTCGCCTCCGGTCTGTCGATTTCGCATCTCGTCAGCACGGCCTGGGCCGCCGCGGCAAGCTTTCGTGGCTCCGACAAACGCGGTGGTGCCAATGGCGCGCGCCTTCGCCTCGCCCCGCAAAAGGATTGGGAGGCAAACCAGCCAACCCAACTCGCCCCTGTTCTGGCCAAACTCGAAGCCATCCAAGCCGCTTTCAACGCGGCACAGACCCGCGGCAAAAAGGTCTCGCTGGCGGATCTGATCGTGCTTGGCGGCACGGCGGCGGTCGAGGCCGCAGCGTATAAGGCGGGCACCGACGTCGCTATAGGCTTTACCCCAGGCCGCACCGACGCCGCGCAGGCGCAGACTGATATCGACTCATTTGCCGTGCTGGAGCCTGTGGCGGATGGGTTTCGCAATTATCTCAAGGCGGGGTCTGCACTCTGCGCTGAGGAAATGCTCCTCGACCGCGCGCAGTTGCTGACGCTGAGCGCGCCCGAGATGACGGTGCTGGTCGGCGGCTTGCGTGTGCTGGGTGCCAATGTGGGTGCCACGCCGCACGGCGTATTCACCCGGCGGCCAGAGACGCTGACCAACGATTTCTTCGTCAACCTCGTTGATATGGACACCAGTTGGGCACCGATCTCGGATGCGGCTCAGCTTTTTGAGGGACGCAGCCGCAAGACCGGTGAGGTGGCGTGGACCGCCACCCGCGTCGATCTGGTGTTCGGCGCGAATTCGCAACTGCGTGCTATCTCGGAGGTCTATGCGCAGGATGACGCCCGCGCGAAGTTCGTCGCGGACTTCGTGCAGGCATGGACGAAGGTGATGAACCTCGACCGGTTCGATCTGGCCTGACGCAAACGCAGCCACTCTGGCAGCACGACAACACAAGCAGCGGTCGGAGCGGCTTGCCGATGCGTCGTTGATCGGCATGGCCCGCAAGGCCGCCGCCAACTTGACCGATTGCTCGACAAATTGGCGGCGCATGTGCCGAGTTGGGCGAAGGCGTCGGAGTTGTAGACTACCGCACCACGTGAAAGCCGCTCACACCGTCATTGGCCAATTGGGCGACGAGTTGCAGTTCCCAATCGATGTAATCCTGCATCGCCTGTCGCGGATTATCGGTGCCTTCATAGGGGCGGAGATAGACATCCACCGGCTGGCTCGCCCAGAGCAACTCGGCGCGGGTGAGGTTAAAGCCCGCCTTGTCCCAAGCCTGATTGCCGCCCACCAGCCAGCGCACCGGGCGGGAGGTGGCGGCTGCAATATCTGCCGCATGCGCTGCGGCGAGGTGGCCATCCAGTGACGTCACGACCAACGCTCCAGTGCCCGGTAGGTTCGCCAGATCGCCCAAATGAGACCCGGCGAGGAAATACGCGCCCGGAATATGACCAGCCCGATAGCGGGGGCTGGGGCCGAGATCGACGACAGTGAAGGCATCGCGGTGTGCGGCGAGGTCGGCTGCGACAATCATCGGGATCTTGGGGGCCGAGATCTGCGGCTCCTTATGTGGCGCGGTGACATCGGCGGCAACGGCACCATCTGCCAGCACCACCGCATTCCAGCCGAGTTGCAGCAGCCAGGATGCCGTCATCCGTGCCCGCGCGCCGTCATCATCGAACAGCACCAGACGGCCACCGCGCACGGCCACCCATTCATCCGTCGCCTGCACCAATTGCCCGCCCGGCGCAGAGCGGAAACCGGCAGGATGTCCTGCGGCATATTCCGCCGGTGTGCGAACATCGAGCAGATAGAGCGTGTGGCTATCGGCCTCGCGCTTCCAGACGGCGAGGGTGTCGGCATCGATCTCGCGCACGCCGACTTTCGCTGCCCAATCGCGTGCTTTGGCCTGAGCGGTGCTGCGTCCGGCCATTGATGTTGCGCCGAAGGTGGCGGTCTGCCCGTGTTCGAGGCTTTGGCCTGCCAGCGTCCAGCCGATGGTGCCGTTGCGCAAGGCGATCACCCGGTTGGGTAGGCCCAGATTGACCAGCGTTTGCGTGCCGATGATCGAGCGCGTGCGTCCGGCGCAGTTGATGACGATGGTGGTGGCGGGGGAGGGGGCGATGTCGTGCACCCGCAGCGCCAATTCGCCATTCGGCACCGAGCGTCCGCGCGGGATGCTCATGGTGTTGAATTCCTCGAAGCGTCGCCCATCGAGCACCACCAAATCGGGCTCGCTCTCGATCAACGCCTTCATCTCCTCCGGCGGCAGGGACGGCGTGTGGCGGATCGCCTCGACCAGTTCGCCGAAGGATTTGGAGGGCACGTTCACATCGCGGAACACCTCGCCCACCTGCCGATACGCCGCCAAGCCGCCCGCGAGCACTGAGACATTTGTGTAGCCGAGCGCTTCGATGCGCTGCACGCCGCGCGTCGTCAGCTCTTCGCCGTCGTCATAGACCACGATGGGCGCGGACAGGCGCGGCACCAGATCGCGGATGCGGAGTTCGATTTGTGCCAGCGGCAAGCTGACCGCCCAGAACGGATGCGCCAGCGAATACGGGCCTTCCTCGCGCAGATCGAACAGCGCCACTTCCTCGCCGCGTCGCCATTGCGCGCGCAGCGTCACCGCATCGAGAGTGTCAGCCATTATGTCGTCTCCGCCCAGAGATTGGGAGTTTGCCCGTTCGAATAGCCGGAGACAAATTCCCGTGCGGCTCCGGTGGCGGGGTCGAAGCTGGCGCGACGGATGCGGCCAATATTGCCGCCATAGACATGAATGCTGATCGAGGGGCGGTCATCATAGGCATTCGCGATGGTGTGAATGTCGCCCAGACTGGGCGAGACCGCCACCACGCCGCCAGCCTCCAGCCGGGATGTGGCGCCACGGGTCAGCGTGCCGTCGGCATTGCGCTGATATGCAGTGCCGATCTCCGCCCCACGCAGCACCCCCACCAACCCCCAGACCCGATGATCATGCACTGGTGTGATCTGGCCCGGCCCCCAGACGAAGCTGACCACCGACAGCCGATCCAGCGGGTCGCCATAGAGGAGATATTGCCGGTAGAATGTGGGGTCCGGCTGCGCGAAGGCGTCAGGTAGCCAATGATCCTGTTGCACCAGTCGGCCAAGGGCAGGGGCGAGTTCGGCCAGGATGGTGGCCTCGTCATGTCCATGGCGTTCGATGCAGCGCGTGGCGGTGGCGATGAAGTCGCGCAGCGGCGAGATGTCGGTCATCGTTGTCTCTTCTCGATCAGACAGCCGCAAGACTTAACGCCACACGGCCAGCGCCCCCCAGCACCGGATCAGCCTGCGGCGAATGCACCGCTATGCGCAAGATGCCTCGCTTGCACAGTGGCGATGCGCGCCTTTAGCCTGGGTTGGCCGTCCGTATAGGGCGGCACATTGTGCAGGAATCAGCTTTGTGTCGAACGCTCCCTCGATCATTTGCCTTGGCCACGCCGCTCTCGATCGCATCTACCGGATTGCAGCCTTCCCACCCGCGCCGCAGAAACTGGCGGCTCTCGGCGTGGAAGAAGTCGGCGGAGGCATGGCTGCCAATGCGGCAGTGGCGGCAGCGCGGCTTGGGGCAGGGGTCGCGTTTTGCGGTCGCATTGGTGACGACTTGGCAGGGCAGGAGATCCGCGCGGGGCTGCAGCGCGAAGGTATCGACACCGCGCAACTGCACGCCTTTGCGGGCGGTGTCTCCTCCACGTCGGCGGTGATTGTGGATGCGAGCGGCGAGCGTTTGCTGGTCAACCATCGCGGCAATGGGCTGGACGCGGATGCGGCATGGCTTGATGTCAGCATCGTGCGGCAGGCGCGGGTGGTGTTGGCCGATGTCCGTTGGCCGGAAGGGGCGCTGGCGGTGTTCCGCGCAGCCCGTGCCGCCGGGGTGACGACGGTACTCGATGGCGATTTCGGTGGCGGCGCGGCTTTACCGGCTTTGTTGTCAGAGGCGGATTATGTGCTGTTCTCCACGCCGGGCTTGGCAGAATTCGCGCCCGGCGACCCGGAAGCAGCTTTGGCGCAAGCCCGCGCTCATGGCCCGGTGCATGCGGGGGTGACGTTGGGCGGAAGGGGCTATCTCTGGAGCGACGCGCAGGGCGTGCAGCATCGCCCGGCCTTCAACGTGGCCGCCGTGGATACCAGCGGTGCCGGGGATGCGTTTCATGGCGCATTCGTCTGGGCGCTGGCGCAGGGCTATGACACAGAATTCTGCGTCACCTGCGCACAGGCGGCTGCCGCGTTGAAATGCCAGCAGAGCGGCAATCGCGCGGGCTTGCCGGATGAGGCTACGTTGCGGGCGTTCCTGGCCGGGCGCTAAGCCTATCGAGCGACGTTCCAGCGCATGAGAATATCGCCGACCGTCACCGGGGAGAGCGAGACTGCTCCCGGCGTCGTGGCGGGCGTGCGCGAGAATTTCGGGGCGGCGGCACTCTGCAGGATGCCGTCCACCTGGGCGAAATTCTGTCGGTGGCGGTTATGGGTGGAATGTGGCGCTTCATCCATGTCGAGCACCGGCACCACACACGCATCGCTGCCCGCGAACACCGCTTCCCAATGATCCCGCGATTGCGCGGCGAAGATGGCGGTCAGCCGGGCACGCATCACGGGCCAGGTGGCGCGGTCATGCTGTCGGGCGAAATCGGCATCATCGGCAAGCCCGAGCCGACGCAGCATTTCGGCATAGAATTGCGGCTCCAGCGGTGCCACGGAGACGTATTTGCCGCAGGCAGTGACGTAGCAGGCATAGAACGGTGCGCCGCCATCGAGCATGTTCGATCCACGCTCCAAGCTCCACGCCCCACCGGCACGCAGACCTTGCATCATCATCATCAGCATCGCAGCGCCATCGCACATCGCGGCATCGACCACTTGACCCAGGCCGGAACGCTGCGCTTCCAACAACGCGGCGAGCAGCCCGAAGGCGAGCAGCATCGCACCGCCACCGAAATCCGCCACCAGATTGAGCGGCGGTGGTGGTGGGCGGTCGGCTGGGCCGATGGCGGCCAGCGCCCCGCTGATGGCGGCGTAGTTTAGGTCATGGCCAGCGGTGAGCGCCATCGGCCCAGTCTGGCCCCAGCCGGTCATCCGGCCATAGACCAGACGCGGGTTGAATGCCGCCACCGCCTCCGGTCCGAAGCCCAATTTTTCCATCACGCCGGGACGAAATCCCTCGATCAGCGCATCGGCCCCGGTCAACAGCGCCTGCAACTGCGCGCGGTCCTCCGGCTGTTTGAGGTCCAGCTGCACACTGACCCTGCCGCGATTGAGCAGATCGAAACGCGGATCTATCGGCAGCACCGAGCTTTGACCGGGGCGCATGATGCGGATCACCTCCGCCCCATGATCAGCCAACAGCATGCCGCAGAACGGGGCAGGGCCGAGGCCCGCCATTTCGACCACGCGCAATCCGGCGAGCACGCCCATCGCGATCAACCTGCCGCCAGCGCGCGGGCGATCACCAGACGCTGAATGTCGCTGGTGCCCTCGTAAATCTGGCAGACCCGTACATCGCGATAGATCCGCTCCACTGGATATTCAGCCAGATAGCCATAGCCGCCCAGGGTCTGAATGGCCTCCGAACACACGCGCTCGGCCATCTCGCTGGCGAATAACTTGGCCATCGACGCCTCTTTCAAACAGGGCTGCTTGGCATCCCGCAGACGGGCGGCGTGCAGCACCAATTGTTCGGCGGCTTCGATCTGGGTGGCCATGCTGGCGAGACGGAACGACACCGCCTGATGCTCGAAGATCGCCTTGCCGAATTGCTGGCGTTCCTTGGCATAGGCGAGTGCGAACTCGAACGCCGAACGCGCCATGCCCACCGCTTGGGCGGCAATGCCGATGCGGCCGCCTTCCAGATTGGCGAGGGCGATCTTGAGACCCGCACCTTCCTCACCCAACCGTTGATCCACTGGCACGCGCAGATTGTCGAACACCAGAGCGCAGGTGTCGGAGGCATGCTGGCCGAGCTTGTCTTCTACTTTCGCCACGATGAAGCCCGGCGTGTTGGTTGGCACGATGAAGGCGGAAATGCCCTTCTTGCCGGCTTCCGGATTGGTGACGGCGAAGATGATCGCAATCTGGCCGTTCTTGGCGGAGCTGATGAATTGCTTGCTGCCATTGATCACATAATGATCGCCATCACGCACCGCCCGCGTGCGGATCGAGGCGGCGTCTGAGCCAGCGCCGGGTTCGGTGAGGCAGAAACAGCCAATTTGCTCGCCGCGCGCCATCGGGCGCAGGAAGCGTTCGCGCTGGTCGTCATTGCCGAAATCCAGGATCGGCATGCAGCCAACGCCATTATGCACGCTCATGATGGTGGAGACGGCACCGCAACCGGCAGCGATTTCCATCACCGCCATCGCATAGGAGACGTAATCCGTCCCGGCCCCGTCCCATTCCGGCGGCACCGTCATGCCCATGAAGCCGAGCTTGCCCATCTCGGCGAGGGCGTCGGCGGGAAAAGCGTGATCACGATCCCAGGCGGCGGCGTTGAGGGCGAGCACGTTGCGGGCGAAATCGCGCGCCATCTCGCGGATCATTGTCTGTTCTTCGGACGCCATCTCACGATCTCCAGCGCCTAGCGGTGGCCTCTCCGCCGCCGGGCACTTTGGAACAATGACCCGTGCACCGGGCTTTTCGCAAATCAACTGCAAAAAGCCCGGCGCGACGTGCCGTCGATCAGTTCCGCAATGGCTTCCCGGTGGCGAGCGTGTGGGCGATGCGGGCGCGGGTGTTGTCGGTCTGCACCACGGCGAGGAACTGCGCGCGCTCCAACTCCAACAAACGCGCCTCGCTCACCGGCAAGATCGGATCAGCGTCGCCACCGGTGAGAATGCTGGCCAACGCCGCGACGACCACCACATCATGCGCGGTGGCCACGCCGCGTGCCCGCAAGCCCTGGGTAATCTGGCCCAGCACCACCGCACCGGACGGCCCGGAGAGCGCGATCTCGTAAGGCAATGGCGGCGTGTAACCCTCCACCAGCGACAGCGCCCGCGCCTTGGCGTCGGCCAACAGCCGGTCACGGTTCATCGTGATGCCATCCGCCGGACGCAGGAACAATTTCTCCTGCGCGTCGGCAGCGGATTTTGAAACGGTGGCCGCACTGATCAGGTCGAACACCGACAAGCTCACCGCCACCGGCCCGCCCGGCAATTGGCCGAAGCGTTTCCAGCGATCCAGCATCGCCGCACAGCCACCCCACCCCGGCACGAGCCCGACGCCGCATTCCACCAGACCGATATAGCTCTCGGCATAGGCCTGAATGCCGTCGCAATGCAGTAGGATCTCACAGCCACCGCCCAGCGCCATGCCAGCCGGAGCGCCGATGACCGGGAAGGGCGCATATTTCAGCGCCTGGAATGCCGCCTGACCGCCAGCGACGAAGGCTTCCAATTGCGCCCAATCACCATTCGTCACCCAGTCAGTGGCTTTGACCAGATTGGCCCCGAACGAGAAATTCGTCGCCTCGTTGTAGATCACCAACGCCTTGAAACGCTCGGAGACCACCGCGATGCTCTGCTGGATCAGCGCCAGCAGATCGAGGTCGAACGTGTTGCTCTTGCTGGTGAATTCCAGACACGCCACGCCATCGCCGACATCCCACAACGCCGCACTCGCATTGTGCAGCAGCGGCTTGGCCATGCGTTTGATGTCTTCCAACATCAGCACACCCTCGGCCCGCATCACGCTGTGATACTGGCCATCGACGCCAAGCTGCTGCCGTTCTCCGTCCACGAGACGGTAGAAGGTGCGCCCAGCCGCCAGTTGCAGCAAAGCAGGGATCGCCACGCCGTCATCAGTCAGTTTGGCGATCAGCCAATCCACACTGATTTTATCGGCCAGTTCGAACGGCCCCAGCGCCCAATTATAGCCCAGCCGCATCGCCGCATCGACGGCAGCGATTTCGTCGGTGGCTTCCGGCACCAATTGTGCGGCATAGGCGATGGTGCGCCCGATCACCCGCCACGCATATTGCCCCACCGGGCTCGCCGCACTCAGCAACGCCTTCAGATCGCGCCCACCATCGGCGAGTTCAGCCAACTCGTCCTTTTGCTGTGGACGATAGTCACCAGTGGCGAGATCCACCGCCTCCATCGTCTTCTGCCCGCCTGCGCGGTTGAGCCGATAGAAGCCGCCTTTGCCTTTGCGGCCGATATGGCCGGTGGCGATCATGTTGGCGATCAACGCAAGCTCGCGCTGGGCTGCGTGCATCACGTCATCCGCAGGCAGCAATCCGGTCAGGCTGGCGTTGATGTGCGGCATCAGATCAATGCCGATCAGATCGAGCAACCCAAACACCCCGGTGCGCGGAATGCCAAACGGCTTGCCCATCACCGCATCAGCGGCCTCAACTGTCAGACCAAGATCGATGGCTTCTAGCAGACCGAGTTGCAGCCAGTAGACGCCGAGGCGGTTGGCGATGAAGCCGGGGCTGTCTTTGCAGGGCACGATGGTCTTGCCGAGGGCCGCATCGGCAAAGGCGCTGATGCGGGCGACAGTCTCGGGGTTGCTCTGCGCACCCGCCACCACTTCCAACAACCGCATATGCCGTGGCGGGTTGAAGAAATGGGTGATCAGGAAATCCTGCGCGAATGCGTCCGACAATCCGCCGACCAGATCGGCAATCGGGATGGTGGACGTGTTGGAGGACACCGCCGTGCCGGGGCGGCGGAATTCCTCGATGCGACGATACAGCGCCTGTTTGATATCCAGCCGCTCCACCACGGCCTCGATGATCCAATCGCACCCGGCGAGCTTGGACAGATCGTCCTCGGTGTTGCCGACTTCCACCAACCGGGCGGCTTTGGGTGACATGAAGGCGTCGGTCTTCAGCATGCGGGCGACGGCGGAGCTTGCCACCGCATTGCGGTCCGTCGGATCACGCACGATGTCGAGCAGCAGCACGCGGGTGCCTGCATTGGCAATTTGGGCGGCAATGCCTGCGCCCATCACACCAGCGCCGATGACGGCGATCTTTTGCACCTGTTGCATCAAATCCGCTCCAAAATGGTGGCAATGCCCTGACCGCCGCCGATGCATTGGGTGGCGAGCGCATAACGCCCGCCGGTGCGGGCGAGTAGGCTCGCCGCCTTGCCGGTGATGCGCGCACCGGTCGCCCCCAGCGGATGGCCGAGCGCCAACGCGCCGCCATCAAGATTGATCTTCTCCAGATCAATGCCGAGATCCTGCGCACAGGCCAGCGACTGGGAGGAGAAGGCCTCATTGAGTTCAACCAGATCGATATCGCCAATCGAAAGGCCCGCCCGCGCCAACGCCTTGCGGCTGGCGGCAACCGGCCCGATGCCCATCACATCCGGCGCACATCCAGCCACGGCCACCGACTTGATACGGGCGATTTTCGGCAATCCGTGCTTGTCGGCATAAGCCTCCGAACACACCAGCACCGCCGAAGCGCCATCGGTGAGCGGCGACGAGGTGCCCGCCGTGACGGTGCCGTCCTGCGCGAAGGCGAGTTTGAGACCGGCCAGCGTTTCGCGGGTTGTCGCGGGACGGATGCAGCCATCTTGGTTCACGCCTGCCACCGGCACGATCTCGGCATCCAAGCGGCCTTCGCTTTGGGCTGCATGGGCGAGCTTGTGGCTGCGCACGGCGAAATCTTCCTGGGCGTCGCGGCTGATGTTCCAGCGGCGCGCGACGTTCTCCGCCGTGTCGCCCATCCCCATATACGTGTCAGGCCTGCGCGCATGCAGCGTCGCATTCGGCATCGGGTTATAGCCCCACATCGGCACCCGGCTCATGCTCTCCACGCCTGCGCAGATGAACACTTCGCCGGCCCCGATGGCGATCTGCCCGGTGGCGAAGTGGATCGACTGCATGGAGGAGCCGCAGAAGCGATTGATCGTGGTGCCCGCCACTGAGATCGGCAAATCCGCCAACAGTACCAGAATGCGCGCCAGATTGTAGCCCTGCTCCCCTTCCGGGAACGCGCAGCCGAGGATGATGTCCTCGATATCGGCGGCGGCAACCCCGGTGCGCTCCACCAATCCACGCACCACGGCGGCGGCCAGATCGTCCGGGCGAACACGGGCAAGGCCGCCCTTGCGGGCGACGGTGAAGGGCGAGCGGGCGTAACCGGCAATAATGGCGGATGTCATGCGAGGGCTCCGAAGAGAATGGGAAAAGCGGGCAGGTGGCCGGGTCTACATATTGCCGTAGACCGGGCCTTCACCGCCCTGCGGTGGGGTCCAAACGATGTTCTGCGTGGGGTCTTTGATGTCGCAGGTTTTGCAATGCACGCAGTTCTGCGCGTTGATCTGCAAGCGCGGTGCGGCCTCGCCCTCGCGGACGATTTCATAGACGCCCGCCGGGCAATAACGCTGCTCTGGCGCATCAAACCGCGCCAGATTCACCGAAATCGCCACACTCGGATCGCGCAGCCGCAAATGGCAGGGCTGGTCTTCCTCGTGGTTGGTGTTGGACAAAAACACCGAGGACAGCCGGTCGAAGCTCAGTTTGCCGTCCGGCTTCGGATAGGCAATCGGCGTGCTGTCGGCGGCGTCTTTGAGCTTGGTGTGATCAGCCGACAGCTTCAGCGTCCACGGTGCCCGACCGCGCAGCAGGATCTGATCAATGCCGAACAGCACCGAGCCAACCCACAACCCGAACCGGCTCAGCAGTGGCTTGAAGTTGCGGGCTTGGTGCAACTCATCAAACAGCCAGCTTTGACGATAGGTCGCGGGATAGGCGTCGAGCACGTCCTGCGCCCGGCCCTGCGTGAGGGCATCGGCCACCGAATCGGCGGCGAGCATGCCGGATTTGATCGCGGCGTGAGAGCCTTTGATGCGGGGGGCGTTGAGGAACCCGGCCTCGCAGCCAATCAGCGCGCCACCGGGGAAGACGAGCTTCGGCAAGGATTGCTCACCACCGGCGGCAATCGCCCGCGCGCCATAGCCAATCCGACGCCCGCCTTCGAGGAAGGCGCTGATGGCGGGATGGTGCTTGTAGCGTTGGAATTCCTCAAACGGCGAGAGATACGGGTTGCTGTAGCTCAGCCCGACCACGAAGCCGATGGCGACTTGATTGTTGTCAAGATGATAGAGAAACGCCCCACCATAGGTGCTGGCATCAAGCGGCCAACCGGCGCTGTGCATCACCAAGCCTTGCTTGTGCTTGGCCGGGTCAATTTCCCACAATTCCTTGATGCCCAGGCCATAGACCTGCGGATCAGACTCAGCGCGCAGGGCGAAGCGGTCTTCAAGTTGGCGGCCGAGATGGCCACGACAGCCTTCGGCGAACAGCGTGTATTTCGCCCGCAATTCCATGCCGGGCGCATAATTCGGCCCCGGTTCGCCATCGCGGCCAACGCCCATATCACCGGTGATCACCCCGGTGACGGCCCCGGTATCGTCCAGGCTCAGCTCAGCGCCGGTGAAGCCCGGATAGATCTCAACGCCCAACTCCTCCGCCTGGGTGCCCAGCCAACGGCTGACCGCACCGAGACTGACGATGTAGTTGCCGTGGTTCTGGAAACAGCCCGGCAGCAATGCGTTCGGCAGGCGCAGCGACTTGGTGGCGCTGAAGAAGCAGAAGCGATCTTCCGTCACTTCAATGTTCAGCGGCGCCCCGCGTTCACGCCAATCCGGGATCAACTCGGTCAGCGCGCGCGGGTCCATCACTGCGCCGGAGAGAATATGCGCGCCGATTTCAGCGCCTTTTTCGATCACGCAGACGCTGATCTCCTGGCCGCTTTCCGCTGCCCGCTGCTTCAGCCGGATCGCCGCTGACAGCCCAGCTGGGCCGCCGCCGACGATCAGCACGTCGAATTCCATAATCTCCCGCGCGGTTTCCATGATCAGAACTGCTCGATTGGCAGCGCCTGGGCCTGCGAGGCTCCGGCGCGCACAGTGGTGAGAAGGGCAGCGGTCTTCGGCAGGATCTGCTCGGCGTAGAACACCGCCGTGGTGATCTTCGCTTGCAGGAACTCATCCGCCCCGGCATTCGGCAGCGCGATCTGTGCCGCACGGGCGAGTTGCCAGCCGCCACAGACGTAACCGGCCAGCATCATGTAATTCACCGACGCCGCCATCGCCGCCACCGGATCGGAGGCCAACGTGCGGGCGAGCCACTGGCTTGCCTCTTCGAGCGCATCGACGCTTGCGGCCAAAGCCTGGCTGATCACCCGCAGCGACGGATGATCGACAGCAGCGGTGGAGGCGACCACAGCGCGCATATCGGCGATCAACGCCGCAATCGCCGCCCCCTGCTGGGCTGGCAGCTTGCGGCCCACCAGATCGGCGGCCTGAATGCCGGTGGTGCCTTCATAGATCGAGGCAATGCGGGCATCGCGCAGATATTGCGCAGCCCCGGTTTCCTCAATGAAGCCCATGCCGCCATGCACCTGCACGCCGAGGGAGGCGATTTCGATGCCGAGTTCGGTGCACCAACCCTTCAACACCGGGATCAACAAATCCACCCGCGCCTGACGCTCAATGCGCACGGCGTCATCCGGGTGACGGTGGGCGATGTCGATATCGGCGGCGAGCACATAGCCGAAGCCGCGCATCGCTTCGATCTGCGACTTCATTGTCAGCAGCATGCGGCGGACATCCGGGTGATGGATGATCGCAAGCTTGCCCGGTGCAGTCTGACCGATGATGCGGCCCTGAATGCGCTCTTTGGCGAAGTCGCGTGCGGCCTGATAGGCGCGGTCGGCGATGGCGAGGCCTTGGATGCCCACCTTCTGGCGGGCTTCGTTCATCATGGTGAACATGTTGTTCAGACCACGATTCATGTCGCCGACAAGGTAGCCAATCGCCCCCTCGGTGTCACCGAAGCTCATCACACAGGTCGGACTGGCATGGATGCCCAGCTTGTGTTCCAGCGCCGTGCAATAGGCATCATTGCGCGCGCCGAGGCTGCCATCTGTGTTGACCAGGAATTTCGGCACCAGGAACAGCGAGATGCCGCGCGTGCCTTCCGGCGCGTCTGGCAGGCGGGCGAGGACGAGGTGAATGACGTTCTCCGTCATGTCATGATCGCCCCAGGTGATGAAGATCTTCTGGCCATAGATGCGATAGACGTCGCCATCGGGCACCGCACGGCTGCGCACGGCGGCCAGGTCGGAGCCTGCTTGCGGCTCGGTCAAATTCATCGTGCCGGTCCACTCGCCGCTGATCAGCTTGGGCAAATAGATCGCCTTCAGCTCCTCGGAGGCATGAGCGCGGATGGCTTCCATCGCACCGCTGGTCAGCATCGGGCAGAGCGCGAAGGCCATGTTGGCGGCGTTCCACATTTCCGCCGTGGCGGTTGCCACCAAACCGGGCAGTCCCTGGCCGCCGAATTCCGGGTCGCCATTGATCGAGCACCAGCCGTTTTCAACAAAGCGGCCATAGGCATCGCCAAAGCCCGGGGCAGGCACCACGCCACGATCCACCAGCTTGGCACCGCTGCGATCACCCGGCCAATTGAGTGGCGAAAGCACGTCGTGGGCCATCTTGCCGGCTTCTTCCAGCACGGCTTCGATCAGTTCAGGCGAGGCGTCTTCGTAGCCGGGCAGTGCCACCACGCTCTCCAGATCGGCCAGTTCGGTGATGGCGAAGCGCATGTCACGCAGCGGAGCGTTGTAGTCAGCCATGAGAAATTTCCTTGAAAATCAAAATGATCAGACGATGTAGGTCGCACGCAGAGAGCGCTTGTTCAGCTTGCCCACGCTGGTCTTCGGCAGTTGCTCGACGAATTTGACCTGCTCCGGGATGGCATAATGCGACATCAAGCCACGGCTTGCGAAGTCGCGCAGATGGGTGCGGATCTCGTCGCTGGTGGCCGTCTCGCCGGGTTTGAGCACCACGATGGCCATTGGCCGCTCCGCCCATTTCAAATCCGGCACGCCGATCACCGCCGCCTCCGCCACCGCAGGATGGCGCAGGATCATGTCCTCCACATCCAGCGAGGACACCCATTCGCCACCGGATTTGATCACGTCTTTCAGACGGTCGGTGATGCGCAGATAGCCGTCCGTGTCGATCACCGCGATGTCGCCAGTGTGCAGCCAACCGCCCGCCCAGAGATTGCGCGAATTGGTCGGGTCTTTCAGGTAGCCGCGTGTCAGCCACGGGGTGCGCACCACCACTTCCCCCTGCGCCACGCCGTCATGCGGCACGTCGTTCATCTCGGCATCGACGATGCGGATCTGGGCGAGCGGGATCGGGCGGCCGGTTTTGCAACGCACTTCAATCTGTCGGTCGATATCCCAATCGCGCATATGCGGCTGCAATTGCGCCAAGGTCAGGATCGGACAGGTCTCCGACATGCCATAGCCGGTGAAGACATCAATGCCCACCGCCAGCGCCTGCTTGCACAAAGCAGCCTGAAGGGCGGAGCCGCCGATGATCACCGTCCAGCCATCCAGCCGGGCGGCGCGCTTCTGAGCGGCACCGAGGATCATTTGCAGTATGGTCGGCACGCAATGCGAGAACGTCACGCCCTCGCGCTGGATCAAATCGAGCAATACATCCGGCTGATAGCGTCCCGGATAGACCTGCTTGACGCCCATTATCGTCGCCACATAGGGCAGACCCCAGGCATGGACGTGGAACATCGGCGTCACCGGCATATAGATGTCACTGGTGTTGAACCGCCCCTGACCCTCGCCCGCCAACGCCGTGCGGGTGGACAGCGTGTGCATCACCAATTGGCGATGGCTGAAATACACGCCTTTCGGCAGGCCGGTGGTGCCGGTGGTGTAGAAGGTGGTGGCGCGGCTGTGTTCGCTGACATTGGGGAAATCGAACTGCGCAGCGGCTTCCGCCAGCAAGGCTTCGTATTCACCGGCAATCGGCAGCGTGGTGGTGGCGGTGATGGTGACATCACTCAGCAGAACCAGAACTTTGCCCGCATCCACACGCTCCCAAATCTGCTCCAGGATCGGCAGGAATTCGTTATTGACCAGGATGATGTCATCCTCGGCGTGGTTGATGGTGTAGAGAATCTGCTCGGGCGAGAGGCGCACATTGATGGTGTGCAGCACGGCCCCCATCATCGGCACGCCGAAGAAGCATTCCAGATAGCGCGGGGTATCCCAATCCATCACACCCACGGTTTGGCCCGGCTTCAGCCCCAGACCGGCCAGCGCATTGGCGAGGCGATGCACGCGCGCGCCGAATGTGGCGTAGGAATAGCGGCTGCGGTCGGCGTAGAGAATTTCGTTCTTCGAGCCCAACGCCATCGCGGTCTCGAACAGGGAGGAGATCAGCAGCGGGCTATCCTGGGCCGGGGTGATGGCGCCGGTGGTCTGGTTGTTCAGGCTTTCAGACATCTGCTTTTCTTCCCTCAGCCTCAGTGAGCGCAATGCGGCGCTTCTGAAGGTCTTGTTCCAACTGTGATGGCAGCATCATGCACAAGGCCGCCCGGCAATATCCCCCAGGTGGGGGATGCCCCGCCGGATATTCGGGGGAGGGGGGAGCGCGTGGGCCTTGCATCGGCGCGGTGGTTCTGGCGCTATCAGTGTCGGGGGAGCCTGGGCTGCTATTGTGCGTCAGTCGCTGGATGACATGAAAAACGAAGTGCTGACGCCATTCCTGGCCACCAAAACCCAAAGGCCACGCCGCTCCCCCGGCCTGATCGAGCGCAAACGGCTGCTCGGGCTGCTGGAGCGGGCGCAATCCTGCCGGTTGACGATCATCAAGGGGGCGGCTGGTTTCGGCAAAACCTCGCTGGCGATTTCCTGGGCGGAAAAATTGCAGCGCGCCGGTCATGCGGTGGCGTGGGTGTCGCTCGATGTGGAGGATGACGAGCCGACGCAGTTTCTCTGCTGTCTCGCCCATGTGCTACGCGCGGCCTGCAACGGCATGGGCAAGCCGACCATCGATCTGATCGCCGAGATCATGCTGATCCGTCCGCAGGATCTGGTGCGCTCGCTGATCAACAGCCTCGCCGAGGTGGAGGGCGATGTGTTCCTCTTCCTCGACGATTACCACGTGCTCACCGACCCCGGCATTGACGAGAGTGTCGCCTATCTGCTGCGCCATGCGCCGTCGAATTTGCACCTGGTGATCACCACCCGCGTGGAGCCGAAGCTGCCGTTGGGGCGATTGCGGGCGCAGAACCAGTTGCTGGAAATCGACGGTGCGGCGTTGCGCTTCGATCTGGACGAGACGCGGCAGTTCATGGAGCAGGAGGTGGCCACCCGCCTCGACCCCGCCCAAACCCGCAGCCTGCACGACAAAACCGAAGGCTGGCCCGCGATGATGCGCATCGTCGTCGCCACCTCGGCGCAATCGGGGCAGGAATTCGGCCAATATGTCCGCCAACTCTCCAGCCGGATGCGGCCGATCCGCTCCTATCTGATCGAGATGCTGGAAGGCCTGCCGGAGGAATTGGTGGGCTTCCTGCTGCGCGTGTCGATCCTGGATCGACTATGCGCTGATTTGTGCCGGGCGGTGAGTGGGGTTGCGGCCAGTCAATCGTTGCTCGACGACATCGCCACCCGCCGCTTGCTGCTGATTCCGCTCGATCAAGACGGCACCTGGTTTCGCTGTCACCCGCTGCTGCGCGGCTTTCTGCAACAACGGCTGGAGGCGGAGCGTCCCGACGACATCCCCGAACTGCATCGCCGCGCTTATGCGTGGTATGCCGAAGCCGGTCTGTGGACCGACGCCATCCAGCACGCCACCGCCGTCGGCGACACCGCGCAGGCGATTGGTTGGATCGAGAATTGCGCGATGGCGCTACTCAAGCGCGGCGAATTGCTCACCTTGTTGGCGTGGGAGCGGTTGATTCCGGCCAGCCTGATGCAGCGGCAAATCAAAGTGCGCCTCGCCATTGCCTGGGGCATGGCGTTGGCGATGCGCTTTGATGAGGCGTTGAAGCTGACCGCCGATATCGAGCGCGATCTGGTGCAGGCACCCGGCAATGATGATCCGCTGGTGGTGGAATCGATCAGCTGCGACTGCCAAGCCATCCGCTCCGTCGCCCTCGGGCTGAGCGATGACACCGATGCCGGGCTGAAACTGGCAGAGGAATGTCTGCGCCGTCAGAGCAGCGGTCGCTGGACGGCCAATGTGGCGGCGAATGTGATGGTGCTGGGCTATCTCAACCGCCGCGATCTCAGCCCCTGCTACGCCCAGCCCTGGATTGCGCTATCGGGCGATGATGGCAGCCATAATGTGGTGGCGACGGTGTATCGCAGCTGTCTGTTGGGCTTGGTGGAATACCAGCAATTGCGCATCCCGGCCGCTGCCCGGTTGTTCAATGACGGCTTGCGGGTGGCGCAGGCCTATTCCGGGGCGCATTCGGTGGGCGCTGCGATGCCCGCCAGCCTGTTGGCGCAGATGCAATATGATCAGGGCCTGCTCGACGAGGCCGAGGCGATGGTGATTGACCGGCTGCCGGTGATCGATGCCGCCTGCATGCTGGAATGTCTGGTGCGGGCCTATCTGGTTTTGGTGCGCGTGGCGCTGCATCGCGGCAATGCCGAGCGGGCCTATACGCTGCTCGATCAGGCGGAAACCCTCGGAAAATCACGCCGCTGGGGGCGGTTAGTGGCGCGGATGGGGGGGGAGCGGGTGCGGATCAACCTCACCGAACGCCGCCTCGCTCAGGCGGACATCGGTGTGCGGCAATTGGCGGACCTCGCCACCGCGTATCCGGCGCCGGTGCGCTGTGCGTGGTCGGACATTCACGATGCCGCCGATCTGGCTCGTGCCCATCTGCTCGCAGCCCAAGGCGACCACGCCGGGAGTGCCGCCATTCTGCATCGTCTGCATCAGGCGGCCAACGCCACGCGGCAGGATGAAATCGCGATGGGTTTGGCGATCCATTTGGCGGCGGCACGTTGGCAAGCGGGTGAGGCAAGCGAGGCGGTGGTGTTGTGCCATCAGGCGGTGCTCGCCGCCGGTCCTGCTGGACTATCGCAACCGTTCCGCGACGCCGACCCGGCCATTCTCGCGGTGCTGCGTCGTCTGCGCGAGGAGATGCAGCACGCGGGGGAGGGACTCAGCTTCATCGACACGCTGATCGGCAGTTCTCCGACCCCGGTGGCCGATATGGCAGGCAGCGAGCCGCTGAGCCCACGCGAGCAGGGTGTGCTCGCGCTGTTAGTGGAGGGGCAGTCGAACAAGGACATCGCCCGCACGCTCAGCATCGCACCGGAGACGGTGAAATCGCATGTGAAGAGCATTTTTCTCAAACTGGGCGTGATCAATCGCGCGCAGGCGGTCTCGCGCGCGTTGAGCCTGGGCTTGGTCAATGCGGGGTAGGGAGCCTACCCCGTCGTCACGGCAATGATGAGGATTGTTGGATCAGTTGCTCTTCACTCCGGCAATCGGGGTGAACACGTCATCGGCTGAGGCCGGAATGCGCTTGAGTTGACCCAGACGTCCCATGAAATCGGCCAGCGTTTTCACACCGCTGACTTCCACGCCGAAATCGCCGTGGCCTGATCGGGGTGGTTGCGGATGATGTCACCAGCTTCCTCAAGAGCTGCCACCATCACGGCGGCCATTTTCGGATTGGCGTCGAGGTAGCGCTTGGTCGCCGCCAGAGCGAGGAAGGTAGAGCGGCCACCGAAGGCGTCTTCCGAGGTGGCGATGGCGTGCGTCTTGCCACTGTCGAGCACGATCTTGGTGAAGGGAGGGGTGGAGAAATACGCTTTCACTTCGGTGGCGCCGGTGAGCAGCGAGTTCACCGATTCCGGATGCGGCAATGCCACCACCTTGGTGCGGTAGCTATCGTGCTTGCCTGCGCCGAAGCGCTTTTCGGCAATCAGCTGCAGCGCATACATTTGCGGGCTGATCAGCGCGGGCATCGCGATCTTATCGCCATCGCCGAGATCGTTGATGTCCTTCACCTCGGGTTTGTTTGTCACCAGTACCAGCGGTGTGGAGTTTACGCCCGCGATGCCAATGATCTGGTTCGGCGTGCCATGCGCCTTGTCCCAGGCGATCAGCATCGCGCCGATGCCGTAGACGCCCATGTCGATGGCACCGGACAACACCGCATCCTGCATCGCACCGGAGCCGGAAAAGCGGCTGTAGGTCGGGGTAACGCTCAACCCTGCAGCGGTGGCGTGCTTTTCGATCAGGTGCATCTCTTCGGCGACATAGAACGGCAGGAATCCCACACCGAAACCGATGCCGATCTTCACCGGCGTTTGCGCCTGTGCCGTACCGACGCCCAAAGCCAACACGGCGATTGCCGCTCGCAGGAATTGTTTCATTGGTTACTTTCCTCCCCAGGAATAGTCGTTCTTATTTTGCCGGATCGAGGATCACCCTATCCCGCGATGAACTCAGAACCGCCACATAAGCCTGCGCCGCATCCCGCAGAGCGTAGACTGCGCCAGGCAGAATCGGGAATGGCCGCAGCGCGCCGCTGGCAAAACCCTGCTCCAACGAACGCAACACCTCGCCGGTCTCCACCGAGGACAGCGCCAGCGTGTCGATGCCATAGTAGCTGTGCCGACCGCGATAGAATTCGAATATGTTGAACTGCACGATCTTGTTAACAGCCGAGATCAGGATCTGCCGCCCGAGCTTGGCCGTCGATTGATGCGCATCCTGGTAATACGGGTCGCCGACGGTGTTAAAGACAATATCCGCCCCCCGCCCATCGGTCAGCGCCCGCACAGCCTCGGCCACATTGCAGGCCGAGGAATCAATCACATGCACCGGAGCCGAGGCGTGTCCGGCATAAGATTCGGCTCGACGCACCACGCCGATCACCTTCGCCCCACACCAGGAGGCAATCTGCGCCGCCGCTTGTCCGACCTTGCCGTTGAGGCCCATGATCAGCACGTTATCACCGGCTTTCGGCATCCCGGCACGCCGGAATCCCTCAATGGCGGTCACGAACGGCACCCCAATGCCCGCCGCCTCAGCGAGCGAGATAGTGGCAGGTTTGCGCACCACCGCATCGGCCTCAACGACCAAATGCGTGGCATGCGTGCCATCACGCCTGATGCCCAGATCGCCGGAGGAGCCGAACATCTCCCAGCCGATCATCTCCGCCGGACCGTCGATCACCACGCCCGCATAATCCCGCCCCGGCGTGCGCGGGAAGACGGCGTAGGGCATCATGCCGATGGCCGCCTTCACGTCTGACGGATTGACGGCTGCGGCTTTGATTTCAATCAGAACGTCATTCGGCCCGCGTTGCAACCAGAGCCGCTCCACCGAGGGGCGAACCTCCTCGGCGGTTGCGGCCTTGGCGGCCAAACGTAGACATGTCGCTTCCACTGCCCCCGCACCGTGCGACATGAGATCAATCCGCCAAACGTGTCGGCAGGCCGATGACGTCGCGGGCTTCGCGGGAGGTCATGATCTGGCCGCCCAGATCCTCGACGATGCGACGAGCCTTCTCGACCATCGCCGCATTGCTCTCCGCCAGCACGCCACGGGTGAGGAATACGCCGTCTTCCAAACCAACGCGGATATGACCGCCAGCGAGATAGGACATCGCCACACCTGAGAACACCGTGCGGCCAATGCCGATGGCGGTGAATTGTGCGTCCTGCGGCAGCAGGTTGCGGGCATAGAGCACCGTCTCTGGGCTGACCTGGAAGCCGTAAGGCACGCCCATCACAAAGCTGGTCAGCAGCGGGCCGGTCAACGAGCCGTCTTTGACCATGTCGAGCATCATTGCGATGTCGCCGCTGTCGAACAATTCGATTTCGGGCTTGGCACCGGCGGCGTTGATCACGCGGGCCATCCGGCGCGCATTGCCCGGCGTGTTCATCACCACCTGCTTGCCGGAATTCATCGTGTTGAGGTCGAGCGTTGCGATGTCCGGCTTGAGTGCAGTGATGTGGGCTGCGCGTTCTTCCGGGTTCATCAGCGTGGTGCCCGGCGCAAACATTTTCGGATCGTTCTCATCCGGCACGAAGCGGCCGCCCGGGCCGGTGGTGATGTTGATGATCAACTGGGTGTTCTTGGCGCGGATGCGGGCAATCACATCCTGGTAATATTCCAGCTTCATCGACGGCAGGCCGGTGGCCGGATCGCGGACGTGGATGTGCGTCACGGCAGCCCCGGCTTCAGCCGCACCCAGGCAGGCATCGGCGATCTGTTCCGGCGTGATCGGCAGATAGGGGGTCTGCGATGGCAAAGTGAGGTTGCCGGTGACGGCGGCCGTGATGAATACCTTGTTCAGAGGTGCGCGCATGTTGATTTTCTTTCTTGCTTCTTAAAGAGCGCGACCACCATCGACGACGATGGTGCTGCCGGTGGAGAATGTGAGATGCGTGGCGCAGGCAAGAATGGCGTTGGCCACGTCTTCTGCCTGAGCGACGCGCTTGAGCGGCGTGGTTGCCGCCGTTTTGGCGTTGAACTCTGCCCCTCGCCCAGGCACGAACTCGGTGGCCACCACGCCGGGTGAGACACCAAGCACGCGAATTTCCGGCGCCAGCGCCCGGCCGAGCGATTTCGTCATCACGTCAATGCCCGCTTTGGTGGCGCCATAGACGATCGACGAACCGGCGCCGTTCATCCCGGCAATCGAGGAGACCGAGACGATCAGCCCGTCGCCGCTCGCCTTGAGCATTGGCGCGAAGGCGCGCACGGCGGCGAACTGACCGCGCCAATTGACCACGAACATCTCGTCGATCAACTCATCGGTGAGCGCATCGAGATTGGTGTGCGCTATTGGCTTGGTGAAGCCCGCCGTGTTGACCAGAATATCCGCCCGTCCGAACGCTGCCTGCACGCTGTCACGCAGCGCGTTGAGGGTTTCGGAATTGGCGATATCAGCGGGGAAGGCGCGATGCCCGCTTCCCGCCAGACTGGCGAGAATGGCGGCGGCTTCGTCAGCTTTGGTGGTGGAGCCGGGGGCATCTGGGCGATGGGTGATCACCACGCGGGCGCCCGCTTCGGCCATCACCTTCGCCGTGGCGGCGCCGATTCCCCCGGCACCGCCAATGATGACGGCCACTTTGTCGTGCAGCGAAATTGGCATGAGAGCGTGGTCTTTCCCGAAACGGAGGGTCAATCGATCGGCGGCTTCGGCAGCACAGCCTCTCCGGGCACCAACACCAATGTGTGATCGAGGCTGTACCACTCTCCCGTCACATCACCGTCCGGGGCCGGACCGGTTTGCTTTTGATAGTCACCGATCAATTGTGGCGTGACCCCAAAGGTGACATCGCGCTCAATATCCGGATCGTCAGCCACGAAGATCTGGGTGATCAGCGTTTTGAAGCCGGGCTTATAGGCCAGGAAGTGGATATGCGCCGGACGCTGCGGCTTGCGATGCTGTGCGTGCAGGATCGCACCGGACGGGCCATGCGTGGGGATCGGATAGCCGACGGGCCGGATCGAACGGAAGGTGAAGCAGCCCTCGGCATCGGTGAAGAACTTGCCGCGCAGGTTCCATTCCACCTGTCCGGGATCCTGCACGTCATACATGCCCACGCTGGAGGCGTGCCAGACATCGACCTCGGCACCGGGAATCGGGTTGCCCGCATTGTCGATCAACCGAACCTTAGCAAACAGCGCAGGCCCAGGCGTCGGGCAGCGCACGATGGACGAGCCATGTTCGCAAATCGGCGTGTTCAACCGCCAGAACGGCCCGAGCAGCGCGGTGGCCGGCTCCATCGGTCCGCCAAGGCCATTATTGAGCAATGTCACCAGGGTGGAGATGCCAAAGACGTCTGAAAACAGAATGGCGTCATTGTATTTGTCGGTTGTGGTTTTGCCGATGCCGTTGAGGAAATCGATCCCGACCTCGAATTCCGCATCCGTTGGGCGCACTTCGCGCACGAAAGCGTGCATATGGCGCACGAAGGCTTCCATCACCTCACGAAGGCGTGGGTTTTCGGCGTGGCTCATCGCCCGTATGACTGCTGGCGTAATGTCGTCGATGCTGTTGATGATGCCGTATTTGTCGAAATCTTCGATGTCTGCCATCGTTCGTTCCCCCGCGGTATGTTCCGCCAATGATGCTTTTGCAATCGATTGTGATAAGAGTAGGGCAGGAGATTCATGACGTCAACGGAGCCGATGGGAATGGAGTTGGGTCCGCGTATTCGCGTGGATTTGCAGGCGGTTGCCGACGCTGCATCCGTGCATCGCTCCACGGCATCCCGCGCCTTGAACCCGGCCACGCGCCATTTGGTGGCAGCCGAGGCCGTCGCCCGGATTGAGGAGGCCGCGCGGGCACTTGGCTATCGCCGAGATGATTTGGCGGCCTCATTGCGCACAGGCCGCACAAATTTGATCGGCGTGATGGTGCCCGACATCATCAACCCGATTTTTGCCCCCATTTTACAAGGTGTTGAAACCGCTCTGGCGCGCCAAGGCTACAGCGCGCTGGTCGCCAATGCCGGCAATGATCCGGCGCGTCAGTTGGGCGTGGCTGAGCAACTGATCGGGCGGCGGGTGGATGGGCTAATTTTGGCCACCTCCGCCGAGGATGATCCGATTGTGGCGATGTGCGTGCAGCAGGACATCCCCGCCGTGCTCGTCAACCGCGCCGAACGCGCATCTCGACTGCCGTCGGTGGTGTCGGACGATTTCGAGGGTATGCGGCTGGCGGTGGGGCATCTGGTCTCGCTCGGCCATCGTCGCATCGGCCATCTTGCCGGCCCCGCACATCTGTCCACCGGCGTGCGTCGCCGAGCAGGGTTTGAGGCGGCGATGCGGACATTGGGGCTTGAATGCGATGCCATCGTCACCGCCAGTGCCTATCAGCGCGGGGCCGGTGCGATGGCAGCGGCGGAGTTGCTCGACACCTATGCCGTCACCGCGATTGCCGCCTCCAACGATCTTTTGGCGCTCGGGGCGTATCGCGCAATGGCGGGGCTAGGGCTGTCCTGTCCACAGGATGTCTCCATCGTCGGACATAACGATATGCCCTTGGTGGATATGGTCGCCCCGCCGCTGACCACGATCCGCATCGATCCGCTGGCTTTGGGCGAAAAGGCGGCAGCATTGTTGCTCGACTGGCTCGGCTCGCCGCCGGGTATGGAGCCGCGTGCGGTGCAGATGGTGACGAAGCCGACCTTGGTTGTGCGCGGCTCAACGGCCGCGCCGTTCAGCGTGCGTGCGCCAAGGTCTTGGCCGGGATAGTTAAGTCATTGATCGACATGTCGGCGCGCAACCACCACGCGCTGGCGGATGTCGCTTTCGGCAGAACGCTCAGTGGGTCGCCCTCGAAGCTGACGGTATTGGTCGGTGTCTCTTCGATCTGGATGTGCGCACAGCACAGCCTGCCGCCATCGGCGTGAAGCAGGGCGTTGAGCTTGGCCATCATGCAGGCGGCCAGCATTTCAGTTGTCGGATCGCCGGGTGTGATCAGGATACGGCCGAGTTTGTCCGGCTCATGGGCGCGGAACCAATCGAGCAGCGGGTCTGAATCGGAAAGTTGCAGGCAGTGATCGACATGTTCATCAATCCAGCGATGCCATGTCGATTTCGCCCGCTCGAAGGTCTCGACCATATTCA